>Ga0181521_10004821_pt1 | contig 15252 bp, 12 predicted proteins | sample PEATcosm2014_Bin_32_FD_119764 | JGI IMG/M metagenome (GOLD analysis project Ga0181521, IMG submission 119764) | Peatland microbial communities from MTU Mesocosm Facility, Houghton, MI, USA - PEATcosm2014_Bin02_60_metaG | ecosystem: Environmental > Terrestrial > Soil > Wetlands > Peat | place...
GCGGGTGCCGACGTCGCGGGCGTGATTGGATCGTCCGGCCGCGTCACCTACGGCCAATCCCGCCATTGCGGCCGGTCCCGCAACGTCTTCAACGACTGCCGCCAAATTCCTGTTTGGTGCTCCAGGCGCCGCGGTTTCGAACATCCGCATCCCGATGGCCCAATCGGGGCGGGATTATCCGTCCTCGCAATCGAGCCGGTGCACTCGGTTCAACACCGTGACCCATGATGTGCTTGCTGCGTCCCAGACCCCCCAGACCCGCACGGTCAGTCCGCTACAGGTGCAACCCACCGTGCCGGCGGCTCCCCCGCTGGCTCCGGAGCAACCTCGGTAGCTGAGGTTGACGACGTTGACTTGCGTCAACCACCTATCTGGCAACCCACCGAGGAGGGCCGCGATGAGGAACCCGCCCACAGCACCGCGCAGCGCAAGGTCTGGGCACAAACCGGATGCCGCTCCGATTGTCGCGGCAGAGGCGAGGGCCGCTGGCCTCGATGTGACGCCGGATCGGCAGGGGAGGTTTCGCATCGTCGGCGACGCCGCGGAACTCGGCAAAATTCGCTGGCGCGCCCCGCCTCTCGCCGCACAGAAAATCGAAATCCTGGTGGGGCCGGTTATCCGCGGGAGGGAAAAGCAGCCTGCGCGCATCAGCAGAGATGAAAATGCCGATGGGCCAAAGACCGGAGGCAAGGCGTCCGCCATCGAGCCGCCAAACGCCTTCACCCCTGGCCCGAAGGCCCGCGCGCTGTTGCGAGGGCGCGAGATTGCGGAGGCGGATTTGCGGGCCGCCGATGGCACGTTCAGCCTGCTCGAGGTGATGGCGTTGCTGCGCGTCAGCCGTCAGGCGATCGACAAGAAGGTGAAGCAGGATGCCCTGCTGGCAGTGCCCGGGCCTGGCAATGAGCGGCGCTACCCAGCCTGTCAGTTTGACAATGGTGTTGTCGTCGCGGGACTTCGTGCCGTGCTGCACGCCCTGCCAAGCCGCAATCCCTGGTTCCGGCTGAACTTTCTCGTCAATCCCGAGCCGCGCCTTGCCGGCCGACGGCCCTGCGACTTACTCCGGGATGGCGACCCGGCTTCTGTTGTCGCAGCCGCAGCGCAGGTCGCCGAGATGGGCGCTTGAGCAACTCGGGGCCGTCGCCGCCACCGGATCTCATGCGCCGCAGGCCGGCGATCAGGGAGCTTCGGGCGGGAAAAGCTCTGCATCGCTTCAGCACGAAGCCGCATCACCCGATCTACTTCGATCGCAGCACGGCAGGCCGCCTCAACGCACCGGACGGAAGCTATGGGGCGCTGTACGCTGCAACCGCCAGGCTCGGTGCGTTCGCGGCACGATGACAACGCAGTCTGCTTTGCGATATTTGAGCGGTCACGGAATGCGCTGATCCTGAAATCGCGCGAACCGGGCCTCGACCAGGATTGGTTCTACCGGCTTTGCAATCACTATGGAGTCGGCATAGCGCCTTGAGTTCGTCCTGTAGGTTCAGGAGCAGATACGAACCAATACATCGCGTTGCGGCGTGGGATCGCCCCATCGCCGCGGCGGGCAAAGAGCCCGGCGCCGTGTGCCGAATGACCCACTCCTGCTGTCCCGGCCCCCTACGACTCCTGCACGACAGCCTCGTCCACCGCATCAACCCCCGTATAGAGCTCCGGCCAGCGCCGCCGCACGATCGGGCCATCCGAGGCATAGGCGCGGCATGTGTTCACGATCGAGCCCCGGCCGGCCAGGATCTTCTGGGCAATGCGCGCATCCAGCTTGTCGCTGCCCGGCTCCGCCGCTTCGCCATTGTCCTGCGCCTCGCGCCAGGCACGGTACGGGCTGATCGTCTGGTACGCCGTCGTTGCCATCTGTTGCAGCAACTCGCGCAGATGCGTGCACCCCACCGTGCCGCCGACGCGCTGGGTCGCCTCGCGCAGGAAGCCGGGCTTGATGCGCAACCCAGCCAGGCGGTCGAAGGCCGGCGCGGCGCTCGGGCACACCGCGTAGGGCGCGTAGTCGGTGGCGGCCTCGCTCGCGACGATGGTCATCGTCTCATCCAGCGTCAGCCGCAGCCACATACCATGCAGCTTCTCGCCGGCGTCCACGTAGCCGCGATCCTGGTTGACGAAGCCGTAGCTCTTGGCGTCGGCAAGCTGCGCCTCGATGTCGAACAACCCGTCGGCCCGGCGGTAGCCGCAAATCTGGATGTCGCGCGTATGCAGCTTCTCGCGCGCCGCGGCCTTGGTCAGGGGCATGGGGGCATCCTCTCTATTGCGGTGCAGCATAACCGGATATGGCACCCGCCCTGCGCGCTGCAAACCCCCGCGACAGCAGACCAGCGGTGCCCTCACGGGGTGACCCGGCGGTTCGCCCCTGTTGCCCGGTGCCGTCGTTGCGGGCGAAGCGGCGCAATTTCCCGCGTGCGTTTGTGCGATATCCCAGGGGAGATTGCTTCGCTTCGCTCGCAAGAAACAAACTCCCCCTCCCACAAGGGGAGGGGGAGCCTCTTTCTCGTCCGCAGCCGACGCGGTTTCATTCAGGGCGGGTCGGCCGCCGCCGGCCGATGGTCAACTCGCAACGGCGGCGCGCTGGCAGCGGCGGGGAAAAGGCTGGCCGCGAAGCGTCAGCGTCAGACCGTTAGAACAGCCGGTCCTTGGCGATGTACGGTACGATCACGTCGTTCGGATCGGCGAGGTTCAGCATCGCCCGGGCGCGCTCATCGAGGGTGTCCGGATCGAGATGGTTGGCCCGCAGGCCGGCAACCCGCCGTTCCCAGCCGTCGCGCTCGGCCTGCGCGGTGGCATGCTCTGCCTCGGCCTGGCGCAGCAGTGCCTGCCGCTGCGCATAGGCCACCAGGCCGTGATTGCCCTGCGTGGCGTTCCAGCCGAAGTAACCGGTGATCGCAAGGAAGACCAGCGGCGCGATCGCCCCCTTGGCCCTGCGCTTCAGTTCTCGACCCACCGCCATGGCGCCCTCCGACTCGGCGGCACCATACAACGCGCTCGCCGATGGGTGAACCGAAATGCCCAGAAAGCGCCCCGGTGTTGCCACGGAGCATCGCCACCTGGGCTTTGACGATGGGCCTGACCCGTCGGAAGGAGGCAGATAATGCGACCACGCTCTTGGATCTTCGCCGCTCTCGGCGCCGGCTTCATGCTCTCCGCCACCGCGCCCGCCTTCGCGGACCGCGACGATTGGCGCCGGCAGGACGAGCATGCGCATGCCTGGCGCGACCACCACGATTGGGATCGCGGCTATTACGCCCCGCCGGTCGTGGTCGCGCCGCCGGCTTACGGCGCGTATTATGCGCCGCCGCCGGCCTACGCCGCCGCTCCGCCCGGCGTGAGTTTCGGCGTCACCATCCGATGACCGCAGGCGGGGCCGGTGCCGGCCTACGGCACCGGCAGCCGCCTGGCTGATGCGCGCCGGTCCGTTGGCTGATGCGCGCCGGCCCGCCTGGCGGGCCGGGTCTCGGGTCAACCGCGGCTCATGGCATGTTGCGCCGCGTCAGGGCGCGGACAGCGGCTTCGACCGCGCCGAGTTCGTTCGGCAGCACCAGGAACCGCTCCGCCCGGTCGTACAAATCCGCCAGCCGCGGCGGCAGCGGCGGTCGCCAGCCGACCGCTTGCTCGATCGCATCGGGAAACTTGGCCGGATGCGCCGTTGCCATCGCCACGGTGGTCACCGCCGGCGCCGGCGGCAGGGCGCGTGCTGCGGCAATGCCGACGGCGCTGTGCGGATCGGCCAGATAGCCGGTGGTCTCGTAGAGTCGGCGGATCTCCGCCTCGATCCCCGCATCGTCGAGGCGGAAACCATGCAACACGGTGCGTGCCCGGCGCCAGGCCATGTCCGGCACCGTCATCCGCCCGGTGCTGCGAAACGTCTGCATCGCGTTGGCGGTGGCGGCGGGATCGCGATCCAGCAGCTCGAACAGCATCCGCTCGAAATTCGAGCTGACCTGGATATCCATGCTGGGCGACAGCGATTGCTCCACCGGCGCCACCGACATGTCGTTGGCCGTCAGGAACCGGGTCAGGATATCGTTGCGGTTTGAACCCACGATCAGCCGCGCCACCGGCAGCCCCATCCGCCGCACCACCCAGGCCGCGAGCACGTTGCCGAAATTGCCGGTCGGCACGCTGAACGCCACCTCGCGGTCTGGCGCGCCGAGTGCCAGGGCAGCGGCGGCGTAATATGGCACCTGCGCCGCGATCCGCGCCCAGTTGATCGAGTTCATCGCCGACAGGTGCATCTCGGCGCGGAACGGCGCGTCGGCGAACATCGCCTTCACCAGGTCCTGGCAGTCGTCGAACGTGCCGGTCAGGGCGACGTTGCCGACATTCGGCGCATGCACGGTGGTCATCTGCCGCCGCTGCACCTCGCTGACCCGATGATGCGGATGCAGGAAGACGACGGAGATGCGCTCGCGGCCGAGACAGGCCTCGATCGCCGCCGATCCGGTGTCGCCGGAGGTGGCGCCGACGATGGTGATCCGCTCGCCATGCTCTGCCAGGACGTGGTCGAACAGCCGGCCGACCACCTGGAGCGCGATGTCCTTGAAGGCGAGCGTCGGGCCGTGGAACAGCTCCTGCACGAACAGGCCGGTGTCGAGCTGCTGCAAGGGCACGACGGCCGGCTGGCCGAAACCGGCATAGGCGTCGCGGCAGATTGCGGCGAGTGTCTCGGCCGGCATCGCATCGCCGACGAAGGGCTGCATGACGCGTGCGGCCAGCGCGGCATAGGGCAGCCCGCGCATGGCACGCCAGTCGGAGAAGCTGAAGCGCGGCCATGTTTCCGGCACGTAGAGCCCGCCGTCCTCGGCCAGCCCGGCCAGCAGCACGCCGGCAAAATCGCGTACGGGCGCCTGCCCGCGAGTGGAGATGTAGCGCATCGGCGCAGTCTAGTTGCCTCGACCGTTCAGCGGGAGAGGGGTAGCGGGGCACGCGGTGGAACGGCGGGGGATCACGTAGAGCAGAACAGCGAATCCCCCTCCCGCGCTTGCGGGAGGGGTCAGGGGAGGGTGATGCGTGCGCCCCGCTGCACCCTCACCCTACCCTCTCCCGCGAAGCGGGAGAGGGATTATCGGTTTTCTGCTCTACGTGATCCCCCTACCCAGCGCGCCGCGCCCCCGCCGGCTCGGCGTGACTTGAGAGAGCGCAGACGCCGTCGCACACTGTCTCCGCGAAAGTCAGCGGGGGAACGCACATGAAAATCGGGTTCATCGGCCTGGGCATGATGGGTGCCGGCATGGCCAGCAACTTGCAGAAGGCCGGGCACGAGCTTGTCGTGCACGACCTGTCGCGCCAGGCCGCGTCACGGCATCTGAACAACGGCGCCGTCTGGGCGGAGAGCCCGCGCGCGGTCGCCGAGGCGGTGGACCTGGTGTTCACGTCGCTGCCGACGCCGGCCGATGTCGAGAAGGTCGGCACCGGCGAGAACGGGCTGATCGATGGCTTCCGCCAGGGCGCCGCGTGGTTCGACCTGTCCACCAACGCGGTCAACGTGGTGCGCGCGCTGCATGCGATGCTCGGCGAACGCGGCGTGGATTTCCTCGATGCGCCGGTCAGCGGCGGGCCGCGCGGCGCCAATAGCGGACGGCTGGCGATCTGGGTTGGCGGGGACCGGACAGTGTTCGACAAATACAAGCCGGTGCTGGACGCGATGGGCGACGCGGCGCGCTATATCGGGCCGACCGGCGCCGGCACCATTGCCAAGCTGGTGCACAACGCCGCCGGCGCCGCGGCGAACATCGCGGTGGCCGAGGTGTTCACCATGGGGGTGAAGGCCGGCGTCGAGCCGCTGGCGTTGTGGGAGGCAATCCGGATGGGCGCCGGCGGACGCAGCCGGCTGTTCGACCGCATGGCCGACCACTTCCTCACCGGCAGCTACGAGCCGGCGGACTTCGCCTTGCGTCTGCTGCACAAGGACGTGTCGCTGGCGTGTCAGTTGGCGCGCGATGTCGGCGTGCCGATGCGGCTGACCAATCTGGCGCAGCAGGAACTGACCGAGGCGCTGGGCCGCGGCTGGGGCGCGCGGGACTCGCGGGTCGGCATGCTGTTGCAACAGGAGCGGGCGGGGATCGACCGGATCGCGGTGCCGCCGGAAAAGCTGAAGGCCGTGCTGGACGCGGATAAGTAATGCGGCAAGTGATGCAATAGGTGATCCTCCCCCACCCCTTGAGGGAGGGGGGTGGGGGAGGGGTACGTGCATCCGTGGTCGGTGGATGTACGCACCCCACCCCCCCACCCCCTCCTTCAAGGGGAGGGGGAGGAATGAACAGCAGTAGGAGATTCCACATGCAGCTCGGTGCGCTCGTTCCACTTGGCGATATTGGCGGAGATCCCGTCGTGGTGCGCGACTATGCGCAGCAGATGGAAGGGATTGGGTACGATTTTGTCGAAGCGCCCGACCATGTGCTGGGGGTCAACGCCGCGTCGCGGCCCGGCTGGGACCGCAATGACAACGAGGACCTGTTCCACGACCCGTTCGTGCTGGGCGGCTACCTGGCCGGCTGCACGCAGAAACTGGGCTTTTCCACCGGCGTGCTGATCCTGCCGCAGCGGCAGACGGTGCTGGTGGCGAAGCAGGCGGCGTGCCTCGACGTGCTGTCCGGCGGAAAATTCCGCCTCGGCATCGGCGTCGGCTGGAACGAGGTGGAATATGTCGGGTTGAACGAGAATTTTCATAACCGCGGCCGGCGCTCGGAAGAGCAGGTGCAGGTGATGCAGGCGCTGTGGGCGCAGCCGCACGTGACGTTCAAGGGGCGGTATCACACGATCGACGACGCCGGGATCAATCCGCGTCCGGCCTCGGGGCGGGTGCCGGTGTGGTATGGCGGACACCACGACCTGACGCTGCCGCGCATCGCCAAATGGGGCGACGGCTGGATGCCAAACGCCTATCCGCCGGACCAGACGGCGCTCGACGTGTTCGAGAAGCTGCGCACGCTGACGCGGGAAGCGGGACGCGATCCGGCTTCGGTCGGCATCGAGGTGTGGACCTCGTGCGGCAGCGGGACGGCGGAAGACTGGCGCAAGGAGGCGCTGTTCTGGAAGTCGGCCGGCGCGTCGCATCTTTGCCTGACCACGACGTTCAACCGCCGCACCCATCGGCGCATCGAGGGCCACACGCCGGCGGATCACCTCGGTGCCGCGCGCCGCTATCGGGAAGCCGTGGCGGAGGCGTTGTAGGAGGGGGAGAACATGCAACTCGGGGCATCACTGCCGGTCGGCGATCTCGGCCTCGATCCGATCGCGATCCGCGACTATGCGCAGGCGGCGGAGGGGCTGGGCTACGACTACCTGTTGGCGCCGGACCATGTGCTTGGGGCCAACCCGGCGACCTACACCGGCGATGCGCGCATCGGCACGTCGGCCTCGCCGTATCTCGATCCGTTCGTGCTGTTCGGGTTCCTGGCCGGCTGCACCCGGCGCATCGGGTTTGCCACCGGCGTGCTGATCCTGGCGCAGCGCCAGGCGGTGCTGGTGGCGAAGCAGGCGGCGTCGTTGGACGTGCTGTGCGGCGGGAAATTCCGGCTGGGCATCGGCGTCGGCTGGAACCAGATCGAGTTCACCGGGCTGAACGAGGATTTTCATAACCGCGGGGTGCGCTCGGAAGAGCAGGTGCGGGTGATGCAGGCGCTGTGGGCGGAACCGCATGTGACGTTCAAGGGCAAGTGGCACACGATCGAGGATGCCGGCATCAATCCCCGACCGGCTTCCGGCAAGGTGCCGCTATGGTTCGGCGGCCATGCCGAGGCGACGTTCCGGCGCACGGCGAAATACGGCGACGGGTTCATGCCGCTGGCCTATCCGCCGGACGACACCGCGCTGGCGGCGTTCGAGAAACTGCGGTCGCTGACCCGGGCGGAGGGCCGCGATCCGGCGGAGATCGGCATCGAGGTTTGGGTCTCGCCGGGTGCCGGCAACGAAGCGGACTGGCGGAAGGAAATGGCGTTCTGGAAGCAGGCCGGGGTGACGCACGCGACGGCGCATACGACATTCCCCGGCGGGCATCACAAGCGGATCGCCGGGAACACGCCGGCGGATCATCTCACGGCGATCACCCGGTTCCGCGCGGCGGTGGCGGATCTGCTGTAGCCGCGGGCAATCCGAGCGTTGCCGTTTCAAACGGCGACCTGAGTTGTGACGCCGGTAGCCTCCAGGGCATCGAGGAACGCCTGCAGCGCCTCCGTCAAGCCCGCGAGGTCTCCCGGTTCGATCGGGGCACCGGCGCGCAGCCGCGCCTCGATCGCCTCGGCGCGATGGCGCAGCAACGGCGCGCAGACCGTGCCGGCCGCGCCCTTCAGAGTATGCGCCTCACGCATCAGAGTCGCTGACGGGATTCCCGGAACCGTCATGCGCTGCAATCGGGCCCGCGTCTCCTGCTGGAACACATCGAGCATCTCGGCGACGCCGTCATGGCCGATGTCCTCCCCCAGCGCATGCAACGCTGCCGCGTCGAACGCCAGAGGCGCGGCCGTCCCGCCGGGCTCAAACACCGGCGCGGCTGGCGCCACCGGCGGCGAGATGGCACGCAGGATGGCGGCGAACAGCACGTCCTTGCTCACCGGCTTGGTGACGAACTGGTTCATCCCGGCGTCGAAGCACGCCTTCACGTCCTCCGGGAACGCATTCGCCGTCAGTGCGATGATCGGCACGCGCGCCAGGGGGCCGCCGCGCTGGCGGATCAGCCGCGTGGCCGCCAGGCCGTCCATCTCCGGCATGCGCATATCCATGAAGATCATGTCGTAGGTGAAGCGCGAGGCGGCATCGACCGCCTCCAGCCCATCGCCCGCGACGTCCACCTGCACCGGCAGGCCCTTGAGCATTTGCAGCGCGACAAACTGGTTGGTGGGGTTGTCCTCGGCGAACAGGACGCGCAACGGCCGCCCGAACGCCGCCAGCCGCGCCTCCAGTGCGCGGGTCGGGTCGGCCGGGGGCGGCTGCGCTGCCACCGGCGTCTCGGCGATCGGCAGGGTCAGACGCACGCGAAACGTCGTGCCGCCACCCTCCACCGACTCCACGCCAATCGTCCCCCCCATCTGCTCTGTCAGCCGCTTGCAGATCGCCAGGCCGAGGCCGGAGCCACCGAAGCGCCGGCTGATCGAACTGTCGGCCTGGACGAATTCCCCGAACAGGCTGCCGATCCGGTCCGGTGCGATGCCGATGCCGGTGTCGTGCACCGACCATTCGACGGTTATCGCGTCTCCCTCACGGCCGGCGCAGCGCGCACTGATGGTGACGGCGCCGGCATCGGTGAACTTCACCGCGTTGGAGACCAGGTTGAGCAATACCTGCCGGATGCGTCCGGCATCGCCGAGCAATCCGGCGGGCAGCGCGGGATCCGATTCGGCGACGATCGCCAGCCCCTTCACCCGCGCGCGCGGGCCGAGGATGCTGATCGCATTCTGCGTCAGCGTCGCCGGCGAGAACGGCGCCGCTTCGAAGGTCATTCGCCCGGCGTCGAGTTTGGAATAGTCCAGGATGTCGTTGAGGATGCGCAGCAGGCTATCGCCGGAATCGCGGATCGCCTGCACCACCTCGCGCTGCGGCGTGGTGAGCGACGCGTCGAGCAGACTGCCGGCGAGGCCGAGCACGGCGTTCAGGGGCGTGCGGATTTCATGGCTCATCATTGCCAGGAAGCCGGATTTGGCGCGGTTGGCATCGTCGGCGTGGCGCTCGCGCTCGCGCGCCAGGTCGGCCTCGGCCAGGGCGCGCGCACGCTCGGCCTCGGCATGCTCGCCTTGCGCGCGGCCGAGCATCTGTTGCTGGCGCCACCAGCGACCGATCGCCATGGCGGCGACCAGGATCGCGCCGACACATCCGGCGGTGACCAGGCCCAGCATCAGCGCCACGTCGTGCCATGCCTTCAGCGCCGTCGCCTCGGTCTGCGTCACCAGCACGAACAGCGGGAAGTTGGCCAGCTTCCACGCCGACTTGATGCGGATTGCGCCGTCCACCGGGCTGACATCGCGGATCACTCCGGCCGTGCCGCCTTGCAGCGCGCGCAACCCGCCCGTCGGAAAGACCGTGCCGATCGAATCGGCCGGCGGATAGCGCGCCAGCAATCCCCCATCCGTGCGGATCAGCGAGATCGCGCTGCCTTCGCCGAGCGAAACGCTGCGGTAGAAATCCGCAAAATATTTCAACTCGATCGCGCCGAGCAGCAGTCCGGCGAAAGTCCCGTCGCGGCTGGGCACGCGGCGCGCAAGATAGACGGTCCAGGTATCGTCGCCACGGTTGCGCACCGGCGCACTGACGAAGCGTTGCAGGGTGGGATCGCCGCGCATCGCCTGGAAATAGTCGCGGTCGGCAACATTCACCGGCGGGATCGGCCAGTAGCGGGAGAAGTTGATCAGGTCGCCACCCGCGCCGATCATCGTCACCGCGTTGATGTAGGGCAGGCCGACCAGCTTTTCCGCCAGCAAGTCGTGCACCCTCTGGCTGGCCATCATGCGCTGAAAACCGGCAGCATCGTCGGCGCCTTCGGCGACGACGAACTCGGCCATGCTGGCCAGCACCAGGTCCACGCCCTGCACGGCCCGATCCGCCTGCTCCGCCAGTGCCAGGCTGATGTTGCGCAGGTTGGCCTCGCTGTCGCGCAGGGTGGTTTCGCGCAGGCGCAGCGACACCGACAGCCCGGCCCCGATCAGGATGGCGATGATCAGACCGGTGCAGGCGTACAGCAACCACAACGACTTAGCGTTGAGGCCAGGCGGCGCGGCGGGGGAGTGGGAGCCGGATTGGGGCGGCATCGCGACGGGCCGGATACTGGGGCCGCCAGAGTGTGCCGGTCCTGGTGAAAGAACGGTAAAGACGGGCGAGGTCGCGTGCCTGACCCGCGCGTCGGTCCCGGCGACTCCAACCATGCCGCGCGACGCGTGCGGCAACGCAGCGCGACCGCCGATGCACCGCGCGGCGGCGGGGCCCGTGGGCGGATCGCTGCGGCCATCGGACGCGGGTCCCGGCAGGCTCCCGCAACTGGCATCCATCGCCAGGCGCAGTATGGTGTAGCGGTTGACTGCATCCGTGCAAGGCGATCAGCGTGATTGCTCCCGAAACGATCGCGTTCGACGGCATCGCCTGGGATGACGTGGCGTGGACCCGGCCGGCGGCGGTTCCGTTCGATCGGAACGGGCCGGCCGATCGTGCGTTCATGCCGCCGCCGCCCGACTTCACCGGGCAATCACTCGTCGATCTGCTGCGCCATGTCGCCGCGCCCGATCCGGACGCCGTTGCCGTCGTCGGTACCGGCGAGCGTCTTACCTACGCCGGATTGCTCGATCGCATTCGCCGTATCGCACGCCATGTCGTGGCCGCGGTACCCGCGTGCGGCGCGGTCGCCACGCTGCTGCCGAATTCGCCATCCGGCTTCGCGGGGATGCTTGGCTGCCTGGTCGCGGCACGGGTGTGCATTGTGCTCGATCCGGCGCATCCGCCGGACCGCAACGCCACGATCCTGCACGACGCCAGGCCGGCGGCGCTGCTGCTGCGCGACGATGCGGCGGCGGCGGACCTCGGGATCCCCGCGGGAACCGCCCAACTCACGCTCACGGCGGCACTCGGCAGCGCCGATCGGGCGGACTGGGTGCCGCCTGCCGCGCTCGATCCGGATGCGCCGGCCCTGGTGCATTACACCTCGGGCAGCACCGGCCGGCCGAAGGGCATCGTGATCTCCACCCGGGCCGCGCTGCGGCGCGCGCTGGTCTATCTCGACGCCTGGCACATGACCGCCGCCGACCGGTTCCTCGGCACGACGCAGCCCAGCACCAATTCGGGGTTCTGCTCCAGCCTCGCGGCGCTGTGTGGCGGGGCGCGGCTGCTGGTCCACTCGCTGGGCAGCGAAAGCGCCGGAACCTTGTTCACGCTGGCGCGCGAGGAAGGGCTGACATTGCTCGATGCCGGCCCCTCCGTCGTGCGGCTGCTGTTCGCGCTGGACGGGGCGAAAGCGGCGTTCGCCGGGCTGCGTGTGCTGCGCAGCAGCGGCGAAACGATCCTACAGGCGGATATCGCCAACTGGCGGCGCATTCTGCCGGCGGACTGCCACATCGCCCACGCCTACGCCTCGACCGAGGCGATGTTCGGCGCCCATTGGTTCGTGCCGCCGGACTATGCCAGCGCGGACCCACGCCTGCCGGCCGGTTATCCGCTGGAGGATCAGGACTATGCGCTGATCGACGCGGCCGGCCGCAGCGTTCCGCCGGGACAGCCGGGCCATTTGGTGCTGCGCAGCCGCCACATCGCCTGCGGCGAATGGCGCGACGGGCGCTGCATTCCCGGCCGGGTGCGGCCCGATCCGTCGCGCCCCGGCTGGCGCATCCTGCCGACCGGCGACCTGCTACGCCTGGACGCGGATGGCCTGCTGCGCTTCGTCAGTCGCGCCGACCGGCAGATCAAGATCCATGGCGTGCGGGTGGAGCCAGCTGAGGTGGAGTCGGTGCTGCGAGGCACGCCAGGGGTCACCGATGCGGCGGTCGTGCCGCGGCAGCGGGACGGCGCGGCGCTGCTGGTCGCTTATGTGGCGGCGGAGGCGCGAGGCCATCGCGCGCTGCGCGCGCTGCTGCGGGACCGGCTGCGCGCCGAACTGCCGGCTTCGATGCGGCCGGCAGAGATCGTCCTGCGCGACCGGATGCCGTATCTGCCCGGCGGCAAGATCGACCTGCTGGCGCTGGCTGACCTGGACGTGCCGCGCGAGTCGCTGCTGCATCGACTGTTCGCACGGCGGCACGCTCCGCACTGAACGGTAGCGCGTCAGGCCCGGCCGTGACGCCAGAGGGATGAGATCGCGGTGCGCCAACGCCAGGCACCGGCGAGCATGAGCAGTGCCACGAAAAGACCCTGGACCGGTCGCTTTCCCGACGCCGTCCCGATCGACACTTGGCCACCCCGAAAGCCACCACGGCAATTCACAATTCGGGCTGCTACCAGTGCAACAAAGGCGGAAATACGATGATCCTGCGCAATCGCCTGGCTTCGTCACCCGATCAGTCGAAGCGGTCCACCCGGTCGGCGTTGCTGTCGCTTGCCGCACTCCTGGCGGTGTCCACCATGCTGTGCGGCTGCATTGTCGAGCCTGACCATTATCATGACGGCTGGGGGTGGCACCATCACGACTGACCGATGGGTCTCGTACCGGAACGGTTTCTCCCGTCGTCAGTGGCGACGGGCCGAGGTTCCGTCAGTGGATGATCGAGTCGTTTGACGGCGGCGGACCGTGACCCCGGTCATGCCGACCTCCGGGGTCGAGTACCCGGCGGCAGGCGGAGCATGCCACCGGGTACTTGACCCGGTGGGTCGGCATTCACGCCGTCTTCCCGGTGCCGGCAGGTAAAGTTGGGGATGGCCGGCCGGCGCCTGCCACGACGGGGCAGGACCGGTCATCCTCTGCCTGGCGCGGTGATTCCGTGAAGCCCTGGGCGTCGTTCGCGGCGAGGCGACCCGGCAATCTCCGGCGTGAGCGTCCTGGTGTTCTGATCCTGGCGCTTCGATCCCAAGGACAGGCAGCGGCCGCCCCCCTTGCGTCATGGCCGGCGCAGGCTGGCCACCCACGAGTTTGCTGCGTGCAACGAAGGAATGTCGTGGGTGGCCGGCCTGCGCCGGCCACGACACAAAGGGGCGGTCAGCGGGGTCGATCCGTCAGAGTCACTACACTCGCCGCAACTGCGTTGTCCCACGGTCTGCAAGATATCTGCATCAGACCCAGCCCGCTCATCCGAGTGGGCTTTTCTGATGCAGATATTTGATCCGCAACGCGAGCACGATTTGCGGCTACGCAAGGCTACCCGCGCACACCCCGGCGGCGCGGGCCCTAACCCTTCATCGGATGATGATCTCCACCCGGCGGTTCTGCGGCTCACGCACGCCGGCGCCGGTCGGCACCAGCAGATGCGTCTCGCCGAAGCCCTGGGTGGTGATTGCGGTCCCAGGCACGCCGTCCCTGAGCAGTTCTCCCTTCACGGCGTCAGCACGGCGCATCGACAGGCCCATGTTGTATTGCGGCGTGCCGGAGGTATCGGTGTAGCCGTTCACCTCGATCCGCGTGTACTGCACGTGCGTCGAGTTGTCGGCCGCCTCCTTGATGATCTGGCGGGCGCGAGCGGTCAGCGTCGCCTTGTCCCAGTCGAAGAACACCAGGTAGGAGCGGGCCGGTGCTACGGCCGGAGCTGGCCCGGCGGCGGCGTTCGAGGCCATCGACGACATCGCCCCCGACCCCATGTACCACGGAGCCATGTAAGAGCCGGGCGAAACCTGGAAGGCGCCGGGGGCACCGGCCAGGAAGAAGGGTCCCCCGCCCCCCCAATGGGGTGCCATGTAGTTGACCGGGGTGGGAAAGCCGGTGGCGGGATCGTACGGCAAGGCGTCCGGCGACGGGGGCGAGCTGTCCCCGTTGTAGTGCGGCGCCATGTAGTCGCCTGGCTGGACCGGGAAACTGTATTGGCCGGGCGCCGTGAGAAAACCCTGGACCTGGCTTTGGCCAAGCGCGGCCGGTGCTGCCAAGACGGCGCCGGTCAACAGTACCCCGGCAACCCCGAACGTGCGCAAACTTGTCATTGAGGCCTCCCTGCAAATGGTTCAGGAACTGTAACTAGATAAGACGCGCCCCGGTAGGTTCGGAATCTACTTACCGGGGTGACCAGACATAGCGAGCAAAGCGCCGCGCGAGCCGGTGCGCGGTTAGCGTTCTGGGTATGATAATGTTTGGGCATCATATTGAGAAGGCCCTGACTAACCGGTACCAACAGATATTCGATCAATAAATTATGATAGACAATTTCTGTAGGTGAAATTCCGGCAAGCTGGCCGACCCCTGCCCGTGCCGGAAATACCCGATTCTGGTCCAGGGCGGCCTCAGGCGATGGATGTCCGCAACGGGTCGCAAACCGCCGTCGGCACGCTTCATCGATGAACGTTCGACGGCCAATGTCGCGGACTTCGAACCCGCCATTCCCCTTCCGGCCAAGGCGTCCAACCCGGCCGTCCAGCGCAGTGCCAACCGCGGGCGCGCTGCCGTCGCCAGCGCCGTGATCCGTCCGGATAGCCGGCATTCATCCCCGCGCACGCTGCCCCCCCGACAAAATCGCCGCGCCGCGGCGCCTGGCCACTTGAACGCGTTAGTTAGTAGTGTTATCATGCGCGGTAAGTCACACTAACCAACCCGGAGCCCCATCCATGTCCGCCCTCTCCGCCACCGCCAAACACGAATATTGCGTCGTACTCGGCAATTCCCTGCCGCCGCCGGTGCTCGACCAGCCGGAATACCGCCAACGC
>Ga0181521_10004823_pt1 | contig 15249 bp, 12 predicted proteins | sample PEATcosm2014_Bin_32_FD_119764 | JGI IMG/M metagenome (GOLD analysis project Ga0181521, IMG submission 119764) | Peatland microbial communities from MTU Mesocosm Facility, Houghton, MI, USA - PEATcosm2014_Bin02_60_metaG | ecosystem: Environmental > Terrestrial > Soil > Wetlands > Peat | place...
AGCGTAGGTATCCGCGATAACCCGTGGAGATACTCCGAGCCTTATTTTCTTGGTCCTGCCGTATCTTCCGAAACTTACTACCCGCGCGTTCAATATTCCCATAACGTCAAGTTCATTGATAAGACCACTGACCCTACGCTGCGTCAGTGGCTCCAAATCGCCAGCTGCACACAGTTCGTGGTACACTTCATACACGTCACCAGTAATCGCTCCACTTGACAGATGGTTGCTCAACAAGTACGCTCCGACAAGTAGGATCTTAGAATGTGCAGGAAGTGACTTCAAGACCTCAGATACGCGATCGTGTTCGATCTTTTGCTGCGCTTGGCGTACGTGCTGTTCGATCACTCGACCTGAGTCTTCGCGTTCCGCCAGTTCACCTGCGACGCGGAGAAGATCGAGTGCCCGCCTTGCATCACCATGTTCGCCAGCGGCCAAGGCAGCGCAAAGTCTCAGCGCATTTTCATCGAGGGCTCCTTTGAGGAAAGCCAATTTTGTCCTGTCGAGTAAGATATCAAACAACTCATCTGCGAGATAGGGTCTAAAAACGACTTCTTCTTCGCTTAGCGAACTTAGGACGCGTGGATCTAGGAACTCCTTGAAATGAAGGTCGTTTGAGATTCCGACGATGCTAATCCAAGAAGAGCTGAGCGTTTCATTGATTCTAGTGAGCTCATACAGTAGGGAATCATCCGCGTTATGCTTTATCAGAGCATCAATTTCGTCCAACGTGACAAGGAGAGCAGTCCTGTCGGCGTTTATCCCATTTGAGAATCGATCCAAAAGCTCTCCGACGGCGATTCCTGTGAAGGGCACTTCCACCCCAACGGCTCTGCATATCTCGGCGAGGACTCGGTAATTTGTCCCTGCTAGACGGCAATTGATGTAGGCGATCTTTACTGGGGCTCCGATCTCGGTGGCTTTCTTTTCCAGTTTGTCCAGCACAAATTTCGTAACTATGGTCTTGCCTGTGCCTGTTTTTCCGTAAACAAATACATTTGATATCTTCGACTGATGGAGTGCCGGCGCAAGGATCCCCGCCAGACGCTGAATATGTTCATCTCTGTGCGGCAAGTGAGGTGGCATGTAGTCGTGTCTCAGTACGTCGCGCTCTGCGAATATTCTGGCAGTCGATAGATATTTGTCGAATAAGGTCTCCATAACGTCTACGGCTGGCAAAGTAGCATGACTCCACTGGTCACACCGGTCCTACATCTTGAAAGGTAGCTAACGATTCTTGTACAAGAAAATCAACTATCGCCACTGGACGCGATATGCACCATTACTATGTAACACTCTGAAAAATTGTTGTAAAACATGTCAGAGAGTGTATGATAGACCCCCACACCCCTTCGATTCCACTCCAAGTAGTTTGAACTCATTGGGCTGGTTTGTAGTTATGTAAAGAAAGAACTCATTGTTTTATGGCCCGTTGAAAATAAATGCAATTGGATTCACTAAATTGTACTCATGGCTCTAATTTCTGCTGGTACACAAAACTAGAATTTTGAATTCGCATTTCCATTCACTGTTCCAACAAATACATTTGTCCAGTCGAAATCAAGGGGTTAGGGGTGCTTGGGTAGAATAATTTCGTTATAATTCACATGTTGTCATCTGTAGATCGTTACAATAACCCCTTCGTTTCCACTGCACGCATGATTTTTCCGGTGAAACTAGACTAGGAGCATCGTCAACAATGCCAATCAACTTATAATATGTTGACCTGTGATAGGTGGTCGTCATGAAGAAACGCATCAAACTTGAATTCTTCGACCGCTCTGGCGCAAAACACAGCTTAGCCATTGAGGGAGACTTTACGATCGACAAAGTTAATCGACTGCTGGAATACGCGGAAATCGTCGCTGGTTCTAACCAGAGTATCTCTCCTCTTGAAGGTCGGGAGAGCAAAATCAACAGGTTAACGGATGTTATCAACACCCAGCTAGCTGATCGTAGTTTCGATTCTCGCGAGATCTATCAATCTTACCGTGAAGCCTGGGGCGAGGATTTCACACTCGGCGCTGTTTCAACGTATCTATCGCGGCTTGCAGACCGCGGCGTGTTGGAGAGAACAGGGTCTGCTGCTCACTGGTTTTATCGGCTCAAAGCGTCTCCGACGGTTTCGCCCTAATAGGGTTGCTAGGGCTTTCGAATGTTGACCGCAACGTCTCATTCAGTTTATACCTGAACGGAGCACGATTCGATTCACGGTCAACATACCCTTCCATATACAACTTCTTCATCAATCGCGATGTGTGTTCTCTCGATTTCTTCAGGCGTTTTCCAATCTCTGGGGCGGTTTTCGCGCCTTCATCCCTCAGGATTTCTAGTGTCAGGCGTTCAGTCGGAGTGAGGGAGGCTAAGAGGTCTCCGTCGGAAACCAAAGGAACCAAATTTTCTCGTTTCGGTAGGGCATCGGTTGGCGGGCTTCTTTCTTGAATTGCGTTGAGTGTTGACTTCAATCGCTCGAATTCCAGGATGAGCTTCTTGTCGCTTGATAAGATCTCTTGCAAATGATGTGACATCTCTTGATGGGAGGCAAGTAAACTCAGTTGTTCTCCTGCTAGTGTGTCGCTACGTTGTGTCGTTGCCTCTATGTCTGACCGTAGCTGAACTATTACCGACTCAGAGCGTTGAATCCGTGATGAAAGAGCGTCCACGATGACGCTAATCAGTGAAGAGGATTCAACTACCGCTTGTTTGCTCTGCCTAAAAGCGTGGATCGCCTTGCTCCCCACAATGCCCACCAATAACAAAGAGAGCACCGAAACCAAATCGATTGATAACGCAAAGGCGTCCAAGGTCATGGGAAATGGGGTAGGCAGGGTGTTTTAACCTCTTTTTTACCCTGTGATGTCACGGTTCACATAGGATGTCACAATGATTTGAACGTGATGATGTGATGACACGCACCCGGCTCACGATGATGTCACATGATTGTCCTATATTGTGGGTATATTGGGAATTCTATCCCATTTCTTCCATTTGCAGTTAGTCAAGTTTCACGTTGGATTTTGATCGGCTTCGATCATCCTCTCTGCATATCACGTGACATCACGTGAGTGATCAGAGGAGATCCTTGAAGCTTTGACGATTAACCAATGCAGAGATCGCTTCGGAGAGTCTTAGTTTCAAGTCTTGAATCGCTTCGAGGTTGCCGAGTGACTGGTGTTGGTCTTCCTGGAGGTAGCCCTGTAGTGTGTCCGAGAGTTCGATGAATGGCTGTAGGGCTGAAGTGTCGAAGAGCCCTACGTAGCCTAACAGTAAAATCGTGTAAACAGACCGAATAACGTTGTTTTGAGCTTGAATTAAGCTGCGATTATATGATCCGCGGCTAATTCTCTTCTCTGAAGGCCTGAAAAGCCGTCTTTGGTCTTTCTTGATGGTTTTCTCATTTGAAATAGAGTCAGCAAGCAGTGTTTCCAATTGCGGTAATGTTAGGTGGCTGCTGTCTAGGAGAAGGTTCGTGATTGGGTCGTTTATGGTGCCTTGGATTGAATGCCGTGCATCTGCAAAGGGGTTGGCTTGTTCTCGCAAGGAACTCCCGGGCGGATACGGTTTCGTATTCACTTAACTCTTCTGGAAAATCTCACGCAAAGCGCGTCATGCTAGGGTGGCAAAACGGCCGGTTATGTCGTATCCCCTTGAGGATGGTTAGTTCTTTACGGCTTGATCCAATGGATATCCTATAGGATGATTTCGAAGTATAGGACGCGATACACCCGCTCCAGTATCCTTCCGTAGTACTTCCAAATCGCGCTTGATGATTCGGCTCTTTTCTCTGAAGTTGGAGTAGGTGGAACGTTGAAATAACGCGGGGTTGATCTCTGCTCGTGAATTAGGGAGGAGTCAGGTTGGGCAGACGTAGAAGACGGGTAATCAAAGTTGTAAAGAAGAAACTACCATCCGTCTTCACCTGTCCTGTCTGTGGTGAGGAGGCAATACGCGTAAAACTTCCGCAAGGGGCTGGCCCCGCGATTGTCCAATGCGGTTCGTGCGGGCTCAAACGAGAATTCGAAGCGACTCCCTCGAGTCAAATCGTCGACATATACTGCGTGTTCATGGATAGCTTCTACGTTCAAGACAAGGCACAAACTCAGGAAGCTAAACAGCCAGCTCCATCTGCGCCGGCGTGAAATTCACTGGGGAGAAGACCTCTCCTAGTCTTAAAGAAGAGGAGAACTAGTCTGTAGTTTAGGCCTGCTCCGTTGGACGTCACAGTTCTAAGCCAACACGACCTGTATTTTCAGGGTCTAAAGGAGCAGGTTGACAGAATCTATGCTCTGGCGAGACAGGCACGGGCAAAGGGGTTGGATCCCGCGCGTGAACCAGAATCGGTGGTTACGCAGGATGTTGCGGAACGCGTTGAGAAGGCTGTGGGGCCCCCGGCAGTCGCTTCGAGAATTCGCGAACTTTCGCTTCTGATGCCGCGTGAGCTTGTAGCCCTGAAGATAGCTGAAGAGATCTCGCTTGCCAATTATGGAGTAGATGGTGAGCGCGCAGCAGAACAGGCTGTAAGAACTGCTTCCGCCATTCTAGATGAAGGCGTTACCGCCGCGCCTATTGAGGGAATCTCAAGCGTCAGGATAAAGACGAATCAAGATGGATCCAAGTATCTAGCTGTCTACTTTGCAGGCCCCATAAGGTCCGCTGGGGGCACAGATATGGCCCTGATTCTTGTCATTGCTGATTATGTGAGACACCAGGTCGGATTGGGACGATACAAGGCTACAGAACTTGAAGCGAAGAGGTTTGTGGAAGAGTTACGCTTGTACGAGAGGGAAGTAGCTCGATTTCAGTTTAAGGTCTCAGATGAAGAGCTATTCAACGCTGTAATGCGGTTGCCCGTCGAAGTGAATGGTGTTGAGACCGACCCGGTAGAAGTTTCAGCGTACAGGAACGTTCCACGGGTGGACACGAACCGCGTGAGGGGTGGGGCGCTAAGAGTTGTTCACGATGGGCTGATTGGGAGAAGCCACAAGGTTCTGAAGATAATTGACAGCCTTGGAATAGAGGGGTGGACCTGGCTAAGGGAAATCAAACCCCCAGTGGCTGAATCTGAAGAAGCGCGTGAGTTCATGTTCATGGAGGATGTTCTGGCAGGACGGCCAATCTTCTCTTTCCCCCAGTTCCAAGGAGGCTTCAGGCTGAGATATGGTAGGGCTAGAAACACCGGGTTGGCCGCTGTCGGGCTTCACCCCTCCACAATGATCGTGCTCGGCAAGTTCATCGCCATCGGAACGCAGCTAAGATTAGAGAAGCCAGGTAAGGCAGGCATCGCGGCCTCCGTTGATTCAATCGAACCCCCCGTCGTCCGGTTGAAAGATGGTTCCGTAGTTAGGCTGTCGGATCCAAAGAGGACAGAAACGCTGCTCGATTCGGTGGACAAAATCCTGTTCCTAGGGGACATACTGGTCGGGTTCGGAGAATTTCTTGAGAACAATCGCACGCTTCTCCCGTCGGGCTTTGTTGAGGAATGGTGGAGGCAGTTAGTGGAACTTGAAGCGATAAAACACTCCAGTATCCTCGGGCTTGCGGATTACGTAGGTGTAGATGAAACTCGCATTGCCGCCTATCTCAATGACTCTAGTGGGGAATATCCGACGGCGAAGGAGGCGGTTCTCATCGCAAAACGATCCAATGTCCCTCTACATCCGAGGCACTCATGGTTCTGGGAGAACATTACCCCACAAGACTTTGACCACTTGCGCTCGAAACTACTGGATCCAAACCAATCAACCTCATCGCCTAATCGAATATCGACTAGGAATGATGCAATGACGAAAGCCATCCTCGAGAACCTCTGTGTCCCTCACAAAGTTGACCGAGATCTCCTGGTAATGGACGAGGATGCGACGATTTTGTATGAATGCCTTGGGTTGACTTCTCAGGGCGATACCGTGGACGGGAAAGACGTGTTCGAGAAGCTATTACACGCTTCGGGGATGCGAGTGATGAGAAAGGCTCCGGTCTATGTAGGCGCTCGAATGGGGCGGCCCGAAAAGGCAAAACGGCGTGAGATGCGCCCTGTTGTCCATTGCCTATTCCCCCTCGGATTAGCCGGAGGAGGCAGACGAAATATCGTTGAGGCCATGGCAGAACACACCCTAATTTCGGTTGAATTGGCATATCGAAAATGTAAGAACTGCGGGAACTCCACGCATTTACGCATATGTGAGAAATGCGGTGCAGAAACAGTCAGCGCATTTACGTGCCCAAGGTGCGGCATCGACAGCCCAGATGGAACCTGCCCTTCATGCAAAAGCAGCACTCAGGCGTTTAGCCAGAGAAACATTTCTATTCGTGACCTCTTCAATTCGGCTCAGAGAAAACTGGCTCTCGCCGTCACACCGGAGAGTGTAAAAGGCGTGCGAGGACTGACGAACAAAACGAGGACCCCGGAACCTCTTGAGAAAGGGATTCTGAGGGCGAAGTATGACGTATCGGTCTTCAAAGACGGAACTGTGCGATTCGATGCGACGAATGCGCCGCTTACGCACTTCAAGGCGGCTGAAATAGGCGTAGAGTTCGACAAACTAATTGAGTTGGGGTATGCTGTCGACGTAGAAGGGAAGGAACTTAGATCGAATGATCAGTGCTGTAGTCTCAGAGTGCACGATATCATCATACCTGAAGGATGTGGAGACTACTTCGTAAGGGTCGCAAAATTCATCGATGATCTTTTGCAAAACCTCTACGCGCTGCCCCCGTTTTACAACGTAAACAACAAAGAGGACCTAGTTGGACAATTAATTGTCGGCCTTTCACCTCACACCTCCGTAGGCGTTATTGGTCGAATTATCGGTTTCACAAAGGCCAGCGTTGTTTTTGCACATCCATTCTGGCACGCTGCAAAACGGAGAGATTGTGACGGAGATGAAGATTCCGTTAGTCTTGCGTTGGACATTCTTCTGAATTTCTCCAAACAGTTCCTGCCCTCGAGGATCGGAGGAATAATGGATGCTCCAATATTGCTAACCGTTGGGATTAAGCCGCGGGAGATTGCTCGTCAGGCATTCAACCTCGAATCGATTGACCGTCTTCCATTGCAATTCTTCGATGCGACGCAAAAACGGGCCGATCCAAAGACTGAAGCCGGCATTGTTGAGACGGTTCAGGATAGACTCGGCTCGCAGGCAGTATTGGAGTCGCTTGGTTTCACGCAAGACACTAGTGATGTGGCTGGGGGAAACTTGGAAAGCGTGTACAAGAAACTGGGATCGATGGTTGACAAGGTGACCTTGCAACTTAAGTTGGCGGAATCGGTGAAGGCTGTGGAAGCCGGGGAGGTCGCGAAAAGAGTGCTGTCAACCCATTTCATGCGAGATCTAATGGGAAACTTGAAAGCCTTCGCCGGGCAGAGGTTCCGCTGCACGAAGTGCAATTCGAAATACCGGCGTATCCCATTGAAAGGAACTTGCCCCAGATGCGGGGGCAAACTGTCTTTAACTGTATACAAAGGGAGCGTGGAAAAATATTTGACTGTAGCTCAGGACTTGGTTAAACGATACGATCTAGGTGACTACCACCAACAGCGATTGCTACTCCTCCGCGAGGAGATCAACTCTCTCTTTAACGAGCGTGAGGAGAAAAAGAAACAGCCAACCCTGGCGCAATTTGTCTGAGATGGTACATTGTCAAAGCGTGGAGCGCACCATCCCAAAGCCTACCTGACTTCGAGGCGCAATGTCAAAGCAGGATTGATCGCACGAACTAGGATCCTCCTCGTTCTTGAGAAAGATCGAAAGAGTGCGCCGGAGTTAGTGAAAGAATCGGGCCTATCCTACGCCTGTGTCACATACCATCTGAAAGCATTGAGAAAGGATCGTTTGGTGGAGCGGCTGAGCAATAGAAAACCCTTCTCCTGGGGACTAACGGTTTTTGGGCAGCAAAAGCTGCTTTCTCAATAGGCCCCAACGATCGAAAATAGGCTCTACTCACAAGCATGCTAATTACGAGCTGCCCACATAGGTCCTACGGGCAATACACTAAGGAAAGCACGATGCAAACAGAAGTGCGATTCTCGCAACAGCCCGAACTCCGGGAAGCCGTAATGGTATGCGGTCTACCAGGGATTGGCTCCGTAGCGTGGTTGGCAGTCAATCACCTCCAGAAAGAGCTGAAAGCTCAACTGTTCGCGGAGGTCTTCTCCCCAATGTTCTCCCCGAAGGTTTGGTTAAGTGAGGAAGGAGTAGTGGGTATGATGAAGGGCGAGTTCCACTATTGGAAGAACAAGGATGAAGGATCCGATCTACTTCTCTTCACAGCCAACGAGCAGCCCTATTCACCCGAAGGTCAATACGAGCTGGCAGAAGTGGTCCTAGACTTGGCAGCAAAATTCGACACGAGAAAAGTGATCACAATGGGTGGAATGGCTACGGACAGGTTTGCAGAGCAGCCAAAGGTGTATGCTGGTGCAACCGATGTCGAATTGGTCAAGGAGCTGGAATCCTTGGGTGCAGTGAAACTGGCCGGAGGCGCAATAACGGGGACTAACGGCCTCATATTCGGGCTCGCGAAACCAAAGAAAATTCCCGCCATATGTCTCTTAGCCGAAACTCCAGGTTTCTTATCGCTAGATGCTAACGCCGCCAAAGCAGCCTTGCAGCTCGCGTCAAAAATGTTGAACATCTCGATAGATCTGACAGCGCTTGAGAAACAAGCGAAAGAGAATGCAGAGGTTGTACAAAAGGCCAAGGATCTCTCACATTCCTATCCACGCGAAAGCCGTAAGGGCGGCGAGAGGGAGCTCCCCTATGTTAGCTAGAAAATCCTAGGTCCAGAAGAATGAAAGTCATGTGCAACCTGTGTGGGAAGGTATCCGACCTCATGGCATCAACATCCTTCGCTATCGATGAAGAGGGGCGAATGAAAACGTACCATTTCTGTTGTGACAAGCACATGGACGAGTTTGCGCGTAGGAAAGGAATGGCGCTTGACAAGAATTAACTCTCGGCAACCACCATAGAGAGAGTTAGATCAACCATTGTCCGCTACCGAAGAACTCCGATCCGCCTCAGCAACGTTCTCGGCATTAGGAAATAGCGTCAGGCTCCGCATCCTGCTAATGCTCATGGACAGCAAGAAACCATTGCACATTACGGCTGTAGCTAGCAATTTGAAAATGGATTACGGAGGAGTGTACAGGCACGTCGAAATACTCAGAAGCGCAGGCCTCATTCAAGTCTACGAGGTCGGCAGATCCAGGGTTCTCTCGCCCCTAAACATTGAGCAAGTACGCGACTTCATCGCAAAAGCCAAAAGTTTCAATAAATAAAGGTAATCACTTAATTAATTTAACATAATAATATGCTCTTTTCATGAGATTGTCATAAAATAACAGTTAAGTAGTTGTGACTTTCTGTGCGCAGTGTTGACGGTTTTAATGGCGGAAAGTCTGTTTGCGAGGCGAAGTGTGAGTTTAACGGGTGCGGCGGTGATGGGCGCGCTTGCGGCCCTGACTACCGTTGTATTCCCCGCTCGGATTCAGCCATCGTTTCCAATCTTACCCTTCCTCAAATTTGATCCCGCAGAACTATTCTCCGTCCTAGCTTTCCTTATCTTCGGCCCGATCCCCGCGCTTGTAACTGCTACTGTTCATTGGATATTTCTCACTGCCACCGGAATTGATACCCCGTTAGGTCCTGCGGTAAAGTTCGCTTCAGTACTTTCAACGCTCTTCGGTTTGTGGTTAGGAAGCATTACCTATCGACGGTTAGCGATGAATTATAATCGAATATCTTTCGCTCTTGGCACAATGCTCGCGTTTGCAATCCTGACCCGAGTCTTAATCTTGCTAGTAGTCAACTACTTTGTCTTCACGTATATTGGTCCAGTGATTTTTGGGATTGATTATCTAGGCTTTAGTCAACAAACGCTTCAGGGTACGCTACACATGCAATTCGCAGGACCATGGCAGATTCTTACAGCCATGTTGCTCTTCACGAGCGTCTTCAATGCTCTGCACGCGGTCTTCTCGGTCGTGGTGCCCTACGCAGTTTTCACATCGCTTAACTCGAAGGTTCCTCAAATCGCTTCCGGGCATCCTTGGATAAGCAACCTTAGCAAGACATAGCAAGACAGCGCAATCCGGAACTGGTACGGCTTTTGATCGTCACCTTAGCCGGAGGAGTCGGAGCTGCCCGATTCCTTGAGGGGCTCATTCGGGTCGTTCCACAACGAGAGATCACTATAATTGGCAACGTTGGAGACGACGTAGAATTCTATGGTCTTCATGTATCTCCCGACTTGGACATTGTCACTTACACTCTCGCTGGCATGGTCGATCCGGAAAGAGGATGGGGATTCAAGGGAGACACTTTCTATTGCCAAAAGGCACTTCAAAGGTACGGTTACAAACCCTGGTTCAATATCGGTGATCAAGATCTAGCAACTCATCTCTACCGCACTGAACAACTGCGTCGAGGTAAGAGACTGTCAACCGTAACGGCGAGTATAGTTACTCGTTTGGGACTTGATGTGACACTTCTCCCTTCAACTGACGATTTGCTTCAAACCTATGTTTTAGTCGATCGAAGTCGCATGCATTTTCAAGAATACATGGTCAGGCTTCAGACCAAGCCAAAGGTCAAGAGCGTTTTCTTCAAAGGGTCGAATTCCGCGCGCCCCGCACCACATGTCATTCAATCAATACGTGAGGCGAGTGAGATCATAATTTGTCCGAGCAATCCTATCGTGAGCATAGGAGCCGTTTTGGCTGTAAAGGGTATTCGCGGAGCACTTAGAGAAACAAAAGCATCAATCCTAGGCATCAGTCCAATTGTGGGGGGTAAGACTGTAAAAGGCCCGGCTGACAAATTGATGAGATCCTTGGGTATAGAAGTAAGCGCGGTCGGTGTAGCAACATACTACAAGGAATTCTTGGATACGTTAATCATTGACAAGGTTGACGCACAGCTTGCGCCACAAATAAGATCTCTCGGCATCAAACCGATTGTGACTCAGACTCTTATGAAAACCATGGCAGACAAAGTTCACCTAGCACGGAGAGCGATAAGTGAATTCAGGCATTGAAAGACCGTCGACAAAGATTTGCTAAAGTGCATGCGATAGTACCCGTAAATGTACTGAAGCTGTCGAAGCTCAGGCTAAGACGTGTATTGAATCCTGCAGAAAGGGCCCAATTTTCCGTTGCAATGTTGACAGATACTCTCGAAGCCCTGAGGAAGGTCAAGAGGCTTGATAGCGTAACGGTCGTGAGCGGTGATTCTGCTGTTAGGAAAATCGCGCGGTCACATGGCGCCAGTTGGCTTTGGGAAGGTAAGAGGCGTGGTTTGAACAAGGCGATCCGATTGGCCATACAAGAGTCAAAACACAAAGGTGCCTCAGCCGCACTAATAATGCCCGCCGACATTCCGTTGATCACTCCTCGTGAGATCGTCGACTTTCTCGATCATGCCGCTGACTACTCCGTAGCGCTAACGCCTTCGAAAGATGGGACGGGAACAAACGCTCTGCTAATGAATCCGCCGGGAGTAATCCGGCCTCTCTTCGGAAGAAATAGCTTCCAAAGACATCTCGCAATCGCGGATCGCCAAAGCGTTTCTCGTCGAGTCATAAGAAGAAGAGGTATCAGCTTTGATGTCGACGAACCGAAAGACTTCAGGTGGCTCATGCACCACCACGTCAGCAACGAAACTGGTCGTTTTCTAAGAGAGATGAGGCGACGCTCTCAATAAACGGTAGAAAGGGACATAGCACTACACATGCTGGGGTCCAAGACGCAATCCGCGATGGCGCCCTACAAAATCTTATTTGTACAGTGGAAACTTCTTGCAGAGATCTATAACACTCTGCCTCGTCTTTTTGATAGTATTATTCTGTTTTGTATCCTCTCTGAATTGTTTCAATACTTCATTTCTCTGGTTTTTATCTTCAGGCAGGTCGTAATTTTTGACTTCAAAAATGATTTTAGCTATCCAGCTCCCAATCAACTCCATCTCATTTTCCTTCATCCCTCTGGATGTTAGTGCCGGAGTTCCTAGTCTTATTCCACTTGGATAGAACGGAGAAGATGGTTCACCTGGTATTGTGTTTTTGTTTACAGTTATACCTGCGGCATCAAGCGCCTCTTGCACAAAGATTCCTTTTCCTTTTCCAAACGTGGTTAAATCTATGAGAAGCATGTGGTTATCGGTTCCATTGGTAACTAATTTTATTTTGTTATCCATCAAGGATTGAGCTAATGCTTTTGCATTCTTGACGATTTGTTTCCCATATTCTTTGAATTCTGGTCTCAGCGCAAATCCTAGAGTAGCAGCTATTGCGGCTGTCGTGTGATCGTGAGGGCCACCTTGAAGACCTGGGAAAATAGCTCGGTCAATTTTAGCGGGAAGCTCGGGATCTTTTTTTAATCCTTTTTCTGTAACCATTATCATTGCTCCTCTCGGGCCTCTCAGGGTTTTGTGAGTGGTTGTTGTTATGATGTGCGCATATGGCACGGGGGATTTGTGAGCGCCTGCTACAATCAAACCTGCTATGTGTGCTATGTCAGCAACTAAATAACTTCCAACGTCGTCTGCAATTTCTCCAAGCTCTTTGAATGGAAATTCTCGAACGTAAGCGGTTGCCCCAACCCAGATGATTTTTGGATTATTTTCTTTGGCTAGTCTTCTGACCTCATCTAAATCTATGTAGCCGTCTGGTTTGACATGATAAGGAATGCTGTTGAAGAATTGTCCAGTTGCACTTGCTTTCCATCCATGTGTTAGATGGCCACCATCTGGAAGATTCAATCCCATAACAGTATCACCCGGCTTGCAAAGTGCAACATACACTGCAAAATTGGCTGGGCTTCCTGAATATGGTTGAACATTCACATGGACAACACCAAAAGCTCTCTTTGCTCTCTCTATAGCCAATCTCTCAATAATGTCAACGATCTCATTTCCACCATAGTATCTCTTGCCGGGATAACCTTCCGAATATTTGTTAGTTAAAATTGATCCCATTGCCTCGAAAAGTGCGGGATGAACATAATTTTCTGATGGGATCATTTCAAGTCCGTTTTCTTGTCTCTCTACTTCCTTTTTGACAATAGCCGCAAGCTCAGGATCCAGCTTACTCAAAATATTTAATTCAGTGTAAAAACTCATTTTATTCACTCTAGACGCTCTTGCCATTATCGTTAAAAAATCTTATCACTTGATGAATTGAATAACGATTACTAGCAGCGGAGTTCTTTGTATTTATCTTTCTTGGGTCGTTAGTGCTTTCGCTAGCATAATGAGCAAATGTGTGAACCATCTGTGTGGCGTGTTTGATTTACCGAAACCAAAGGAGTCCCGCGACAAGGTGCTGGAACTACTGGAGCAGCATAAGTGGTTCTCCGAATCTATACCGTTAATCGCCCTCTGAGAACGTTCCCAGCATCGTGAATCGTCAGCTACTCCTTGGCGACTTTAAGACCGAGAGGCATTATCAGAATCCAGGGCGGCATACACATCGGAACCTCGTTTTACAACGCATTAGGAATGAAAGTTTAATTGCACGTCGCCCAAAACTACGAGCAGGTATCTAGTAAGCAATGTCAACCGCACGCGAGAAGAGGCGCAAACGAGAATCACCAATGCCCGCCGCCAGCGCTGGCTTACTCAGGTTCTTTGAAGAGGAAACTCCGGGAGTAAAGATAAGGCCAGAGGTCGTGATCATGATGTCAATCGGTCTTGTCGCCGTAAGCCTCTTCATGTATATCACTTTCAAGTAGGCGTTCGCGTGAAATCGACCAGTTTAGTCTGAGAGAGTAAGGGTAATGGACCGGCCTTGATGCCCAACTTTCTCTCAATCTCGGCAGACAATAGTTCGATATAACCTGTAAAAATGAAAACAGCCTTCGGGTTGACAGCCGCGATAAATTGCATTAGCTGATTATAGTCTGCGTGGCTACTGAGCGGAAACGCAGTGAAACTCCGAAAAGCCCTTCGAAGAGCCCAACCTGTTGCAACTGCCCTCGAAGCTTTATGTGGCGCATGGTCTCCCCTCGTCGTCGTTACATAAACGCATCCCCGTGATCTTAATGCGTGTTTCCCGTCAACGGTGGACGAATCTAGGTACTCAAGTTGAATGCCGTTTTCATTGTGAACGAGGTTTGCTGCCGCTATACCAGGCGCGCAAACGACGGGGATTTTCGTGTAGACGTTGAAGAGGCGGACTATGTCCTGAGGTTTACCTGATGAGTAAACTTGGAAAGTCGGTAACTTGTCGTCATTCATCTCCGTCATTGTCCATCGTATGATGTCCGCGTATATGGTGTCTCTTGGAGGGAATACGTAGGAAGGATGTCCATACGTAGCCTCTATAACCAAGAAATCGCAGCGCTCAATTTCTGCTGCCTTAGTAGTCAATGTATTGACACAGTTGATGTCACCGGTATAGAGCGCCGTAAATTCGGGAGCGATCAATTGGAACTGGCAGGAACCAAGCATGTGGCCCGCATCGAGTACCCTGACCTCAGTATCATCAAATCGGATCTTCTCGCCGATCCTAATGGTCCGATCGTTCTTAACTGTACGTTTTGAGAGTGATTCGTAGATTCGCAGAGTCTCTGGAGTGGAATGTTTTCTCGCGGAAGTCCCAAAGCCATAAGTGTGGTCTGAGTGTGCGTGAGTGATGAAAACATTCCAATCCTCACCCAAACGCCTGCCTAAAGTAGGATCGAAAATAAGGCGGGACGAGCCGGTATTCACTATTATCCCATTGCGCCACCCGATCGGCTGTTCCTGCAAGATGGTTGCGCCTCAGCTTTGTACCAAAGTTTCAGTGTTGAGTTACATTTTCCAAAATTGCATATTGACCAAACTTAACGTTTCGTAGTTCTCGATTTGTCAACCTGCGTTTTCTTATTTTCCGCGGGTTTGTAGACACGATCGCGCTATTTCCGAGGGGATCCTTGATGATAAGAGTGAATCGGGGTCTCGAATCTCGTGCCATTCGCATTTTCTTCAGCATCCTCTCTCCCTTTTTCAAGCGTTTTCCCTTCGCCGTACTGAGCATGAAGGTTAGAGCATCTTCTATTTTCCCGAGGAGGCCTTCAACATTTGAGATGTAACCTTCGCTGTACGGACCTGGAGTAATGGTCGCTCCAAACTCAGGGATGCTAATCGTTGCAGTTCCAGACTTGATTATCCGCATATTCAGGTCGTCGAGCGAATCTATCTTGGCAGTTAAGGCAGTAGCTTCACGATTAGTGAGCGTGATGACATCCGAATGTTTGCAGCCACACCTTTG
>Ga0181521_10004824_pt1 | contig 15248 bp, 13 predicted proteins | sample PEATcosm2014_Bin_32_FD_119764 | JGI IMG/M metagenome (GOLD analysis project Ga0181521, IMG submission 119764) | Peatland microbial communities from MTU Mesocosm Facility, Houghton, MI, USA - PEATcosm2014_Bin02_60_metaG | ecosystem: Environmental > Terrestrial > Soil > Wetlands > Peat | place...
GGTCCTCCCGGTCGAGGCCGTGGTGCGCGTCCGCACCGGAGAACGCGGGGTTGACGCGTTGTAAGACGCAGTCAGTCCTGTAGATGGTCGGTAGGGCCGGGGCGCGGCGAGGTGCCCCGGCCCGCCGCCGTCCCAGGGCCGGATGGGCGGCGTGACCGGATCAACCGATCCAGTAGCGCCGGAGCGGCGTGGCACCCTCTTCGAGCGTGACGACCGACTCGAGCACCCCGCCGCAGCGCTCGATCACGCGGGCCGACCCTTCGTTGTCGTCGTCGCACACGACGAGGATGCGCCCGACACCCTCGGCCCGGGCGATGGCGACCGCCTGGCGCAAGATGGTGGTGGCGTAGCCGCGCCGCCGGAAGGCCGGCCGGACGCCGTAGCCGATGTGGCCGCCTCTCGCGGCGAGGAAGTCGTTCAACGAGAAGCGCACCGAGACCCGGCCGACGAGCGCACCGTCCACCTCGGCGAGGAGGAAGGTGGAGGGGACCAGATTTTCAGGGACGAGGCTTTCGGGGATGGGGCCCTCGGGGACGCGCGTCCGGCGACGCAGCTCCTCGAGGTGGTCGAGGTAGATCGACCACTCCAGACCCGGCTCCCAGTGCAGGAGGAACGGGAAGGACCCGAACTCACCCTGGGCGGTCAGGCACGCCGCCTCGTCGCGGGGTCCGGGCGGGCGGAGGGTGAGCGCCATGTGACGCCACGCTACGGGGGCGCGCCGCCGCCGGCCGGAGCGTTCAGTCGCTCGTGGCCCGGGGGCGCCCACGTTTGGGCAGCGGTGCGGCCCGGGCGGGCAGGCGCCCGGCGTCGCTCAACGCCCGGCGCAACAGCACTTCGATCTGCGCGTTGACGCTGCGGAACTCGTCGTTGGCCCACCGGGCGATGGCGTCGTGCACGGCCGGGTCGACGCGGAGCAGGACCTGCCGCCGTTCGCTCACGTATAGAGCGACCCCGTGTTCACGACCGGCGACGGCGGCTGGTCACCGCACAGCACCACCATGAGGTTGCTCACCATGGCGGCCGTCCGCTCCTCGTCCAGGGAGACGACCCCGCCCTCGCTCAGCCGCTCGAGTGCCATCTCGACCATTCCGACCGCGCCCTCGACGATGCGCGAGCGGGCCGCCACGACGGCGTTGGCCTGTTGGCGCCGCAGCATGGCCTGCGCGATCTCCTGGGCGTAGGCGAGGTGCGAGATCCGCACCTCGACGATCTCGACCCCGGCGATGGCGACGCGCTCCGCGACCTCGGCGGCCAGCTGGGCCGAGACGACGTCGGTCGAGCCGCGCAGCGAGGTCCCGGCGCCGGTGGTGTCGTCGTAGGGATGGCTCGTGGCGACGTGGCGCAGGGCGGACTCGGACTGCACGGAGACGAAGTTCACGTAGCTGTCCACGGCGTACGTCGACTTGGCGGTGTCGGCGACCTGCCAGACGACGATGGCCGCGATCTCGACGGGGTTGCCGTCCGCATCGTTGACCTTGAGGTGGCTCGTCTCGAAGTTGCGGACCCGGACGCTCACGCGTCGGCGCACCGTCAGCGGCGCCACGACCCACCAGAACCCTGGCCGCCGGATCGTCCCGATGTAGCGGCCGAAGAACTGGACGACCGAGGTCTGGCCCGGCGGGACGACGTCCAAGGACGTGGCGACCAGGACGAAGACCAGGATGGGTATCCAGAGCCACTTCGCACTGTGCATGGCCACGACGATCATGACGGCGATCAGCACGAGCAGGATGACGACGCCGAACCACCCGTTCACCGCCAGGCTCGGGGGACGCTCGGTGATGTCGACCCGTACGCCCTGGTGCCCGACGGGTGCGGCGGTGGTGCTGGGTGACTCGGTGGTGCTCATGGGGTGCTCCTCCCGACAAAAGTGATATCTAATAGACATCACTTTGTGTGGCCTGTGACCAGCCCCCCTGACCGGTCAGCCCCGAGGCGCCGGGTTCAGCCGAGGGGCCGGTCGACCTGGTGGGCCACCGCTTCGGCCGCGGCGGCCGCGGCCTCGGGGTCGCCGAGGTACTCGGCCGAGCGCACGGTGAGGTCGTCGTCGAGCAGCATCCGGAAGGGGATCCCCGTCGGGATCTCGAGCCCGGGGATGTCCTCGTCCGAGATGCCCTCGAGGACCTTGCGCAGGGCCCGGATGGAGTTGCCGTGCGCCGCCACCAGGACGGCGCCGCCGTGCTCGCCCACGTCGCGCAGGTCGGGCACGATCGACTCCTCCCAGTAGGGCACCACCCGGTGCACCACGTCCTTCAGGCACTCGGTGCGCGGGACGTCGTCGGGGTCGACGTCGTCGTAGCGGGGGTCGGCGGCCACGTTGTAGGGGTTGTCGGGGGCGAGCGGCGGGGGCGGGGTGTCGTAGCTGCGCCGCCACAGCATCAGCTGCTCCTCGCCGAACTGCTGCTTGATCTCGGACTTGTTCTTGCCCTGCAGGTCCCCGTAGTGGCGCTCGTTCAGGCGCCAGTGCCGGCGCACCGGGAGCCAGCTGCGCCCGGCGGCGGCGAGGGCGATGTCGGCGGTGCGGATGGCCCGGGTGAGCACCGAGGTGTGCAGGAGGCGCAGGTCGAGGTCCCCGGTCGCGGCCAGCAGCTCGCCGCCCGCTCGGGCCTCCTCCTCGCCGGTCCCGGTCAGGTCGACGTCGACCCACCCGGTGAAGAGGTTCTTGGCGTTCCAGTCGGACTGGCCGTGGCGGAGGAGCACCAGATCGAGCACGCAACGATCGTACGCCCCCGGCCGAGGGGGTCCGGTCCGTCCGGTGGAAAGTGGAAGCCCACCGCTCTCACCTGGGAGGAAAGGCGTGGTTCACCCTCCTGTCACAAATCTTGACAAGATAGCACTCAAGTTTGGTACAATGGAGCCACGCAATAGACGGTGCAACTGCCAACCGGGCAGCTCACGATCGGAAGGACAGCAGATATGGCCAAGGCCGTAGGAATCGACCTGGGAACCACCAACTCGGTGGTCAGCGTGTTGGAGGCGGGGGAGCCCGTCGTGATCCCGAATGCCGAAGGTGGCCGGACGACCCCCTCGGTCGTCGGCTTCTCCAAGACCGGCGAGGTGCTGGTCGGCGAGGTGGCCAAGCGCCAGGCCATCACGAACCCCGACCGGACGATCCGCTCGGTGAAGCGCCACATGGGCACGAGCTGGACCGTCGACATCGACGGCAAGGCGTACACGGCCCAGGAGATCTCGGCCCGCATCCTCGGGAAGCTGAAGAGGGACGCCGAGTCGTATCTCGGCGACACCGTGACCCAGGCCGTCATCACCGTGCCCGCGTACTTCGACGACGCGCAGCGCACGGCCACCAAGGAGGCCGGGTCGATCGCCGGGCTCGAGGTGCTCCGCATCATCAACGAGCCGACGGCGGCCGCGCTGGCCTACGGCCTCGACAAGGAGGACACGGACCGCACGGTCCTCGTCTTCGACCTCGGCGGCGGGACGTTCGACGTCTCGGTGCTCGACATCGGCGAGGGCGTCTTCGAGGTGAAGTCGACCTCGGGCAACACGAAGCTCGGCGGGGACGACTGGGACGACAAGGTCATCGAGTGGCTGGTGACCGAGTTCAAGAACACCGAGGGCGTCGACCTCTCCCAGGACAAGATGGCCCTGCAGCGCCTCAAGGAGGCGGCCGAGAAGGCCAAGATCGAGCTGTCGACCGTGCAGGACACCCAGATCAACCTGCCCTTCATCACGGCCACGTCCGAGGGGCCAAAGCACCTCGACATCAAGCTGACGCGGGCCAAGTTCAACGAGCTCACCGCCGACCTGGTGCAGGCGTGCGTGGGGCCGTTCGACGCCGCCATCAAGGACGCCGGGCTCAAGACGTCCGACATCGACCACGTCGTGCTCGTCGGTGGCTCCACCCGGATCCCCGCCGTGCAGGAGCTCGTGCAGAAGATGACGGGCAAGGAGCCCCACAAGGGCGTGAACCCCGACGAGGTCGTCGCCATCGGCGCCGCCGTGCAGGCCGGTGTCCTGAAGGGCGAGGTCAAGGACGTCCTGCTGCTCGACGTCACGCCGCTGTCCCTCGGCATCGAGACCAAGGGCCAGGTCATGCACCGCCTGATCGAGCGCAACACCACCATCCCGACCAAGCGGTCGGAGATCTTCACCACGGCCGAGGACAACCAGCCGTCGGTCGAGATCCACGTGCTCCAGGGTGAGCGCGAGATGGCGATGTACAACAAGACGCTCGGCAAGTTCCAGCTGGTCGACCTGCCGCCGGCACCGCGGGGGATCCCGCAGATCGAGGTCACCTTCGACATCGACGCCAACGGCATCGTCCACGTGTCCGCCCAGGACAAGGCGACGGGCAAGGAGCAGTCGATGACGATCACCGGCCAGTCGTCGCTGGCCAAGGACGACATCGAGCGCATGGTGCGCGACGCCGAGGCCCACGCCGAGGACGACCGCCAGCGCCGTGAGGAGGCCGAGGTCCGCAACACCGCCGACACGCTGGTGTACCAGACCGAGAAGCTCCTCAGGGAGCAGGGCGAGAAGTTCGAGGGCTCCGAGAAGGACGACGTCGAGTCGGCCCTGAAGGGCGTGAAGGACGCCGTGGCCGGGACCTCGATCGAGGCGATCAAGGACGCCACCGAGAAGCTGGTCGGCGTGTCGCAGAGCTTCAGCCAGCGCCTCTACGAGCAGGCGTCGGCCTCGCAGTCGGCCGGCGGTGCCGGTCCCGACGGCGCCGCCGGTGGCGAGGGCCCGGCCGAGGGCGCGTCCGACGACGACGTCGTCGACGCCGAGATCGTCGATGAGCAATGAGCTTCGGCGACGAGGCCATGCCCGAGGAGGAGCGCGCCTTCTCTGAGGCCGACGCGGCGGAGGAGGCGGCCGACGAGGCCGCCGCCGCGGTCTCGCGCGCCCTGGCCGAGGAGGCCGATCCACGGGAAGTGCTGGCGCGCGAGCGGGACGAGTACCTGCTCGCGCTCCAGCGCACCCAGGCCGACTTCGAGAACTACCGCAAGCGCGTGGCGCGCCTGCAGAACGAGCAGTCGGCGCGTGCGTCGAGCGACCTCGTCGACAAGCTGCTGCCGGTGCTCGACACACTCGACCTGGCCGAGGCCCATCTCAACGAGTCGCTCGAGGTGACCGAGGACGGCAAGGCGCTGCGCGCCTCGCGGGCCATGCTCATGGACATCCTGGCCAAGGCGGGCCTCGAGCGCGTCGACCAGGCCGGCGTCCCCTTCGACCCGGTCGTGCACGACGCGGTGGCCCAGGCCGACGCCCAAGAGGACGACGGCGGCCGCCAGGTCGTCGACGCCGTCATGCGCTCGGGGTACCGCTGGAAGGGACAGGTGCTCCGCCCCGCCATGGTCCGCGTCCGAGGGTGAACTGACGCATGGCCGCACAGCGCGAATGGTTCGAGAAGGACTACTACAAGACGCTCGGCGTCGTTCCCACGGCGTCGGACAAGGAGATCACGCGGGCCTACCGCAAGCTGGCCAAGCAGCACCACCCCGATGCCAACCCCGGGTCGGAGGAGCGCTTCAAGGAGATCAGCGCGGCGTACGACGTGCTCGGCGACGCCGAGAAGCGCAAGGAGTACGACGAGGTCCGCGCCCACGGCCCGGTGGGCGGCTTCGGCCAGCCCGGCGCCGGCGGGACGTTCCGCATGGAGGACATGGGCGACCTGAGCGACCTCTTCGGAGGCCTGTTCGGCGGCGGCGGGCGGACGCGCACCCAACGCGGCCCGCAGCGGGGCGCCGACATGGAGGCGCAGCTGCACCTGTCCTTCCAGGACGCGGTGCACGGCGTGACCACGTCGGTCAACGTGCCCCAGGAGGTGCGCTGCACCAACTGCCGCGGCTCGGGTGCCGCGCCGGGGACGTCGACGCACACCTGCCCGCGCTGCGGCGGGACGGGGAGCCTCAACGACAACCAGTGCCTGTTCTCGCTCAGCACCGTCTGCCCCGACTGCGTCGGGCGGGGGACGCTGTTCGACACGCCGTGCCCGGTCTGCCGCGGCACCGGCACCGAGCAGAAGGTCCGCTCGGTCAAGGTGCGGATCCCGCCCGGGGTCGACAGCGGGCAGCGCATCAGGGTCAAGGGCCGGGGCGCGCCCGGGCAGGGCATGGCGCCCCCCGGCGACCTCTACGTCGTCGTGCACGTCTCGCGCCACCCGGTGTTCGGGCGCAACGGCCGCAACCTGACCATCACGGTGCCGATCACCTACCCCGAGGCGGTGCTGGGCACGACCATCACGGTCCCGACACTCGACGGCAAGGTGACGCTCAAGGTGCCGCAGGGCACGCAGTCGGGCAAGGTGCTGCGCGTGCGCGGCCGCGGCGTCCCCGCCGGCTCGGGCCGCAACGGGAAGAAGCCCGGCGACCTCATGGTCAAGGTGGAGGTCGTCGTGCCGACGGAGCTCACCGACGAGCAGAAGGCGGCGGTGGAGTCGCTGGCCGCGGTGACCGCGCCGGCGCCGCGCATTGAGGTGGAGGGGTGACGTGATGGCGGACCGCACGAGCGACCGCGACGCCAACCAGGCCGTCTACGTCATCTCGGTGGCGGCCGAGCTGGCCGGGATGCACCCCCAGACGCTGCGCATCTACGAGCGCAAGGGCCTGCTCGACCCGTCGCGCACCAGCGGTGGGAGCCGACGCTTCTCCGAGCGTGACCTGGAGCGGCTGCGCCACATTCAGGAGCTGACGTCGACGGGGCTCAACCTCGAAGGGGTACGCCGGGTGCTCCAGCTGGAGTCCGAGCTGGCCCGGCTGCGCGCCGAGCTGGTCGAGGTGCGGGCCCAGGCCCTCGAGGCCGTGGCCGCCACGCACCGCCAGTACCGGCGCGACCTGGTGCCGGTGCGCCAGGCGCCCGTGCCCTACCGGCGGAGGGCGGCGGCGGGGCGGTGACCGCGGGCGACCCCACGAGCACGAAGGACCCCACGAGCACGAGACACGAGACGACAACGCAGTACGAGACGAGAGGGACGGGCGGATGCCGATAGACCCTGAACGCTGGACCAACAACACGAAGGCCGCCTTCAGCGCGGCCACGGGACACGCGGCGTCCTCCAACCACCCGGAGCTGACGCCGGCCCACCTGCTCGACGCGCTGCTCCAGCAGCAGGAGACGACGACGCGCCCCCTGCTGACCCAGGTCGGGGTGGACCCCGACGTGTTGGCCGGCAGGGTGCACGAGCAGCTGGCGCGCCTGCCGCGCGCCGAGGGCGGCTCGGAGCCCGGCCTGTCGCGCGACGCGCGGGCGGTGCTCGAGGCGGCGGACCAGAACCGGCGTGACCTCGGCGACGACTACGTGTCGGTCGAGCATCTCGTCCTCGCCCTGGCCGACCAGATCGGTGTCACCCGGGACGCGCTGCTCACCGCGCTGCGCGCCGTGCGGGGCAACCACCGCGTCACGACGCCGGACCCCGAGCAGACCTACCAGGCCCTCGCCAAGTACGGGCGCGACCTCACCGAGGCGGCCCGGGAGGGCAAGCTCGACCCGGTCATCGGGCGCGACGAGGAGATCCGCCGGGTGATCCAGGTCCTGTCGCGGCGCACCAAGAACAACCCGGTGCTGATCGGCGAGCCGGGCGTCGGCAAGACGGCGATCGTCGAGGGGCTGGCCAACCGGATCATCGAGGGCGACGTGCCCGAGGGGCTGAAGGGCAAGCGCGTCATCGCGCTGGACCTCGGCTCCATGGTGGCCGGGGCCAAGTACCGCGGCGAGTTCGAGGAGCGGCTCAAGGCCGTGCTGAAGGAGATCACCGACGCCGAGGGCGAGATCATCACCTTCATCGACGAGCTGCACACCATCGTCGGCGCCGGCGCGGCCGAGGGGGCCATGGACGCCGGGCAGATGATCAAGCCCATGCTGGCCCGGGGCGAGCTCCGCCTCATCGGCGCCACCACGCTCGACGAGTACCGGACCTCCATCGAGAAGGACGCCGCGCTCGAGCGGCGCTTCCAGCCGGTCTTCGTGGGCGAGCCCTCGGTCGAGGACACGATCGCCATTCTGCGCGGGCTGTCCGAGCGCTACATGGCGCACCACAAGGTCCGGATTCAGGACGCGGCGCTGGTGGCGGCGGCCGTGCTGTCGGACCGCTACGTCACGGGGCGCTTCCTGCCCGACAAGGCGATCGACCTCATTGACGAGGCGGCGTCGAAGCTGCGCATTGAGATCGACTCCATGCCGACGGAGCTCGACCAGATCTCCCGGCGCATCCGCCAGCTCGAGATCGAGAAGCTGGCGCTGGCGAAGGAGACCGACGAGGCGTCGAAGGAGCGCCTCGAGCGCCTGGAGCTCGAGCTGGCCGAGCTGGGCGAGCAGCGCGACTCCATGGCAGCGCACTGGCAGCAGGAGAAGAGCTACCTCAACGCGGTCAGCCAGCTGCAGGAGGAGAAGACGCTCAAGGAGGAGGAGGCGGCCCGGCTGGAGCGCGACGCCGACCTGGCCGGCGCGGCGGCCATCCGCTACGGCGAGCTGCCGGAGCTGGAACGCCGCATCGCCGACGCCAACGACGACCTGGCCAAGCTGCAGGCCGGCTCGCGCTTCTTGAAGGAGGAGGTCGACGCCGAGGACATCGCCGAGGTGGTCAGCCGCTGGACCGGCGTCCCCGTCACGCGCCTCTTGGAGGGCGAGGTGCAGAAGCTGGTGCGGTTGGAGTCCACCCTCCACGAGCGCGTGGTGGGGCAGGACGAGGCGGTCTCCGCCGTGGCCAACGCCATCCGGCGCAGCCGCGCCGGGTTGAGCGACCCCAACCGTCCCATCGGGTCGTTCCTCTTCCTCGGGCCGACGGGCGTCGGCAAGACCGAGCTGGCCCGCGCGCTGGCCGAGTTCCTCTTCGACGACGAGCGGGCGATGATCCGCATCGACATGTCCGAGTACATGGAGAAGCACGCCGTGTCGCGGCTCGTCGGCGCGCCCCCGGGCTACGTCGGCTACGACGAGGGCGGGCAGCTCACCGAGGCGGTGCGCCGGCGGCCCTACTCCGTCGTGCTGCTCGACGAGCTCGAGAAGGCACACCCCGACGTCTTCAACATCCTGCTGCAGGTGCTCGAAGACGGGCGCCTGACCGATGGGCAGGGGCGCACGGTGGACTTCACGAACACCGTGCTCATCATGACGTCGAACCTCAAGGGCGAGCCCGCGGACTACTTCAAGCCGGAATTCATCAACCGGATCGACGAGATCGTCCGCTTCCGCCCGCTGTCCGAGGCGGACCTGGCGATCATCGTGGAGATCCAGCTGGAGCGGCTGCGCTCCCGGCTGGCCGAGCGGCGGCTGTCGCTCGTGGTGACGCCCGAAGCCGAACAGTGGCTGGCCCACGCCGGGTACGACCCCGACTACGGCGCGCGCCCCCTGCGCCGGGTGCTCCAACGCGAGATCGAGGACCCGCTGGCGCTGGCGCTCCTCGAGGGCAAGTACCTCGACGGCGCGACGGTCACGGTCGCCGTGGACGACGACAAGATCGTCCTGCGCTAGGCATCGCTTTGGGGTGAGCCCGGGGCGGGATCCGGGCGCCCGAGCGGTCGGTCCCGTGCCTGACGGGGCCCCGGCCGCCACGGGGAACCCGCCGGTGCTCAACCCCGAACCGGCAATGGTCGTAGCCTGCGCACCGTGGGGGAAGGTCGGTGAGGAGGGGACGGTCCGGCACGCTCGGGAAGTTCGAGGGTGCGTGTGCCCTCGCGCTCGCGCTGCTGGGCCTCGCCGCCGCCGGGTGCGGGACGTCGGGCACCACCGCCTCGTCGACCTACGTCGCGGCCGGCCAGATCCCCCAGGCCGACCGCCCCGGGGGCGGCGCCCACGGCGCGCACGTGAACGCCGCCAGTGTGACGGTCCCGCTGGCCAAGCAGAACCCGACCACCGCATTGTTCTCGGCGGTGGCGACGTTCCAGTCGTGCCTGACGACCCGCGGGGTGACGTTCCAGGGGGCGCCGAACCCCAAGGACCCGAGCTCGCCCACGAACGACCCCTCGTACCTGAAGAGCCTCGAACAGTGCGCGGCCCAGAGCAACATTCTGCAGGCGCTCAAGTCCGCGCAGAGCGCCCAGGACAACCTGACACCGAGCCAGGTGAAGACGGAGAACCAGGACTACCTGAAGTGGCGGAAGTGCATGATCGCGCGCGGATGGGGGATCCCGACCCCGACGCCGAACTCCAAGGGGCTCCTCTTCTCGTTCGGGGGAACGGGCGGCGGTGCGTCGCAGGCGATGACGCCGCCACCGGGACAGAGCCTCCTCTCCAGCCCTGATCTGCAGGCGTGCGCGGCGAAGGCGCAGGCGTAGAGCTCGTCGGAATCCCAGGGGGTCACACGTGACGCGTAACCAGAAGATCGTCGCCGTCGCCGTGGCGGTCGTGCTCGTGGCCGGGGGCATCGCCTTCGCGGTCTCGCGCGGCTCCAGCCCGGCGTCGGGGCAGGGCGAGGTGGTCATCTTCTCCCGGGTGCAGGAGCGGACACTGCAGAACACGGTGGCCTTGAGCGGGACCCTCGCCCGCAAGGAGCTCCGCAACATCACCGCGTCGACCGAGGGCATCGTCAGTGCCGTGACCGCGACCAACGGCTCGACCACGCAGGCGGACCAGGTCATGTTCTCGCTCGGCGGCCGCGATGCCATCGCCGAGCCGGGGGCGCTGCCCTTCTTCCGCGCGCTGGCGCCCGGCGACCAGGGCGAGGACGTGCTCGAGCTGAAGCAGATCCTGGCGGCCGCCGGCGACGACCCCGGCCCGATGGACAACTACTTCTCCCAGCAGACGCAGTTCGCGCTGGCCCAGTGGCAGGCCCAGCACCACTATCCCAACTCGACCCCGGCGAACCCGGAGTCGGTCACGGTCTCCCTCGAGCAGGGCACCGGGTACAAGGTCGGGACCCAGAACTCGGCGGGGCTGATCATCGGGCCTCCCGCGGCACAGACCACCTCGCTCGGCCCCTCGGGCCGCGCGACGGCGTCGCTGGCGTCGTACCGGACCGAGAGCCCTCATGACACCACGCCCGGGATCACGATCCAGTCGGTGGACAACCAGGTGCCCCAGGGAGAGCCGGCGTCGTTCGTGATCACCGCCGACCCGGCGCCGAGTGCCGCCCTGACGGTGAACCTCACCTCGAGCGGTACGGCGGGGAGCAACGACATCGTGACGCCACCGACGACGGCGACCTTGGCCGCCGGCGCGACGCAGACGACCGTCGAGGTGCAGACCCGGTCCGACAACCTGGTGGAGCAGGAGCCGACGATCGTGCTCTCGGTCGCCTCCGGGACCGGCTACACGGTCGGCTCGCCGAGCTCCGCCCAGACGACGATCACGAACGCCAACGTGCCCGCCCTCACGATCTCCGGCGGCACGGCCGTCAACCCCGGCGGCTCGGCCACCCTCACCGTCACCGCCAACCAGGCCCCCCTGCAGAACACGCAGGTCCAGCTCGACGTCTCGGGCAGCGCCAGCCCGGGCACCGACTACGACCCGGTCAACCCGATCCTCACGCTCGCCGCGGGCACGACGTCGGCGAGCGTGACCGTCGACACGCTCAACGACGGCGTCATCGGGCCGAACAAGTACATCGTCGTGTCCCTGGCGCCCTCGCCGACCTCCTACAGCGTGGGCTCGCCGGGATCCGCCGTGATCCAGATCAACGGGAGCACCACGCAGCCGACGGCGACGCTGACGTCGGCGACCACCTACCTCGACGAGGGTGAGCCCTACGACGTCGCCGTGGCGCTGAACCAGGCGGTCAGCACGCCGGTCACCATCGCGCTGTCCTACGGCGGCACCGCCATTTTGGGGACGGACTACACGCTGCCGGCCGGGAACATCGTCGTGCCGGCCGGACAGACCTCGGTCGAGGTGCAGATCCCGACCGTCACCAACAACCTGGTGGAGCCGGACAAGACCCTGACCGTCTCGCTGGCCCCGAGCTCGTCCTACCTGATCGGGTCGCCGAGCAGCACCGCGGTGACCATCACGTCCCAGGTCCTGCCGACGCTCAGCATCTCGGCCAACACCTCGACCGTCGCGCAGGGCGGCGCGGCCTCGTTCACCATCACCGCCGACCAGGCCCCGGCGAAGAACACCTCGGTGAACTTCGGCGCCCAGGGCACGGCCGAGCCGGGCCAGAATTACGTGCCACTGGCCGGGACGGCCCTGCTCAAGGCCGGGCAGACACAGGTCACCGTGGTGCTGCAGTCGATCCAGTCGAACGTCGAGTTCGAGCCCACGGACATGATCGTCGGGAACTGGCCCACCCGCGTGGGCGAGGTCTACGTGAAGGCGGGGGCATCGGTGGCCCCGGGGGAGGCGATCCTCTCGCTCACCGAGCCGAACCTCTCCGTGACGCTGCAGGCGACGGCCGCCGAGCGCAGCGAGCTGGCGGTGGGCCAGCGCTGCACGATCCAGATCTCGGGCGAGAACACCTCCGGGACGGGGGTCATCACCGAGCTCGACTCGGCGCCCACCACGGTCACCGGAACCGGGGGCCAGTCCCAACAGGTCTACGAGGGCCGGATCGACGTGTCCGACCTCACCGGGGCCGACGGCTCGCAGGTGTCGATCACCGTGGTGAACCAGCAGGTCGACAACGCGCTGACCGTCCCGATCTCGGCCGTGAAGCAGAACGGCTCCGGGGCGGATGTCGTCCGGGTCATCGACCTGGCCCAGGGCGGCCGGGTCACCGAGGTGCCCGTCAAGACCGGGCTGACCGAGGGCTCCTACATTCAGATCACGGAGGGCCTGCGCCTCAACCAGCTGGTCATCTCCGGGGTCAACCAGTCCTCGTGACCGTCTCGGGCCCCGAGACCCCGCCGTACGGCACGGCCCGGGTGGATGCGGGCCCCGACGCCCCGCCGCCCGACGCTGCGGCGGCCGGCGTCGCACCGCTGCTCGAGCTGGAGTCCGTCTCCCGCGTCTACGGCGAGGAGGTGGAGGTCTACGCCCTGCGCGACGTCTCGCTCAGGATCCTCCCCGGCGAATTCATGTCGATCGTGGGACCGTCGGGCTCGGGCAAGTCCACCATGCTGGGCCTGCTCGGCGTCCTCGACCTGCCGACGGCGGGCACGATCCGCGTCGCCGGCCAGGACGTCAGCACGCTCGACGACCCGACCCGCTCGAGGTTGCGTGGCGAGTCGATCGGGTTCGTGTTCCAGCAGTTCCATCTCATTCCCCACCTCACCGCGCTCGGCAACGTCGAGACGGCGCTCCTCTACCGCGACATCCGACCGAAGGAGCGGCGCGAGCGCGCCCGGGCCGCACTCGATCGTCTCGGGCTGGCGGCGCGGGTCGACCACCGGCCGGTCCAGCTGTCGGGCGGCGAGCAGCAACGGGTGGCACTCGCCCGTGCCATCGTCACCGACCCGCTCATGATCCTCGCCGACGAGCCGACGGGGGCACTCGACTCCGCCAACGCCGCCCACGTGCTCGAGATCTTCGCCGGCCTCGAATCCCCCGAGCGCGCCGTGGTCATGGTGACGCACGACCCGACGGTGGCCAACACGGCGCGCCGGAAGGTCTCCATGCGCGACGGCGAGATCGTCGCCGACGAGCAACGGGTGGTCGTCACCCCGTGAACCAGCTGCGCGACCTCCTCGGGGTGGCGTGGTCCGGGCTCAAGGCCAGGAAGGTCCGGACGCTCATGATCATGCTCGGGCCCGTCATCGGCGTCGCCGCCATGGTCAGCGCGGTGGGGTTGACCGAGAGCGCCAAGGGCGAGCTGCAGGCGCAGCTGGCCGATCTCGGGACCAACCTCATCATCGCCCAGGCCGGCGGCACCTTCGGCTCCCAGAACCCGACCTTCCCCCCGGACGCGGTGCAGCGGGTCGAGAACGTGTCGACGGTCACGGCGGCGGCGGCCACCACCAACGTGTCCGGCGTGGTGGCGCTGCCGGTCCAGGGCGCGAGCACCTACTACGAGGCGTTCCCGGTGCCGATCCGCGCGGCTGACGACGACCTCCCCTCGGTGCTCAACGTGCCCCTGATCGACGGGCGCTGGCTCAACGGCGCGGACAGCGAGCTGCACCTCAAGTCGGTCGTGCTCGGCTCGGGCATCGCGAAGCAGTACGGGTACCTGCCGGGCGAGATCCGGACCATCCGGCTCAACGGGACCAACTTCGGCGTCGTCGGCGTGCTCGGGCCGGTCGCGCTGGACCCCGACCTGGACAACGCGGCCTTCGTGACGCAGTGGGCGGCGAAGCACGTCCTCGACACGAACGGCCTCCCGAACCAGCTCTACATCCGCGCCGTGCCCGGGACGACCCAGGCCACGGCCGACGCCATCCCGACGGCGATCAGCCTCGGCGGGCCGAACCAGGTCTCCACCCAGATCCCGAGCGACGTGCTGCAGGCCGCAGCCCAGGCCAACCGGACCCTGCAGGAGGTGGCGTTGCTGGCCGGCCTGCTCGCGCTGACCGTGGGCGGGATCGGGATCGCCAACGTCATGTCGATCTCGGTGATCCAACGCTCCGCCGAGATCGGGATCCGCCGGGCCGTCGGCCACAGCCGTTCCAAGATCGCCTCGCAGTTCCTGCTCGAGTCCCTCTTCGTCGGCGTGCTGGGCGGTCTGCTCGGCGCGGCGCTCGGCGTGGGCGTCGTCTACACCGTGTCGTGGATCGCGGGCTGGGTCGTCGTGATCTCGTACGCCGACATCCCGATCTGGATGGGACTCGCCATCGTGGTCTCGGTCACCGCGGGCCTGTTCCCCTCCATCAAGGCGGCCCGCCTGGAGCCGCTCGAGACGCTGCGCCTCGGCTGAGGCCTTCAGCCGCCTCCACCCGGGACCGAGCTCGACGTCCCGCCGCCCGCGCTCTGGCTCCCGCTCGGCTGCGAGCTCGTCGTCTTGCCGGCGCCGCCCGAGGCCGCACCTGCGCCGCCTCCTGCCGACTGGCCCCCGCTCTGCGTCCCCGAGCCCGTCGCGCCGCCGGCACCGCCGGCCGTGCTCGCACCGCCCGCCCCGGCGGCACCGCCCGAGGCCGCGCCTGCACCCGCACCGCCCGCCGACTGCCCACCGCCCAGGCTGCCGGCGCTCCCGGTGTTCCCGGTGGCACCGGTGTTGGCGCCACCGCCGGCCCCGGCGCCCGCTCCGGCCGCGGCGCCCGCCCCGGCCGACTGGCCCCCCGGGGCCGTGTTCCCGGTCGTGCCCGACGTCCCGACGCCCGAGTTCCCCGAGCCCGAGCTGCCGGCGGCCGTGTTCCCGGTCGTCCCCGAGCCCGAGGTGTAGCCGGGTCCGTTCGGATTGGACCCGACCGGACCTGCGTAGCCGTTCCCGCCGCCCGACGTCAGCACCGCGATGGAGATGCCGATTGCGACCAGCGCCGCGA
>Ga0181521_10004827_pt1 | contig 15241 bp, 9 predicted proteins | sample PEATcosm2014_Bin_32_FD_119764 | JGI IMG/M metagenome (GOLD analysis project Ga0181521, IMG submission 119764) | Peatland microbial communities from MTU Mesocosm Facility, Houghton, MI, USA - PEATcosm2014_Bin02_60_metaG | ecosystem: Environmental > Terrestrial > Soil > Wetlands > Peat | place...
AGGCAGCAGATTGCACAAAGCAAGTACTACTTGAAAGCCCAATGCGCGCGGCTTAACAAACGGATACTGAATGCAATGGACTTCTAGAGGCGACCGGCCGATCCAAAAGACCTTGTGCGATCACTAAAGCGATCGGCGTCCGCGCCATTATAATCGGATTTTACCTTGAAATTGTAAACGCTTTGGAGTTCCCGCAAAAAAATGATCTTGTCAGCCCAGTCACTCGGCCGCTGAAAAATCGCTCCAGCATCAATTTAGCATTTCTAGACTGTCGCCAGCATTCCTTCGACTAACGGATCGAAGCATCTGCGGAAATCGCAACTCAATTTCCATTTTTCATATTTGACGTTGGAGTATGCTGATTCGATTTTTGAGTTAAACCCAATCACAAGCTTTATTGCTTTGTTGCGATATTTTAGATCGAGTTTATGACTGATACAAAGTTCTGTAAGTCGTGTGGAACGACCCCAAGCTCCTCCGCGCGTTTCTGCAGAGAATGCGGAGCTGTTTTGGCCGAAGAGCCCGGCGTCGATCAGAGTGCATCGACCGCAAAGGAGCAGGTCAACGAAGGCATTGCTCTATACCAACAAGGTGACTACCAAGGCGCCTTGGGTAAGTTCGGGAAGGCGACGGAAGCCGATCCGACGCTCGCAGCGGCCTGGAGTGACAAAGGCTGCGCCTTGGGGCGTCTTGGCGAGCGCGACGCGGCTTTGGAGGCGTTCAACAAGGCGCTTGAGATCGACCCAGACAATCGAGAAGCTCGCGAAGGCAAGGATCTGTGCCTGCGCATGCTTGGCTCTTCTAAGGAAGCAAGCTGAGAACCGCCGCTCGGCGGGACTTTACCTCGCGCGACGTTGATCCGGGCTGGGAGAGCTTGGCACGTTGTCTGCTACTATTTCGTTCAGGTGTCTGGTTAGCTACTGGTACGCTCCCAATAAGCAGGCCGAGCGCGGTCGATAAGAGACTTCTACCTAGTTTGAGCTCTATGGCCCAGAGGTGTCTAAGGTCTTCATGGCAAGCCCCTAGCTTCCGGTTTTTCTTAAGCCACTTTTTTTCTTGGCATCTCGTGGAGGGTAGTACTCGCTCTTTTTTGACTGCTGGTTTAAGCGAAGTCCGTAATTCAAAAGGTATACGATCTTCTAAAATTACTTTTAATAGGCGGGGCATCGCTTTATCGAGAAAGCGGAACGTTTGAAGGTGCAGGCAGCAGTGAGAATCTTTGACAGCAAACCTGATATTGCAAAAATGCTCGCCAACGGCGACGTTGAGAACTTAGCGCGCACGGTAGAAATCGGTGGCACGGATTTCGACCACGACGAGAATACGCGCAAGGAGGCCGTTGACGCGCTTGGCAGTCTAGCCGATCAAAGAGCGGTTGACCCTCTAATTGGGGCGTTGCAAGACGAAAATGAGCGTGTACGCTTGAGCGCTGTAGCCGCGCTTAAAAGGCACGAAGCGTTCGACCCCCTGGTCAACGCGATGCACGTGAATGATAGCGGGGTGCGCCGCGCCGCCGTCGAAGCCCTTGGCCAGCTCGGCAACCCCCGCGCCGTGCTACCCCTCACAGAGACGTTAGCAGATGACGACCGGCGTGTTCGGGCCGCCTCTGTTGAGGCGTTGGCAAAGCTCGACGAACCATCCGTAGACCCTCTGATCCATGAGCTCCAAGTAACCGACAGCCAGGCACGTCGAGCCGCCGCCGAAGCCCTTGGCCAGCTCGGCAACCCCCGCGCCGTTTTGCCGCTCATAGCTGCCCTCAAGGATCAGGACTGGCACGTCAGCTTCGCCGCCGCGTGCGCGCTTAAGCAGTTTAACGATCCACGCTCATTAGAGCCGTTCATAGAAGTGCTGAGCGAGGGAGCGACGGACGTGCGACGGGCCGCCGCCGAAGCCCTTGGCCAGCTCGGCAACCCCCGCGCCGTTGAGCCGCTCGTCCGCACGCTATACGCCGAAAACAGTGACGTGCGACGGGCCGCCGCCGAAGCCCTTGGCCAGCTCGGCAACCCCCGCGCCGTTGAGCCGCTCGTCGAAGTGCTGTCTGATAGATATAAAAACGTGCGCGAAGTTGCGGCTTGGGCGCTCGGTCAACTCGGCAACACACAAGCCGTAGGGCCTCTCATAAGGGCCCTGGAAGATCCATACAGCGATGTGCGCGAAGTTGCGGCTTGGGCACTCGGTCAACTCGGAGACTCTCGGGCGTTGAACCCCCTTAACGAGGCGCTCAAGGATGATAATCAGCGCGTGCAAAAAGCCGCTGCACACGCGCTCAAGAACATCGCCAGTAAATCCTCCCATAGCAAACACTCGATCACCATAACGTGAACCGGCCTCGAGTAAGAGCTGCGCGGGGTGGGATCGCAGCGCATGCCCATAAGTTTCGGGCTTCGGAATTACACTGAATCGGCGCACACAGATGCCGCACAAAGCCATTTAAAAAGCGCATCGGTTTTTTTTGAAGTCGACCATATGAAAACTATTTTAATCGCCGCTGCCGCAGCAGGCAACTTTTCATGAGCTAGGATAAAATGCGTTCTTGCGTGTCGCGCTCCGTCCGAAAAACGCGCTTGAGCGTCTTTTCTATCTTGTCGCTCCGACTTGATTCAGGAATGGCTATCCCTTTGCGACAATGTAAGCCGACATCATCATACGGCATTACGTGCGTGTCATTCGTTCCGATACAAACCCTAAACTTGGGCGTAAACTCAACGGAATGCCACGCGCGCTCCCGCGCGCGACTACTTTCCTCTCGTTACCTTCTTCACTAGGGCCATATCGAAAATCGTTTTAGTTCACTTTCCGAGCACATAACAAGACGGCACGTTCGTGCTTAGTTCGCACTCAATACGCGCCGTTTTGACAGGAGATAGAGGGCCGCGATCAGATAAGCGAAGATGAGCGTGATTGCCGCGCCTAGAATGCCGATCAGTGGAATCAGAACCACGTCGAAACCGACGAGCACGATAAGCGCGATAATGCTACTGAGTGTATTCACTTTGGCTCCGCGCGTACCTTCTGAAGCCATGAGCCAACTAAGCGCTTGATAAAAAAAGGCCATTGTTGCTGCAATAGCAAAAAAGAGTGCAATTTCCCAGCTGAAGGGATACTGGCGCCCATAAAAAAAGAAGACTATCCACTGTAATAAAAGCACTGATGGCACGATCAAGGCAGCAAGGTACGGCGCTGCCTTGCTTACGCGACGTAGAATGGCCAGCTTATCGTTGCTCTTGGATGCATAGGGGAAAAAAGCGGCGTTAATGATCATCCAAAGCATGACGGCTACAGTTATTGATGGCATGAAATATGCGGCGTAAATTCCCACGGCCGCGGTCGTCATGAACTTGTTGATGAGTAATCTGTCGACGCCCATGAAGGTGGCTGCCACACCTCCCGGGAGGGCAAGAAGAGAATAATGCACGATTTTTTTCGCCCAGGACCGCTCAAATCGAAGCGTTATATAGTCTTTAAGATAGATGACCAAAATGAAGCCGATTACCGCGTAGGATAGGAAATACGAGTAAGATGCCGTTTCCCACGACTTCATGTCCTGGCTGATGAATATGAAAAACGCAGCAAGCAGTACGACCGATTGAGCGGCAGTCAGAAGTGCATACGCTCTCATTTTGAAGAAGACTCTGAGAGAATTTGTGGTTAACTGGTAGAGCGTAGAAGTAACGGCGAGAAAAAGAGCGAAAAAGAAAAGCTCTGTCGAAACCCCAAACAAGTACGATAACGGCGCAGAAAAGAATGCGTAAATAACTATCGAGGCTGCGGTCACCAACGCTATTAGAATGTACGAAGTGGAGATGATGCCGACCTGCGCAAAATGATCCGACACCTCTGAACCATATTTTATCATCGGCGTGGAAACCGCTATCATTGAGATGGCGAGAATGGTGCCCATTGTCGTGATTAGTCCAAGAACACCAAAATTGCTCGGCCCCAATGCCCGTGCCGCAATGATGCTGAAGGCCAACGTGAACAGCGCTCCGAACGCCGTGGCAATGCCGACGTACGAGGTACCCAAGATGAACTTCTGCGCTTCGTCGTCCATCTTCTCCTTAAAAATCAGCTCATACGGTGCACTGAGCAAACGAAAACCGAGTTCCTTGAGCGACATCACGGGCTAAACCTAGGTGGAACTAATTGCGAATTTATATATAAGTTCCATTGGTGCAGTCCGCACTCGTAATTTCTATCTACGGAGCTGTATCTTAGAGATCTGTCTCGCGCAGGGGCTCAGATTCTACGAGCTTGCTTTTAATAATGACTAGCGCTTAAGTATCACTGGGGAATCGTACATAGCTCCTGCTTTGAGATTTGTGCACGTAAGCGATACTCACCTGGGATATCGCCAATACGGTTTGAGCGAGCGTCTTGATGATTGGAGCAGCGCCACCCGCAAAAGCATCAATTACGCCATACAAAACCAGGTAGACTGTGTCGTTCACAGCGGCGATTTGTTCAATTCAAACAAAGTTGATCACACCTCGTTGATCCACGCCATAGAGATGCTAAGAGCGCTGAAGGACGCTGACATCCCTTTCTTTGTTATTGATGGCAATCATGACAGAAGAAAAGGCTCTCAAACGCACACCGCCCTCGATGTGTTGCAACGCTTAGATCTGTGCCACTACTTGGCGCCTGCAGGAAGAACCCTCGAAGGTGCGATAGGTGAGGTGAACGGTAATTCGATCGTCGGGCTCGGCTACCAAGGTGTCTACCTCAGGTCAAAGCTGCACGATTTTTATCAACAAATGCCCGAAGGGCCCAACGTCGTGCTGCTCCACGCCGGCATAACTCAATACGTGGAAGGGGGGCAGCCGGAGATCGCCCCACCTGAGCTAGCAGTATTACGGCCTAAGACCGCGTACCTCGCGCTCGGGCACTACCACAACAAGTTTCGCCTCGATGACTGGATCTTCAATCCGGGAAGTCCAGAATACTATCGATTCTCCGACTATGGCATTGGGCGCTGCTTTTACGACGTCACTATGCAAAACGGGGCCCTAAAGGTTCGTGAAATCGACGTGCCCGGCGTTCGTCGAATGCTGAGCATTTCCGCGGATCATCCGGGTGACGACTATTCGCTGCTGAGAGTGTTGCAAGCGCGGCTCGACGAAGCCGAGCTCGAAGCTCCGGTTTCGGGTGCGCTGTTGCGTGTGATTCTAGAAGGGGAGGTGGAGAACCCTCCTAACCTCTCCGAGCTAAAGCAGTTTATCGACGAGCGTTACGTGCCCTTGTACAGCACCGTTCTCGACAACACCGTCAGCACCGACAGTGGGCTCATCGAGACTCCTGGAACCCTTGACGACCTGGAAATGAACATGTTCGCAAGCAGCTTTGCGCGGTACAACGAGCAAGCGCGAGACGTTGCGGGTTTCGCTCGCATGCTTCTTCGCGAAATAACCGAAAGCCAACTTACGAGCACTGATGAAGCTGAGCCCGTCGTACAGCACGTCTCACGCTTTAGGAGAGAGTACTTGTGAAACTGGAAAGCCTCCGCCTCGTGAATATCCGAGCGTTCGAAGACTCGGGCGAGATCAAATTTCAAGACGGTACGATCTCAATATACGGAGAAAACGGCGCCGGCAAGAGCACAATAGTGACAAGCATTGGCAGGACGATCTTTGGCTGGGACGACGGGGTCAAGCAGGCGACGATAGACTACGCGGGAGAACGGCACAGGCAAGGAGTTACCGAGTACCTCTTGCGAAAAGGAGCGGCAGAAGGGTCTATAGACGCAACGTTCTCGCACAAGGGACACGTGTACCGCGTGAGGCACGTCCTGTCGCGTACGGCTCAGACGTGGGAGCTGTACATAGACGGAGAGAAGACCGATCTGTACGGAAAACAAGAGATACACGAACGCATTCGCGACGAGCTCGGTATGGCGGAGCTTCATATTTCCCCGGCGGAAAGTCTCTTCAGCGATGTTATCTGCGTGTTACAGGGGCAGGTCATCAATGAATTTGAGTTCGCGTCTCAAAAACGAAAAGACCATTTTGACAAGGTTCTCGGCCTTTACAGCTATAGGCAGGCCTACAGCGACTCAGTCCATGTAAAAAACAACTTCAAAAGCAAGATAGCGCGTGCTGAGTCTGAAGCGCGAGTGCTTGAAGCTGAAATAACGCACCTAATCGGACTCGTTAACCGATTGCGAGAATATGAAAGCGAGCTGAAAAACCTTCGGCGGTCGATCAGTGCAGTCGAAGCCAAATTGTCTGCGGTCGAAAATCAGAGGCAAACGTACGAATCGGTTCGCGCAGAACTCGAAAACCTCAATAGGGAACTCAGCACGGCAGATGTCAAAGCAGGCGACGTGGCGGCGGCAGTCGAGGTCGCAAATCGCGAGGTGCAAAACTGTCGCGGGGCGCAGAACGTGGTCGAACGACACCGGCCTTCGTTCTTGCGATATCAACACATCGTCGGACAGCTTGACGAGGTACGGGCGCTCGTGCGGCAGGTGGCAAGCGCAGCGACGAGGCTGTCCGAACTCCGCGTTACTCGCGCAAGCATCACAAGCGCTAAGGAAAATGTGTCAAAAGAGCTTCAGCAATTGGATGAGGCGTCAGCTCGAGTGACCCAACTGTCGCCAATGGCTGCCGAACACTCGCAGCTCATTGAAGCCCTCTCACAGCTCAAACTGGATCAGCAGCGCTACCGGGCGGGTCTCGAGCGCATTAAAGCAACCGAAGAACTGATACAAACAAAGCGTCTGGCAGCAAAGGAGCTGGAAGCGGAACTCAAAGAGCACGGCGCACTCCAAGTGCGCGCTGAAAGGCTTGAAACGTTGCTGCGCGAATACGACCAGTTAGCACGAAAGGTCGGTGAGCTTGACGGGCACAAGAAGCAGATGGAAAAGGATCTCGACAGCCTCCTTAAAGGTGTCTGTCCGTACACGAGCGATCGGTGTGAATCGATTGAAGAACGCGGCCATCGGCACGAGCATGAACTCGAAGCTATTCGGGTGGAACTCGCGCTGCTGCAGTCTGAACGCGATATAGGGGCATCCGCCATTACTGAGGCGCGCGGTGCTGCAAGCCAACTGCAATTGCTCGACGGCAAGCGTCGTGAACTGGAACTTAAACTGGAACAGATAGACACACTGCGTCGAGAACTGGCAGACGAACGTGATTCTGTCCAAGCGATTGGTGACAACTTGGCCAGCATAAAGTCTCTTGAAGAGCGCATCGAGGCATTGAAATCGAGCGCAGAGGAGTATCAGTCACTCGCGTACGCTCTCAAGAAATCAGATCGGAGAGCACTAGCAAGTCGGCTCGCTGAGCTCAGTCAAAGAGACGAAGCATTGCAAAGCGACATAGAGGAGGCTGAAAGCATTATCGCGCACTTGACCGAACAAGGCGGGGATGAGGCGCTTGTAGCGCGACTTGAACACGAATTGCGGGAGCTTCAAGAAAACTACGATAGCTACAGGGCGTCCGTCAGTTTGGCGGCGAATCTTGAGGGGGCCAGAGCGCGACACGACGACTGTGCCCGAGACTTGGCGGCACTCAATGAGCGGCGGCAGAATCTTGCCGGTGACATAGAAGCCAAATCAAGGCTTTATGATGCCGCTGAGCACCTCAGAATTGAAAAAGATAGCTTAGAAACGAGTCAACGGCTTAATGAGATGCGTGGGATTGCATCGCAACTTAACAAACAGATTGAAGATCTGAAACCCCACGAAGCGGATCTCGTGGTTAAGAGAGAGGATCTGATGGCACTCGACGTTGAGCTCAACGAGATTGCTGCCGACGGTAAGTTCTTTGATGAAATCAGAGATAGTTTCAAAAACTTGAGTGCGATGAGGCCGCTTTATACAAAGAAAGTGAGCCAGCACGCCGCCCGTCACTGGAGGCAAATGGTCAATGATGAATCGCAACTTCACTGGCAAGAGGACTACCTCGTTTTCAAAGCAGATGGCGGCAATGTGATCTCATTGTATGAAATGAGCGGCGGCGAGAAGGTCTCAGCGTGTTTGGCTGTACGTCTCGCGATGCAAGAGACTTTGAGCGGCCTCGGCCTATTCATCTTGGACGAACCAACTATCCATCTTGACGAAGAGAGATGCGACAGCCTCGCTCGGCAAATCGGTGCAATCAAGGGATTGAACCAGGTTATTGTGATAAGCCACGATGACACCTTTCACGCGTACACGCAGCAGCAGATAACAATACGAAAAGACCCCAGCAGTCACGCTAGCGTAGTTGAGCTCTAGTCACTTTTTGCCCTCAAAGGCTCGGGCGAAACAGAAGCGAGACCATATGTGCCGTGGCCCACAATGGGCACAGCTGTCTCTAAAAAAGCATCATGAATCTTTCACAAATCAATCGGCCGCGGGCGTTCCGTCCGAGTGCTATTGACTCGTGGCGACAGGAAAGAGCATTGGACAGGAATCCCATCCAATACTCTCGTATGCTTGCGGCGACGCGAAGGCTCAGGTGATCGCGCACGAACACTCAAGCACGTCTTCAAACCGCTCGTTCACCATCTCCCAGTTCACTATGTTCCAGAACGCGTCGACGAATTTCGGCCGCTCGTTCTTGTAATCGAGATAGTAGGCGTGCTCCCAGACGTCAAGAACCATGACGATGCGGAAGTTTGGATAGACGTTGACATTGTGCTTCTCTATTTGCATTATTATGGGCCTATCTGTCAGCTTGTCGAGCGCCAACGCTGCCCATCCTGACCCTTCGGTCGTTGCTGCAGCTTTGCTAAACTCCGCCTTGAATCGATCAAAGCTGCCAAACTCCTCGTTTATGGCAGCGGCCAACTTGCCTTTAGGGGCCCCGCCGCCGCCCTTGCCGGCAGGCGCCATCGTCGGCCAAAAAAGCTTGTGGAGCACGTGGCCACCGATGTTGAACGACAGCTCCTTCAGCGTAGCCTTGACGTCTACGTCTGCGTTGCTCTTTCGTGCAGCATCGAGCTTCTCAAAAGTCGCGTTCGCGCCGTTTACGTACGTGAGGTGGTGTTTGTCGTGGTGAATCCTGAGCTGTTGCTCAGAGATATAGGGTTCTAAGTCGTTATAGCCATAGGGCAGGTCTGGTAAGACATAAACTTTGTTCGCTTCCATACGTCTCATCTCCTTCTGATTGCAATCAGGCTTTAACCTCTGTGAGGCAAGATATTTACGCTTAATCCTTTTTAACCAAGGCTTTCCGCCAAAATCTATGTCGCCACGTCTCGAGTAGCATTATCTCACAAACTGTGACGCGAGAACGCGCCGCTGAATTTGTCGACAATGGCGTGCTGTACGGGGCCTAGAACGAAGCCGAGCTGCTTCTTTGCGATGGCCCGTCGTAAGTAGGACGCACGTACGTAAAAACCAAAGTATGCTTTCAAAAACCACCGGTGTAAGTCTGCTGTCGAAAGAGCACGTGTACGAACCACGGGCTTTGTGAGGGTGAACTCACTCCAGTCATCCAAGGTAATCTCAAGATCGTAGTTGTCAATGTTGTCGTAAAGCTCAGTTCCCGGATAGGGCGTGGTGACCGAAAACATTGCGAAATCCGGCATGACCTGTTTTGCTAGGTTGATCGTGTCGGCGACCTTCTGTCCGTCATCTCCGGGCAATCCGATCATAAAGGACGCCGTTGTTGCATAATCGTAGTCTCTAAGCACGTCAAAGGCGTTAATCACCTGATCGGTCGAAAACCCTTTCTTGATAAGCTTCAGCGTGTCGTCCGAGGCAGACTCAACGCCAAAAAAGAGCCCGTTGCAGCCGACTTCGCGCAGCCTGCCGAGTAAGTCCTCATCAACGGAGTCAACGCGCCCCGTGCACGACCAGCTAAACTTTAGGTTGTTTTCCTCTACCAGATCGGCAAACTTGAAGGCGCGCTCTTTGTTGAGAATGAAATTGTCATCGAGCATGGTGACGTTGTCGTAGCCTTGAGCAACGAGCTGAGCTACCTCGTCAAAGACGTTGTCCGCGCTCCGCGACCGAAACGTCTTGTGGTACACGTTTGAGGAGGCGCAGAAAATACACTTGAATGGGCACCCCCTACTCGATATGACGCCGGTGCTCTTAGGTGGCAAGTACTTTGCCATTGGTAGCAAGTCCCTCGCGGGAAATGGAATCTCGTCTAAATCGGCGATCAACTTCCGATCGGGGTTTCGAACTATCGCGTCCCCGTCTCGCAAGGTGATGCCCTCAACGTGGTGCAAGCTGCCCGACTCGGTGGAATCCGCGATTTCGAGCATGGTGGCTTCTCCCTCCCCCCTAACGACGGCGTCAGCCGCTGATTTCTCGAGACACTCGCGGTCCAAAAAAGTTGCTTGTGGGCCACCGAGAACTACCTTCTTGCTGTTGTTCGATTGCTTAATGAGGTTTGCAAGCGCAAGGGCTGAGCTGTAAGTTGGTGCTGTGGTCGTGATGCCAACGAGATCGGCCGTCTGCACGCGCTCCATAATCTGCGTATTGCTCAGCCGCTCAACTTCGGCATCTATGATAGCGACGTGATGACCGTGCTCTCTGAGAAAAGCGCCTAAATAAGCAAGCCCCAATGGCGGCGAGCAGATATTCAGCTTTCTGACGTCTCCCTTGCCAAACGGCGGATGAATAAGTGCAACTTCGATTCCCATGTTGATCCTACCACGCTAGCTCAGAGCTGTTCGGCGAAAACTCAAATAGCTAGCTATCTAGGCGCCCGACCTAGTTTTTCCCTGCTATTTCAACAGCACTAGCTATCTTTTTGGTCACGCAATTACTTAGCTCTTTGTCACTCCGCAATCAATAAAAGAGTTTAAGATTGAGTTTTCTGGCAGGCTGTGATATGCCCGGCAGCGAGTGCGGTGCACATAGTCGGTGCCGTATGACGTTCCTGCAGTCCTGCGGACGCCACCTAAGCGATCCAGCTCAAGCTGTCTGGGTGCAGTGAAGCTGCTAAGAGCGCTCGCGCACCGTTTCAACGCAGAGGTGAGGATATAAATAGGAACAAAGCAGAATTCTATGGAGAGTGATTATTTTCAGCCGAACGACTAACAGGTGATCATATGGTCGAGAAACGAATGAAAGGCAGAAAAATGACGACGAGAGAAGATTGGATCTTGGGTACCCTTGCTGATGTGAGGCGCGCATTCGACGCTATGTTTGCGAGTGCCGAAGACCTCTACAAGATGCTTGTTCCGGAGCCGCAGCGCTCGCGTGCTGAGCACTTGTACAAAGCGTACGTCCCTGAAATCATACCAAGGCCTCGAGGGCCGGTTAGGGCCCCTGACGTAGATATTATCGACGTCGGAACAGAAATCCACTTGGTCGCTGATCTGCCAGGGGTTAAGAAAGAGGACATAGACCTCAACCTCACGCCAGACACTATAGAGATCAGTGCCGAATCAAAAGCTGAAATAGCACGTGAACAGCAACCTTACGCTCGTCGAGAGAGGGGCTACATGGCGTACAAGCGAACAATGCGTTTGCCAGCTCCAGTAATTCCAGACAAAGCTAAAGCGCGATTCAACAACGGGGTCTTAGAGGTCACGATGCCCCGAAAAGAGCCTGTCGAAAAGGTTACAGGCGTCAAAGTGGACATCACGGGTGAGCGGATTTAGAACTCGCACAGACCCCCCCTAAGCACTCAAGTGCACGGCGCGGTAGCAGATTGCTACGATCGTGAAGCAGTCTCATTTTAGATAGCTCGGCCTGCGCACAGTTGTTTTTTACTATTGGATGAGTTGACATAGTAGTTCGCGCACACTTGGACCTCTCTTCGTAGAACCATTCTGTAGTCTGGCGCGGCTGTCCAAGGCCAACGGAATCCGCGCGTTTAATTAGCATTACGACTCCATCACCATTATATTCTCTCTCGCAAATACATATGCGAAGAACGGTGACGTTGAATAAGTGTTGCACAGAGAGATTGGTCCCCCTCGACCGGCACGTTTTTCTGATTAGAGAACGTCACTAGGAGAACCACCGACGTGTCCCTGGCTCATTATCCGGCGTTTTCTAGGCCGACAGAGGAAGAGAAAAGCCTTCCAGAGCTAACTGTCTCGCTACGCATCGCTGATTCGCACGTGCGCTTCGTCTTCGATCAGAACCGGATTGCTAACTTGCCACCAGCTATTCAGGCACGAGTGACGCAGATGCTCGGTCAGTTTGAACGTGATTTTGCGACGTGGGTTTCCTTGAGTCACAAGCAGCCAGCACGAACGCTCCCAGCGCGGGTAGTCATTTCGGCCAGTTCGCGCTCGCTCAACGTTGATGCGAAAGGCACGGCGTTAGCGAGCGCAGACGACCGTGTCGTTTATCTGAGCTACGCATTGCTGCGCGAAGGCGTGCCCGTTGGCTTTCGACTCGGAGTGTTTGCGTATGTGTTTGACCGCCTCGCGCGAAACGGAAACGACAGAAACTGTGACGAGCTGCTCGATGAACTCTCACTGCCGCTTCTCAAAGACCAAGTCGACGTGTTGGGCGCGCCCGAGCGCTACGCGATGTTGGCTAACAAAGACTGGTTGGACGCATTGTTCGCGCATCTGGCTCAGAAGCTCCCGCATTTGGATGTGCAAGCAGCCCCGCTCGCCACATCAGGAACGCCTTTGCGTGAGCCATACACTGAGCTTTCGGAAGAACAACGTCAACGGATAGCCCAGTTAGCCGCGAGAAATAGAATAGACCAGGCAATCCTCCTCAAGAAGATGCGCACGCTCGTGACCATTATCTCAACGGGACTGGGTGAGGATGTTGACATCAGCGTCGTTCCTGGTGAATGGTGGGCTTTTGACTATGAGAGTAACACCATAACCTTTCCTCTCGTCGACCTCGTCACAGCACCGCCCGACAAAATTATTGGTTACTTATTGCACGAGATCGGCCACTACCAAGTAACGCGTGTCGACGTGAAACATCCGGTCTTCAAGCGTCTTCTTTCGAGCGAATCGTTGCGCTTATTGCTCAACACGTTTGAAGATCCGCGCGCAAGTAACTGGATGAAATCCACGTTTAAGGGAACGACCCCATATCTCGATATCATTTATGACGATCTGTTGTCAGACGACCTCAGCGCAACGGCTTACAGCCACAAATTGCAGAAGGAGGTGCAAAAATACTCCGATTCAACGATTCAGGCATACCAGCTGTTTCCGCATCTCGAGTACCTGTTATGCGTTCTTTACTTCTGGCGGTTTGGCAGGCTTCCTTCGCACGTCATAAGCCCACAAGTAGGCGCTGCTCTCGAAAGTACAGTTCAGTTTTTTCCATCAATCTTCAACCACTACCCCCCTAGCCGCGCGACAGAGTACGACAAGCTTCGGTACGCACGGGAAGCGGCCGAACAGATACGGGACCATATTCTAGAGCAGTACGAACAGCTGCTCAAGCAAGCCGCTGACAACCTTACGCTAGGCGCAGAGCGCGGGCAGCACCCTCTCGGCGAAGGTGAAAACCCCTCTGAAATTAACCCACAACTTTCGGAGCAAGAGGGGGAGATCCTCGAGGAGCAAGCCAAGGAACTCGCCGATCGGCTGTCTGCTAAGCGAACTGCGCCCGAATCGGTCGACGCTGATGCCCTTGAACAAAAAATTGCGGAGAACAGGGATAGCCTTGAACACGTGCGAATTTCAGCAGAAAAGCCGCACTCCGAACTCACCCGCAGAGACCTTGTCGCTCAGCGCCGGCACCTCGAATTCGAACGCGGCCGCCGTATGAACGAATATCAAGGAGCGTACGCTGCTGTTTCGGGATTGCTGCATATACTCGTCGGAACGCTTGAAAACGTGCTTGCAAAGAATCGCAAGCCAAAGTACGAAGGCTACTATCCGTCTGGGCAAAAACCGGATTTGCGTCGGGTGATGGACGTTACGCGCAAGATGCAACAAGGCTTGCCCACGACCAAGAAAGATTTCGACGTATTCCTCAAGCGCAGGCGGCCGACCCGCTTGGACCACCGGATAATGTTGCTCTTAGACGAATCAGGCTCGATGCAGGAACCAAGGCGAACTGCTGCACTGCACGCACTTTTGCTCTTTATGGAAGCGTTCGATTATCTGGGAATCGACTACGCGATCATCGGCTTCTCGGACGCGCCAATCATCCACAAACCGTTTGGGGAGGCGCTGACTCAGCGGACTCGTGAGGATGTGTTTGAGGACGTCTCTCAGTTCATTCCGCTCGGGGCGACGGCAGATGCAGACGCGCTCGCGCTAGGGATCGACCTATTCGATCGAGAGCCAGAAGATGTTTATCGCCTCATAATCGTCATATCCGACGGCGAAGGCAACGTCAATACGACCGGCATGACGTTCGAGGAACTGCAAGACGCGGCAGAAACAAAAGCCATAAGCGTAGTCGGCATCGGTATCGGCGAACAGGCAAAAACGATAAGCACGCGATATCGCCGTCCGATACAAGTCCCTACTGTTGACGAGTTGCCGCTGACGTTGGGCGAAGTGCTCCAGCAAGAGGTGATGAGTCATTCATCCTGATGACTTGTCAAGACGCGACACTCGAAGCGACGGGCCTTCTGAAGCCACTGACGATAGGTTCACGGCCGCGCTCGGAGCGCTAATCGCCGGCGTTTACCTCAAACTTAAACACGACTTTCCCGACTTATTCACAATTCGGGATTTGAAACGGGCAACTGAAGCAGTGACGCTGTTCTTGGAGGCTGGCTTAAGCGAGAAAGACGCGTTTGTTGAAGCGTGTCACTACGGTTTTACCCGGATACAGCCAGAGAATGAACCGATCATCCGTTCAATAGTCGAAGAGCAACAAAACATCAAAGCAGTCCTAAAAGATTTTGAACTGCTCGATTTCACTTCGGAATCTCCTCAACTGCCTGCGCTCGTCACCTCTCTTTCAGAAGGCGTGAGCTCTTTTGTTGAGCTTCTCATCACCTTTACTGCGAGTCCCCGCATCAAGCCGTTCCTACGCGTCCTTAGCGCACTAGTGAGTCCGCCAGACAAACGCACCCAGATCGTGGGACGCAAGATCGCATATGACGTTCTTGTCGCCGATTTTTTGCGCGATCTTATCATCGAGGAATTAGAAGACGAGTTAACGGATACAGCGTGGACTGCACGCCAAGCAGCCGTCGCAGTTCTGGCCTCTTTGTATAGCGAACGCATCGGAGAGGGAAAAGTGGTCGACACAAGTCTTCTCGAGCTGCTGCTTCGCGATGAATCGTGGGCCGTACGGCAAGCGACCGCCGAAGCGCTCGGCACCGTCTACCCCGCTCTCATCCAACGTGACACGGATGTCGACCTCAAGGCGCTAGAAGCGGCTCTCAGCGATCGATCTTGGGTTGTA
>Ga0181521_10004831_pt1 | contig 15235 bp, 9 predicted proteins | sample PEATcosm2014_Bin_32_FD_119764 | JGI IMG/M metagenome (GOLD analysis project Ga0181521, IMG submission 119764) | Peatland microbial communities from MTU Mesocosm Facility, Houghton, MI, USA - PEATcosm2014_Bin02_60_metaG | ecosystem: Environmental > Terrestrial > Soil > Wetlands > Peat | place...
CGGAGCAAGAAAAGACCCGCCTCCTCATTCGCACGGAAAGAGCCGTGAAGATGGACTTGAACGTCCGTATCCCTTACTGGGCTACCCGTGGCGCAAGGATTATATTGAACGGCGAAGCGCTGCCGGTGTCTTCGAGTCCCAGCAGCTATCTGACGCTGGACCGAACCTGGAAGGACGGCGATCGGGTGGAAGTCAGCCTGCCGATGGATTTGCATATTGACGCCCTTGCTGACGATCCGACGCTCCAGGCCGTGATGTACGGCCCGCTGGTGCTGGCCGGCCGATTGGGGAGCGAGAACCTGAGCAAGGCTATGGTTTATATCGGTTACGACACCAGCCCTGGCGGCCAGCCGGTCCCTGTCCCCGTCATTGCATCCAGTTCCAAAGACCCGGTGGGTTGGGTGAAGCCAATCTCCAGTCAGCCCTTGACCTTTCGCACCTGGGGACAGGGCCAGCAGATTGCTTTAATCCCACTCTACAAGTTGTTTGACGAAAGGTACGCGGTCTATTGGAAGGTGCAAACTCGCGCGGCCTGACAGGGAACTGGAATGATAGGTGGTCCATGTCATGCTGAACGGAGTCGAAGGGGCTTCACCAAAACGATCTCGTCGCCAGCCATGCCCCCCATCAGGGATTGAATTGGATCGACCCGGAGAACCGCGATGCTCTCGCGGCGGTGGGAAAACTTAGTTCTCGTGTTCGCGCTCAGTGACGCTCAAAGAGCCGGGCATCTGCGACGGACTTCTGCGGGAATCAACATCCGCCTTGATAGGGAAGATTCTCGACTTCGGGCCGCAAAGAACGCGCGACTGCCGGCGTTGCTGGTGCTGCGAAGAAGCTTGCCCTTGCGGCAAAGAAGATTTTGATTTGCATGAAGAAAACGTGAGATAATAAAAACCTCAAATCCCCCTTTGACAAGGCGGTGCGGGGCTGGTATGTTAGGCTCAAGAGAGGAAACCCTATGAGAACATTGCGTCAAATACTGTCAGGCTATGTGATTGCCCTTGTACTCCTACTGCTGGGAGCCACACCTCTCCTGGCAAAATGTGGACATCTCAAGTTACAAGTAACCCCCAAGCAAGCTTACGTTTATATCGACGATATGCCGCTAGGGTGGGGAGGCGGCATTTTCTGGGCCGACCCAGGCGAGCATATGCTAGCTGTTTACAACTATGGTTACAAACCCTATACCGCGAAGTTCACGGCGGAGGACGGGAAAACCAGCAGTCTGTCTGTGGCGCTGGAGGCCATTCCGGGGACCGTACCAGGCCCTTGGGGGCGGATCGAGCTTAAGGGTCCGCAGGGGGCCGCAGTGCTCTTGAACGGGAATACGCCGGACTTCTTTGTCGCCAACGTGGGTGAGGCCAGCGGCGGGAAGCGACGACTGCTGGCGCCCCCTGGAGATTATCAGCTCACCGTTCTTGGCTGTTGCTGGGGGACAGTCTATTCCGGGCCGATTACCGTGGGCGGAAACCAGCGAACGATTATCCCCCTGATCAACGCAGGAGAGAAAAAGACAGTGGACTGGTCAGAGGGCAAGTCTCTGGGTTCCCTGCCACGCTTTCAGGCAGAAGGTGGCAGCATCACCGTGGCCGTGGCCAAACCGACGGCGCAGATATCGGCTGGCGCAGCCCAGGTTGAATGTGGGGGCTCGACTCAACTCACGTGGTCCTCGACCGACGCCCCGCGCGTCGAGCTCAGCGGAGTCGGAGCAGTGGCCGCCTCCGGCGGGCAAGCGGTCCAACCCAAGCAGACCACCAACTACAAGTTAACTGCTACCGGGCCGGGCGGCGTCGCCAACTCCGAGGTTACGGTCAACGTGAATTCGAACATTCAAGGTTCGCTGAGCGTGACACCGGCGGAGATTCGTTACCACAAGGTAGGTGACAAAGTCGATCAGCAAGGGAGCGTTACGCTCTCCTGGTCGGCCCCCGGGGCTGACACCGCTTCGCTTGATCCGTTCGGTTCCGTATCGCCTACAGGCAACCGCACTGTTCCAACTACGCCCAGCAAAACCGACGTGGGACCGATCGACGAAACCATCACCTACACGCTCCACAGTTCCAATGCCTGCGGGGGCTCTGACACGCGGACCGCAAGCTTGCACATTGTGGGGTCCATTGAGTCGGGGCGAGAAGCAGCAGCCGAAGTTCTGCAGGTCAAGCTGCCCGGCAACAGTGTCTACTTCCCAACCGACCTTCCCTGGAAGGGAAAACCCGAGGGCGGGCTGGTTGCGAGCCAGACGCAGTTGCTGAATGAACTCGTGGCCAACCTCAAGCAATACCTGCAGTTCAGCCCGGACGCCCACCTCATCCTCGAGGGCCATGCGGATAGGCGCGGGTCTGTCAAATACAACATGACGCTTTCCGAGCGGCGCGCCGAGCGCGTGCGGAGCTTCCTCGTTGAACAGGGGATCAACGCCGCCAACCTCCAGACGCAGGCTTTCGGAAAAGGACAAGACCTCGATGCCGCAACCGTGAAGCAGTTGACCGAACAGAATCCCGATCTTACGGACCAGGACCGCAAGAAGGTTTACCGCCATTTCCCAATTTTTGTGCTGGCCAACAATCGCCGGGTGGATGTTGTTCTCAGCACGACGGGGAAGAAGTCCCTTGAATACTATCCGTACAAAGCGGCGGACTTGAAGGCGCTTCTGGCAGAGCCCCACAGGGCCAAGGCTGCACCTAAGGAGACGAAGACCGAAGAAAAGAAATAGCTGTGCGGGGGGTGCGCGCCTGGCGATTCCTTACCAGGCGTGCACTCCCTCGCGGCTTCGTAGGTCTGCCAGGATGTTGAGCAAGGCACTGGCATGGCGAGCGGGGTGAAGCATTCCCGAGAGGGTGGGGCAGCCTTCAATGGTCAGTTGACAGCCGGCAGCTTTTCGTTTTCTGCTTCTTCCTTTGCTTCCGTCTCTTACCTCCTGCCTGGAAGTTTTCAGCGGTCCCTTGAAAAAGGGGGCCGGTGGACAACGACATCGAGTGATTGATTCATTGCATCATTGATTCATTGCATCACTGGAACGGAGTTCATGGGCTAGAATTGTAGCCTTACTCCGCGGGCGCGCCGGAGGTCCGAGACTTTCATCCAGTGTCCATTCTCATTGGCGGACGAACCCGCCGCGGCGGGTGGGCAGTGGCCGAGAAGAACCCACAATTCCCAACCACCGGCCTTCTCGCTCCATCTTCCCACCCGCGACTGAAAAGCCCTTGAAAAACAAACACACTCACACCCTAGAGCGGGACTAAGCTTTCCTTTGATCCGCCCGCCATTAGGATCGGCGCACCTTCGGCCGTGCGCGGGCGCAAAGACTCGCAAAGAAGAACGGCCTCGTTTCCTGTGCGCCTTCAAGAACTTTGTCCCGCCTCGCGGGATGAAATGCTTTTGCTCTTCCGGGGATTAAAAGGAGCAACCAACCATCTCAGAGATGCGTACTGCTGGCGGTGGTCGGGTGTTTTCTTCTGACCTCTGACTAGCGATGCTTGCGCGTCACCGCGCTTTGCGAAAGCCGTCCGTCCCGACACGTCGGGGCGCGGCGCTCGCTCCGCGGACGAAGGCAGGCGCGGCCTTAGGGCTTAGGCGGGGGGGCCGTTGAGGTCTGCTTGGCCGGCGAGCCGGCGAAGAACTCCTGGTCGATGACCAAAGGGTAATTGGCCATGAGGTGCTGAACGATCTCAGAGGCCTTGGACTGCCGAAGTTGTGTCTCCAGGGCGGGCTTGACTTCCTCGAACGACTTGGTGTGCTTGTCCTCGACCTTAATTATCTCGACGCCGGACGGGGTTGATATGATGTCACTCACTTGGCCGGGCTCAAGAGCATAGGCCGCATTGACGATTGGGGGGACGACCTTGTCACGCTGAATGACACCCATGTCCCCACCGGAAGCGGCGGTGGCGGTGTCCTCCGAGTACTGCTTAGCCATCTCTGCAAAGTCAGCGCCCGCCAGGATTCGCTCGCGGATCTCCTCGAGCTTCTTGCGCGCCTCAGGTTCGGGCAACGCGGGATGGCCCGCGGCGCGGGATTTCAACGGAGCGTCCTCCGTCGAGATGAGAATGTGGCGAATGCGAACCTCTTCCGAGAGCGTTTTGTCCTTCGAGTAGAGTTCCCGAAGTTCCTGATCGCTGACCGTCATACTCTGAAGGAAGTGCTTCCGTGCGGCGTCGGAAAGGATGCCCTCACGGGCGATCTCGATGGCACGCGCCACCTCAGGCTGCTCTCCCAGTTTCAGCTTGACCGCCTCGGCGGAGAGTACCTTCATCGCGACGATGTACTGGGGCAAAAGGCGCTTTCCCGAGCCACCGTAGAAGGCTTGGTATTGGGGGGGCAGTGCCTGAATGAAATCGTCGATCTCAGCGGCGGTGATTTTCTCGTCGCCGATGGTGAGCACAACGCGCTCGCCCGGTGCGGATCCCGCCGTGTTGGGCGGGGAGGCCTGCTGCCCACAGGCGGCGGGTTTCGGCCAGCCACCGAATGCAAGCGCCGTGGCGATCAGCAACAAGATGACGAATGACCGTCTATTCAAGGTTCCCTCACAGTTTCAAGAACAAGTTGGACAAAGCCATCTCACTGAGGCCGCCGCCGTTCGGCCCTACAAGTTCCCGTACAGCCTCGAGATTGAGCACGCGACGTCCAGGTGGTTCGAGAACTTCCACTTCCAGCTCCAGTCTCGAACCTGATAACGCGGATATGCGTACAGGGAGTCTCCCAAGCTGCCTTGAGATGACCAGGAAGAGATCTGCCGCGCATGGTAGCGGCCCCGACCAGCCGGGGACAACTTGCTGAATTTAGACTGCCGGCCTCGCCTGTCCCGATGCTTTTGATCGTCAGGCCCGCCTCTTCAAGCAGTTCAGATTCAGGTCGCGCCGTAAGCGACCTAAGGTCTCGCGGGAGGTGCGGGACCTGCAGCCACACCCCCGCCAATAGTTAGCTTGACGTACGAGCCGCCGGGTTCGGTCCTTATCATAATATCATGGGTAAACGGCTCGCCAGCGGCGACTCCCAGGCGTGACGGGTCAAACTCGAATTCCAGGGTTGCTGTTTGGCCCGGCTGATATTCCTTCTGCTCGGTCTTCAGGCGCAGGCAGTCGCCGCCAAGCTGGAATTCGCTCAACGTGACGGCGTGTGTGCTTACGTTTGTAAAGGTAAACCGAGCCACCTGGATCTTGCCTTCCTCGACAATGCCAAGACTGAACCAAGTCGACTCGAACTTCAGGTCCTTCGAAAAGAGCGGAGAGGATTGCGCATGCGGCGTCGTGGGAGCCGTATCGAAGAGCCACTGTTGAGCGCTAGGGTCAGGGGTGGGATAAAGCTCCATGTACCAAGCGCGATTAACCAGTCGCCACAGAGTAGTCTGCGGTACGGGTATGGGTTTTGGCATCATCGCAGCCACAAGGGGAACGAGGACCACGACCGATGCCGTCCGCCCATCCGGCTCCAGTTTGATTGACTGAATCCGGTACCCCACCAGTGGCTTCTTGGTCTGATTGCGGAAGACTTCCCTTGAACCTTTAGTGAGATATTTCTCGACCTTATGCCAATCGCCTTGCTGGAGGGCGCTGTAGCACTGCTCCACCCGGACCCGCAACGCCTCCTCGCTCGATGATGAGGCCATAACCAAGGCGCCCGGCGCAAGCAGGCAGCACGCGCACACCAACGAAGCTGCCAACAAACAGCACTTCACCCTCTTCTTAAGGACGCTCATCTTCAACATGGTGAACTTGGTGTGCGACAACATCCAGGCGGAAGTGTACTGGAGACCGCGACTCACCTACACAAGCCCCACCTGCTTGCCATGTGCTCGTGGAGGGGCGGGACTCGGCCCCACCGCAAGGACACTCCCTGTCCCTCGCCTAACGGGGACGGGAGAATCGCGTGCTGAGTGAGGGTAGCGGCTTGCGGGCCGCGGGTGAATTCCAGCCCTTTCACCCACGCGGCACGACACGAACTTACGTCACCCATCACTGGAGAGGCAGGCGCCCCTGCGAGCAGAGCAGCCTCTCCGTCTTCCGACAACCCAGAACGCCGGCCACCCTCAGGTGTGGTACTTCGGACTGGAGGCCAGCCATTGTGGGATCGAGGAGGCAGCCCCGCCTGAGCGCAACTGCCCCTTGTGTTTCCGCTAACCCAACAGGCCGAGGCCACCATCAAGTTGTACTGGAACTAGTGGCGCGGTTGCTGTTGGGGAGAAGAGGCAGCCCCGCCTGTACAGGGCTGCCTCTTGCATTCCGCCAACTCGAGACGCTCGCACCCAATAGTACTGAGTGCTATAGCATCCCGTGGTGGGTTATTTAGTCGTCGTCGCGCTAAAGCCGAAACCACCGACGAACCCGTGACTCAATAGCCACAGCAAATGTTTGTCGATGTCGAGCGGAGCAACTGCACTCGCTCCAAGCCCATCACCAGCGGGGCTACGAGGATAGAGCGAAGGATTCGGTATGATGTACGGCAGGTATGCCAGCGTTGCCGTCGGAGAGCCGATACCAACGTTGTCATAGATCTCGGCGTAGCCGTAGCCATCCTCGAAGTTGCAAATGGCAATCCCGTAACCTTGCTGGCCTGCAAATCCCGGCGCGGCCGTGGCAACATCCCAGACCCATGTCCCACCTGCAGGTATGGTGGGCGTCGTGAAAGCCACCGTAGTGCCTAGGGTCACCGCGGAGGCTGATGTGACACTCGGGTACAAGTAGACGGTGCAGCTACCATTCTGCGGCACAGCACCGCCCTTGCCTGTAATGTCTAGACCAGCGCTAATACTCCCATTATACGGGTCCAGGGTGGTATTCGCTAGGGCCATCCCGGTGCCGAAGTTAGCAAACGCGTAGGTACCCCCCGCCCTGTAAGTATTGATGTAGGGGAACAGCAGGTTGGTGACGCAGTCGTAGAAGTACACCACAGCTAAGCCCGGCGAGGCCAGCTCATTCGCGCCCGTGAAGTAGGGGATTGGGAGCAGGTCGTTGAGCGTGGGAGCGTATGCAATGTTAGCATACATGGCAGGCAACCCATTGGGCAGTGCGCCATGCGCCCTAAAGTAGAAGGATAGATCCACGCTCTCCTGCAGGTTCGTGGCCGCAGTATTATCCGTCGCCGTCACCACAAAGTAGAAACTTACAGTATTGCTGTCAGCGACTGTGCCCGTACCAGAGTAGGGGGCCACAGGAGCCACGGCCAGAGTCCCATAAACGGGGCCAGGAGCGTTGCATTGCATCGGGTTGGCAGTGTCCAAGTCGCTGCACGGCACAATGTCCTCGAGTTCGATCCCCAGTCCGGTGGGTACGTTGGTGAAAGTGACAATAAAATCCGACCCATTCGTAACCGACGCTGAGCCAGTAATGTCGCCGGGATCCAAGGTTGTCTCGTAAGTCTGGCTCGTCAACGCATCTTGGAAGTTCTCATCGACGTTAATGACAAAATAGTCTTTATAGCTACCAATGCTCGTAGTGCCGAGGCAGGTCAAGACTCCCGCCGCTTTTCCGGCCTTTGCGCCCCATTCACTCGCAAGCGTCAATGAGAGGGCCGGCACTGGGTTGACGATCAGCACCGGGTTCGGTGGAGAATTGTTCCCGAGGGAGACTTCGATGCCACCTGTAGGGTTGAACGCGCCCACAGTAGCAGTGACTGACCCGCCATGCGTACCCAAGGCCGCGGGATAGATGCGAACAGTGAGTACGAGCTGGCTATTATCCCCGGTGTAAAAAGTCGTCGTCACGCCGGATGTGAAGTACACTTTCACCGTATTGGTGTAAGTGGTTGGAACACCGAGGGTGCTACCAGCACCATATGTGGGTGGAAGAACGATGGTACCACCACAGCCCGCAACCCACGGGCTGGAATTGGTGCCGACAGTGCCGCCCGCGCACGAGACCTCTGCCGTCTCGGTCACGACCGGCTGACTGAAGGTAAACGTAAAGCCGGCAGGCCACGAATTGATTGAGCCGCCGCCGGTGAGGTTGAGGACGACTTGGCCCGCCGCCTCACTAAGGCCCTCCGCGCGCCCAAAGTAATTAGTGTTGCCATTGACGGTCCATGAGGTTGCCAGGGCATTCGTCGTCATTCCCACGAGCCCCAAAACCAAAAGCAAACTCACCAATAACAAATTTCTCTTTGTCATCTTATTTCCCTCTCCTTTTTTGTGGGGTAAGCGTGTTTGGGTTCGCAAACCCCGATTGACTGAAAAGCCGGTTGAACCATGGAACTGCAAAGAGCCTACCAGTACGCCCACTTTCTTGTCAACAACTTTCTTCGCCGCAGTCCTGGTGCGCGCGAGCTATGGGAGCAAGTATCGCCGCCTGCTTCCTCTCGAGGCCTTCTCCTGCTTCCGCATCGCTCCCGCTTCGCCACCCTACTGCGTGTTAACTACCTTAATCAAACTCGTAATGATGACCGGTAACGTAGCACCAACAAAATGCGCTGTCAAGAATTTTTTTTGGTTTTTTTTGGAGGAGAGCTTCTGTCACAGGGGCCGTTCCCGAGCCGCCCCTACAATCATTGGCGATTGTCGATTGAAGATTGAGAAAAGCAGGATTCAGGGGTCAGGATTCAGGTAAGGGAAAAACGGAAAATTGAAGCTGGAAACTAGAAACTGGAAATCGGAAACTGGAAACTGGGAACTCGTAGCCTCGGCCAGTTTCCATTTTCGAGTTTCCAGTTTCCGCCCTCCTGAATCCTGGCTCTTTTGCGGTCCGCTCCTTGAGCCTCTCTCCAACCGCGGCCCCCTGAATCCTGACTCCTGAATCCTGGTCTTACGGGTTCAATAATTTGTCCTTCTTGAACTCGCGGCGCAAGTCCTTCAATTTGTCCCGAAGCTCGCGCGTGGCATCGAGGGCGGCGGGAAGAGTAGTGATGATGCGCGGGGTGAGGAGCACAATCAATTCCTGTTCCGTGGTGTTGTAGGAAGTGCTTCCAAAAAGCACACCGAGCCAAGGAATGTCGCCGAGCAGGGGGATGCGATTAACGGTTTTGTTGTACTGGTACGAGATCAGCCCGCCCAAGGCAATGGTCTGGCCGTCCTGAGCCACGGCGTGGGTGGCCACCGAACGCTTCGTGAAGCTCGGGGATTGGATGCCGCTACCCGCTGCAGGCGGCACCGCGTTGCTGATGTTCTGGTCTATGGTAAGGGAAACCAGACCCGTGCTGGTGATGCGCGGAGTCACCGTGAGGATAATGCCCGTGTCCACATTGGTGACGGTACTAGTATACAGGCTGCTGCCACTCGAGGTTCCGCCCGACGAGATACCCTGGGAGGTGAGAACCGGCACGGAGGCGCCCACCTGGATTCGCGCCTCGGTGCTATCGGTGGTGAGCACGGTGGGCGCCGAGAGCGTTTTCACCCGCGAGCGGTTTTCGGTGGCGGTCAGAAAAGCCATCAATTGGCGGGTCTGGCCGACCAAGAGCCCGGTGGAACCTGTCAAGATCCCCGCGGAACTGCCGTAGTTACCGAGGAACTGAAGAGGCGTCGGATCGGTGCCGCCGAATTTTTGTTGCTTCTCGAGCGCGTACGTGAGACCAAACGAAAGATCGCCGGTAATGTCCACTTCATAAACTCGGGCGTCGATCATAACCTGCCGGGGTACAACGTCGAGCTTATCAAGGGTCTTGGCGATTTCGGCATACTCCTGCGCAGTGCCTTGCACAATGATCGAATTGCTGACCGGATCAGTTACGATACGCAACTTCTTTTCGGGGGCCGTCGCGCTTCCCTCGCCGCCTGTCGAGCTGAAAGCACCCATGCCCGGCGTGGTATCACTGGAGCGCGGCTGGAGAGTTTGTTGCTGCTCCGACATCGACCCCATGCCCCCCCCGCCTGACCCGAGCCCCCTGCCGCCACCTCCCGTGCCGTGGGAAGTGGCTTCCCCAAAGGCTCCTCCGCCTCCCCCGCCTCCTCCAGTACCCCGAAGGGCGTTCAGCAGGCCGACGAGGCGTCCGGCTTCGGAGTACTGAACCCTATAAACGAAGGTCTGAATTCCGTTCGGGGCGGCCGGCTGGTCGAGTTTCGCTATCCATTGCTCGACCTCATCGAAGGCGGCGGGATCAGCGGCCGCCACCAGAATGCCATTGATGCGATCGAGGGGCACGAAGCGCAAGGGCGTTTCCTTGTTGGAGAGTGCGTAGGTGGAGAAAATCGCCTCGAGCTCGGGAACCAGAGCGGACGACACGTTGTTGCGCACAGGCATCAACCGCACGCGCTGCTGGGCAAAGTTGGAATTGTCAAACTGCTGGAGGATCTCCATCAGCCGCTTTACGTTCAAGCTGTCATCGACCAGGATCAGGGTGTTGCCGGCCTCGTGCACGGCCACCGTGCCCCCCTCCGAAAGAAACGGTGAAAGCATCTTGGCCATGTCGCCTGCGAAGACGAACTTCAGAGGGATGATCTGCATGAGCATGCGATCATCCTCCGGCAGAGCTGCTCCAGTCGAGATACTCAAGGGGTTTCTGGGCGCTGCGCCGAGAGGAACGATGCGATAGAAATTCCCGGCCTTGATGGCCGTGGCATTATTCATCTTCAGCACGGTTTCGAGAATGGGTAGCAGGTCCTCGGGCTTGAGGTCGCCCGCCGTGGAAATGGTCACCGCTCCTTTTACGGCTGGATCCACAACGTAGTTCAGCTTCAACTCGCTGGCCACCAAGCCGACGAACTGAAGGAGGTCAGCATTCTCGAGACGGAACCCCACCCCCGCCCTACCAGCAGCCGCAGCAGGCGCGGTCGGAGGAGCGTTCTCGGCCGGCTTGGTTTCGCTGGTAGGAGGAGTTTGCAGCGAGGGCTGGGGCGGGGGTCCGGGCTGCGATGCTTGTGGCGCAGGCGGCCCGGCTTGAGATCTTCGTGACGCGTGCGACCGGCCTTGCCCTTCTTGTGGCGCAGGCGGCCCGGCCTGCGATCTTTGTGACGCGTGCGACCGGGCTTCCCATTTGTGTGGCGCAGGCGGATTGGCTTGTGTTGCTTGTGGAGCAGGCGGCCCGGCTTGAGGTGCCTGTGGCGCCTGCGGCCCGGCTTGTGATGCCTGTGGCGCGGACGGCCCGGCTTGCGATGCCTGGGGCGCGGACGGCTCGGCTTGTGTTGCTTGAGGAGCAGGCGGCCTGGCTTGCGGTGCCTGTGGTGTCTGCGGCCCGGCTTGCGATGCCTGGGGCGCGGACGGCTCGGCTTGCGATGCCTGGGGCGCGGACGGCTTGGCTTGTGTTGCTTGAGGAGCAGGCGGCCTGGCTTGCGGTGCCTGTGGTGCCTGCGGCCCGGCTTGCGATGCCTGGGGCGCGGACGGCTCGGCTTGCTGAGCGGCGGGTGGGAGCGCGCGAAGGGTTAGGGAGGCTGCGGCGAGGACGGCAAAACCAGTCGAGAGCCACAGCACTCCGCGCCAGAGGGCTGGCGCACTTGGGCATGACACGACAGGGATCGTCCCCCGTGTTCGCAAATGACGGCGGTGCAGACTAAAGAGTAAAAGCAATCTGTTCCTCCTTGTCCAGGATTCAGGATTTAGCATTCACAAAAGAGGAAATTGGAAACTTGAAACTAGCGATCCCGCAAGGCGGGACCAGCTTCCAATTTCCATTTCCCAGTTTCCGCCCTCCTGACTCCTGACTTCTGAATCCTGACTCCTGACTCCTTAATTATTGGGGCTGCCGGTTTGTTGCGGCGCCTGTGAGCCGGGCTGTTCCACGGGCTGCCATTGGACCATCGTGCCAAAAGGAGTCGGCACCAGAACCTTTCGCCTTCCTCCGACGACGGTGCCAGGCGGGGCGTCCGGAGAGGCCCCGGGCGGCCCGAACTGGTCGACAGGGGGTGGCGACCCAGCAACAGAAACAGGGGCTGTAGGCCTCCCTGTGGTAGGCCTAAAGCTCCCCGAGGTTGGTGCCGGTGCGAAACGCGCGCCGCCGCTGGCCGTTCTCTCAATATTGCCAGGGACACGCCGGGCAGACTCGGAAATGTCCAGTGTGATCTTCTTATCCTGCCACTCAATCACCACATTTGAGGTGCCAATAGAAACCAACTTGTAACCCCCGATTTCCTCCCCAGGCAGGACACGTTTGGAGACCGGGGAAGGCTCGTCACCGGGGGCCATCAACGCAAACCAGCCGTTCCCAAGGTTCATGGTCCCGAACAAGTACGGCGGCTTCGGAGCTTTACCCTCATCTTGCGGCTGCGCTGGCGGGCGGCCCCGCAGGGGGCTGAAAAGATTTCGGTCAACTATCTCCACGAAGCTTTGCGGCTCCCCCGCCCGATTCGGGCCGGCCGCAGGTCTGGCACGAGGCTGCGCGGGGGCGCCGACGTCAAGCCACTGAGTACGGCTGCGATAGTCCTTCCAGAATCGTCCCAAGAACCAGCTCAGCAGGATGTTCAGGCCGATGAGCCCGGCGATAATGAGAATTTGTTCCCGACGTCTGGCGAGCATGTGTGCCTCCTCCGCAAATACCGAAACTCGAAATTCGAAACTCGAAATCCGACCCCCTACTGCGATTTTCGAATTTCGAATTTCGATTTTCGTTTTTCGATTTTCGAAATTCGATTTTCGTTTCTAGTGCACCGCGGCTGCCTCGTCCTTCGCCTGCTTCAGCGTCCGGGTCGCCGCCCCAATAATCAACTGCACGTTTAATTTCCCTTGTGGGTCCCCCTGGGAGCCGGAAACCGTGAGGCTCGTAACGGACAAGAGCCTGGGAAAGCCCGCCAAAGCGACCAGAAAATCGACGAGCTGGTCCAAGCGGCAGCGGAACTGCACCCGACCCGTCACGAGGGAATACCCTGCGTCGAGCTCCTGAGTGCGAAGGAACTCACTGCTGCCGAGCTCGATGCCCTTGCTGTCAGCCAACTGGCCCACCAGCCGCTGCCACTCGGCATTGGCCAGAGAAGGCGAGGGACTTTCGAGAAGGCCCGCCTCGAGTCCTTTCAGGCGCTCCCCGGCGGCAGATAGATGCGTCCTCTCAAGCTCCGCCTCGGCCAACAGTCGCATGTCCCGGCGCAGTTCGACTTCATTCTGCTGTACGACCTCGGGGCTTGAGCCCAGGCGCTCCAAGAGGGGAAACACGCCGAAGTTCAAGAGCATGAACAGCGCCGCAGCAACCGCGGCGGCGGTCAGGGCAATTCGATCTCGACGACTAAGCTTTGCAAGCATCGGAGTCCGTTCTCAGGGGATTGCCGACTGTAGATTGACGGTTGGAGAATCGAAAATCGTCAACCCAAAATCGACGACCGAAAATGGCCAATCCCAAATCATCAATCGACAATCATCAATCATCAATCCTTTAGGGCCGCGCGGCCTGCTTCAGCCGCATGCGGATTCGAAAAACCTCTCTACTCTGGTTGTCCCGCGTGATCGGAGCCGTGAACTCAACCTGAAAAAAGTAAGGCGAATTCTCCAGGGGCGGAACCAACTCCGCCGCGTGGTTGGAATAACCGAAGATCTCGACCGTATCTTCGCTGATTTGCAATTGCTGGAGCCAAGTGCCGTCCGGGAGCAGCTTGGTCAGTTGCTGGAGCAGGTGGAGCTTCCGCCAGTTACGGGCCCGGAGGTCCTCGAGGACCGCCGCGCGAGTCTCGAGAGTACTCGTCTCTTGATTCTGCCGGCGAAGCTGCTGAGCAGGAACCTCCAGGCGTCGCAGCGCGCGCTCCAGGGCGCGGTCGTACAACGCCCTTTCGATCCAGGCGTGGGAGGCCAAGGTGAGCGCTAGAAGCGCCGCCGTGCCGCCCAAAGCGTAAACTGGGACGCGCGCGCCGCGCTGCGGCTGCCAACGCTCTTGCGGAGGAAGGAGGTTGATGAACGACGAGCTGCTGCGGATCAAGCCTGCATAGGCCGCAGCCAGGGCGGGCCACTCGAAGCCCTTCGACCCATTGCGCTTGGCCAGGTTCAGCTTCGGAGCGGGCAAGGGTGACGCCCCCTGGAGGAGATCGGAAAAGGGGGACGGCACGGAGCCGCAGACAAACCAGGGAACCGTGGCGGGGTCGGACCCGGGCAAAGCCGCGAGGGCGCGATGCCACTCCCGGTCGAACCGCTCTTTGGCGCTGGCACTCGGTTCGAGAGGAATCTCTTGGGTGGAGCACAAGTTCCCTTCGCGGAAGGAAAGCACTTCCACCCCCGAGCTTCGGCCACAAACGATCAGCGCCGTCGGCGGCAGCAAGGGCTTCGCCAAGAGAGCCATGGCTGCGGCTCCCAGCGTCAAGCCGCTCAGCCGCAGGCCCAGTTCTTCAAACGCCTGCTTGGCGAGGTTCACGCTCGACTTCTCCGCCACCACCACCATCACGCTGACCTGCTTCGCCTTTGGGTCGCGACCCACCACCGCACAATCCCAATAGACCTGATCGTCCTTGAAGGGATGAAGCGATCTCAACTGATAGCCTACCACTTTGGCCAACTGCGGCTCTGCTTCCACCGGCAGGTCCAGGAATCGAACCAGGACCGCTTCGCGCGGCAAGCAAGCCATGACGCGGGCTTCGCGGAGCCGATGGCGCTCCAGAAAGCCGGCCACTTTGGCGGCCGCATCCTCGTGCAGCGGCTCCGGCAGACGCAACTCGTCAATCACCACATAGCGCCGAAATCGGCGGCCCAGAGCGGTGAGATTGAACGCCCCACCGCCGCAATTGACTCCGACAGCGAGTTTGGTAAAAGCGAGAGACATATAAGGATTCAGGTTTCAGGATTCAGGATTCAGGAAAAGAGCAAGCCGAAGAACCAGCAAGCCTTCCTTAATCCCGAACCCTTAGGTTCAGGATTCACAGGAGCAGGACCTAGGACTTGCGATTCACGATCCAGGGAAGTGCGCTTGAGGTTTTTCCCTGACTCCTGAATCCTGAATCCTGCTCTTCTTCATTCCGTGAAGTCGTCGTACCAAGCAATGATGCGATGCAGGGCCGCGCCCTGTGGGGCAACCTGGACAACGGCTTTGATTGTCCGCCGAACCCGGGAGCCATTGACCTCTCCCACCGAGACGATGCTGTAAGTCCCAACCTCGTTGGTGGTAAGGAACGGCAGTGCCTGATCCGGCAGGGATGTCGACAGACGTTGCGCCACATCCTCCACGGACTTGAAGGGCTGGTTGGTTCGTTCCCGAACAATGGGCTCCGCCAAGTCCTCGCCCATCCCCGGCACGCAAAGCAAGACCGCCTCGGACGCATAATTCACATTGACCTGAGTGGAATCCGAGTAAATCGTCAAGTCCTGCCCCACTCCGTACTTGTATTGAATTCCCTCTTCCCGGCTGAACTCTGCCGTGCCGTAGAAGATGTCCCGGCTCATCCCTCGGACGCGCAGCACTTCTTCCA
>Ga0181521_10004833_pt1 | contig 15234 bp, 8 predicted proteins | sample PEATcosm2014_Bin_32_FD_119764 | JGI IMG/M metagenome (GOLD analysis project Ga0181521, IMG submission 119764) | Peatland microbial communities from MTU Mesocosm Facility, Houghton, MI, USA - PEATcosm2014_Bin02_60_metaG | ecosystem: Environmental > Terrestrial > Soil > Wetlands > Peat | place...
GGTGTTTTTAATGGGGATTACTGGATGTTCACTGTCACCGGGTTCGCCGGTATTCCATCCACCGTCAATTGCAGAGTGAGCTGACCGCTTCCGGCCAGTGATGGGTTCAGCAGCACATTGACCTGGTCGAGCCCCTCATAGCTGCCCTGCGCGCCCGCATAGGTCACTTGCTGGGCCAGGCCGCCCAGGGTCACCGATACTGCCGACAGACTGGTCCGTCCTCTGATTCCCGTACCGAACAGCTCCAGATAAACACTGGTTGAAGGCGCGCTGACGTTGATTGGAGTAGTCGTGCAGACCACCGGGGAGCCACCGCAGTTATAGGCCGGCGATACCTGCGCGACAGTGGCGCCGGAGGAGTAAGCCAGCACGTTGGCCGCCGGCGCGCCGGTTCCGCTGGAGTCGGCCGTGAACAGAGAGGGCGCTACCTCCGCGATGGTTGTGGGAAACGAAACCTTGTTCCCGGCCGCGTTGGTAACTGTGACGGTCCCGCTGCCCATTGCGAGACCTTCGGGTACCAGGAAGTTGACTTGCGTCGGGGAAACGTAGAAGAGCGGTGCAGTCTGCGTCACCCCCGTTGAATCCGTAATTGTTACCGATGTTGCCGCCAATGTTTTTGATAGAGCGAGAGAATTCGTCTGCGCCGTAGTGGTCGCGAGATCGATTCCGAAAGCGACAGTGCATTCGTTGGAAGCGATTGGAATCGCGGAATAGGAGCCTGCGTTCAAAATCGAAGTGATGGTCAGAACACCAGCGCCGACCGTAAACGTCTGGCTCACCGGAGGCGCCGGCGCGTAGTTGGTGCTGCCTGACTGCGCGGCCTGGATCGTGCAGGTTCCTTTCGTCAATAGTGTGACCATCCCGTTCGATACTGTGCAGACGGCCGGGGTGGTCGACGTGAAACTGACGGGAAGGCCCGAGGACGCGGTCGCGCTCAAGGCAAAGGAGGTGGTCCCGAGGGCCTGGGTCGGGATGGCTCCGAACGTGATGGTCTGGCTTTGCGGCGTGACCGTAAAGCTTTGGTCCACCGGCGTGGCCGGGCTGTAGTTGGCGTTGCCTGATTGCGAGGCCTGGATGGTGCAGGTGCCTGCGATCACCAGAGTCACAGTCGTTCCCGATACCGTACAGACTCCCGAATTCGAGGCGAAACTGACCGTGAGGCCGGATGACGCGGTCGCACTCAAAGCAAATGGAGAGGTCCCGAGCGCCTTATTCGCGATGACGCCGAAAGTGATGGTCTGGGTGGCCTGCGACACGGTGAAGCTCTGGTACACCGGCGTGGCCGGGGCATAGGTCGTGTTGCCAGGCTGCCCGGCCTCGACCGTGCAAGTGCCCTGGCCCAACAGCGTCACCGTCGCAGTGGATACGGTGCAGACGGATGAAGTGGTGGATGTGAAACTGACGGCGAGGCCCGAGGATGCAGTCGCGCTCACTGTGAAAGAGGCTGTCCCGAACGGCGTATTCGGGAGGGCGGCAAATGTGATGATCTGTGACTCCGGCGTCACTGTGAAGCTCTGGCTCACCTGCGGGGCCGCAGCGTAATTGGGGTTGCCCGCCTGCGAGGCCTGGATCGTGCATGTGCCCGCACTCAGCAGCTTAACCGTCGTTCCCGATGACGCGCTGGCCACCGTACAGACAGACGAAGTAGACGATGTGAAACTGACTGTCAGGCCGGAGGACGCCGTCGCGGTGATGGCGATCGGGGCGGATCCGAATGCCAGGTTCGGGAGGGTTCCGAAAGTGATGGTCTGGCTTGCCGGCGTCACGGTGAAGCTTTGGGTTACGGCGACGGCCGCGGCGTAATCAGTGTTGCCCGGTTGTGAAGTCTGGATCGTGCATGTGCCTCCGCTTACCAGTGTCAGGGTCGCAGTGGATACGGTGCAGACAGTTGACGTAGTCGACGTGAAAGCGACTGTAAGGCCCGAGGACGCGGTCGCGCTGAGCGTCAAGGGAGCGGTCCCGTATACCTGATTCGAGAGCGCGCCGAAAGTGATGGTCTGGCTGGCTGTCGTCACCGTGAAATGCTGGGTCACCGAAGGCGCCGCAGCGAAGTTGGTGTTGCCCGCCTGTGAGGCCTGGATCGAGCACGTGCCCGGGCTCACCAGCGTCAGGGTCGTGCCGGATACGGTACAGACGGACAAAGTCGTCGATGTGAAAGTGACTGCAAGGCCCGAGGATGCGGTCGCACTGAGCGTCAAAGGAGCGGTCCCGTATGCCTGGCTCGAAAGGGCGCCGAACGTGATGGTCTGGCTTCCCTGCGTCACCGGGAAGCTCTGGTTTACCGGCGTGGCCGCGGCATAGTTGGTGTTGCCCGGCTGCGAGGCCTGGATTGTGCACGTACCCACGCTCACGAGCGTCACCGTCGCGCTGGCTACCGTACAGACAGTCAGGGTAGTCGAAGCAAAACTGACGGCGAGAGCCGAGGACGCCGCAGCGCTCACCGTAAACGGGGCCGTCCCCAGTGTCTTGCTCGTGAGGGCAGTGAACGTGATGGTCTGGCTTCCCGGCGTTATCGTAAAGCTCTGGAGTACCGGTGCAGCCGGAGCGTAGGTGGCATTGCCCGGCTGTGAAGCCTGGATCGTGCAGGTACCCGCGCTCACCAGCGTCACCGTCGCTCCGGACACCGTACAGACGGGCAATGTAGTCGATGTGAAACTGACTGCGAGGCCCGAGGATGCGGTTGCGCTGACTTTAAACGGAGCGGTTCCGAATACCTGATCCGAGAGGGCCCCGAAGGTGATGGTTTGGCTGGTTGCCGGCGTCACCGTAAAGTGCTGGCTCACCGAAGGTGCCGCAGCGTAGTTAGTGTTGCCTGCCTGCGAGGCCTGGATCGTGCAGGTGCCAGTGTTCACCAGCGTCACCGTCGCGCCCGATATCGTACAGACGGGCAACGTAGTCGACGTGAAACTAACTGCAAGGCCCGAGGACGTGGTCGCGTTAATTGTGAATGGGGGAGTCCCCTGATCCTTGTTCGAGATGGCTCCGAAGGTGATGGTCTGGCTCGCCTGCGTGACCGTGATCGAAAGCGTGTTGCTGGTCGAAGAGGCGGATGCGGGATCGCCACTATAAGAGGCCGTAAGCGTGTGGCTTCCAACCCCCAAATCAGTTGCGGAGAACAGGAAAGGACTGCTCGTCTGCGTCGCGGTGCCGATTGCCACCCCTCCGTCCAGAAATGTTCCTGTACCTCCCGGCGCGCTGAGGCCTCCGGTCACTGTCAGCGTGAGCGGCACCGAAGTTCCGTACGTGATGGTCGAGCTCGCCGTCGTGCTCAGTATGGAACTGGTGGTGGCCTGCATGCCCAAAAGCACGGTTACAGTGCCTCCGCCGATGCTCGCTGTTGCGATGTCCGGCCTGCCGTCGCCGTTGAAGCCCCCCGCAGCCACGGAAATCGGAGTTGTGCCAGCCGCGAACGGGCTGCCGGCGGCCGCAGTAAACCCGCCCGATCCGTTGCCGAGAAGGACCGTAATGGTGTTGCTGCCGGAATTCGCCGTGATAATGTCCGGGTTGCCGTCTCCGTTAATGTCTGCCGCCACGACGGATTGCGGATTCGTTCCCACTGCAAAAGGGCTGCCCGCCGCTGCGGTAAACCCGCCCGATCCGTTGCCAAGAAGGACCGTAACGGTGTTGCTGCCGTAATTTGCCGCGACAATGTCCAGTTTCCCGTCTCCGTTGAAATCGGTCACCGCCACGGAATGAGGAAGCGATCCCACCTGGAAGGCCCCGTCCCCCGTGAAACCGCCCATTCCATTGCCCAGAAGAACCCTTACGGTATTGTTGCCGGAATTGGCCTCGACGAGATCCGGCTTGCCGTCGCCGTTGAAGTCACCCACGGCCACAGATTGCGGGAATAGACCCGCGGAAAAGGGGCTGCCCGGGGCTGACTCGAACCCTCCCGTTCCGTCGCCCAGAAGGACCGTTATGCTGTCGGCGGCGTTGTTTGCCGTGACAATATCCGGATTGCCATCGCCGTTGAAGTCTGCCACAGCCACGGATTGCGGATTCGTACCCACCGGGAAAGGGCTGCCTGCAGCCGCGGCAAACCCGCCCGATCCGTTGCCGAGAAGGACCGTTACGGTGTTGTCGCCGGAATTGGCGGTGACCAGGTCGGGGTTGCCGTCTCGATTGAAATCCCCGACTGCGACGGAGGCAGGAGTCGCTCCCACCGCGAAAGGACTGCCCGCAGCCGGTGTGAACCCGCCCGTTCCGTCACCCAGAAGGACCGTTACGTTGTTGGCCGTGTTGACCGTGACGAGGTCGGGATGGCCATCTCCGTTGAAATCCCCCACTGCGAGGGCAGCAGGAGTCGCTCCCAACGCAAACGGACTGCCCGTGGCCGCCTGGAGACCGCCGGAGGGGTTCGCCACGCTAAACGTCACGGATGTCGCGGCGTCGAAAAAATTCGGCGCCTTATAACGGACTGTTCCTGTAAATACGCCAGCCGCAAGCGAAGCCGCGTTGGCAGACAGATTCACGGTGGTCAATCCGCCGGTAGCATTGGAGGTTGGGGTGGGCACGAGCCAGGGCTGGTTCGAGGAAACTGTATAAGTCGATCCGGCAGCCGAGGAGGTGACGCTTACCGGAATGGCGGCCGGCGCGGCCTGTCCCGCTTGCGCATAAAAGGTCAGCGACGAGAAATTCAAAGTGATCGCAGGCAGCGTGTTAAGAAGAACCGTTGCGCTGTTGCCGTTAAAATTTGCCGCAACGAAGTCCGGCTTACCGTCTCCGTTGAAGTCCGCCACCGCCACGGATTGCGGATTTGTTCCGACCGCGAATGGACTGCCGGGGGCCGCCGTGAATCCGCCCGTTCCGTCGCCCAGCAGCACCGTGGTGGTGTTGCCTCCGGAATTTGCGGCGACGATGTCCAGGTTGCCGTCTCCGTTGAAATCCGCCACAGCCACGGATTGCGGACCAGTTCCCACCGCGAACGGGCTGCCCGGGGCCGCCGTGAATCCGCCCGTTCCATCGCCCAGAAGCACCGTTATCGAATTGTTGCCGGAGTTCGCCGTGACGATGTCGAGTTTGCCGTCTCCGTTAAAATCGCCCACCGCGGCGGATTGGGGGCTGGGTCCCACGGCGAACGGACTGCCCGCGGCGGCCGCGAACCCGCCCGTTCCATCGCCCAGGAGTGCGGTTATGGTGTTGTCGCCCGCATTGGCCGTGATGATATCGAGTTTGCCGTCCCTGGAAAAATCCGCCACCGCCACGGATTGCGGATTCACTCCCACGGCGAACGGACTGCCCCCGGCCGCCGTGAATCCGCCCGTTCCATCGCCCAGCAGCACCGTTATGGAATTATCGCCGGAATTGGCCGTAACGATGTCGAGCTTGCCGTCACCATTGAAGTCCCCCACAGCCACGAAAACCGGCGATGCCCCCACCGCGATCGGACTGCCCGGGGTCCCCGTGAACCCGCCCGTTCCATTGCCGAGAAGGACCGTCACACTGTTGCCGCTGAAATTTGCCGTGACGAGATCCGGCTTGCCATCTCCGTTGAAGTCCGCTACCGCCACGGATTGCGGATTTGTTCCCACCGCGAACGGAGTCCCCGTGGCCGGAGTGAACCCGCCGGATCCGTTGCCCAGAAGGACCGTTACGCTGTTGCCGTTAAAATTTGCCGTGACGAAGTCCGGCTTACCATCCCCGTTGAAGTCGGCGACAGCCACCGACCGGGGCGCTGACCCCACGGCGAATGGGCTGCCGGTGGCTGCGGTGAATTGGGCGGTGGCACCGGTGGCGGCGAGGAGAAACAGAGCAAGCGTTTCGGCAACGCGGCTCTCGCCAAATATAGAGATGTATCCGGTCATCCCTGGTTTTTGGCTATCGGAACGTTATGTTTCACCTTCCCTGCAGAAGCAGAATTCGGGCCATCCGCGGTCGACCGGGACTAAGCAAAACGCGTTCTATGAAGCGGTGAGATTCCGACGCCAACTACCGGAAAACAGGCCATTCCAACGAAACTAAAGAATGACGATGGCGTCGGTCAGGCAAATGTGGCGTCAAGTTTGGTCGTGAGGGTGTCAGGAATTTGACGGCGAATGCAGAGTACAAAAGAAATCGGCGGCGGGAGTGGTTCTCCCGCCGCCGAGGTTGGTTGAAGTTTGAGTGGTGGTCTATTCGGTGATCACCACAGTAATATGGCCCTGTCCGGGCGCAACCGTTGTAGCGCCAGCATTGAGGCCGTTATTATCGACTGCGTCGATGTAGACGGTCATGCCGGCAGTATCCGCAGCACCATTGTTGGTAATAATTCCGGAGCTGGGGCCGATCGTGAGCAGCAGCGCGTTCGCACTGTTAAGAGAGGTCTGATCGATAGAGTAGGTGTAAGAAGATCCGTTTCCTCCGGTCGCCGTCACTGTCGTGATTGCTGTAACAGCGTCCGCAGTGCCGACTACCACAGCCGTGCTGGGGCTGAAGGTCATTTCCAGGTTCACGATGACTTCGAATGTGAGGGTACCTGTCGTGCCCACGTAATCGGTCGCCGTGACGGTGATTTGGTAAATCCCCGACGGTGTTTGATTCTGGCCATTACCCGTAGTTGAGAGCACGCCGACTGAGTTCTGGCCTACCGTGCTGGTGGTGATTAACATCCCAAGCGGCGCCGTTGCAGGAGTGGTGATCGCGTAGGAATACGGGAAAACTCCGCCAATCGCTGTTATCGAGGTGAGTGAAGGGCTGGTTGTCCCGAAGGTAGCGCTGTAGGGTGCTGTACCCGTGGAGGTGACATACAAACCGCCGGCGACGCCGAGAGTGAAGGTGACGGAGCCCGTCAGCGGGACACTGGCCGTATCGGTTGCAGTGACGGTGACGGTAAAGTTTCCGTTTGTGTTCGGGCCGGGGTATCCGGAAATTACGCCCGTAAGGGGTGCCAGCGTAAGGCCGCTGGGCAGCGCGCCGGAAGTTATTGCGAACGTGGGACTGCCCGTTCCTTCCTGCGCCAGGACCGTACCGGTCCAGAAATGGCCGACCTGAAGCGAAGTAAGACTGCTCGGGGCGGTCATTAACAGCCGAGGTATGACCGAAAGCATGACACCTGCCTGGCTGGGCGTGCCGCCTCCGACTGTGACGAAGACGGGCAATTGCGTGGCTGTCTTGAGGGTGGTAATTTCCGCTGACACCGCGTTTGTCGGAGCGTCAGGATGGAGCGTGACATTGGACGCAGGGAGCAGAACGTTGATCTGATAAAGACCAGCGATCGTGTTCGCGACGAACCCGGCGTAAGACACGGTGCCCTGGACGCCGCCGATGGTAACAACGGGGACGGTCGTCAGGCAGGGAGCAAAGCGGCTCGTGTTCAGCAGGGCGGCTTGTATAACGTCGCCATCGATGTTAGTAAAGCTGCCGCCGAGCGTGGCCTGGTAGCTGCCGGTTCCCGAGGCGGTAACGGCTCCGATACAGTTCGTGAGTGCTGTGCTTCCGTCGCCGGCCGACGTATTGTCGCCATTGCTGTTGGGTACGCCCAGACCGGTTACATAGAGCTGTATCGTATCCGAATCGTTGGGGGTGACTGAGCCATTCCGCATGCCGGCGGGATTGGTGAGGCCGATCAGGGACCAGTTGGAATTCAGGGCCGCAGGGGCGCCCTGGCCGTCGGACCCGATAGTAAAGACTCCTGGGTCGGAGGCGGCGATATTCGCGGGAAAAACGTTGCTTTTCAAAAGGTTCGTGGTCGTGCCATAGCCGAAGGTCACGACGATGTCGACACCCAGGCTATTGGCGACCGTGCCCACAGCGGCGATGGCCGCGGCTGGAACGAGTGCATTGATCTGGCCGTTGGTAGCGAAAAGCAGCGGGGCGGGCCAGACCGGCGAGGCCTGTCCGTGCGGCATGAAGTTCACCGAGAGCAGGCGTGGGTTAGCAGCGTTCGCGGCATCCGGGCTCAGAGTGGCCGGATAGCGGAAATAAGTCGTATCCGGAGCATTCTGCAGGATGGTTGCGGTGGCGCAGCCGGTGCCTCCGGAAGCGCAGAAATTGGCTCCGAAGATGCTGATCATGTCGTACGGTGCCAGCGTCGGAAGCGTCGTTCCTGAGACCTCAGTGAATGACGATGAGCTGGTGATTCCCTGAATAAGCGGACCATTTCCAATGGTGAGCGTCTTGGTCCCTGTGGGAACCGAGCTGCTTGTCCCGTTGACAATACCAAGGTAAACAGGCCCGCCGAAGACGTTGCTGACGCCCGTTGGAGAGAAGGGAAGAAGCGGGTCCGCGCTATTGGGCACGGTGATGGTCAGCGTCATGTTGTTGGCATTGATCCAGACCAGGGAAAAGTTAGTGTCCGGACTGATCGTTCCCGGCGCAGTACCGGCCACAGTTCCAATTCTTGTCTTTGTGGTTGGATCCGAGCCGCCGACGAAACCCGTGCCGACAAGGCTGATCACAACCTGGGTTCCGGCAGTAGCGAGGGGTACGGTCGCCGGACTAATGCTGGTCAGAGTGGCACCGGGGGATTGCACGTTGATGGTGACGGGCACGACGATCACGGCCGCCGGGCTGCCCCAGGTGAAGGTTACTGTTCCAGTGAGCTGCTGGCCCGGTGTGACCGAGGAAAACAGCGAAGAATTAAAGGTGATGGGAATGTTCGTTCCGAAACTGTAGGCGAGACCCGTTAGCTGATTGACAGGGAGGTTCGTCTCCTGGTCGGGGCTCACGGGGTTCACGATGGGCAACAAGGTGCCGCCGGTGACAATAGAGAACGCGATGGGGGTGTCGGTGGATGTCGCGGTGATTGTGGCGGACGGATATGGTGTTGTTCCGAGTGTCCAGTTGACGGTAACGGCTGCCGGAGAGACCGAGAGCGTCGCTGGCTTGTTGGTCAGGAGCATCGTCATCGTCACAGGCAAATCCGCATAATTCGACACAGACATGGTGATAGTGGCGGTGTAAGTGCCTGGCGCCAAAGAGTCGGCTACGTTCGTTGTGCTGAAGCGCAGGGCCTTGTTTGTGTTGCCGGTTTGATAATCCACCGTGAGCCAGGTCGGGAAGGAACTGGTATTCACCGTAAAATATGCGCTTGGAACCGACGGCGAGGTCACGCTGACATTTACGGTTCCCGCACTGCCCGAGCTTTTGACGTACGAAAGTGAAAGGTTCGTTGCCGGGGCAACGGGAGTGACGATCAGCGGACTGGGCGAAACGATGGTGAGAGTGACCAGGATTGTGACGTCCGGCGTTGTTCCGCTCACGCCGCTTTTCAAATGAAGGTGAAAGCTGTGTGTTGTGCCGAGGCTGTAACCGCCGCATGCGGACGCCCCCCCGGTGCCCGTTGCCGCCACCGTAAATGTAGATGCTGTATTGGTGGCCGTCCCCGCCGGCGAACCCGGATTCAGTGTTACATAACTCGGGTCGTTTGACGACGTAGTATCCACGGTGAACGGCGTTCCGCCAGGCGCCTGAGAAGTTACGGACACAGTCTGAGCCGCGCCCGGAGCATAGGCGGGGCCGGCGCTTACTGCGCATGAGATCGCTATCGATGTCGGGGCCACGAGAGCGGACGTGGTCGCGGTAACAGTATCGTTTATGGTCACCGTAACGTCGTCGGTGCCACCGACTAAAAACTGGAGCGTGCCGCTCACGCCCGCGCATCCGGCGTTCGCCACGATGCTGTAGGTGATTCCAGTCGTTGCGTTGTTGTTGGCCGTGCTGATCGTAGTGGTGCCAGGCGCGGTGATCGTGAATCCCGTCATATTGGTATACGTGACCACGTATGCACTCGAACCAATGGTGCCGGCGGGTTTCAGAACAATGTTTACAGCGGAGCCGGGACCGCCGGTGGTGCTGCAGGTGAGCGCAACCGCGCCACCGGCAATTCCGGCAGCCGGCGTTTCCGAGAGCACGGGCGGAAGGGCTTGCATGACGCCAGCCCCGATAGTCAGCGCGATCAGTGCTACGACTGTTTTTGCGCCGTGGATTTTAAGCATCGATAAGTCATCCTTAGTTTTTAGAGTTTTTCTCCACGACTTGGCGGGGAGGGCGACCCATCTTCTGATCGCTACAGTGCTTATCGGAACGGTGGGGGGCAAGCTTTAGACAGGGGGCGCGTTTCCCGCGGTATTTACGCTTGGAAGTAAGAAGAACTACGTACTCCGCGGGCTGAACAGGTGCAAGGCCTCGTGAAAGGCAGCCGCAGGCAGGATGGCCCGCCCCACAAAACAGAATGGGAGAGATTTCAGGCTGTCAAACTTCTGACTCTGTCACCGGGTTGACGCGCTCTTCCCCTTTGTTTTTCGCGATTTGGGGTGGAATCGAACTTGCATCGATCCCGCCGTTGTGATCGGCGACCTCGGCAACAGCCTCGAACGCTATATGGACACGCTCAGTATGCGCCAGAAGCTGGTCTCGTCCAATATCGCCAATGCGGATACGCCCGGCTACAAAACCCAGGACGTCGATTTCCAGAAAGCTTTTCAGTCCGCGCTCGACGGCGGCACGACGCAACCTGTCCCGGTCTCCGGTCTCGCCACCAAGAACGACGGCAACAATGTCGATCTGGACCGCGAGGCGCGGCTGCTCGCCGAGAATGCGCTCCGCTTCAGCGTGGCCACCACCCTTATGAAGTCCCAGTTCAGCCAGATTAAGGAAGCGATCAAGGAGGGCGGCAGCTGATGAGTCTGTTCTCCAGTCTTTCCGTCAGCGCATCCGGCATGGCGGCGCAGCGCGAGCGCGCGGCCCTGCTCGTGGAAAACATCGCCAATGCGGAAACCACGCGCACGCCCGAAGGTGGACCTTACAAGCGCAAGGATGCCATCTTCTCGTCGGCATCCGTCGCCTCCGAATTCTCCTCGGAACTCGACGCGCAGATGCAAACCGGCGTCAAGGTGACGGGAATTTCCGTCGATCAGCGGCCTCCCGAAAAGCAATACATGCCCGGACATCCCGACGCCGACGCCGATGGTTATGTCGCGACGCCGCGCATGAATCCCGCCGAAGATATGGTCGATCTCACCAGCGCCAATCGCAGTTATCAGGCGAACGTCGCCGCTATCTCGGCTGTAAAGGACATGATTCAGAAATCGATCGATCTGCTTCGCTAGGACAACTGAGTGACCAGCCCGATTTCAAACATTACGCCGATCCCGATGCCCGGGTCGATTACGCCGCCAGGCGCATCGGGTGGTTCCGGCGAGTTCCAGAAGGTTCTGGAAGGCACCATCAATACTCTTCAGTCCCTCCAGAACGACGCGGATACTTCCGTTCAAAAATTCCTCACCGGCGAGAACGAGGAGCTGCACACCACCGTGCTGGCAACCCAGCGCGCCGAAATGGCTTTTGAGCTGGGGCTGCAGGTTCGCAATAAAGTCGTCTCCGCCTACCAGGAAATCATGAAGATGCAGTTATAGCGGCCAGCCATGTCCCCTCAACTTGAACAAGCCAGAAGCGCCTTCGCAGGTATGTCGCTGTTCCAGCGCATCTCGATCCTTGTCGTTGTGCTGCTCGCGGGCGGAGGCATCGCCGCCCTGGTTCACTACCGCACAGAAAGCGATTTCCGTCCGCTGTACACGGCCATGGCGGCGGAGGACGCCGCGCCGGTCGTTCAGAAACTCAGGGAGTCGGGCGTCGAGTATCGCCTTGCCGACAACGGCGGCACGGTCATGGTTCCCTCCGAGAAGCTGGCTGAATCGCGCCTCACGCTGGCCGGTGCCGGCCTTCCCAAATCCGGCCGCATCGGCTTCGAGCTGTTCGACAAGACGACCTTTGGAACCACCGAACTCGTCGAGCACATCAACTATCAGCGCGCCCTCGAGGGTGAACTGGAGCGCTCCGTCATGAGCATGGCGGAAGTCGTTGAAGCGCGCGTGCATCTGAGTCTGCCCAAAGAGTCCGTCTTTCTCGACCAGCAGCAGCCCGCTAAAGCGAGCGTCATGGTGAAACTGCGGCCCGGCGCGCAAATCTCCCCGCGCAACGTTCTGGCAGTCACTAATCTGGTCGCCAGCGCGGTGGAAGGTCTGAGTCCGGACGCCGTCGCTCTGATCGATATGGACGGCACCCTCCTGAGCCGTCCCCGGCGAGCCACGAACGACGATACGCAGGCGACCAGCGAATCCCTCGAAGTGCGTCAGCAGATCGAGCGCGATCTGGTCAGCAAGATCAATGTGACGCTCGAACCGCTGCTTGGCGCCGACAAGTTCCGCGCCGGTGCGTCCGTCGACTGCGACCTGACCAGCGGCGAACAGCAGGAAGAAACCTTCGACCCGGATAAGTCCGTGATGGTCAGCTCGCAGAAAACGGAAGACTCAAACCAGAAAGCATCCACCGGCGGTATCCCCGGGACGACGGCGAATCTCCCGAACCCTCCCGCCCCTCAGAACGGCGCGGCCACAGGCACCTCGCATCGAACGGAAAACGTTACTTATCAAACCAGCCGCGTGGTCAAGCATACCCGCATTCCTCAGGGAGTCATCCGCCGGATGTCGCTTTCCGTGCTGGTCGGTCAGGATACCCGCTGGGAAGGCGATGCCAAAAACCGGCATCGCGTGGTTGTGCCTCCGTCGGCCGAAACACTCAAGACCATTCACGATCTGATCGCCGGCGTTACCGGCCTGAACACCGACCGCGGCGACCAGTTGATTGTCGAAACTCTGCCGTTCGAAACCAGTCTCAATACGCCGGACCCCAGGAGCGCCGCACCGTCCACGACAAAGCCAACGACGCAGCCGGCATGGCTGCAGGCCATCGACAAATACCGCGACACTATGGTCACCGCCATTCTCGGACTGGCCCTGATCGGCGTTCTTTTCCGTGTCGTTTCGGGTCTGCTGCCCAATCGCTCCCGCCCAGGCGCCCGCGTGGAAGCAGCGCCGGTTCTGGAGGCGGCTCGCCCGGCGGCGAGCGTTCCTGCCCAGCACGGAGATGCGGCCGACCTCTCGGCACATGCCCGCAGTCTGCTGGTGGAACCGCCCGACGATACCGCCAACCGCGTTCGCGAATTCGCGCAGCGCGATGTCACGGCGACCGCCAACGTTCTCCGCATGTGGATGCAGGATCAGAAAGGCTGATAACTTCTCACTCGCGATTACTCTATGAGTCCGTCATTTCCCGTCTCCCAGAATCTGACCGGCGCGCGCAAGGCGGCCATATTCCTTATGGGAATCGGCGACCAGATCGGCGCCGACCTCATTCGCCAGCTGGCTCCCGATGAAATCCGCCGCATCGGCAACGAGATCACGGCGCTGAGCAGTGTGCAGCCCGATTCCATGCTGCACATATTCCGCGAATTCGAAAGTCTCACGGCCACCAGCCGGTTTTTCGCCAAAGGCGGACCCGACCGCGCTAAGAAGCTTCTCGAACAGGCGGTCGGCCCGGATTCGGCTTTGGAGCTGTTGAAAGATGCACCGCCCCCTCCGCCCGAGATCAGGGGCGATCGCGACCGGGGCCCGCTGCACAATACCGACCCAAAGGAATTGGCCAAAGTGTTGCGCGAAGAAAATCCGCAGACGCTTGCGCTGATCCTCTCGAATCTTCCGCCGGAGCAGGCCGGTCCTCTGATGTCCTCGCTGCCGGTCGAGGTACAGCCGCAGGTCGCGCTTCGCATCGCGCTCATGGACCGCATCTCGCCGGATGTATTCCGCCGCATCGCCGACGCCATTCGCACGCGCCTGAAGGCAGCCAAACAGTTGAGCCGTTCCAACGGCTCGCGCGCCCTCGCCTCCATTCTGAATTACGTTGACGGCGACGTGGCGGAGAAAGTTCTTTCGTCCATCGAGGCGGAAAACGAGACGGCGGTGGCTTCGGTGCGGGATCTGATGTTTGTGTTTGACGATATCCTCACCATCGACAAGGAGGGGATCAAGGCGATGCTGGCGAAAGTCGACCGCAAGATCCTGACTCTTGCACTGAAGGGCACGGGTGAGAAAATGCGCAATCACTTTACGCAGTGCATGTCGTCCCGCAGCGCCGAGATGCTGGGCGAAGATATGGAAGCGCTCGGGCCGGTGCGCATACGCGATGTTACGGCCGCGCAGCAGCAGGTCGTCACGGTGATTCGCCAGTTGCAGAAGGACGGATCCATATCGACAAGATCCGGCGGCGGGGGCGGCGCGGGCGGTGGCGATGACTATGTCGTCTAGCATCGCAGGCGGAAGTGTGGGGCAGGCGGTTCCGCCTGCCGATGCCGCCAACGAAGGGGCGCGCTTTGCTGCAGGCCGCTAAGGTTCTCGAGGAGTCTGTCGCCGGAGTGCAGTCGCTTCCCTGGCGGCAACATGGGCAGCCGGTGCCGGGTCACGAACGCCAAAAGCGAGGCGGTCCGGCTGTCTCGAACGAAGTCAGGCAATTGCGGGCAAAGATCGAAGAACTGACCGCGGAGATTGCACAAAAGTCCGCCGAGGCATATGAAAAGGGTGTCCGCGCGGCAAGGCAAAGTCTTGAAGGGGAAGTTCGTTCCGCCGTGGAAACCCTGGCCACCACCATCGCCGAGGTTGCGTCCACGCGCGCGGAAACGATCCGCCGGGCCGAAGCCGATGTTGTGAGGCTGTCCATCGAAATTGCCCGGCGCGTCCTGCACAGGGAGCTGGCCGTCGACTCGTCCGCGCTCGAAGCCCTGATTAAGGCGGCCATTGAAAAACTGCAGCAGCAGGAGGTTTACCGCGTCCGCGTGCATCCGGATCAGGAAAGGCTGGTGCGCGGCTGCCTCGAACAGGCTGGCCGGGGGCAGGGAATTGAGGTGATCGGCGACCCTAAGCAATCGAAGGGCGGGGCGTTCTTCGAAATCAGCCGGGGCGCGCTCGATGCCTCGGTAGACACCCAATTGAGAGAGATCGAGCACGGACTGATCGACGAACTGCACGCACGCTCATGACATTACTCCAATGACATCGCCACGGACTTTCGACTTGAACCCTTACTTCCTGCAGGTTCACAACTCGCCGCTGCTCCCCTGGACGGGAGAAATCGTCGAGGTCGTGGGCATGCTTCTCGCATCGCGCGGCCCTGCCGTCGCCGTCGGCGATTTCTGCGAAGTGCTGACGTCGTCCGGCCGCAGAATCCGTACGCAGGTGATCGGTTTTCGCGACGGACAGGTTCTTTCGATGCCGCTCGAAGAAATCGACGGCATTCAGCTGCACGACACCATCATCGCCCGTCCGGGAGAATCGCTGATCCCGGTGGGTCCCGATTTGATTGGCCGCGTGATCGACGGATTCGGCCGCCCGATCGACCGGAAGACGCCCATCCGTCCCGCCGCCCACTATCCTCTTTATCACTCGCCCGGCAGTCCCATGGATCGCGAACATATTTCGCAACCCA
>Ga0181521_10004835_pt1 | contig 15230 bp, 15 predicted proteins | sample PEATcosm2014_Bin_32_FD_119764 | JGI IMG/M metagenome (GOLD analysis project Ga0181521, IMG submission 119764) | Peatland microbial communities from MTU Mesocosm Facility, Houghton, MI, USA - PEATcosm2014_Bin02_60_metaG | ecosystem: Environmental > Terrestrial > Soil > Wetlands > Peat | place...
CTTGCCGATCTGCAGAGTGAGCCAGTCAACCTCTGTGCTCGCCAGGTACTTCCCCCGCTCATCGAGGTAGCGGCGCGTATGCGAGGCCGCCTCATGCGCCTCGAAGGCCGCCCGGTCGCGGTATAGCTCATAGAAGATCCGCTGCAGCGGCTGGCCCTCCACTAGGTGGGAGGCGTACACGAGCGTCCCAGGCTCATTGGCCCGGATGGCTTCGACGGTCTCGGCTACCAGCCGATCGTAAGCCTCGGCGCTGGCCTCGTCCTTGCAGGTGAAACGGACGCACAGACCAAACATGATCCCTCCAAGTCGCTGACGCCATGCTCGCACTCATTGTGCTGGGCCGGTACGGCAGATATCACGTACTTATAGTATGGCTACAAGATTTAAAGTACGCTCAGGGTTAGCAAGGCTGTGGCCCAGCGCAACGAGCGAGGACGCATGCACACACCAGCACCCAGAGCACCTGTATTGCGCGTCAGCCGGGTCACCTATCGGGGCGCTGGCAAGTGCATCAGCGCCGTCCGCGCCGACCTTCGGCGGTTACTCGGCGGCTGCCCGATAGCGGACGACGTGATCCTGTGCGCATCCGAACTCGCGGCCAACGCCGCCGTCCATAGCCGCTCTAGCCGGCCCGGCGGCACGTTCACCGTTTTGGTCAAGATCAGTCCAAGCCGCTACACATGGATTGCCGTCGAAGACAGCGGTGGCCCCTGGAACCCAGCCGCCAGTGATCCCGCGCGGCCTCATGGACTGGAGATCGTCCGCGCCCTCGCTTCGGAGTGGGGCATCGACGGCGATCACAACACGCGGACGATCTGGGCAAAGTTTATCTGGCCCGACCATTCGTAGCGTCCGAGCCGTCCTGGCGTGAACCTGCTTAATCGGCTCTGTTGTAGATCCGCACTGGATTCGCCCTGCAGCGTGTGAGGACTTTCTTCACGATCTTCAAGGGCGCGCGGAGCGCGCCGCGCCCTGGCTGGCCGCCGCTCCTGGGGAAGCGCCGCGCGCAGGATGCGCTGGCCCGGGCGCGGCGCGGCTCGCGCCGGTCACCGGGCGAGCCTTCAGGGGAACGTTGCGCGCCGGGGCGCCGCCTGCCGCTCTTAGGCCCTGCCGGGCCACGGCGGCGTCGGCGCGCGAGTCTTCCCCGCGGCCGCCGTGCCGGATGAGCACCGCAACGATCAGCGCCATGCGCGCGAGCTACAAGAGCGTGTTATCCTGCCCGGCGCCCCGGCGTGAAACTACGAAAGTCCACACTCAAGGGGACGACAGCCGGGGCTTCCCGATCCCCTGCGCTGATCATTGTCTGACCCGCCCGGAACCCGTCAAGGGCACCTAGCGGCGGCCCTTCGGGCAGACCCTTGACTGAACCCGGGCGGCTCAATATCTGGCGCCTATCAGGGGATGGGGAAGGACTGGGCTAGCCGTCAGCAGATCAACGCGTGCAGCATCAATGTGCAGCCAGTTGCCCGGCACCGGTCAAACGTGGCCGCGATGGCTATTCCGTCGCCGTGTTCTGGGAGATTCGCTATGGTGCTCGCGGAGGCCCGATCAACGGTGTCTTCACCGGCTTCGCCAAGCCGAAGAACACCACTGTTCCGTTGCCGCCGAAGCGAGTGGCAAGCGCCGGCTCCGGCACTTTCTTGAGGCCTTCGTCCGGCCGGTCCCAGTTGTTCGCCACCCACACGTTGCCGGCGGGGTCGATGGCGACGTCCGTTATGATTTGCAGGCCGCCGATGTAGCCACCGGGCGGTGAGATAGGGTCACCGGTCTTGGCGCCGGGCGGGCAGTTCTCCAGACGTGCGCCGCAGAGGTGCGTGACCGAGCGGCCGAACGCATTGGCCACCCACACATTGTCGTTGCCGTCGACGGCAATGCCCCAGGGCGCATTGATGCTCTTCCCGCCATCATAGGGCGGCAGGACCGTGCCGTCCGGCCGCACCATGGAAACGTCGCCGCCCGGATATTTGGTCGCCATCTCAAACAGCCCGATCCACATCTGAGCCTTCTGAGATTCCGTGTCGGCCTTTGACGGCGAGCCTCCGAGGCTTTCAAGCTTCGATTTGAGCATCTTCTCGACCAACGCCAGCTTCTCCCTCGTACCGGGATGGCCGAGGGCGTTGGCGACCCAGGCGTTGCCGAGGCTGTCGATGGCCACGCCGCGCGAGACGAAACCGACCTTGATCTGCTCGGCTTTGCCGGGATCGTCTGCCGGGAAGCGCGTCACCGTGTTGCTGCTACCGGTAACCCAGATCCGGTCCTGCTGATCCACGGCGAGATGGAAGGGCTCCTTGACCTGCAGCGTGCCGTCCACGGGCTCGCCGTCCACAGTCCGGCCCAGGATGCGGCCCTTCGCGGCGTCTCCATTCGGGAGATAGACGATCTGGCTCTTTTCATTGTCGAGCGCCCAGACGTCGCCATCCGGCGTGGTGATGATGCCCTGCATCGAACCTAGTTGTCCTGCGAAGTTGTAGCCGGTCTCCGGTGAAAGCGGCTCGCCCGTCTTGCGATCGAACACGGAGATGGTCTGGGATGCCAAGCTGGTAGCCCACACCTTGTCATCGGCGCCGACGGCGATGCCGAACCCGGGACCGTCGATGCCGCCCCCGCGAAAGCCGGCCGTCATCGGCGACAGGGGCTTGCCATTCGGCGCGATTTTCGAGATACCGCCACCAAACGGGCCAAAGATCGTGGACTGCGCGCCAACCTGGAAGTTGTTGGCCGACCACATGTTGCCTTCGCCATCAATGGCGATGCCGCCCAGCGAGTTCATGCCGCCGCCAGCATAAACCAGGGAAAGGGTCCACGCACTCGGCGCGAAGCTGAGATAAGGGATGAAGGGCACTTCGCGCCAGAGTTTCCCGGCAGGAACGGGATAGAACTCGTCAAGCAGAGCGAAAAGCTTCTCCGCCTGATGCGACGGATTGCGCGCGATGTTCCGCGCCGCCATCAGCGTGTCGGCCGGCGCCGCGCCACCCGGAGGCGTGGCGGCTGCGAAAAACATGTCGCATGCGTCGCCGCGGACGCGCGTCATACAGCCCGCCAGCAAATTCGCCAGCGTATTGAACGTCGCCAGCGTCGCCGTCTGCGAACTGTTCAGCGGATCCTGGATAACAGGGCCCAAGCCGCCGGTCGTGAGGTCCACCAGATTCGGCACATTCCCGGCGGCGATCCGCAGGCCGAGCGCGTGCCCCTGGATCGCGGCGCCATCAGCGAACTGCGCGTGCGTCCACACCGAGGCGATGGTCGTCAGCTCGTTGATCACGACGCTGGAAGGCGGCTCACTGCCCAGCACCGTCATCAGCGCCATGCGGTCGTTGTCGCCGCCCGCCTTGTCAGCGGAGGATCTGCCACCCTCCGCGACCAGATACAGGCTCGCGTCCTTCGCCGAAGCGGCGGCCGAATTGACCGTGAAGCGGCCATCGGCACCGGTCGCCGACCGGCCCAGGTGCACCGGTGCACCAGCCGTCGCGGCCCAGAGCGTTACGGTCGCGCGCTCGACCGGGGCGCCGCCGCTGAGGACCTGGCCGGTAACATGCGCCATCGAGTTCATTGTCCGATCCCGTCGTAGGATTTGCAGCGCTTCATCCTAGCCCCCGCCACCAGCGGCGGCGTGTTCGCTTGGCCCCAAATAGCGGCCCGGGCACCAAAGAGCCGCACGGTGGTCGAGACGTACAGCAGCGAAATACAGCAACGCTGGCGACCGGGCACGACGGGCAAGGGCAAGCATTGGGAACCGACCTGCGGGAACGACCGGCATAGACCAGTCCGGCACTAGTTCGCATCGAGGGGGTCGAGCCGAGAAAGGTCCTCCCGAGCTAAGCAACTAAGTGAGTCACTACGGCTGTCGCCCACGGCGGACATTGGACGACACTGACAGACGATGCTTTGCAGGTGAGACACAGCCAAGACAGCGCGGGAGTGATAACCATTGGCCGTCATCACGACTCTGGTCGGGACCCTTGGAACGTTGGCTGGAGTCGTTCTCGGCTTCTGGCTCAACAGTCGCGCTGCGCAACGGCAAAGTTACACTCAAGCTCGCCGTGAGGTCCGGCAAGCGCGCGAAGCTGTGTACGTGGAGTTCTTGGCCGCCCATCGGCAGTTCCGGCGGTTCATCCTGACTAGTCCGGCCGGCGTCCACCTCGTCGATGTCGCAGAGGGTGGACCACCTACGCCTGTGATTGACGGCGCCGAAAGCCAGTGGGAGGTGTTGGAGACAGCTGCTGCGAGATTGCAGATCGTTGCCAGTGGGGCCACCGCTGAGGCCCGAGAGGCGGCGGCGAAGGTGCGGCGAGCGATGTATGACCTGGCACGCGCGCGAGCAGAGGCGGTGGGTCCTGGTGCAGTGCGTCGAGAGCCAATTCGGGCAGCACGTAGAGCGGAGGACGACTTTGCGCGGGCTGCTCAAGCCGACTTGGAGGGGCTCGGGATAGATCACTCTTAAGCGGGTCGGAACCGATCTGTAGCAGGTACGAGATCGCGCCACGGGATACACGACAACTTGCCCGGGTGGTGGATCAAGCCCAAGGACTACGCCCAGCCGAGGGGTGAGTAACGAATTGAGTAACGATCGCACCGGACGTCGGGATACGCCGCCGAACGCTGGCGGACACTATATGCAGGCCAGCCGGGCTCTTGCCCCACAGTGACGACTCACAGACTTGGCTTCGGGACGAAGAGGCCACGCCGATCGAGCTTGACTGCCGAATTGCGCCTTATCTACGATCAAGGCGGCAGCGCCAGCGCCAGCGCCGCGGCCCTGGCGCGGCCGACCCAGCGCGACGGGCCGGGGCCATGTATGGGGCCGCTGTCGACTAGATCGGCTCATCGGGACGTCGGACAGGCCGAAATGACTGGGCCGGTCGTTATGGCTCCGGCGGCAGATTATTCGCTACTCCGGAAAGCGCCGAACCAGCTCAATCACATCTTGCGTACCGGCAACCTCAATAGTCTCTGGACCATGACGAATGAAGAAACGATCGTCGAATGCAACCGGCTTGCTCATGGCCACTGGTTCAAGTTTCCAGATCAGGTAGTCGTTGTATCTGAAGGCCGCCAAGCTGCTAGCGAGCTGCTGTGCAAAAATATTCTCAAGTCTCGAATTCTTAATCTTAGAAATCAACCATCTATAGTGCTCGTCGATGGACCGGCCCATTGCGCTCAACTCATGTTGCGTGCCCGTAACGTAGAAATGGTCCAACTTGGCGGCCTTAACGTGGGCAAATTTCTGAATGGCCTCAGCATCGTCCCTATTATCGGCGACGCCGATGAATATATACCCTCGCGCTCCTGGCCTAGTGTTGGCCATGGCGCTTGCTGTACGCAGCATCTTCGTGAAGCTTGTGTCGTCAAAACTTGCCGCCTCATTAATACGACAAAAGCCTTGCTTGAGTTCGAAAAGAGCTTCCTCTGTCAATGCCATCCTGAGCGTTGACTCGAATCGCAATGCATGTTCTTGCAACTCCTGCTGATGCTTATCGGAGGTTGGCTTAAAACTGGAGCGCAGCCTTCCCTTAACAGAATCGATAAGTTCTGTCTTCCGCTCACCGCCCCAGTTCCCGCCGCCACCGGGAATTTTTAGATCTTTGTCCCAAAACCCCTTAAGCGCCCTAGCAAGGGTCTCAAAACTCTTGGGCGTCAGCTTTTCGTCATTTACAAGTTGTTCGACTGCAATGAAAATGGCGTGAAAGTGGCGAGGCACTCCGCGGCGCTTTTCCTGCGTCACAGTCAATCGATCATAGGGAACATCTGCCGCCTGCAACGTCTTTGCGAGGAGATCCAACACGCTCATGAACCGCCGCTCGACCTCATCCGAGCCGACTGTGGCAAGCCGCGCGGCAACAGCTGTAGCCGAGGTGGTAGCGCGTTCTCGGTCGTCACCGTAGGCGGCATTCCTGTATTCCGATCCGCTGCTTGCCATCGGTCTAAGAATTATGTCGAGGAGTATGTCAAGAACTAGCTCCTCGTCTCGTGACTCACGTACTGCTTCCCGCGAGAGGATTCCTTCCTTCACCCAGAAAATGTTAGCATCATATATCCCGTACTCCAGTTCATGATTCGTAATACTAATCTTTGGCATGTCCTCCAGCTTAACGTAATCAGTAAGCGATGCGTCACCTCTAATGGCGGCGCTTATTCGTCGAACCAAATGTGCTATCTCGACAGTAGCGCCAGCCTGACGAATCTCTTGCAGGCTTAGATAGCGGCCAGATGAATTGATCCTACGGAACACCTCATCAACTGATGATTCTGTCGCTGATCTGTAGACCGAGACAGGGAGAAGGTAGTTGGCGATGTCGAGGCATGCGGCACGGCTTAGGGCCGGGGTCTTCTGAGTTAGACCTCCCTGGTCTTTAAGATATTTCGTGTCAGCCAATGTTTCGAGATCAAAATACTTTCCACTAACCGAATATTCGTTTTGGATGAACGAAAATATTGCATTCAGGCGCTGGAGTCCATCGATCACCTCGAACCGAGACAGTCCATCTTCGTGGGTCTCGGCCAACAAAATTAGAGGTATCGGCAGCCGTTGGATCACAGAGTCGATGAGCTTTGCCTTCTCTTCCACCGCCCAAACTAGCTTTCGCTGATATCGACGGTTAACGAGGTAGCGACCTTGCGTGTACTGGCTGTAGAGGCGCTGCAAGCTCTCGCCCTGCACTGATAGTTCGGTATTCGCGATGTCAGGCATCTGCTCGCTCTCCGTTAATAAAGCAACGCTCGTACCCCTGCACTCGGTCCGCCGACACCCGGCAAGACCGATGCTATCTCCGCAGGCCTCCTAACAGGCTCCACTTTTGCCCGCCTCCGGCGGGGGCTCTCTGGCTCCGGGATGATCGCCAGACCCGTGCGCGTGCCCACGTCCTAGGCGGCTTGGGTGCGGCTGATCATCCCGTCTGCCGTCGACCAGCCCAGCCAGCACCGCTGGCGACGTACCGCCTCCGAAAGCCGTCAGGCCATGGATGCGTAGGGGGCTGTACTAGTTGTCGGGAACTTCCGGCTCCTGATCCGTAATCCGCATGATGACGTTCAGCAAGCCATCGACACGGTCCTCGCCCATCCCGACCCACACTGTTTCGCCGTCGATCTTCAACTCATACTGGATCGCTCCGTCGATCGGTTCGGACTCGTGGATGGTGAACGTCTTTTTGATCTCCAAGCCCATACTCGTGGTCTTGGGCTCTGCGGCCGGGCCTACAGTTCCAGATACGATGATGCGACCCCCGGCGCTGAGGGTGCCCTCTCCTCTTAGTTCTGTCATGAACGATCAGCGTACTTCTCCAATCAGCTCCCGGCTCGCCGGTAGCGATCGGTTCCGCAGAAGTGCGGCATGACGTTGCGACACTTCGGCTTACCGGATGCGGTCAGTGATGCATGCCCGCTACGTGCCCGTCAGCACGGGTAATGAGGGTCAACCACGGTGACTCACGGAAGATCAAGCTAGTCAACGCAGGTCACAGCATCGACAGGTGAGGAGCAACCTACGCCACAGACTTCCCAAGCTGACAGTTTCAGCCGCATTGGTCCATTCGTGGTCCAGGCACTTAAGTTCGAGGGCGTTTCTGCAGTTCACGGTGCTGACTGCCAACCGCCTCCGGAGCCGTTTGAGCCCGCTTTGACACTTAATACTGCAACGGCACTCGGATGATCTATTTGAGATCATGTGTGCATGGTTAAGGAAGAGGTCACTCATCGGGTGTCTATCGGCGCGTGATGCGGGCGCCTTGCCCAGGTAGTCAGGGCCTCCCAGCCGGGAAGTGGACATGGCGCGTATGCGCATGAGAGCTGAGTAACCAAATAAGTAACCACGACGGGCGTGGGCGGGAGGCCCCGCCGACCCTGGGACGAGGGCCGAGTCGACAGAGCAGGTCAGCGCGCTGCCCGATCGCAACGATCCCATACTGATCGCAAACAGCGCCAATCCCCAAGCAAGAGGCGCACAGGCTGGCCGAGGCGTACCGTAGCTCGCGGCGACCAGCGCGCTAACTGACCCAATGACGCGGAGGTCAACGGACCGCACCGTCGAGCGTCCATTAGTTCGCGAGCCGAAGCAATCCAGGAGAACCGATGGCCGACCAGCAGCCGCCTTATGGCGGACCGCCGGGGCAGCCTCAGCAGCCAGGCGATCCGCAGTACCCGACCCAGCCGCATTCAGGCGACCCGCATGGCCGCCGCAGACAGTCGCCAAAGAAGCGGCACCGGGTTCGCAATGTGATCTTATCGGTCGTTGGATTGATCATTGTCCTGGTGGCGATCGGAACCGCGCTTAGCGGAGGCAAGTCACCGGGTAAGCCAGCCGCCGCGGCGAGCACGCCGTCAGCGACACCTGCCGCAGCGAACACTGGCCTCACCGCATCACAGCAGCAGTTCGTCAATGACATGCAATCCAGCACCGTGTTCAACATCGGATCCAGCACCAGCGCCTCCCAGATCGCTGACTTCGGACAGACGGTGTGCAGCGACCGCCAGGGCGGCCAGTCCCAGCCAAGCGTGATCACATCAGCTCAGGGGAACTGGACGAACGCGTCGGCGATGACGGCCGACCAGATGGTCCGGCTTGCCGAGAAAGACATGTGTTCGCAGTCCTTGCCTGCCGAAACCGTAACCTACATCGTCAAGGGAACGCCCGGTGCACAGGTGACCTACGGCCCGTCTGGTTCGAACTACAACGGCAACGTCCCCATGCACGTGACCGCCCCGCTGGGCAGCCCAACGTATTACGCCATCGACGCCCAGCTTCAGGGCTACGGCACAGTGACATGCGTGATCGAGGTTGATGGCGTCCCACTATCGACCGCCACCGCGAGCGGTGGATACAACATCGCCGACTGCGAGATCGGCCAGGATCCGATCACGAACCTGTGGGAGAACGATAACAACGGCTGACACGAACCGCGTCTACGGAGCCCTTAGTTATTTCGGTGCCGGCTACCCGCAAGTTTGAGGCACCGCGCGTGCCACGTACGTGCCACAGCAACCCGCCAGAAGCGCCCACTCATGGCGACTCACGCGCAACCAAAACTGCCGCTGAACTGGCTACTAGCAGGTTCCTGCAGGTACCAAGACTTTCTTCTAAGCAGTAGATCGTCCGATCGACCGAAGGCTGAGCTGGATTCCTATGGCAGACGCGTTTCGAGTCCCACCTTGGCGCGATAGCCGATCGCTCGCTTCCGCAAGTCGTCCATGGCATCTGGCCGTGCGGCGTCGTTGCCGTACAGGGCTATCCCTCGCTCGGCCCACCAGAGCGCCTGGCCGTAGTCGTGCTGCTTTTGCAGCTTGATGGCCATCTGCCGGTACATGTCGAGCACTGGGATCTTGCCCCAGTGGGCTATGCAAGCTGAGCGGATGCTGTCCATCTCTCTGTCGTGTTGCTTGCAGACTTCGTCATAGTCATCCAGGGCGGAGCTGAAGACGTGGCGGCATCGGTACAGGGCTGCTTCGAGTTCCGCATAGATGAAGTGACGGCCGATGACGTTGGATTCTGTCGCCACCGCATTCCGCAGCACCTTGATCCCGCGAATGTCGTCATCGGACAGGCCGTGCATCCAGACCAGGTCGTACGGGCTCTCCTTGCTGCCAGCAAGGTCTTCCCCTAGCGCGGCGCGAAGCCTGGCGTCGACGTACGGGGCTACCGGCGGGACAGCGAGACCGAAATCCTCCGGGTCGTAACGCAGGAACACGCCGAGCCTGCCGGGGCCATCGTCCCGCATGCCGCCTCCGGCTATCACGCCCTCCAGCGCGATCGGCTTGCCCTCGCGCTTCTGCACGGCCAGCAGGCCGGGCCGGAACCTGCGGGCCTCGTCCCGCGGCAGGTAGCCAACCATCAGGCCGTCGATCCAGACCGAAACGGCATTGACGTCGAAGGGGTTGCCGTCCTCGGCCAAGAGCATGGCATACACGTCCATGCGGACGCGTACCTCAGGTCGGTGCTGCCCGCCGAGCAATCGCCAGAGGTTCTCCTGGCGATGCGACTCGCCCACCACCTCAAGGTCATCGTGACCTTCCAGGAGCGCAGCCTCCAGCGTGCCCTCGCGCATCCACGCCGGGCGACCTTGCTGGTACACCGAGCCGAACTGATTTCCCACTGTTTGCCAGCTCCACGTCTTGCCGTCCTATGCTCCCTGAGACGCGCAGGATGGCGCATGCAGTACAGAGATGGTCTCGCGCCGCGCCGATTTGCTTGCATCCAGATGGTCTCACGAGCTGGCCGCTTTTCAGCAGGGGCAACCCACGGATGGTGCCTGCATGATGGCCGATGAATTTGGCTTCGGGACGAAGAGGCCGTGCAGCACGAAAGTGCAGCAGCCGATGTGATCCAGCACGGTCCCGACCGGTGGCGTCCGGAATCCGGTGTAAAAGGCGGCAGGCGCGGTTCCGGCTTCATGGTGATATTAGGCGATGGCACTGACATTTTCTGTGCTGTCAGCGACGGGCGCGCTGGTTACTGTGCGTGGCCGCAGATGGGCGGGCGGGTCGAGCAGCGAGCGGCGCAGGTCCTGCAGGAGGCGGAGGCCGTCGCTGGTCATGGTCAGGCCGCGCCAGCCGCGGGAGGCCCGGTCCAGCACGGCCCACACCAGGGTCAGGCAGCTGGTCTCGCCGGGCAGCCGGCCGATGACCTTGACCCGGCGGCGGGTCTCGCCGAAGGTTCTCTCGATGAAGTTGGAGTGCCGGATGCGGTGATGGTGCCCGGCCGGGAACCGCAGGTAGGCGGTCAGCCCTGCGCGGTCGGTGGTCAGGCATTTCATCGCCGACGGGTACGTGGCGCCGTATCTGGCGGCCATCTCGCTGATCCGGTTATCGATGATCTCCGCCAGCTTCGGGCCGGGCGGGGTCTTGAGGTCCTCGGTGTCGAAGATCTTCCAGTAGGCATCCTTGACCCTGCATCCCGGCCGGGATCTTGGCGAGAATATTCCGGGCCCGGTGGATAACGCAGCGCTGACGCAGCGCCTTGGGGTAGGCCTGCTCGATCGCGGAGATCAGGCCCGGTGCCCCGTCGGAAATGACCAGCAGCGGGCTGGCCAGGCCACGGTCTTTCAGGTCGGCGAGGAATTCGTGCCAGGCGTCGGCGGACTCGCCGGTGCCGGGCGCCAGGCCGACGAACGCGGGCTTGCCCTCGGTGGTGATGCCCCAGGCGGCCAGCACCGGCTCGGCCGGCGAGCCGGGATGCATCCGGAAGAAGGAGGCGTCCAGGAACAGGTAATCCAGCCTGACCTCGTCCAGGCGCCTGCGGGCCCACGCCTGGTATTCCTCCTTGATCTGCTGGCAGACCGCCGAGACGGTGGACTTGGAGATCGCGGCCTGGTCGCCGAGCGCGTCAGCCAGGGTGGCCTCGACATCGCGGACCGACAGGCCCCGGATGAAGGAGGCAATCACCAGGGACTCGAGGGCATTGGTCTTGGTGACGTGCGCGCCGAACAGGCGGGAGGCGAACGCCGCGGTGGTGCCGCGCAGCTTGGGCCGGGACAGCGTGACCGGCCCGGCGGTCGTCTTGACGGTCGCCTCCCGGTAGCCGTTGCGGCTGCCGGGACGGGCGTCCTCGGTCAGCGCGGCGCGGGCGTAGCGGTCACGGCCCAGGAACTCGGTGACCTCGGCCTCCAGCGCGGCCTGCATCAGCAGCTGCGCGCCGAGCCGGGCGACGTCCTCAAGGATCTCGGGAAGCTCCCGGTCAGAGGCGAACAACTCGTCGATCCTGGCATGGATACGGTCGGTAGGCGATACTCGAACAGGCACGGGCGTGGGTCCTTTCCTTCGATGAGTTGGTAGCTCTTGAAGGGGAACCTACGCCCGTCTCATTTACACCGGATCTTGGACGCGACCCCCGACCGACCCTCAGACTTCAGGCGGCCTCCGCAGCGACCTCGATCGACCGCGTCGCCAGTAGTTCGCATCGAGAGGCAACTCCATCGCGTTGCCGAACTGTGCCGTAGTTGATGGTCAAGGCGGCTCCGCTACGCTCCGCCGCTGGGCCGGCGCCAGCGCTGGGCTCAGCCTTGGGAGGCCCGCCCAGCGCACGCCGGGCCACGCTTCGCAGGGAGAAGCAGATCAAGATGGGCCTACAGGCACTGCCCCAGGTACGGCGCGGGCTGTCTTCCTCGCTCCCGAGTGTCCAGCTCGCAGCCACCGCGTCAAGGGCGGCCCTGCCGGGCCGTCCCTTCGGGCAGACCCTTGACACGGCGGCCACTCACCTGGGGTTCTGGCGCCTACGAGGAAGACGGGGCAGAATAGGCAGCGAGATGAGCAGACGCCGGGACGACTCATTCAATAGCATAGTAAATGTCCGTTGTTGCCGGTGCCGACGTGTTATCGGTCGCCATGCATTTGGATGGTTTAAGCCTAAGTATCAGGCATTAGCTGATGTAAGCATGAGACGTGTCGAGACGATTTACCGGTTTCCTGGCTCTGAGAAGTCGCTTCTACCTGTCGGGCATCCACTATCATCAAGCGAAATTGTACAACTAACCGAGTGGGTGCTGCGGAACGTCCCTTGTAAGTGCCGAAGGCGGGACGGCAGCAGGATGAGCTACACCTTGGCCTTAGACCGGCTGACTCTGGCTGCCAACTATGACCACCGTCGCAGCGACCTAATTGCCGGAGAGCCCAACTTCGGACTGCGGCCGGAACGTCGGATCCCTGGAGACCTTCTACGGCGGCTCGGCTACCCCGTTCGGCCTGATGATGATGAGTGGCTCCCATCACCTGACGGTAACCGTACTTGGACATCAACTGCTGGTGATGTGCTACGGTGGCCAGCACAACCTACCGACGAACCCGCGGATCTCGCAGAGATGCCCGCCGCGAATGGCCCACCGTCGGCCGGATCGGTAGCGCGATCTCCGGACTGAACGCGCTCCTGACCACCGCCAGCAAAAATGGCGGTTGAGTCTGGGGAGCAGCATGTCCAAGTTCGACGGACCTACGGCTGGTTCAGTGCCTGGACGGTCCGTTCAATACAGTAGGCAAACCGGGGAATCCAATGGCCGGTGTACTGAATGCCCACGACATGGGCGAACCCAGTGGGACGCCATGGCAGAGGTCACCAGCAACGGGAAATTCCGGTCAACGCGGCTAGCTTTCCTAATACTGATCCGGTACGGTCCGCGCACTAGCGCAGGCGCTGGAGTTCTAGCATTGGCATACAAACTGATTGAGATCCTCGGCCAGCACCACTGATGCTCCGTAAGTCAGCGGGCGAAGAGGGGTGCCCACCGGCGGGGTCAACCGCCGATCTTCCGCTTTTCAGGCGGAAGGGGAAGCACTCCCGGCGGTCGCAACAAAGGCGTCCAGGGCGTTATATGCAGTCCGGCACAGTTCACAGACGTAAAGAAACTCGTCATATTCTTCTGTCTCCCATGCGATAGATTTTCCTACGCCGTGTGCAACGTTCGCGATCAGGAAAGCAGTTCGCCAGCCAGCCAGGCGAATGGCCCAGTCATCGCGCCGCGGCCGCGATTGTGGAACTAGGGGCTTATCGAAATTTATGTGGTTGACCGCTGAGTATGACCCGGCATGGACGCGCTCATTTCCTGCTAGGTAGTTTCCCCGGAAGAAATTCATACCGACAGCTTCTTCTAGATCAACGAACTTAATGTTATAACGTGGATTTTCTCTTTTGAGCTGAGGCAAAGCCTGGCGGGCCCATTCATAGGATTTACGGATTGTGGGGCCGCGCCTAGCAACTATTTCGCGCGCCAAGTCCTCAACTTCTGTTATTTCTAGTTGGAGTCTTTCCTCGTACCCCTCGGGGACCTGCCACACTGGGTCAGCCAGCGCGCTTTGGTCAGCTTTAAGCTGCTTAAGGTTTTCGAAGACTGAGCAATCCTCATACTGTTCACTTATCTCGTAGCTTTGGTCGTTGTGGAGAACAGTGATAATTACGAGATGCTCATGCAACGTACGAAGACGCGAAAGTGCGGCATTGGGCAAGCCTGTTTTGATCAGCGATGCGATCTCGGTGGCGATGCCGCATGACTTGCCATACAGGCTTAGCATCAAGAGACATTTTACGAAGGCTCCCGTAACGCGATCCGGTGCCGGTCGTGGATCCTTCCGCCGAAGCACATCGCCGCTAGTGAATATTGCCCGAGACAAACGGGCAAAAACAACGTCCGCGAGAGCGAGGCACTTATCAAGTTCGCTGAGAGATGGCCCCCATGCATCCGCGATGCTCAAGCTAACATCGCGAAGGGCGCGTGTTCTTGCCCCAAGCATCCTCGGGGCTCGTTTCTTGATCTCTTCGATCACCGACTGTGGAATGATTCGTTCGTCCTCGACGATGTCGTTTTCAATTTCTACCACATCGGGGATTTCTGCTTCTCCATGCTCGATAATGATCTTGTTATAACGATCGCGAAGTTCAGTAAGAATGATCGACTTCTCAGGGTCCATTGAGCACCTCACCCTCCTTCGCGCTATATAGTAAAAGGTTCCTCACGACCGGGCTGACAGTAGCGGAATGACCAGCTTGGCGGGGAGTGTGTCACCACGGCTAGGTCAAGATCATTACCTCCGCAGGTTGCAGGGGACCATGGCGAAACAGCAGCGTCAGCGAAGGACTGCTTGGTCGGTTTAGCCGCAGGTAGCGGCCATGATCCTAGCGAGCCCGCCGACTCCCTTGTAAAACCGGCGGCTGATGACGCTCCCCCCTCGTTACTAATGATCTCGGTCGAGGCCTCCGAGTCAAGGCCAAGCCGCTGCGCGGTCGCTCCGCGGGCCTGGACACGTCGGCCGCGCCCAAGGGCATGGCAGCGATAAATCCACCGATAAGTGACCCAGCAAGGCCGAAAATAGCGGCGGTGTACGAACTCCCTTCCGCTATTGGGCTGGCCAACATCACCATGCTGTTCTCCAAACCATGTCCTGATCACCTGGGTTTGCCATGCGCGTCAGGTCCACCATCTGTCTATGAGATAAAGCGCGCAAGTACCGCAACGCGCTCTCACAGCCACGATCCAGCACTTACCGGCAGCGCACTCCCAGCTACCTGGGCACAGGGCCACACTGCCACGCCCCGCAAGCCGTGCCTGACGGCCCAGTTCGAACGACCAGGGCCGCCCGAGCATGCACAAGGGGCGAGAACCAAGTGGGTAACTATCGCTGCTGCCAGCGATGGAGGGACTGTAATTTCAACGGTGTAACCCCCGAGATGGAGGAGACACCAGTGACTGACGTGACGACCGACAATGGCCAGGCTCCCGTGGAGCTGTCCGCGGCCGATGAGCAGGTGCTGCGCGAGC
>Ga0181521_10004842_pt1 | contig 15219 bp, 10 predicted proteins | sample PEATcosm2014_Bin_32_FD_119764 | JGI IMG/M metagenome (GOLD analysis project Ga0181521, IMG submission 119764) | Peatland microbial communities from MTU Mesocosm Facility, Houghton, MI, USA - PEATcosm2014_Bin02_60_metaG | ecosystem: Environmental > Terrestrial > Soil > Wetlands > Peat | place...
AGGGTTTAGCTAAACCTCTGAATTCAGAGGAGATATGTCGAGCGTAAACGGTCGATTTGTAGCCCGCCTTGATGAGCCGGCTCTTGATCGCAAAGATTTCATTTGTGATCGCATCACCCTGTGCCAGGTTTGAATGAAATTGATTTATCGGGGTCATAGTCTCAATCTGTTTGAAGATAGGGTTTTGCTCTGCCGTTTAACACATGTATAATGTAAGAAATATCCTTTGAAGCCTTTTTAACGGAACCGCATAATCCAATTTAGAGTAAAGAGAAGAGTGGCTCTTTGGCCATGTCCGATAATTCAGCTGTAAACATTGATGAGTTAATGAAGAAAGTGCGAGAGCATGTTGAAAAAATGCGCGATCTACCCAATTTCGTGCCGTTAAGTGAGTTGGAGTTGGACTCTGTGCCGCATGATGAAGGAAGCCCAAAAGTATCTGATCTAATCGTGCACACGAATATCGCGACAACCAAGAAGCTAATTGGTCCGCTTATCACAAAGCTTCACAAACTCGCGGATACCGAAGTCCATTGGCTAGTTGATCCGACAATTATGAGAGTGGCAGATGAACTTCACAAGGAGATAGAATCTCTAGAGGCGCAGTTGAATTATCTCTCAACTACCAGGCTTGAGATGGTTAGGAATGAGTTCTATTTAGCTCTCGACTACGCCCTTCAAAGATCGGATAAGACAAACAGAAAAATGATTTTCGAGAGATATGCGCGAACATTCCCCCTCCTTTCAGGAGTATTCAAAGGAGGTGACCCATACTCAGAAGCGCAGAAAGCTCGCCGCAAAGAGATCATCAAGCGGTCAATAGGTGACTCTGTACTTGAAATTGGATGCGCAGACGGAGGCATCGTCTCATCGCTAGCCAATGTGGGGCTGTACGCAGTTGGCGTTGATTTGGCAGCGCCCTATTTGTATACGGCACAGAAGCCTGCACAGTATATCTGTGCAGACGGCTTTTCGTTACCATTAGTCGACAAGACGTTCGACACAGTTGTCCTAGCGGAGATACTCGAACACATCGATGACCCACTTAAACTGCTTCTTGAGGCGGTTCGAGTGTGCCGAAAAAGGGTAGTAATTACCGTACCAACTGACTTGAACGACCCAACTCATCTAACACAATTCGATCAAACCAGCATGAGTGAGATGATTGGTAAAGTTCCAAGCGTTGCTTCGGTTTCTTTAGATGAAATACTGCACTTCTTGGTTGTATCTCTAGACTTTGAGCTATAGTGTGAAAAGATAACCTACGTGTGATCTGCACTTGTTCAAGTCCAGTTCTCGCGTAGCCACTTAATTGTCAATTGGAGACCTGCTGGCAAGTCTACTTTAGGTGTCCATCCAAGTAATTTCTTGGCCAACGTAATATTCAATGCTCTGCTGAACGGTCCCTCGGGCTTCGAGGTGTCAAAAATAACCTGCTTCGGAGTATGGCCCGTGATGTTCAAAATCAAGTTGACAACATCTCTGATGTCGTAGCGCTTGTCCCAACCCAAGTTTATAGCCGTGCCATCCTTGACTCTCTGCGTCGCAAGGTACATACCCTCAACAATATCCGTAACATATGTGAAGCCTCGCTGTTGACGGCCGCTTCCCCAAACAACGTATGGATCGTCTCTTCGTCGTGCTTTTTCCGTCAGCATACTAATCGCATGTGATGTTGGAAACTCGCCAGGCCCATACACAGTCAGGAACCTTAACGAGCTGGTTTTCATCCCGTACTCTTGACTAAATATTTGGAGAGTTCTTTCCGTCATTAGTTTCTGGAAGCCGTAAAGGTTGTCGCTACTTTGCCATCCTTCTCCCGTCGATAGGATATCGGACTCTTTCAAAAGATAGTTAGGGTCTTAATCCTCATGAATTTCACTTAGACTTGTGACACCAACACATGATGAACGTCCGAAATGTATCACTCTCACGCTTGGTCTGGACCTCGTAAATCATTTTCTTCCCAATGACTGAGTAAATGAGCTCTAAGGATTCAAGTAATGTTGAGTCTTCTCTTCCTCCAAGCTAACTCAAATGTGACGCGAGCTGTTTCTTCACGTAACTCAATAAATCGCCTCGTCTAGTTCCAGCGGGAAAACATCGATCAATTACAGACATCTTGCGCATAAGTCTGAATGTTGCACTGCTCCTGATCGTGTCCAACGCGTAGGTAAGATTGCCAATGTGTTTGTCTAGGTCTACGATTCGTAGTCTTTCACGCGCTACGTCATACTCAACTTCTCCGAATATGCTCTCACGCGCTCGCGCATGTGATATGTTCGCAACTAAGTCTAGGTCGCGAGGATCAAGTGAAGCCGCAATAAGACCGTCACCACTATACGATTCGGAAACACTATGTTCGGCGATAATGTGTGCTCCTTTGGATTTCAAGAAGTCTAGGCAATGTTGGTGCGTAAGAGGATCACGCGATATTGAGTAATGGTGTGTTGAAATCAGTAGAAACCGCACCCTCTTCTCCTCAAGAAGCTGCGATGCACCCTGCAGCATCTCAAATTCAGCCCCCTCAATGTCAGCTAACAATATGTCTACGCGTCCTAATCCGAACCTTTCGCACAATGAAGGAACGCTCTCCGTTGGAATATCTCTGGTTAAGCCGTCGCTTTCACACTTGAATGCGGCCGGTGGTTTCGGAGCCGCGCCTATTGCTGCTGAGAAAAACGTTCCAACACGTCCATTAAGTTGGAAGTTTCGCCGACCAACCTCGAGATTGTTCGGATCAGGTTCAATCAAGAAAGACGACCCCGCCGGAATTTGCTGTAGGAACCATAGTGAGTAGTATGACCAGTAGGAACCCAACTCCATCATAACGGGTTTCTGCGTGTCAGTCTTTAGCCGTTCAACGATAAGATGGAATGCAAGCTCCTCTTGAGGCTCGTGATGTCCCCTCAATTGATGAATGATCTCTGTTCCCATCTCACCGTAATAGCTTCCCTCGATGATGAGGATGCCATTGTGCATGATTTGAACCCGTTGCCCATTGTATTCCTTTATTGATCCCGCACCTGGAACTTTGGGGAGGACGTCGCAGTCATGGCAAGAAACTGTTTTCTGAATGCGAGATCTCTGCTCCGGTGTTAGTTCATTTGACAAACCTGTTCAGTGATCGAAGCGACTTCATCCTGTCGATAAAAACAGTATGCAACCCATGTAAAGACCGGATTCGCCATTGGCTAATTAGATTAGGTTCATTAAATCGTACATATACGTCTCCGAAGATTCTATAGTCAGCCTTGAATCTTGATAGGATTCCAATCATTTCGTCCGCTCTTACCCATTTGTCCAAAGCTAACTGCATGCTCTCGCCCAGAGAATAATTCAAAGTAATCTTCCCTAACCGTCCAAGATAGCCTAAGCAATTGTAAGTGGAATCTAGGAACTCTGGAGTGAACTCTAGCGAGAGAGCTTTCACGGAGCTCGATAACCCTTTCACTACTTCGTACTCAAAGCCTTCAACGTCGATTTTTACAAAAGCTGGTATCCCGTACTCTTCAATCAGTCTGTCGAGCGTTGTCACGTCAACGGTTCTGCCAGCATCCCATCTATAATTGGAAAACCTACCGCTTTTTCTTACGGCATTAATCCATTCAGGAGACATTGAGGAAATTACGTCATCGTTAGCTACCTTGATCTCTGCTTGGCCTTGCCTCGCGCCTAACGCTTTCTCAACTAATGTCAGACGCCTATTTTCCCCGTAAAGATTACGTAGGACTTTCACACATTGCTCTTGTGGTTCAATAGCTACAACACGCGCCCCAAGACTAAGGAAGATTTTCACTCTATTGCCAACATTTGCGCCAACATCGAAACAGAGCGCGCCAGGAGAGATAAAGTTGGAATAGAACTCCATCATCTCTTGGTCATGTTTTGTCCATTGCTTCATTTTAGCATCAGATTGGCCTGAGTTGCCTCGAAATTATTCACATCGGCTAACAGACCGTTGACCAAACGCCTCGGTCCATTCTACGTCACTACAAGATCATATTGTACGAACACGGACTAAGAAAGATATATGCCGACTACGGTATCCAAGTGGGGAACGGGGCATAGGTTGGCAGTCAACCATGTTTCTCCGTAGAATTGCGTAACGGAACTCTCGTGAGACGGGTGGTCCATTGTTAGGTGACGGAAAGAGCAGCCAAGCTACTCTGAGCGTTTGTGTTCTTACGTTGAACTCAGAAAATGGCTTGGCCCAACTACTGGGCGAGGTTTCTGGATTTGCAGATGAAATAGTTGTTGGAGTTGACGCCAGTTCCACCGATCGAACGCGAGAAGTTGCCAGCAGATGGGCAGATGTCCTATTCAGGTTCGAACACCCCACAGGTACTGTGTCTCCTGCACGTATGCTTCCCCTTGAGTATGCATCAGGCGATTGGGTCCTTTCGGTTGACGATGACGAACTTATGGATGCCGCCTTCCCATCGTTGCTTCCAGAGTTGCTACGTTCGACCAGGTACACCCATTACTGGTTTCCGCGGAAATGGATAGTGCACCAGCATCCATTGGAATATGTGCACGCCCGGCCATGGTTCCCTGACTGGCAACTCCGATTGTTCAAGAATGACAAAAGCCTCGTGTGGCACTCTCCTAAAGTGCACTACCGTTACCGAGTCATTGGGACTGGTTGCTGGGAGACAAGAACTTCAATTCTTCACTTTGAACGCCTCAAGGTTAATGCGGCACAGCGAGCGGAAAAAGTCAGACGTTATCGCGCGGCGGGCAGCGATCAATTGACTGAGCCGTTCTACGGTCCCCTCGACAGCCGCAATTTCAGAATCCTGAACGAGCCATCTCCGTCTGAAGTAATCCGGAACCTCCGGCATGGCAAGTTAGTTCCAGGAGTCATTAGGGTGGCCTCCGAATCATCCCTGCCGCCGTGGAAGGCTTCACTGCGGGTCAAGATGCCCCTAGAGATCTCAGCGGGAGAGCAATTGTCTGTCGACGTTACAGCCATGAACATTGGCACTCTAGCTTGGCATCCTCCAACCCAAAACTGGCCCAATCTGAAGATCTCATACCATACATTGGACGAGGCTGGGAAAATGATCACTTGGAACGGAGACCGGACGCCCATCGGCCGTATCATCGAACCGGGCGAATCTGCCAATTTTCTCGTCTCGTTCAAAGCACCACAGAAATCAGGCAACTATTTCGTGGAATGGGACATGGTAAGTGAAGATGAGTGCTGGTTCGCGGAATGCGGTTCAAGAACCATGAAGCTACCTATACGAGTAACATCCTTAACCGCCAAAAAATCGCTGACCCAGCTATTTGGAACTTGGAAGGTCTGGGGGAAGCTATGATTCTGAACGAGCGACACTCGAAATTCGAAAATTTCACAACCTGTTTCCGCCCAAACTAATCGCTCAATAGTCAGCACATACCTGTCAATGACAGAGGAATGCGCCAAACACGTCGCTTTCCTGCCAAAAACTGATCAGTACTCTATCGCGAATCCATTGTCAAATCCTTAATTTGCATCCTTCGATTCCTCAGTCTTGAACGAGCATGCCTAAGCCTAGCAGAAGAAGAGGCAGACTGGATTTGCATTGAATCTAGCTTGCAACTAGTCGTTTGAGTGTTTGGCCTAATTGTTTGATTTCTAGACGGAGCGCGTCGATTTCTGTCTGCTGTTTACTGTTTCGTGTTGCTAGTTCCTTCACCGCCTGTACTGCTAGGGCTAGTATGGCTAGGTGGTCGTAGCCCTCCGCGTAACCAGGCTCCGCCTTATCCCAATCCACCACGGTAGGCAAGACCTTGCCCACCTCTTCGGCTATGAAGCCCATGGTGGTCTTGTTTGGGGTTTCTTTGCGGTTGTAGGCGACGGGGTGAAGCTGCTTCAGCGTGTCTATGCTGTCGGTTAAGGGTTCAATGTTCTCCTTCCAACGGACCGAGGAGCCCGCGATCCACGCGCCGGTTCCGTCGCAGTAGGCGCCTCCCGCTAGATGAATGAGATGGCTGGGCGGATTGATGCCCCCGTAACCCACAAGACCCGTATTCGTAATTACAAACATTACCCTTCCATCAGTGTTAATGTTCGGCTGACGGAAAATCCTGAACAAATCTTGATATTGGTCGTAGAACCAAATTGGAGCGGTTGTGATTGACCCTAACGCTGTATCAATAAACCCGATGCGGGGAGTTTTGCCGCCGCTGTTGTTTGAGTCCGCTTGAATCATCGGCCCCGTAGTCGCCGGCCCAGTATCATTCACATGAAAAACTGATTGCGGACTCGCAGTTCCAATACCCAGCCAACCCGACGCATTAACCACGCTCAACGCTGTACCGGAACCGTCCCGCCACTCCTGCAAATTTGCCGTCTGCCCTGTGTCGCCCTGCGCGACGATTGGTATGGCGCCCGGGTCTCCCGTGAAACCAGATAATGCGGTGCCACCCGAACTCGAAGCCAGTCCCTGCACCCCCGTCCCGGTCTCCGTCGTTCCCATAACCCCGGTTCCGACCGAGCACGTGCCCTGAAGCGCAGAACCGTTCGCCGTATTAGTCGAAAGAAATGCTGCATTCCCAGAACTAGAAAGCTGAGTGGTACCAACCCCCGTACCCGCGTTGCTGTCAACTGTAAGGTTTGTGCCAGGCCCTTGTGCCTGAACGGGTTGAATAACGCTTTTCCCGGGTAATCGATCAAGGAGTAACCCGACGACACCAGCCGAGGCCGTCAACGTGAGAATCTTACGCAGGAAACTTCGGCGATCGGATTCTTTCATCTTAGATGAAGCCTTCAACTTTCCCATTCACTCCATGCAGAAATCTCAGTCCAACATCTTCCCGTTCAAACATTTCTACAGGCACGTCGTAAGTTAGCTAGTTCGTCACAATAACTCCGTCAGTAGGATACATTGATTATGGCGGTTGTTTTGCATAGGAAATATTGTGGGCTGTCGCTGTGATCGCCGAGAAAGAATCCGCCAACATTGCATGAATCAGCTGAAGGGAGCGCATTCGCAACGTAGCTGTATGATCCATTAGACTGAGTAGTAACCATAACCGTGTTCGTGCTCCAATCAAACACCAAGACAGAGAAGCGTACCAAACACCTCGGTTTCCTGCCAAGAACTCATCTGTACTCTATCGAGAGTCTATTTTCAAATCCTTAATTTGCATCCTTCGATTCCTCAGTCTCGATGAGAATGGCTAAGACTAGCACTTGGACAAGGCTGGCGTCCAAGGTTGAGAGTATCGTTCATCGACGATACGTTCCAGAGCTTGCAGTATGTCTATTGATAGTCGGCTATGTTGTCGTATTCTCGTTTTTGACAATTCGGAAACATCAAGCCTACTTGACTTACGCTTACGATCTAGGGTTGTACCAGCAGATGATATCCTCAACCCTACATGGAGAAGGTTTCTTCACAACAACCATCGATTTCCCACCTCCGGGGTTTCACCTTGGTATGGTTCGATCGTATTTTCAGCATCATACTGAGTTCATTCTCTTACTCGTCTTACCCTTTTACGCCTTACATCCGGCAGCAGAAACTCTGTTGGTTTTTCAGACCATTGTGATCTCGCTGGGTGCTCTACCGCTCTACTGGTTAGCGAGTCGGATGATAGGTAAGGGTTCCGGGATTATCTTCGTGTTTCTCTACCTCATCTACCCAGCCAACCAATGGATGAATTGGTATGACTTTCACAGCATTACGATAGCTCCGCTGTTCCTGCTAGCCGCCTACTACTGCCTCAGAAAGAATAAATATTTGACATACGGTCTGTTCACTTTTCTTTCTCTCCTCGTAGTTGAGGAGATGTCTTTGGCAGTTGTGTCAGTAGGACTATACTGGGTCATTATCCATCTGCGCCGCGATGGTACTCTGCAGAGTCGGCAGAAAGCCATCAAGGTAGGGCTCCTCACAATCATTTGCGGACTGGCGTGGTTGGTGGTCTCGATTGAGGTGATCCAATACTTTTCAGGCGGAATGATCTTCCAGACAACACTTAGAAACTACCACGTCTCAAGCGGCATGGTGCCTCTTGTTGTCGATATCTTGAGCCACCCGATCGCACGGGTTTACTTCATATTTCAACTCCTCGCCCCGCTTGCGTTTCAATCCTTGACGGATATCGGATCTGCCCTGATGGGTCTGCCAATTCTTTTGCTAAACTTGGCTGGGTCGTTTCCGCAGTACAGTTTAACGGTCGCATCGTATAATGCAGCGGTGATTCCGTTCGTCTTCGTCTCCGCAGTTCAAGGAATCGCTAAGATGTCGCATAAGGCAAGGCGTTCGCTGCTTCTGATCATGATTGTTGCGGGTCTAATGACTTCTCTCATGTGGACCCCGGTAGTCCTATCTGGACAGGGAATCCCTGTCGTCACCTCCCATGATTTAACAATCGACCGAGTAATTCAACTCATGCCGAAAACGTGCAATGTCTCGACTGAAAATGACTTAGTTCCACACGTACTGGAATGGATCTCAGATCCGCTGCATGTATACGCGTTCTATATTCGCGGTGTCGATTTCATTCTTGTCGATACAACCAGTTACTATTATGCGCATTCAGTAGAAGGCCCTGCATTTGAGCCCGTTGTAGTCCAGCTACTTTCAAATCACTCGTACGGTTTGTATTCCTCCGAAGACGGAATTCTTCTTCTAGAACGAGGGTACAATGGCACACAGGTAAACTCAACGATTCAATTATCGATGCCGTTCAGTCCAAATCTCGAGCAACATCAGGTTTCGATCGTAACTCAAGTTAGCGCCAAGCATGGAACACCATTCGATTCCGTTGAAGCGTATGTATAATAGGACTGTCGACCAAGAATGTTATAGCCAATATCGTGGCGTAGGCAGATCGTAGAATAGGCAGCGGTCTAGTTTGTCAATCGGGCCTCCGGTCATCATATCTTCGACCCGCTTGGCGATCGCTGAATCACCCGTAAGTTTTGAGTCGTGTAACTATTCGTCTGGTTGCGGGGCTCTCTTCCGAGAGCGAAGGCCCAGTGTTGTTTAGTGATCGGTTCTGCAGCTGCTTGTGAGTAGTCATGAGTATCATTGTTACGCTTTCTTTTGTCGGTTCGGTCGGTGCGGTTTGGGCATTCTCCAGTTTGATGCAGGAAGGTTCTTGTCTCGATATTAGATTGCTATTCGCATCGGCCACCTTCCTAGCTCTCGGTGCAGTGGTGTTCAATGTCTTTTGGATGTTCGGCTTGGACATAGAATCCGTCATTATGATGCTAGCATCTATACTACTTGTCTTCAGCGCGTTCCTAGGCGGAAAGCGTTACCACGGAACAGGATTTATACCAGTGGCTTCGACAAGAAAACTTCGAGAACTATGGAAACTGTCTCCGTTCTTCGCCGTAATTATGGCATCTTTCTTGTTGTACCTCTATCCGTCTCTCCCCTCATTTCTTCCAGTCGGAGCTAACGTGGACGGCGGCTATCACCTCGCGATAACTAACATTGTTTTAAGAACACTAGAGAATTCTACGAATCCACAATCGATAGTCGCCAATAACCTTGGGTTTCATGCAGACCTTGCGTTTATCGCCGTAGCCCTCGGAACTCCCGTTGAACTAACAATATATCCGTTCGTTTGCCTCCTTGTCGCGCTTCTCGTGGGTTGTTGCTACGCATTCGTAGTGAGGATAGTACCACCCTGCAAATTGTGTGTAGCCCTAGCTTGTTTCATCTTTGCAACCTCCGCCCCCCTCATTAATCTCGCCGCGATAGATGTGTCGTGGGCGACGCTACTTGCTGTTTTTATGGTATCCACCACCCTCCTAATCCTCTCCGAGAATCGATCCTCATTACTTTCGCGTACAGTCGCTATCACACCAATCATAGTCGGAACTACATTTGTGTATGCACTTTTTGGCGGCTTCATACCCATATTCTTGTTTTTGTTCAATCTCTGGAGCGGACTGAGAACAAAACAGGCCGTCATGTCACTTGGAGTCACAGTGGCTGGCACAGTGCTGTCGTATGCGCTATTTATCAACAGCACTGTCTGGAGCGGAGCCGTTGCTGGGATGCGCTATATCGTTCTCCCGGATGTTACGCGTTTCCACTATCTCGACTGGCTTGGAATAATCCCCATCTTTCTATTCATAGTCGCTCTAGGACGATCTTCATTGAAGCAGCACCCAGGTCCATTTCTATTTGTGTTATCTGTGGGCGTGCAGGCCGTGGCGTTCATCAGCCTAGCGTCTATTCTAGTTCCGGGAACATATGTCCCGTACTTTATGCTCAAAATGTCATACATTCTACCCCTCCCCCTATCAGTTTTGAGCGGACTTGGAATTTACAAGCTTACGTCTCTCCAGTTGACAGGCAAGTTTCCTTCGTTCCCCAAAAGGCAGAAGGTCCTGAGATTCATTGCACTTCTGATCATGATCTTGGTGGTACTAGGTTCTCTGGGAGAGGGTTATCAACACCTGACCAACACTCGGCCTGACCTACCAGGTGTCGGTCTGCTTTCAAACTTACCCATTCCGATTACGCCAGAGCAGTACCAGTTGGCGATTTGGGTGAGAGACCACTTACATCAACAGATAACATTGTCAGGAGATCAGGTGTCAACTTTGTACTTCTGGGGAATTATCAGTAGTAAATGGTATAAAGTGGAATATAATCTTGACAACAAGTACGCCGATAGCGACTGGATGGCGCTGTCGCCCTCTATCACATTTGATAGATGGAATAAGTCAGCGGTAGATGGGGACATCATCGTTTCTCTCCATAGCACGGACTTCTGGGATTTTTATTTCTCGCACCGAAAACCCACCACACTAATTCTAAATTACTCATCAGCCTTGGTTACAACTAGTGCCACCGGCGCATCCATGGAATGGACGGTGGCACCTAACATGACATCATACTCCGCAGGATCGACCACTCTAACCGTGCCCACATTCCAGGTTAACCTGGAAGGGTTGATTCCACAAAGTATCGAGCTCACTGACAACACCGGCTTACAAGTGACCTACGTCCAACAAGGTTTCTCAGACAGCGCGCTCACATTTGGTCCAGAATTGAGCAGCATGAATCAAACGGAAAGTAATTTGATTAATGCCACGGCATTGGTCAGCATCAGAATAATGGCCGCATCGAGTGCAAAAGTTGCTCACACAGAGTCCGTGACCACACTAAAGATCATCGCTCCCCGAAAATTGTTCGGATATACAATTCTTTTCGAAAATGATGAAACAATCGTCGTTGAGAAGACAAGCAACGAGAGCGTGACTTCGACATGCCCATACTATTTGCTTTTTTCATCTAGAACCGAAAACTACTCAGAAGAGCGCCTTACGGTGAACATATTCTTTCTGCGGAACCTAAGGTTCGAGTTTACGGTCGATGGGCGGCAGACCCAGGCAACGAGGGGAAAGTTTCCGAAGCCCTATCGAACTCGGACCCGTTCGATGTCACAACTATTCTCGCGGTCCTAGAGCATCAGCCTGAAGCCGAAATGAGCAAACTGACCAACAATGTTGCACGTTTTCTGAGATGGGAATTTGATTGTTATGGTACCTTTACCTGGGGCTGATCGAATTCTCAACGCGCTGAAATTCTTGAGAGTAATCGACGGAATGCAGCTTGACCAACACAGTGGGCTGGATCCCAAAAAGATCCCATCAGCCTTCTCGCACCGTGATTTGACGCTTGTAAGGGCCGAGCGTTTTCAGCTTGGTCTTAACAATCTACACGTGTTTAGGAAAAGAACCAATTAGCCTGATATTAATAAGATCTTGGCAAATCAGCAACGATGCGAAAGGAATATGGAAACAGCATCTCACGAAGGTAAGGATCAACTCAAGCTCCCTGGCAAGGTCGTGATAGTGCTGCCAACCCTAGATGAAGAAGGCGGCATTGGTTTTGTCATCGACAACATCAGCGCACAGCCTCGTGGCTATCATTTCGAGGTTCTTGTGGTTGACGGTGGATCAAGAGATCGGACGGTTGAATTGGCCACTCTAAAAGGTGCACATGTGATTCCCCAAAGAGGAAATGGTTATGGAGCCGCTTTGCAGACTGGATTCAACTATGCTTGCGATAAAATGAACGCCGACATCCTAATCATGATGGACGCAGATGGAACTTACCAAGCAGGAGATATTCCGGCACTATTGAGGCCAATCGTCGCTGGAAAGGCTGAACTGGTAATTGGCAATAGGCTCGCAGGGTTAAAGGAAGGGTCAATGACGGTGAGGAACAGAATTGGAAACACGCTTTTGTCCCTTTTTGGAAAATGGGCCCTCAGGGTGAACGTTTCAGATACACAGAGCGGCTTCAGAGCTTTGCTTGCTGACTCATGGCGGCGTCTTGACATGAAAACCACCGGTATGCCGTTCGCAGTAGAGATGATCGCTGAGGCACATGAGGCGAACTGCAAAATGGTCGAAGTCCCGATAAGCTACAACGCTCGAATCGGCGTTTCCAAGTTGCAACCGACACAAGATGCGTTCCGAATATTGGCGACAATGCTAAGGCTCGCGCGCGATTACCGTCCCTTGCTTTTCTTCGGCGGGCTAGGTGCGTTGCTGATTATTCTGGCCGCTGCGGAAGGTGTGACCGTTGTGGTGGAGTTTTTGGTGACCGGAACCGTGAAACGAATACCGTCTGTTGTTCTGAGCTCTACTTTGATGGTGACTGGTTTCCTCGTATTAACACTCGGTCTCATCGCTGATATGGTGAAAGACGTAAAGCGTTTTGTTCGAAAAAATCCATAACGAGTAGATGCGTCAAATTCTCACTTTGAGGTTGTGGATGCGGACTGTTGGTGACTTGGACCAACAAAGCCCTGAGGCATATGCGTTAGGTCCGAGAAGTCTTGCTTCTGCATTATCAACCTAATGCTTGGACTGAGGCTAGCTGAACAGGCTTGCCCAGCTTTTTCCGCATACACTCGATAAACGCTCTAACTTGAAGAGGAAGGGGGGGAGCCCCCATAACGCCTTACGAGTCAGTCAAGTGGTTGACATTGATTCAGAACGCTAGCAGAACCAATGCGCATAGTTGACTACTGCACATCTAGTTCGCCTTTGAGGAAACAGACGGAACCGACCGCTCGTTTAGACATCGAGCATAGCAAGGCGAGACTCTTCAACGCGGTACCGAGATCTACTCGAAAGAGCGCCTTACGGTGAGCACATTCTTTCTGCGGAACCTAAGGTTCGAATTTATGATTGATGGGCGGCAGACCAAGGCAACGAGGACCAACCCTGACATGATAGAAATTATGAGACCCATTTCGAATGAGACAGGTTCATATCGGAATAGCACTTCGTGAGCACCTTTCTGCAGGAATACACATCTCACGTCACCATAAGCTCGGTAGATGGGAACAGATATTCCATCTACATATGCCCTCCACCCCGGGAACCAAGTATCAGTCAAGACCAGATATGATGGACGAAAGACCTCGGTCGTGATCAACACATAATTGGCCGAATAGACATCAATCGACGCATTTCCAGCGTCCCCCGCTGCGGAATTTACGAGGTTGATTTCTCTCTCTGCAACGCCTTCAGCGACTAATACATCGTGCGTTTCCCATTCAAGTTGCCTAGTTCTCTGAATAGCATCCTGCTCATCTACAGCCACCTCCACGCGTCCAGTCAGGAAGGTTCTGGGAAACACTCTAAGGTTTTCATAGATTGTTGTGTTCAGGTCATGATAAACTAACGGCAAACTTGGATCACGAAGAATCAGGTCCAGTGCCAAGTTCAAAGACCCCGGAAGGAAGAACAAGTGGGGCTCTGGCTTGACATGGCCCCAAGACATGATTGACACTACACTCCCGGCGCGTTGTTTGATTACGATACTGAATTGTGTGCCTCTTCCTGGATTTACCTCCGCGAAAGAAAATGGATTAGGTAGACCGTCAACTATAGAACGGACATCTATCCGAGCTTCTCGGTGGAGCGAGACGTTAAACGGTACGCTATCTAACTCTATGATCAGCTCACCTGAACTCGTCCGGCCGTAAGTTGTAATCGGCAAGGATAGAGAATCAAAGGGCAAGTCGGTCGAGAACGACGCGGAAACAGTATTATTCCGAACTGTGACCCATTCATAGTCATTGGCAGCTTCAGGTTGCGCTACAGTTTGTTCTTGTGCTATGATGTCGTTGTAGGATGTGACGAGGTATTTTACGCCAAGTAAGCTATAGAAGGCGAGGTTGACACGAACTTCCGTCGCGGCATCTAAGGGCCCTATCCCCCCGATGTTTCCAAGAAGTACCGTGGCTTGTGCTTCGCTATCTAAATTGGCTCGCGCGAAATCGCTAAACGAAACAGGCATTAATGCACTAAATTCACCAAGATTCTGCATTAAGTAAACTCCCGCCGTGGGGGCAAGGAAAATGCTGTCAAGCGAGTATGCTCTTTGGTTGCCGAGATTTGCTTGTAGGAACTTAATGTACGGTGCCGGTGTGTAAGGGTCATAGTGTTCCGGAATACCATACGGTGAAGCCGTCGAAACTACGGACTGAAGAATCAACACGACAATGATCATTATTGCGATGAAATTCTTAGAGGTTATCGTTCCTATAATCGATAACGCCGGTCGCTCATCCTTCGTCCTTGCAGGAATGCGAGCAGAGATTTCACCTCTCGGACCTAGAGGCTTTTCATCAATCGCAGGCGTGAATCCCACATGTACTGCAAGGACGAGACCCGCGCCCGCGAGAACGCACACACGTGCGGCTTCGTATTGAAAAGTCAATGACCTGGGAATATAGGAGACCAGCTCGAGGACGAGTAGCGCAACAAGCCCCTTCGCGGCATTGGCCCCGCCTCGTGAAGCACAATATGCTGCGACTCCTGCATAGTACATGCTCAAGGCCAGATAGGCCACAGAAACGTGGAAGTAACTTGCGCTAGGCGCGAGGGGGTTCGGTATAGTCATCAACGCAACGGGAAATACGGCCACAAGTACAAAGATAAGAACCCATTTTGCGATATTCCGAGGAATACCTTTCCGAACAAATTCTAGCCCGTATGCGCTTGCGCCGGAGAACGACATAGCCAGAACCGATCCGGAATAGCGCGTAAACTGAATATATTGAAATCCCGGCAATAGGCCTATCAGGTTTGTTGGAAATATGCCGAAGAGCTTCATAAGAACCAGCAACGCTGAACCAAGAAAGAAAATGCAGTATTTCGTATGCACAACGGAAGTTGTATTCTTAATGATCGCACACAAAGCCAACAATGAAAGAAACAGGACGCAAATTCCA
>Ga0181521_10004843_pt1 | contig 15217 bp, 11 predicted proteins | sample PEATcosm2014_Bin_32_FD_119764 | JGI IMG/M metagenome (GOLD analysis project Ga0181521, IMG submission 119764) | Peatland microbial communities from MTU Mesocosm Facility, Houghton, MI, USA - PEATcosm2014_Bin02_60_metaG | ecosystem: Environmental > Terrestrial > Soil > Wetlands > Peat | place...
ATTTTGCACTGCCCGCTGGTAGTTGGGCCCGGGCGTGCCATCGGCGTTGATGATGCCCTTGGACAGCAGGTTGTCGACGCTCTGGCCGGCGACGGGCTGATACGTGGCAAACACGTGATCGAAAGTCCGGTTCTCGCCGATGATGACGATAACGTGCTTGATTGGCGAGCGCGTTTCACCGGAGCCGCTGGAATGCGCGGACGCCGCGAATGGGCCCAAGGTCAGGGGTGCTATCAGGCTTGCGACGACCGAGCGGCGCAGAGTGAGCGCAAACCTGCGTTGCAGATGGATCTGGCTGGACATGGTTTCACCTCCTAGATCGGGGGTTGGGCGGACAGGTATTCGGGCGCCTACGCCGCCCCTGCCCACTGCTGGTCGCGCGCGGGAGCGACACCGGGCAAACGTAATGTCCGAAGGTGAAAGCGCCGTGAAGCGGCAATGAAATCGCGGTGACATGCCCCCCGCGAGCACAGGGGTGCCGCGGCGCTTTGCACCCCGACGGCCCACGAAAAGTACCCACTCGCCACACGCGGTAAGATCCCTACGGGCGGTCGGTGATCTGCTGTTTGCCGGCCGGAACGTTCCAGAAATTGATCCGGGTTGCGACAGCGGGCCGGACGCCCGATCCACCAACAAGGCGCGCTGCCAGACGTCCACAATGTACGTTGCACCCACCGCCAACAGTAGTGCAGGCGCTCAGCGAATCGCTGTCGCGGCACTCGGGTTGGGACTGGCCCTGATGTACGTACCAACCATCTGGGGCGCGTTGCACTCGCTCTGGAGTATGGAGGACGAGGCACATGGACCAGTCGTAGTCGCCGTCAGCGCCTGGTGGTTCTGGTACCGGCGCCGCGAATTGCGTGACGCGCTGGGCGCCGGCGCTGGGTCAGGCGCATGGATGCTGCTGCTCCTTGGGGCGGCCATGTACGTCGTGGGCCAGGCGCAGGATGTTTGGATGCTCCAGATTGGCTCAAGCATTCCCGTGATCAGCGGCGGTATCGCGGCGCTCTTTGGCTGGCGCGCGGTGCGCACTGTGCGATTCGCGATCCTGTTCCTGCTCTTTGCAATTCCCTTGCCCGGATCGATTGTCGACGAACTAACCGCCCCGCTCAAGCGCGGTGTTTCCATGACGGCCGAGGAATTGCTGTACCTTGCCGACTACCCGGCGGCGCGTGACGGCGTCGTTTTATCGTTGGGCCAATACAAGCTGCTAATTGCCGACGCCTGTTCCGGCCTGTACTCGATGACAAGTCTGCTCGCGCTGGCAGTTGTGTACGTGAACGTGGTACGCCGCGCCGGGCGCCTGCGTAATGCTGTCATCCTTCTTGCCAGCTTGCCGTTCGCCTTTGCCGCCAATGTAATGCGCGTCATCTTGCTGGGACTGATCACATATTACTGGGGCGATGCTGCCGGTCAGGGCTTTTTGCATGGCACCGCGGGTGTGGTGATGTTTACGACCGCGCTTTTACTATTGATGGCAAGCGATGCCGCCCTAGCAAGGCTGGAATTTCGCAATTTGTTTTCCGCTACATGACGAGCGAAAATTCCGCCCCGCCCCGGCTGCGCGTCGTGCATGTCATGAATGAGTTGCGGCCGTCCGGTGCGGAGACAATGCTCGTGAGTGCGTCGGAACACTGGGCGGCGCTGGGCATTACCTGCGATGTGGTCGCGACGGGCACGCAGATCGGGTCATTTGCCGACGACCTGCGCCGTGCAGGTTACGGGGTCCACCATATACCTGTGGGGAAGTCCCCGGCGGACTTTTTGCGGTTCCGGCGATTCCTGCGCACTTCGGACTACGACGTCATGCACCAACACCCGGAAGGCCGCGGCTATTGGCTGAGCTTGGCAGCCCGTTCCCTCCGACTGCCGGTAGTTCGGACCGTCCACAGCCATTTTGCGTTTACGGGAAACCTACGTTTGCGTCGCAGCCTGCAGCGTCGCCACCTTCGTGCGCTAGGCGTGAGGTTCGTTGCAATCGCCCCTGGCGTACAGGAGAATGAACGCGATCGCTTCGGGATTTCCTGCGAGTTGATCTGGAACTGGCTGGATTTGCGCCGGTTTACGCGGATCACCGAATCCGAACGCCGTCAGGCCCGGGTCGAGAGAAACATTGCACCGCAAACAAGGGTTCTTGTAAGCGTCGGGAACTGTTCGACGGTCAAGAACCACGGTGTGATCATCTCAGCACTGGCTTTGCTTGCCGATCGCTGGGACCTCCGATACCTGCATGTCGGCGTTGAAGACGCGCTCGCTACAGAGAGGGAAGCCGCTCGGAGGCAGGGCGTACTGTCACGTGTCGATTTTCTCGGCTGGACTCAGAATGTTCGCGGCGTAATGGCTGCAGCGGACCTTTTCGTGATGCCGTCTGCCTTCGAGGGTTTAGGGGTCGCCGCGATGGAGGCGCTTGCTACTGGCACCCCGACCGTGTTGGCGGACTCTCCTGGGTTGCGGGATCTGCGATCGGCTTTTCCGACGATCGACTACTTCGAACCGAACGCCATGAGCCTCGCGAGCAAGCTCACGGAAATTCTTGCAAGACCGGACGGCCTGACCCAGCGTCAACGCAACGAACAAGCCGACACCTGCCAAAGGCTTTTCGATCCCCGGCGCGGTGCTGCAGAATATGCTCGCGTCTTTCGCGAACTTGTTAAGAGCACGGGGAACTGATGCGGCCCCCGTTTCTTCGACCGCTTGCAGTTCTTGCGGTGATGCTGGTATCCACGGCAATGCCGGTTTGGCTCAAACCGACGCACCCTTCCGCCCACACCACGTCCAAGCCCAACCTTGAAGCTATCGTACCTAAGGCATTTGCCGGCTGGACCATCGACCCGGAGGAGTTTCCGATACTCGTGCCCCAGGATTTGCAGGCAGTGATCGACCGCACCTACGAGGAGGATTTGGAGCGAACTTACATGGACGCGCATGGCCGCCGCGTCATGCTGTCGATGGCTTACACAACTCATTCGGAAAAAAGCATCCAAATCCATCGACCGGAGGTCTGCTACCCGGCGCAGGGATTTACTGTGGAACACAATTCCGAGCCGGTTCGCCTGCAAACGCCGGTCGGTGTCGTCGACGCCACGCGTTTGGTGGCGCGTCGCGGTAGCCGCAACGAACCGATCACGTATTGGGCAATCGTGGGCGGCGAGCAGACGCGTTTTGGAATGCACATGCGCTGGCTCCAAGTTCGCAACGGACTGACCGGCGCGGTGCCGGACGGTTTACTGATTCGCCTTTCCACGATCGGTCCCGACGCGGACGCGGCATTCGCTCTGCAGACCAGTTTCGTCGATGACCTTCTCGCGAGCGTTACGCCGGCCAACCGAATCTACTTGTTGGGCTCTGCCCCCTCGTCCGCGGGTGCTCTTGCTAAGCGCTAACGGGCCAATTTCCGCCCCACCGATGTCACGTCTCCGGCGCTTAGGGCATGGGGTGAAATGGGGCGCGGTGTCGACGCTGACCACCGCGGTACTCCAGCTTGGGCTGATGGCGCTAATGGCCCGCTTGCTGGCGCCCGCGGATTTTGGCCTTGTCGCAACCGCCAACGTTGCGCTCCGATTCCTCAGCTATTTCGCCCAGCTGGGCATTGCCCCGGCATTGATACAGAAGCCCTCACTCGAAGAAGGTGATGTGGCCGCTGCCATGTCGGTTTCGCTCTCGATCTCGACAATGTTTGCGTCGGCGGCGCTCGTCCTAGCGCCCGTGGCGCAGTGGTTCTTCGAGATGCCGATGCTGGGCTGGGTGATGGCAGCACTGGCGCCCAACTTTGTGGTGGCCGGATTTGGCTCGGTTTCGCTGGGCTTGTTGCGGCGGCAAATGCGGTTCCGCGCCCTAGCGCTTATTGAGGTGGCGAGCTACGTGCTGGGCTACGCGTTCATCGGGGTCGGATCTGCCTGGTTCGGTGCGGGTGTGTGGGCTCTGGTGCTGGCGACATTGAGCCAGACCCTGGTGTCGGTTTTGCTTTCCTACGCCTGTGTGCGCCACTCCCTGCGATTGCGACATTCGCGCCACCAGCGTCACCATTTCCTGTCGTTCGGTGGCAAGTACGCGATGGTCGGATTTCTCGAATTCCTTTCCTCGAATTTCGATGCCATGTTGATCGGCAAGCTGCTAGGGCCAGCGGCTGCGGGCCTCTACAACCGGGCGTCGCTGTTGGCTAATCTCCCCGTTGATAAGCCTACAACCGTTTTTACCCGAGCCCTTTTTCCGATGTTGAGCTCCTTGGGGTCGGATCGCGATAAGCAATCGTTGGGGGCGCAGGTCAGCATCGTTGCCGTCGGAGGCTATGCGTTTGCGGTCAGTGCTGGAATTGCCGTTGCCGCCCCCGACATCGTTGCGTGTCTGCTCGGTCCACGCTGGGGGGATGCAGCACCAGCGTTGACCGTGCTTGCGCTCGGGGTGGGACCGGCGTTCGTCACGCACGTCATCGGTGTTACCTTTGAGTCACTCGGGAAGTTGGGTTTGAAGCTGCGAGTGCAGGTTGCTACCCTTTTGGCGCTTTTTCTTTCAATGGTGGCGTTAGGTCGGTACGGACTTGTCGGAATCGCTGCAGCGGTGGTGATCGCCGAGGTGCTCCGTGCGGGCACGTATTCCGTGTTGTTGCATCGCGAATACCACTTGCCTAGGCCCTACTGGTCGTCGACCGTTGTCGTCGTTGCGCTCGCTGCTGGGTGCGCTGGCACCGGAGTAGAGCTAGCGGTCTTGTGGGCTCCAGCACATGCGCCCGTCGCGATTCGGTTGGCAGCCGACGTCGCTGGAGGAGCCGCCGGTCTCGCACTGGCGATTCTCCTGCTTCGACCGGTGCTTGCCCGGCAGGCGGCGGTGCGCCAATTGCGCGCGCATATTCGACTGCTCGATCGCTTTCTGCCGGCCGTTTGACAATAGGGGACTGAGCATCTTGCGTTGGCTATATTTACCAAACGAAGTTAGCGAAGGGGACCAGGTCGGACCTCGACAGGCCTTTGAACGCTTGCGCGAGCAGGGCGTGTTCCAGGGCTATGTCGCTTATTCCTACCTGGTGCGCGCGCGCGCGCTTGGAAGCCATGAGGCGGCATTGCAGGATTGGCTTGAGCGGGCGCGGGATTTTGCACCTACCGTCATATTCGCGCAGCATCTGAACGGCTCATATCCACTCACTCGAGCATTCCTGCGCGAACTCAAGGATCTGCCGTCCCGTCCGAAGTTTGTTCTTTACGAAGAAGATCCCTTTGGGCGGCTCGTGAAGCAGCTGGACAGTACCATCAAGACCGCCCTTGCGGAGAGCGATATGGCGTTTCTTGGCGGCACGGGGTACTTAGCTCGGGACGCAATTGCAGCCGGTTGCAGGCGCCTGCGATGGGCGCCGCACTCGTACGACTCTGTGCGGTTCGGCACTTCCTGGACACCGACACTTACGCGTGAGTTCGACGCGGTAATGATCGGCAACCTTGCCTGTCTCAAACGTATACCCTGGCTTTACATGCCGGGCGGCGCCAAACGCAAGAAAACGGCGCGAATGCTGTACAGGGCACTGGGCAATCGGTTCGCTGTTTTCGGCGCCGGCCAGGGCTGGCAAGGAGAACCGTATTGCAGGGGCAAGATTCCGTTCGCGAGGCAGGGCGCGGTAATTCGCAATTCTTGGATGAGCGTGAACTGGGGTCAGTTCGATCGCATTGCTATGTACTCTTCCGATCGCTTGCCGATCAGCATGGCGTGCGGCGTCCCGCACATTACCAATTACCAGCCTGGATATGAGCATGTGTTTAACGGAGTGCCGGGGGTCTATTTCGTCAAAACGCCCCACGATGCGGTCGACGCCGCTTTGCACATCCTGAGCCTTACACCGGTGCAGCGTAACGATCTCGGCGAGAGGGCTGCCGCATATGCGCGCGAGCACTTGGAGGCAAGCGTGGTGTATGCCAACATTGTCGCAGTCATTCGTGCCGAATTGTTCGGCCTATGTGATTGGCGCTCCACCTCGAAGGACTGCGCGTGAGCCTTCACGTCGCGATCGCCGGGCCAATCGCAACTGCCGATGTCCTGAAACATCTCGCGGCGGCGCCGCGGAAACTTCCCATTGGTCATCCCGGGGCTTCCATCCTGGGGGTGCTCATCGATGAATTGCTGGCAATGGGCATGAAGGTGTCTGCATTTACGCTGTCTGAAGAGGTGCCATCGTCGAGGGACGAGTCCCTGGTAGTGGATGGACCGAGCTTTCGGATGCACTACTGCCGGGCGCGGCGGCGCGCGTGGCGCCCCAACGGGCTGCTTCCCGGTCGGGCGCTTGACCTGTTCTTGTATGAACGAAGGGAATTGTCGCGCGCGATGCGCGCGGCCGGTCCGGATGCAATCCACGCACACTGGTGCTATGAATACGCAGATGCCGCGCTCTCTACCGGCTTGCCCACGCTCGTCACCTGTCACGATGCACCGCAGGTTGTCGCACGCATCATGAAAAGTCCCTATCGATGGTTGCGATACCTCCTGGCGCGTCGCGTCCTGGCCAAGGCCGGGCATCTGACCACCGTATCGCCGTACATGGCTGAGCAGTTGCGCCCGCTTACCGGCTTGCCGATTGCAGTGGTTCCCAATCCACTGGGGCGCTCCGTAATCGCGCGATCCTTACCACGTAGCGCTCCGATGACACGACGCATCGCGGTGGTCAGCAACGGGTGGCATCGTCTAAAGAATCAAGCCTCTGCAGTTAGGGCCTTCCATCGCTTCCACAAAACACAACCATGCGCCGAGTTGCACCTTTTTGGAGCGGACCTTGGAGTCAACGGTCGGGCACAGAAGTGGTGCGAGCGCCTGGGTTTGGCGACAGGCGTTGTTTTTCACGGGGCCATTCCCCGCGAGGGCTTGCTGGATGCGCTTACAGAGATGGACGTTCTGGTCCACCCGTCAATCGAAGAGTCCTTCGGAATGGCCGTGGCCGAGGCCATGGCGCTGGGACTGCCCGTAGTTGCCGGAAACGCAAGTGGCGCTGTGCCGTGGGTGCTCGGACGCGATCACAATAGTCCCGCAGCGGAGCTCCTGTGCGATGTGCGCGACGAGCTCGCCATAAATGCCATGATGACTCAAGCATTCGATGCTCGCTATAAAGCCCGGTCAGACGCGGGGCGGACCGAAGCAACCACGCGCTTCCATTTTCGTGCCGTTACGGAGCAATACCTGCGAATCTATCGCAGCCTGGTTCGCCTAAAATCCAGCGAAGGCAGCCAAGCAATCACGTTAGCCGAGTGACCATTGATGGATATAGTCATATCTATCGTTCCGATTCTAGGCGCCGGTGTGCTAGCGCTGATGATCCCTCTTGGACTGATATTCGTAGATCGAATCTCAAAATCGTTTTCGGATAGCCAACGTGCCGGGGCAATTCTGACCTTTATCGCCTTTGGAGCAGCTCTCGTAGTTCTTGGCTCCCCTCGTGAACTAGGCGAGGCCGCACGAATAGGTACCCATGTTGAGTCCGTCGAGTCGGGCGGATCGCAGTTATCCATTCTGGCTGGAAGGGTATTTAATCTCTTGTTGGTTGGATTATGTGCCTCGTGGCTATTTGCCGCCCTATGGCGCCGACCAAGCAGTCCTTCCGGCGACCCGGCACTTCCATTGCTTGTAAGTGTCTTAACGTACCTGTTCGGTACGGCAGTTGGTCAGGCGTTTGGTTCGAGCGAACCTTCGTGGACGTATAAGTCGCTCTATATTCCCATCGTTCTGGGCGGCCTCTACATTCAATCGGATGCCAAGCCACTGGCTTTGGCCAGAGTCGCAAAATTGCTTGCAATGCTCGTATGTGTCGCGAGTTTGTTATTCGCGGTCATTCGACCCGACCTCGCGCTTGAGCGTCCATACGAGAGCCTGATTCCGGGCTTGAATTTTCGCCTCTACGGCGTCACGGGCCACGCGAACGCGATGGGTCCGATGGCTTTGCTCTATCTACTCCTTGAGTGGCATGTACCCTCGAAAAGATTATTACGCTGGCCGGCAATCATTGTTGCCCTTTCGTGCTTCCTATTTGCCCAGTCGAAAACGGCCTGGGCCACGGGAGTAATTTTAGGTCTTCTTATCATTTTCCACAGTACGGTAGGTCGCCAGAACGGCGGGAACGCAAAGAAGAGTCTGTTGCTCTTGACGATACTTTTCGGGGGGCTTGCAGCCGTCGCCATTGCGTTGATGTTCGTTGATCTGGGTGGATTCCTCGAACGACACTCCGAATTTACGACCTTGACAGGACGTACCGACCTTTGGCGCATTACTATGGATGAATGGCGAAGAAATCCCGTGTTCGGCTACGGCGCGGGACTTTGGGACGAGGATTTTCGAATCAGGTACAATATTTTGTATGCGGGGCAAGCGCACAATCAATTCGTGCAAACTTTAGGCGAAAGCGGTCTTGTCGGATTCGCTCTGCTCCTCCAATATCTCGTAGTCCTTGCCTTTTTCTGTCTTCAACAAGCGCGCCTCGCGAACCCATTGCCGCTACTGCTGTTTATTCTGATTTTGGCGCGCTGCGTTAGCGAAGCACCAATGCGCGCCATAGCGCTTCTTGACTGGGCCTTATTGATGCACGCGCTCCTTTTTCTCCTGCTTGCGCAGCATGTCCGAGGTCAGCAACAGCTTCTCAGAGCCGGTTTACCACTAGCATCGAGTATGCGGCAGGCTAGAACGGTTGCTGAATCGGAAGGAGGTGTCGTAAAGTCTGGTTAGAGGGCGGGCTCGCCTCTAGCGCGTAAGAGAACTTGCAAGCATCGAAGTTGCCTCGCGTCTCAGCCCCCCGGCAGCGTCGAGCCGATGCTTATGCTATTCGCTTGCAGCTTGGCGGTCCAGATAGTGAATTCCGTCGCCTCGTCGTTCAGCGTCGCCCTGTAGCCGCTGGCCCAACCATTCGGTGGCACCGTACCAGTGATGGAGCAGCTCGCGCAGCCGCCAGCGAGACTTTGTACCTCGGAACGATTGTCGAACGTGTTCCAAAATGCCACTTGATTATTTGTGGCGACGTTGTTGGCGAAAAACTTTTGGGCGTAGCCGTTCCAAATGCCTAGCCCACCTTGGCCGGATTTCTCGGCGTGCGCTCCTCCCGCTTGGTAGGCGTTCGGCGCGATAAGGCCCGAGGTTACGAGCTTATTGTTCGTCACCAAGATATCGTGGCCAGCCGCGATATCCATGCCGAGCTGCCCGCCTACGCAAGTGTTGCCCTGCCACTGCACGAACTGCGTAGCGGTCGTCGAGGTATCGGTAGGGCTGCCGTCGTTCTGAAAGCAGCTCCCATTCCAGTTTCCGTCAGTGAGCGGTGCCGCGTTTCCGCCCCATTGCACATAGTTGTCGTGAATCTTGGCTGGGCTCGTGGAAGTGCCGCCCGAGCTGTACATGCTTAAATTGTCCTCTACCGCGCTGTTTCCCGGCTCGTTGATGACTTGGTTCCAGCCGATTTCAATGGTTGCGGAATGCACGTTCACGAGTTGCACAAACTGCACAAGCGCTCGCGCTGCGCCCGTCTTGTATCCGCCAACACCGTTGCTATGGCGGCCGTCAATATCGAGCGCCTTGTTATACCGAATGGTAATCCCGCCCGCGCCGCCACCCGCGATCAGGATGCCGGAGGTATTCTTGATCGTGTTGTTCTCAACTGTGAGCGACGCTGGGCCGGGGTTCATAAGGATGAATCGGCCCGCGTAGTGCCCGCTGGTCGATGGCACCGTCCCTTGAGCTACGCAGTTGCGGACGGTGATTTTGTTGTTTGTCGCGTTATACGTTTGCGCGATCTTGACGCTTGGCCCGATCAGGTAGCAATTCTCTATCACGATTGTCGCGTTGCTCGCGGTGATGTTAACTGCCGGAACGCTATCGCTCGTGCTCTGCCAATTACCCGAGTACGTGCCGCCCTGCGATATCACGATTGGGGCGGCATACTGAATCGCTTCGAGTGCGAGCTGCGCGGACGCCGTCGGTACGGCGGTGCCGCTGACGAGTAATGGCGAGGCGAGAACGCACAGGTGCGCGAGTCTGTTCATTGGTTCCTCGCTTTCCGCATTGCGTAATAGTTGATGACGTAACCTTGATTGCGAGGAGCGCCAGCGCCGCCTGTCATCGTTCCTACACCGCCTCCACCGCCGCCCCAGCCGTCGCGGCCATTTGTAAGAGATGGAGTGTACGTGACGCCAGCGCCGGCCGAGGCTGACTGCATCGTCCCGTTAGTGTAAAAAAAGCCAATTGGGACGCCGTCAGCGCCGCCGCCTCCTTGGGTGGATGCGCCTGTCACCTGTCATCTGCCGGATGCCCATCGGTTGAATGGAAGCCAGGATAAATCCTGTCATCAGGGTTCTTGAATTCGGGGACCTGTCGCGTAAGTTCTTCTCAACTTTCCATGTGGCTCTGTTGTTAGTAGTGTCCCTGCGTTATTTGGACAAAATCGGCTGGCTCGTCGGCTCGTCGAATCGCCCTCGATACTTATCGATACGATCGCGGCAAACGGCTGATCAAGCGGGAGTCTCTCAAACAGGGTCAGGCTAAGAATCTGTATCGTTTCGTAGAGAATGGCCGAGACGGCCAGTCTGGATTTCCAGTGCGCCGTGCAAAGGCACGGCGGCTTTCCAGTCGGCGCGAACCCCACCCGGCAGGTTTCGCTCGGGCCTGAAGCGATCGGAGAAACGGTCCAAGACGGCGGTTGAAGTCTTCGGTGTAGCGGGTCCTGAAGGCGACTTATTGATGTTTCTGTAAACAGATGACAACCCGATCGCTGGCAGATGCTACTTGATCTATTTAAAGGGCGCGCTCAAATTTGAAGTGCAACACTAGCCGAGTAGAGTTTGCACATGGAAGAAACCACGAAGTACCGGCAGCTTCAGCCCGAAGACCGCATGACGATCGCGAGCATGGGGCAGCAGGGGTACAGCATCCGTGCCATTGGAAGCGCCCTTTGTCGATCGGCCTCGACGATCAGTCGGGAGCTCGGGCGCAATACGTCGGCGGGAATGCCATACGGTTCTGAGGCCGCGCAGGCGGCCTGCCAGGCGCGGCGCAAGGACGGCAGGCCGGAGGCCAAGGGGCAGATACAGGGCGTGCTCTGGGACGTGGTTCTGACGATGCTCAACTGGCGGTGGTCGCCGCAGCAGATCGCGGGTACGCTTCACCGAATATTCCCCGGGAACCCCAGTTTGCAGATTTCCCACGAGACGATCTACAACGCGATCTACGCTCAGCCCAGGGGCGAGCTGCGTCGCCAGCTGATCGCTTGCCTGCGCCAGGGAAAGAGCACGCGCATGCTGCGCTCGAGGGGCGAAGATCGGCGCGGGCAAATTCCCGAGATGGTCAGCATTCACGTGCGTCCGCCCGAGGTGGAGAGCCGAATCATGCCGGGGCACTGGGAGGGCGATTTCATCAAAGGCGCCGGCAACAAATCGGCCGTTGGGGTACTCGTGGAGCGAACCAGCCGCCTGGTGCTTCTTGCCAAGATGGAAGATGGCACGGCCGCCTCGGCGCTTGCCGGTTTTTCCGCAAAGCTCAATTCCATTGTCGCCCCCATGCGCAAGAGCCTGACGTACGACCAAGGCAAAGAATTGGCGCGCCATGCCAATTTAGCCGATCAGACCGGCGTGAAGATCTACTTTTGCGATCCGCACAGCCCTTGGGAGCGCGGCACCTGCGAGAACACCAACGGCCTGCTCCGACAGTTCCTGCCCAAGGGAACGGATCTGAGCACCTACACCCAGGAGCAACTTGACGCGATCGCCGATAGCCTCAACAACCGACCTCGCGCCACCCACGACTTCCGATCCCCGCTGGAGGTGTTTGCAGAGACCCTCGCAAACTCCCCCGCGCCATCGGCCACGATTCACTAACCCCCCCCGTTGCACTTCAGGTTTGAAACCGCCAAGCTAGTTCGACTTGTCAGCCGCAGCAATAATGCTCGGTGATCGTGAAAGACTGAAAAACGACGACGCGAAGTTGATGGTGATGAAGATCAGCGTCTTCTCGGTTTTGGGATCCTTGAATCGATGCGTCGCAGGTTACCGAAATCCTTCGTCGCGTAGTGGCCGGCGGCGACGACCGTCTAGCCGCATATCAGCCCGACGGATCGGCCCATAGAGTGGGGAAATTCGACGCTGCGCGCGCAGATTCGATTTGCCGCGCATCACTAAACTAGGAAGCTGGGGGTCTCGCGAAAACGATACAGTCGCTCGAGATCGTTTCGTTGCGCTTTACCGGATCGATCGGGAGAATTCAATCATAGGAGCCCATAACAAGCATCTCAACCACCTGAAACGTTTCCAGCGCAAAATCTTCGACAGGGCAACACCGTCGGGTCTGACCGGCACCCACCCGACCAACAGCAAATAGATCGGATTTGCAAGGTCGAAAAAGCGCCCTAATTCGTAGAGTGCACGGAATTCACGCGCGTCCAGGGTAATCCGATCGACCCATGGCCACGTGCGCCCACGCTAGTCCGAGAGGCGCATTGCCGCGAGCGCCCGTCCACCCTAAAGTCGGACCATTCAATGTTGCCTCCGCGCCTCGCGGTGCGCACTCAAGTTGGCGCAAGTAAGCGTTGACCATATCGAATATATCGGAGTCAGAGAAAACCTATGGTGAGGTTCAAACATCTTTGCCTGATTGCTTTGGTCGCCGGGCCGATGCTCGCGAGTTGCGTTACTGACAGCGCCGGTACGCCTGGCGCGGTAACCTCATCGTCGCTAACCGCAGCTGCGCCGGCATCTGCGTCAACGCCTGCGTCAGCGCCGATGCCTGCGCCAGCGCCGATGCCTGCGATCATGTACAGCGCCCCCATCACGATCTCTTCTGGCGGCATCTATTCGGGTAACTGGGAGAGCACGAAGGACGACGTCGCATCGGTAACGATTGCCACTACCGATCCAGTCACAATCGAGAATTGCTACCTCAAAGGTCCAGGCGTCCAGATCGACCACGCGGTGAAAAACGTTAACCTCACAATACGCAATTGTGTCGCGCAGGGAACGACCCCCACCGTCAAAGGAAACTACACCGGCCGCTTCGTGTATATGGACACGCCAATGTCGCTGACGGTTGAGGGCAACACGCTGATCGGCACGTCCGGCATACTGGTCGCCAACGGCGATGCGCCATCGATCTTGATTCGCTACAACAAGGCGTTCAATATAGACGGTCGGCTAAGCGACGGGGCGGGCGGGTACATCCCTGACACCCCGACGACCACATGGCGCTATCTCGTACAATTTGTACAGCTGGTGAACGTAATTGCCTCGTCGCACACCGAGATCGCCTGGAACGAAGTGGTCAACGAAGTTGGCAAGAGCGCCGTAGAGGACAACATCAGCATCTATCAGTCCAGCGGCACAGCCGCCAGCCCGATACTGATCCACGACAACTACATTCAGGGTGCGTTCACCGTGACTCCTCTTACTGACGGACACTACAACGGTGGCGGCATCACCACGGATGGACGTTCTAACGGTGTATTGGCGCAGGCGACGGGCTTCGTCCATATCCTCAACAACCAGGTCGTTGCTTCCGCCAATTACGGCATCAACATTCCAGCAGGGCACAACGTATTAGCGAGCGGCAATCGTGCAATCTCATCATGCCTTACGCCGCAGGGCCAGATGATGCTCTCATGCGCCGCCGGTCAAAGCGTGTGGGACGCCTACGGCGACGCCAAGTTTGGGACGTACTTCGACAACAGTATCGAAAACGATTTTGTCGCGTGGGTTAACAAACACGGAGCGCGGGACGATTGGTATACACCCAATTGCATGGCGGGCGGCTGCGCCGGCAACGTCCATTTGTCCATTGAACCCACCTTGGCCGATGAAGCTGCGGAGTACGTCACCTGGACCGCTAAGAAAACGGCAAATTCCGTGGCGGTGGGCTCGACACTGCCCGGGGGTTAAGGAGCGGCCAGCGCCAACCGGCCCAGAGGAACACGTGCGCCCGTACGTTAGGAGGCTGGTTGACAAGCCAATAGAGCGCATAGAATTCGCGTGAGAAACGATCGTGACAGCAAACGCGCGTAATTTCCGTTGAAATCCTGAAGCAGTCTCCGGTGGGGCAATACTGTCAGAAGCAAATGAGCATCCACGGAATGATTTGCGAAGACAACCGCATAGGAACTGCTTTTTCGTGCTTTGCTGGTGGACCTACACTCCGTCGCGAAAGAAATTACCCAGAAAAAGACGAAACCACTGCTACGCTATTGCTTTGTTAACTCCACGTGGAGATTGACAAAATCCAACCGCGCATTGATTCCCTCGAGTTGGGAATATCTTGACTTGTTGCCCTCTACAATCTCCATAGCGAATCCGATGTGCTCGGCAACGAGCGCTAGACTATCGCGGGAGTAGAAGTGGACGTGTCCGAACGCCTCGTAGGCCTCCTTTTTACCTTTCTGAAAATCGTCATAGCTGATTGAAGAAAAGTGCTTTTTCAGAACGGCTTCCAGGCAGGGGAACGTGAGCCGAAGAACACCGCCTTTTCTGAACGTCCTATGTACCTCCTCAAGAAACAGGATCGAACTTGCTTGATCTATGTGTTCAATAAAGTCCTCAGAGAAGCCGAACTCGAATGAATTAGCTGGAAACGGGTGCCGACTAGCAAGGTCCACGTACATATAGTTCTCGGGCCCGCGGGCAATGATGTCCACGTTTAGCCAACCCGGAAGGTAATTGCGCCCGCAGCCATAGTGGATCTTGTCGAACACGGGTTTCACTTCTTTTGCGATGTGTAGCGCCCTTGGCCGGCGCCGAATTTCATATCCGAAGATTTCTAGGGTTTGGATTATTGCCTGTTTGAGCATAATTGTCGGCACCGATTCAATTTTGAACCACCCTTGCATTGAACCCCTGAGGCTGGACCACTGGAGTCGCGCGAATTAAGCCGCCTGTTGGGCGAGTTGAATCTGGAATTCGTTGGGTGGCTGGTATCCGAGCACCGAGTGTAGGCGCTTGGTGTTGTAGGCTTCTTCGATGAACTTTGGCAACCTGGCCGTTACGTCGGAAAATGTCTCATAGCCTGCAAGATATACCTCCTCGACCTTGACCGTTTTCATAAATCCCTCTGCCTGAGCATTATGGTACGGGATGGCGGCCGAACTCATCGACCCACGCATGCCGGACCCCTCCAGCGCTGCTCGGTATGCCTTGCTGGGGTACTGGGTGGATTCAATCCATCGTCGCAACACCTCAACGAAGGAGGTTGCAATGGGAATCAAGAGGCGAGGATCTGACCGAGCAGGACGTGCCAA
>Ga0181521_10004845_pt1 | contig 15214 bp, 14 predicted proteins | sample PEATcosm2014_Bin_32_FD_119764 | JGI IMG/M metagenome (GOLD analysis project Ga0181521, IMG submission 119764) | Peatland microbial communities from MTU Mesocosm Facility, Houghton, MI, USA - PEATcosm2014_Bin02_60_metaG | ecosystem: Environmental > Terrestrial > Soil > Wetlands > Peat | place...
CAATGAAAGAATTGCTCGAAGCCGGCGTTCACTTCGGGCACCAGACCAAGCGCTGGAATCCAAAGATGAAGGAATACATCTTTGGCGAACGTAACGGTATCTACATCATCGATCTGCAAAAAACGCTGAAGTTGTTCAAGGACGCAGCCCGGTATGTAGTCGAAATGGCCGCGCAGGGCAAGACGGTTCTGTTCGTCGGCACCAAGCGGCAAGCCCAGGAAGCCATCGCGGAAGAAGCCAATCGCTGCCAGATGTTCTACGTGAACCAGCGCTGGCTGGGTGGCCTTCTCACCAACATGGCCACCGTGCAGAAGTCGATCAAGCGGCTCAAGGAACTGGAGCAGATGAACGCCGAAGGTTCTTACGGCGGCCGTCCCAAGAAAGAGATCGTCCGGCTGGAACGGGACCGCAAGCATCTCGATCAGAACCTGGCCGGTATCAAAGACATGCCCGGCCTGCCGGACGTGATCTTCGTGATCGATTCGAACAAGGAAGCGATCGCCGTCAAGGAAGCGCGCCGCCTGGGTATCCCGGTGGTCGCGATCGTCGACACGAACTGCGATCCGGACGAAGTCGATTGGGTGATCCCCGGCAACGACGATGCCTTGCGCGCCATCCGGCTGTTCACCAGCAAGATCGCCGATTCCGTCATCGAAGGCCGTGCGCTCGCTACCGAGCATGATTTCACCGCCGATAAGGTCAGGGACGATGAAGCCCCGGTCGAGGACATCACGGAAGAGTATTCGCAATATGTGGACCCGAAGTACGCCGAGCAAATCATGCAGGAAAGCCTGATGCTTGGTTCTGAAACAAAAGGCGGTTCGGAGGATTCCCCTTCGGCCAGCCGTAAAGGTCCCGCTTCGGAAACCAGCGACGGCGACGCCGCCGAAGCCAGTCAAGTTTAGTCTTGACTCATTACCAGTTTTACAAGTCGAAAATATGGCAGAAATAACCGCAAGCCTGGTCAAGCAGCTCCGCGAGCGTACCGGAGCCGGGATGATGGAGTGCAAGAGCGCTCTCACCGAAGCGAATGGCGATCTCGCCGAGGCTGAAGTCGTTCTCCGCAAGCGCGGCATCGCCTCAGCCGGCAAGAAAGCCTCGCGCACCACCAAGCAGGGAGTGGTGGGTTCCTACATTCACGCCGGCGCGCAGCTGGGCGTGCTGGTGGAAGTCAACTGCGAGTCCGATTTTGTGGCGCGCACGGACGATTTTCAGGAGCTGGTACGCGACCTCGCCATGCATATCGCCGCCGCCGATCCGCAATTCGTCCGCAAGGAAGACGTCACCCAGGCCGCCATCGACAAAGAGAAGGAAATCCAGCGTGCCCGCGCCTTGAACGAGGGCAAGCCCGAGAAGGTGGCCGACAAGATCGTGGAAGGCCGCATGGCGAAGTTCTACGAAGAAATCTGCCTCTACGAGCAGCCTTTCGTCAAGGAAAACACCATAAGCATCGATCAGCTGATCAAGACCAAAATAGCGAAGCTGGGCGAAAATATAACGGTCTCGCGGTTTGCGCGATTCAAAGTCGGTGACGCCTTCGGCCCTGAAACGGCGAGTTAGATCGGCGGCGCCCGCGGCAGGAAAAAAGAGGCGGCTATAAGAAAAGGCTATGGCGAAATACAGTCGCATCCTCCTCAAGCTGAGCGGCGAGGCCATGGCCGGACCGGCTTCATTTGGTATCGATCCGGAGCGCGTCAAGGAACTCGCCAAAGAGATCGCCGCCATCGCCCGGCATGGTGTCGAGGTGGGCGTAGTCGTGGGCGGTGGAAATATTTTCCGCGGCATTGCCCTCGCCGCGAAGAGCATGGATCGGGTTACAGGCGATCACATGGGCATGCTCGCCACCGTGATCAACTCCCTGGCGTTGCAGGACGCCCTTGAGGAAATCGGCGCAAACACGCGCGTTATGAGCGCCATCCAGATGCATCAGGTTGCCGAGCCGTACATCCGCCGGCGGGCAATTCGCCATCTCGAAAAAGGCCGTATTGTGATCTTTGCGGCCGGAACCTCGAATCCTTACTTCTCCACCGATACCGCGGCCACGCTGCGGGCGCTCGAAATCAAGGCGCAGGTGATCGCCAAGGCCACCAAAGTGGATGGCGTCTACGACAAAGATCCGATGAAGCACGAGGACGCCACCATGTACCAGCGGATCTCTTACACCGAAGTGCTGACAAAATCGCTCGGCGTGATGGACTCGACATCGATCGCTATGTGCCGCGACAACGCCTTGCCCATTCTCGTGTTCAATCTGAACACTCACGGCAATATAATGCGAATGGTGTCCGGCGAGCCGGTCGGCACCCTCATCAGCTGACATTCCAAACTGCCAGGGAAATCCAAACTGCCAAGGAAATCATGGATACTGTCAAAGAAATCGAAACCAGCGCCAAGCAGCGCATGGATAAGGTGCTCGAAGACCTGCAGCACGCGATGGCCACGATCCGCACCGGGCGCGCGTCGGTTCACCTGCTCGATAACGTGCGGGTCGACTATTACGGCACCCCCACCCCCGTCAATCAGGTCGCGAATCTGCACGTTCCGGAGCCGGGGTTGATCACCATCACTCCATGGGACGCATCCCAGATCGGGCCCATCGAAAAGGCGATCCGTACCGCCGACCTCGGCGTGAACCCTGCCAACGACGGGAAGATGATTCGCATTCCGATCCCGCCGTTGACGGAAGAACGGCGCAAGGAACTGGTCAAGAAGCTTCACGGCGTGGCCGAAGACCATCGCGTCGCGGTTCGCAATGTCCGCCGCGATTCGAACGAGCACGTCAAGAAACTTTCGAAGGACAAGAAGATCACCGAGGACGACGATCGCCGCGCCCACGACGAGATGCAGAAGCTGACGGACAGCTGCATGCTGAAACTCGATCAGGCCGCGAAAGCCAAAGAGAAAGAAATTCTGGAAATCCGCTGATATATTCCTGGACCTCAAGTTCCTGCTCATATGAGCATGCTAATCTGTGCATATGAGTAACAGGCTCCAGGTTCTGATCCCTCCCGAGCTCGACGCACGCTTGGGGAAGGCGGCCCGGCGCAGCCGCGTGTCAAAAGGGGAGTGGGTCCGGCGGGCGATCGAGCTTTCGCTGGGTTCCGGCGGACGAACAGGCGGCAAAGACGCGTTGGCGCGGCTCGCGTCTCTGGACGCGCCCACGGCCGATATCGGCCGCATGCTGGAAGAGATCGAGAAGGGTCGCGGTTGAAGGTCTTCATCGATTCCAACATCCCGATGTACGTGGCGGGCAGAGAACACCCCCACCGTGAACCGGCCATGCGATTCCTCGAACATGTCAAAGCGGGAACGGTTGAAGGGTGCACCAGCACGGAAGTCCTGCAGGAGATTCTTTACCGCTACACGGCGCTCGGAAAGCGCGATCTGGCGCGCGAGGTCTATACTCTTTTCGTCGACATTTGCCCGGTCGTGCTGAGCGTGGATCTGGCGGACACCGACCTGGCATGCGAACTGGTGTGCGAGGTTCCCGGCATCTCGGCACGGGACGCCATCCACGCGGCGGTTATGCGGAACCACGATCTCCAATCGATCGCGACGTTCGATGAGGACTTCGACCGGATCGGGGGAATTCGCCGGGTTCGGCTGACCTGACGATCCCATTGACCTCAACTCGCCATGGCGATAGGATGGCCGATGCTTCGAAAGGCGGTTGAATATGCGGGCCTTCTTTATAGTTATATTGACGGCGGGAACTCTTCTCGCCCAGCATGAGTACACTCCGGGCGACGTCCAGGATGGTCAACGGATGTTCGGAAGCAGTTGTGCCCTCTGTCATGGTCCCGAAGGCGATGCGGTGCCCGGGGTGGATCTGGGGCATGGCAAGTTCAAGCGGGCGTCATCCGACGACGATCTGGTCCGCATCATTCAGAAGGGCATCCCCGGCACGGCCATGCCGCCCAATAACTTCAACGACTTTCAGGCTGGAACCATCGTCGCGTACCTGCGCTCGATGGCTTCGAGCGTAGCGGTAAGCGCATCGGTTCCGGGTGACGCGTTGCGAGGAAAAACCATCTTCGAAGGCAAAGGCCAGTGCATGAATTGCCACCGAGTGAAAGGGAAGGGTTCGCGCCTGGGGCCCGAGCTGACCGACATCGGCGCAAACCGCCGCGCTGTCCAGCTGGAGGAGTCGATTCTGGACCCCGACGCCGAGATTCTGCCCCAAAACCGCTTCATTCGCGTGGTGGCGAAGGACGGCGCAGCAACCACCGGCAGACTGCTCAATCAGGATGCGTACACTATCCAGCTTTTCGATCCCAAAGAACGTCTCGTCACGTTCCAGAAGTCGAATCTGAAAGAGTACGCCTTCGTAGAGAAATCTCCCATGCCGTCCTATAAAGGCAAGCTGAGCACACAGGAGCTTGCGGACGTTGTCACATATCTGATGTCTCTGAAAGGAGTCGAGGCGAAATGAGAACACACAAATTCCTGCTCGTGCCGGTTGTCGGTTTGCTGCCCGTGCTCGGATTGGGCCAAGTCACGTTCGATCGCATCGTTGGCGCCGGCAAGGAGCCGCAAAACTGGCTGACCTATTCCGGTACGACACTCAGCCAGCGCCACAGCTCACTGACGCAGATCACGCCCGACAACGCAAAGAACCTGCAGCTGCAGTGGGTCTACCAGGCCCGGTCGCTCGAGAAGTTCGAAGCTACCGCGCTGGTGGTCGACGGTGTCATGTATACGGTCCAGGCGCCAAACGATGTGATGGCTCTGGACGCCGTGACCGGTCGAATTTACTGGACTTACTCTTACACTCCCTCGCCTGATGCGCGGCCCTGCTGCGGACGCGTGAATCGCGGTCTCGCAATCCTCGGCGACACGCTGTTCATGGGAACCATCGACGCCCACCTGGTCGCGATCGACGCCAGGAACGGAAAGCCACTCTGGAATACGACCGTGGCGAAAGCGGAATCCGGCTATGCCCTGACGCACGCTCCGCTCATCGTGAAGGACAAAGTGATCGTCGGAACTGCCGGAGGCGAGTACGGAATCCGCGGTTTTATCGCCGCTTACGATGCCGCTACCGGGAAAGAAGTCTGGCGGTTCCATACGATTGCGTCGCCGGACGAGCCCGGCGGCGATACGTGGAAGAACGACGCCTGGAAAACCGGTGGCGGTTCCGTGTGGGTAACCGGCTCTTACGACCCCGCGCTGAATCTGACCTACTGGGGAATCGGCAACCCCGGCCCGGACTGGAATGGCGACCCTCGCCCCGGTGACAATCTCTACAGCGATTCCGTGGTGGCGCTGGATCCGGATACCGGCAAATTGAAATGGTATTACCAGTTTTCGCCGCATGATGAGTTCGACTACGACTCGGTGCAGGTCCCCGTACTGGCCGATATGCAGTGGACCGACAAAAACGGGCAGACGAAGCCGCGCAAACTGATGTTCTGGGCCAACCGCAACGGCCTTTTCTATGCGCTGGACCGGACTACCGGCGAGTTTCTGATGGGCAAGCCGTTCGTCGAAGTCAACTGGATGAATGGTTTCGATGAAAAAGGCCGGCCCATGCGAGTGCCGGGCAAGACACCGAGCGCAGCCGGGACGCTTATTTACCCGGGCAACCAGGGCGGCACCAACTGGTATTCGCCCTCTTACAGCCCGCAAACGGGTCTCTTCTATATCCCGGCGTGGGTCAACTACTCTTCGATTTACGTTAAGACGCCGCAGGAGTACGTGGAGGGCCGCCAGTATGGCGGCGGGACACCCCGTTCACCCATCCCGTTTGGGCGCAACACGCAGAATTTCCGCAAGGAAACTGAGGGATATGGCGCAGTCCGGGCGATCGATCCGAAGACCGGCGATCTGAAATGGGAGTTCAAAATGAATGACGTGACGGAAGCGGGCATCCTGACGACGGCCTCCGACGTACTGTTCAGCGGGGGACGCGAGGGGTACTTTTTCGCACTCGATGCCCGTACCGGCAAGCAGCTCTGGAAGGCGTCGGTCGGCGGCGTAGTCTCCTCCGGCCCCATGACTTACGCCGTCAATGGGAAGCAGTACGTTGCGGTAGCCGCGGGCAGTTCGCTGTTTACGTTCGCGCTGCCGGACTAGCGCTTTGCCTGTTTAGCGACAGATCACAGGCTGGATTCGTCCTTCTCGATCTCTTCGAGGTCGGGCTTGCGCCCTTCCGCCTTACGATCGTCCTCAGCCCATTCGTACCGGAGGTCGGCTTGTTCCTCGGCGGCCTCTTTTTCCTCTTCGGGTGTCTTGTCGACTGGCGTCATGCTCTTCTCACAGCACGCGTGTCTCCAAAATTACCCATATACTTGGGTCAGTGCGCGACCCACAAACTCCGCGTGATCAGATTCGCCGAAATCTGACTCAAACCGTCATCGGGCGCCCCCTGATTGACAAACTCGAGGCGTCGGAAGACCCAAACGCGGTCTACGACGTCATCATCGATCCTAACCTCGATTTCAGCGGCGGGCGGGCTCAGGCGTGTGAACGAATCAAGCGCCTGATCGAGGAAGCGCGCGGGGCGTCCGATCCCGACCCGCGCGTCCGCTTCGATACCGCGCACCCCTACGTCTTCGCCAGTCTCAGCGGGCGGGCCGTCCGTGAGATCGCCCGGAAAGACTCGCAGGCCGCGGCCGCCGCTTTATCGATCGCACTGACGCCGGGCAAGCAGCGGCTGACCGGCGGCGCGCGCGCGATCTACCGGATATGGGAAGACATGGAAGTGCGGGCTTTCCTGACAAATTCGGTTTCGACCGTGAAGGCCGACGCCGCCCGGATGGCGTTCTCCGCCGACGGCAAAGACATTGTCTGGGCTGTGATCGATTCGGGCATCGATCGGACGCACGATCACTTTCAGCGATTTTCGAATCTGAATCTGTCGCTGCCGCTCGACCATAAAGACTTCACGAGCGCCGGCAATTCCGCTCTGACGGACGGGTTCGGACATGGCACGCATGTGGCCGGAATCATCGCGGGCATGATGGATGAAGCGCAATCTCCGCAGGCAATCATCCGCACCAGAGATGACGACAGCGGCGCGATCTCGAGCGCGATCCGGCCGCTGGGCCGATCGATCCGGGGCATGGCGCCGCAGTGCCAATTGATCAGCATGAAAGTGCTGGAGGACGATGGCAGGGGAAAAGCCAGCGCCGTGATTGAAGCCATCGCGGCGGTTCAGAAGCTGAACGATTTCGGCCGCCGCATCGTCGTCCACGGAGTGAATCTGAGTCTGGGATATCCGTTCATGCCGGAGTGGTTCGCCTGCGGTCAGAGCCCTCTCTGCGTGGAAGTGAATCGGCTGGTGAAATCCGGTGTAGTGGTGGTGGTGGCGGCGGGGAACAGCGGTTATGGATCGATCGGCGCCATGTCCGGGACGGTGACCGCCGCGGGGCTTCCTCAGACTATCAATGACCCGGGCAACGCCGAATACGCGATTACGGTGGGATCCACTCATCGCGACATGCCGCATATGTACGGCGTGTCTTATTTTTCCTCCAAGGGCCCGACAGGCGACGGGCGCATGAAGCCCGATCTGGTCGCGCCCGGCGAGCGTATACTTTCCTGCGCCGCCGGCCGCACAAAGGACGACGCAACCGAAGGACTGCCGGACGCGGACAAGAACAAGCCGTTTCAGTACGTGGAAGACAGCGGGACCAGCATGGCCGCGCCTCATGTCTCGGGCGTCATCGCGGCGTTCCTTTCGATACGGCGCGAATTCATCGGGCTGCCGGAGGACGTGAAAAAGCTCTTCCTCGATAATGCGACGGATCTGAATCGCGACCGCACGTTCCAGGGCCACGGACTCGTCGATTTGATGCGCGCGATCCAGGCAGTCTGACGGACCCTTCCCGTTGAAGGTACAATCGTCCGAGTGAGCAAGGTTAACCTCGTCGTTAACGATGCCGCCCCCGAGAGCGGCGTTGCGCTTCGTGCCGCGGATCGGAACGCGGCGGTCTTCGCCAGTTTTCTTGGTTGGACGCTCGATGCCTTCGATTACTTTCTGGTCGTCTATTGCCTGACTGCCATCGGGAAAGAGTTCCATCGCTCCGACGCGCAGATGGCTCTGGCAATTACGACTACGCTGGTGTTCCGGCCGGCCGGGGCGTTTCTCTTTGGGCTGCTGGCGGACCGGTACGGCAGGCGCCGGCCCCTCATGATCGTTCTCGTCTTTTACTCCGTGATCGAAGTCGCCACCGGATTCTCAACCAGCTACACATCTTTTCTGATACTGCGGGCGCTGTTCGGAATCGGCATGGGCGGAGAATGGGGCGTGGGCGCGTCGCTGGCGATGGAGAAGGTATCGCCGAAGTTTCGCGGCCTGGTCTCCGGCGTGCTGCAGCAAGGCTACGCGCTGGGCAACCTGCTCGCGGCGCTTTGTTTCTTCTTTCTGTTCGATCGCTGGGGATGGCGGCCGATGTTTTTCCTCGGGGGGCTGCCTGCTTTGCTGGCGATCTTCGTCCAGAGGCGCGTCAAAGAGTCGGAAGTCTGGGAGAGAACGAAGAAAGCGGATTGGCGCCAGCTGCGCGGATCGATCCTGGCCAATTGGAAGCTGTTCCTGTTCCTCATGCTGTTGATGACATTTATGAGCTTCAGTTCGCACGGCACGCAGGACCTGTACCCCACCTTCCTGCAGCGCTACTGGCATTTCGACGCGTCGAAGCGCTCCCTGATTTCCGTCGTCGCGGGCCTCGGCGCGCTTTGCGGAGGCACTGCTTTTGGCTATTACTCCGATCTGAAGGGCCGGCGGCGCGCCATCGTAACGGGCTTGCTGATGGCGATCGCGGTTATCCCGCTCTGGGCATTGTCGCCCACGACCACGCTCCTGGTGGCGGGCGCGTTCCTGATGCAGTTCATGGTGCAGGGGGCTTGGGGAGTGATCCCGGCGCATCTTTCGGAGCTTTCGCCGGATTCGGTGCGCGGATTATTGCCCGGCTTCGCCTACCAGTGCGGCGTACTGATCTCGGCTTCGATTGTTTACATTCAGGCGCTGTTTGCCGAGCACTTCTCCTACGCGACCACGATGGCATTGAGCGCGGGAGTGGTTTTCCTCGGCGGAAGCATCGTCGCGGGACTTGGCCGCGAACGCCATGGCCGCGTGTTCGGCCGCACGGCATCATGATTCGGTATCGCGAACGGAACAAGAAGATCTACCGGATAGCGCACTGGCCGATCTGGATTTGGGTTTTCTTTCTCGCGCCCGGCCCGCTGACGTTCGACCTTTTCGAACACGGCCCGAGCGCAAAGAATACAGCATGGCTGCTTTGTGTCATGGCCGGCACCGGCATCGCCGGCCTCTTTGGACAACTTCCCGGCGTGGAACCACGGCCTTACATCCTGCGCTTCACCGAGGACAAACCGAATCCGCTTTACCGCCGGATCTGTTATACGTTCGCCTGGAGCGATGTGATCACTTTCGCCTTGCTGAATCTGGCCGGACTGGTGATTGCGTCCGTTACAGGCGTTTGGTATCTGAAGCAGATTTACTCGTACGCCTATTTTCCCGTTTATCTGACGATTCTTGCCTTGGGCGCGGCGGGAATTCTGCCGCGGGTGCGTCCGTCCACGAAGGGCGAAGGCACGGAGCGGCGGTATTTCTACGGATCGGTGTGGGCGGTCACGCTTGCACAGACGCTGTTGATGCTGCTGTGGAAGTCGCTGCCGCGGACGCGTACCGCAGACTTTATAAAGCTGGCGGCCTACCTGACTGCGTTGGTGTTGCTTGGACTTTGCGCCAGCGCGGGATTGCTGCCGCGCACGCGTACGATTCTGCCGGGCGAATTAATGGTCGCCGACTAACTCGCCCAGCGCGCCCGGATTCGCACGGTGCGGGCGAGATCATCCCTGACCTCGAGGATCTTCAGGCGCAGGTCCGGGTCGGCCGTGTTCTGCCTGAGAAAGTCATCGACAGTCTTCAGTGCGGCCGGCGAATACTGGTTCCCGACGAAGCTTGCCAGCCAGTTCGTTACAAAGAAGATCTTTCGTTCCCGCTTCAGCTGCGGCAGGGCGTCGATCGCCGGCTGCAGATACGCCGAAGTCAGCCCCGTCTGGCTCCAGTAATTGAAGAGCGGCAGGCTGGCAGTCACCCAGTCCTCTTTAACACCGGAGCTTGCCCGATACTCCGCAAAGTATTTCCGCTTAGTCTCCGGCTGGGCGAACGCAGCGCCGGACACAAACGCGTACTTGAGGCCATCGTCGGAGGTGTCGCGCTTGCTTTCCGCCGTGAGTAATTCAGCGCCCGATGCATCGCCCGTGGCAATCAGAGATCCGATGATGTTCCAGCGATCGCGCTGCTTGAGTGGAACTCCCGGAATGGTCATACGCCCCGTGAACAGATCCTTCAGGGCGTCGCGTGCGTGGGCGGTGCCGGCGACGGCGATGAGGCCCCGGAAGTAAGTGATCCGCAAGTCGGGTGTTGGAGCTTCGGCAATCTCCCGGATCAGCAGATTGTCGAAAGGTTCGGCGATGGCCGCTCGCTGCCCGTCGGACATGTAATCGGTGAACGTGGTCCTCAGCCGGCCAAGAATGGAAACCGCGAGTTCCGCGTCCTGCTCCGACGGCAGAGAGCGGAGAGCGAGATCCGCGTAATCCGCCGGCGCCATTCGAAGTTCGCGCACGCTGTCCCACAGCGCGCCCCACAGGAGAGCCCGCAGGAACGGATCGGCGATTCGGGGCAGTTCACCTGTGATTGCGGCCTGACTTTTCGCGTCGAGCAGAAACTCTCCGTACGCCTGGTCCTCATCGTTGCCGAAGATGTAATCGGGACACGTCCTGCCAATTGCGCCGGGAACTGAAGCGGTCCCACCGTCGACGGATGCCGCGACGCGCTCCGCCGGCCCGCCTTTGTGGCCCAGCAGCACTTGCGTTCGAATCGGCCAGAGGTGTCCTTCGTCCAGAGCGTCTTTCTGTCGAATGCGAAATGAAGAGATGCGGTTGGAATCGCAGGCCCAATCGATTTCTACTTGCGGCATCCCGCGCTGCTCGACCCAAGCGCTCGCCCACGGCTTGAGGTCCCTTCCGGAAGCGCGCGAAAACGCGCCGATCAAGTCGCTCCACTCGGCATTTGCATATGCGTGCTCCCGGAGAAAGATGCGCACGCCTTCCCGGAAACGATCCTCGCCGATGTTGAATGCGAGCAGGCGCAACAGACTCGGAGCCTTCTGGTAGACGATCGCGCCATAGGCGGATTTGGCGTCTTTGAGATTCGAAATCCGCTGATAGATGGGCGTGGTCCCGTGCGTCGAATCGATCCCGTAAGCCAGGGGTTTAATCGATTGGTAGAAGCGTTTCCACACCGTGGCGGGCGGCTCCATTTCAGCCAGCGTGTGATAGGCCATGTACTGCGCGAAGCCTTCCTTGAGCCAGAGGTCGTCGAACCAGCGCATCGTCACCAGATCGCCGAACCATTGATGCGCGAGTTCGTGCAGCACGGTTTCGCTGCGGCGGTTATAGTCGTTAACGGTCGGGACGGTGCGGAACAGGATGCTGTCCTCATTGAAGAACGTGGCGCCGGCGTGCTCCATTCCGCCGTAAGGGAAGCCTGGGATCAGCACCTGATCGTATTTGGGGAACGGAAAGGGCTGGGCAAAGAAGGTCGTCATCAGCGACATGCCTTTGCGCGTGGTCTCCGCCACTGCCGGCCATTCCTCTTTGGCCCGCGCCAGCATGGACTTCCGCACAAACAATCGCAGCGGCCCGCTGGTTAGCTGTTCGAACGATCCCGCCGCGAACGCGAACAGATACGTGCTGATGGGCTTCGTTTCTTCGAATCTCACGGCGCTGACAGTACCAGCGGCTGCAGCCTGCTTTATTCGTCCGTTTGAAATGACCGTCCAACCCGTTGGCGCGGTTACGTTCAGGGTGAAGCGGGCTTTCAGGTCCGGCTGATCGAAACAGGGGAATGCGAGGCTCGCATCCATCGGGACAAAAAGTGTGTAGAGATATTCGTTTCCGTCCTGGCTGTCGATGAAGCGCGTCACCGCGCGGTTGGCCTCCGCGATGCCGGAATCGAAATCCAATTCGATGTCATTTGGGCCTGACTTGAGGTGCTGCCCTGAAATGAGAATATGCCCGTTACTTTGACGAAACGGCTCAGCCGAACCGTTGACTTTCAGATTCCGGGCTGAGCCGTTAACAACTTTGCCTTGCGTGTCGAGATCGCGGAAATCAATCAACAAGGGATCGATTATTCGAGCCAGATCGAACTGGATCGCGATGTGGCCCGGCACTCGGGATGCCTGCGACCGGAGTTCCAGATTCAACTGATAACGGGTATTCGAAACGATCCGCGCCCGCTCTCGGGCGAGGTCCCTCGAAACTCCCTCGTCAATCCGATCCATGCAGAACGCAGGGATCAGGATTGCGGGAAAGAGGACCCAAAGCCGGAACCACACGCGCAGAGATTAGCACGTTTGCGTTATCGTCAGCGGCGGCCACCACCGCCGCCACCGCCGCGAACCGCTCCGCCACCACGGACTCCGCCACCACCGTACGCGCCGCGGGCGCCATATCCGCCATAACCGCCGCGATAGCCGTAGCCACCGTAACCACCGCGATAGTAGCCACCGTAGCCTCCGTAGAAGCCAAGACCATAGCCATAGCCGTAGTACGGATAGGCATAAGGGTACGTATAAGGATACGGATATCCATACGCGTAGGCGGGATAGCCGTAATACGGAGCCGGGTATCCATAAGCGGGATATGCCGGGTAATATCCGCCAAACCCTATGCCGACTCCTACTCGAACCGCAGCTTGCGCAGGAGGCGCCGGAATCAAAACCAGCATCACCAACAGCGCAATGAGGGGAAATCCAATTTTCTTTAGCATTTTCTTAACCCTCCACTCTGTTAGACGCATCGATCAAATTAAAGTTTCTCCGCCTAACACGCGGGAGCCAAAGCGATTGTGCCTTTTTCCCGCAAACCATTCAGCGCGAGGCCATAACGCCCGCGCACGCCCGTCTTCTCGAAAATGTGTTTCAGGTGGATCTTGACGGTGCCCGTCCGGATCCCGAGATTGTTCGCAATATCGCGGTTACGCAGCCCTTTCTCGACCAGATCCGCGATCTCCACCTCGCGCGGCGTCAGTTGCGAGCGCCGCGGATGAGACAACCTGTCGGTGTCGCCGAAGATGCCATCCTCCAGCCACGTATTCCCGCTCGTAACGGACCGCAGGCAAGTGACTAGCGTTTCCGGTTCCGAAGTTCGACGCAATACCCCGCGCGCGCCAGCCTGCAGAAACCGCAGCGCCTCCGATTCATTCACCCCCACGCCCCATATAACGGGGGCGGCTTTTGCTCCCGAAGAGCCAAAACGATGCAACCAATCGGTAATCGCCGCCGTCCCGAACGACTTGTCAATCACCACGGCCGCGGGCGTCAGCGCGCTCGTCAGTTCGAAAGCCGCCTCAAGGGAGTTGACGGCTCCGGCAAACCGGAGATCGTCGCAGCGGCTCAAAAGGCCACGCACTCCTTCAATCGCCACGGGCTGCGTATCACACACCAGAACCGGCCTTGCTGCTGTCTCGCTCATTATTCGTTTCAACCTCGCCTTGTGAATATCGGCACAACCGAACTATTCCTTTAGTGTGCGAGGGCATGGAATATCTCAGCAAATTACCGGGGACAGGATGGGAACGATGCGCCGAGGTTCGAACGCTGCGCACGTCCGCGATCAGAATTGCCAGGCCGAAGATCGCCAGCAGGGCGCCCGATACCAGATGTCTTACACGGCTCTTCTGATACGCGCTGTCGCAGAAGAGTCTGTAACCCAAATAAATGCTGAGGGCGCCGGCGAAGGCCATTAACATGTCCACTTGGTTGGCTCCATGATTGCCGGTAGAAAGCAATTCGTCGGCCACAGTGGGTGCTCTATAAAATCAATGAGTTACAGAGCTCAAACGGCGGCAAAAGTGGTTGATATCCACCACCTACTTTGGAATCAGCCAGTAATCGCGCGGATAGAGCTTGTAAACGTGTTCATCTTCACGAACCTGGACATCCGCATCCAGGGCGCGGAATTGCTTGTCGTTGCCGATGATGTAGTAGACGGTGCCGGGGACCGCGGCGAACGCTTCCTTCGCCTTGGGACCGTAGCCGGGCAGTTGCCGGCCGTAGACTTTGTCCATGCGCTGGAAGATCTGATCGGCGACATCGGAACTCCGCCGAAGCGCCAGCATCGCTTCCCGGAATTGCCTGACCTGGGCCGGCGTAACGCCATCGGCGAGATCGTTGGCCATGGCTTCGGCGCGGGCTTCGTAACTGCCCGCGGCATTCGATTCCTGAAACGCCATGGCAATCGCGTATTCGACGAGTTTCGGATCGCGCGGTCCTTTCTTTATGACGTCGATGGCGAAATGCAGCGTTTGCGGGATCTCGGGCATTCGCTCCGCATAGTAGCCCGCATATCCATCGTGAATGCTGCCCCGCAGCCCATTGCTGTACGCGAAGCCGGCGCCGATGGTTTTGGTGAAAACGCCGTGCGCGCCGTATCCGGCGAACAGCCGGGACGCGAGGTAATCCAGCTGCGCGTCGCGGCCGATGTCGTCGTAGGAGGCGGATGGAACGATGGTCGCCATAACTCCGCCGGTCAGGTTGGAATCGTAGAGTCCGACGAATCGCGGGGTGGCACTGTCGCCCTGATGATCGCGCAGCCGCTGATCGATCCGGCGTGCGGCGTCATAAGTGACAGGCGCCGGACGTCCGGTCTTCAAATCGTTCGTCAGCTCAACAAGCGGCGTCTGGAGTTGATCCAGATTGGCGCGCGATCCCACCATCCACACGCGAGCGTTTCCGGCGGCGAGAAGATTGTTGCGCAGTGCGTTCAACCGGTCGAGCGTTTTTTCGGGAGTGACCAGAAGGTCGCGGCTGATCTGCGTGCACAGATAGCGCCAGTCGGCCTGCAAACTTGCATCCGGAATGTCGGGAAGAAGTTGGGCCAAATCCGCGGCAACGTCCTTCATCACACCGGTTTCGGTCTTTAAGCGATCCAGAAGCGCGACCATCTGCGCCCTGTCTCTCGCCTGGTCGCCAAGCGCCGGAACGCGCGCCGCGACCGCTTTCCTATCCTCACCCGCGCCCACATCCTTGAGCATCCAGCGCAGGCGATCGGCGTTGTATGCGCGGGTCAGAAAGGCGGATGCCGTCAGGTAAAGAGGATTTGTCTGCTTCCAGTACGCCATCACCGGATTCATGACCCAGCTCTCTTCGGAGCCCTGCATGGTGGCGCGGAGGCGGGC
>Ga0181521_10004846_pt1 | contig 15212 bp, 19 predicted proteins | sample PEATcosm2014_Bin_32_FD_119764 | JGI IMG/M metagenome (GOLD analysis project Ga0181521, IMG submission 119764) | Peatland microbial communities from MTU Mesocosm Facility, Houghton, MI, USA - PEATcosm2014_Bin02_60_metaG | ecosystem: Environmental > Terrestrial > Soil > Wetlands > Peat | place...
CCCAAGGACGCCAGCAGCGACGCCGCGCGGCGGGCGGAGTCCCGCAGCTGCCCGTAGGTCAGCACCAGATCGTCCTGGCGGATCGCCGGGCGATCGCCGTGATCGGCCACCGTCTTTTCGAGCGTTGAGCTCAAATTCGCCATGACGCCCTCCATCAGGTGGCACGGTGTCGAACGCCACCCCCTTGCATCATGCTCCCAATAGGCCAAGATTAAAGCGTCCCGTGTCGCGTCAGCTTGGGACGTTCGCCCCTACCTGCGCGGACGCGTATTCAGCCGACCACCCCGCTCGCAGCGGTCCGCTTGGATGCAGATGCCGTCACTCATGTCGCGGTCAGGCGGATGGGTTGTCGAAGTAGTGGCCCTTGTCGAGGTCGTCGATGAGCCCGGGATGGGTCGGCTGCCATCCCAGCAGCTCGCGGGTCAGCGCGCTCGAGGCCGGGCTGTCGAGGCCGAGGAAGCCGGCCAGCCAGGTGAAGTGCCCGGCGGCATCCCCGGGAGCGATGGAGACCACCGGCAGGTTCAGATGGCGCCCGATCACCTCGGCGATGTCCCGGATCGGCACGCCCTCGTCGGCGACCGCGTGCAGCGTCGATCCGGCTGGTGCCTTCTCCACCGCCAGGCGGAAGAGGTGCGCGGAATCGAGCCGGTGCACCGCAGGCCAGCGGTTGGTCCCGTCGCCGATGTAGCCGGATACGCCCTTGTCGCGGGCGATGCCGACCAGGGTCGCAATAAAGCCGTTGTCTCCGTCGCCGTGATTTGTCGGAGGGAGCCGCATGACCGAGGAGCGGATGCCCCGGGAGGCCAGGGAGTTTACGAAGTGAGCCGTGGCCCGCCGGAGCTCCGGGCCGCTGCCCATACCGGCCACCGCCGGGTCCGGAACAAGGCCGTCCCGTTCGGTCGCTACCTGCCCCGGGGTGAGCCCGAGCAGCCCGGAGGCGAGGACGAACGGCCGGTCAGATCCGGCCAGCGCCTCGCCGAAGGTCTCGACGGCGCGGCGGTCCGCGTCGGCCGCGCCCTGGAAGTCTCCTGAGAAAGCGATGTCATGCTTGAACGCCAGGTGAATCACCCCGTCCGACGCGGCAGCGGCACTTCGCAGGCCGTCGAGGTCATCAAGAGTGCCGCGATGCACGTCGGCCCCGACGGCGGTGAGGGCAGCAGCCGAGGCATCCGAGCGGGCGAGCCCAATAACCTGATGGCCCGCGCCGATAAGCTCGGGAACGACGGCCGAGCCGATCCAGCCGGACGCGCCGGTAACGAATACGCGCATGAGAAGAACCTCCAGGTAGTCGAACTGTCCTCGGCGCAGGGAGTGCAGCCGGGTAGGTCGATGTCAGTTACTGTCATCACTCTACACCCGATGTCAGCCGCTGTCATCAGGTAGGATCGGCGCATGAGCCGATGGGAGCCGAACGCGCGCGGCCGGCTCGAGCGGGCGGCCCTGGAGCTCTATATCGAGCGCGGGTTCGAGCAGACCACGGTGGCGGAGATCGCCAAACGGGCGGGGCTCACGGAGCGAACCTTCTTCCGGCACTTCGCCGACAAGCGCGAGGTTCTGTTCGCGGGCGCGGGCGAACTGCAGGACTTCCTCGTGAGCACCCTCGCCAGCGCGCCTGAGTCCGCAGCGCCGATCGACGCGATCACCGCGGCCCTCCAGGCCGCTGGCGCCCGGTTTGAGGACCGCCGCGAATACGCCCGGCAGCGCCAGACCGTCATTGCTGCTAACGCAGAGCTCCAGGAGCGCGAGCTGATCAAGCTGGCCGCACTGGGTTCGGCGATGGCCGACGTGTTGCGCCGTCGCGGCGTCGCGGACCCCGCTGCGAGCCTGACCGCCGAGGCGGGCATCGCCGTCTTCAAGATCGCGTTCGAACGCTGGACCAGCGAAACCAGCCAGCGAGACCTGCCGCACTTCATCCGGGAGTCGCTCGACGAGCTGAGAGCCGTGACCGCGGGCAGGGGATGACCGGCGGCAGATCCTCGCCGGTATTGACGGAAAGCCATACCTCCATCACTTAAAAGCGAATAGGGCCGCCGGTGCCGTCCTGGCTCCGGGAGTTCCGCGGACGGCCCGGCGTAAGGCCGGGCGCGTCCGACGGCCATGCCGGAACGCCCGGCGGCCAGGCCCGGCGCGTCCGACGGCCATGCCGGAACGCCCGGCGGCCAGGCCCGGCGCGTCCGACGGCCATGCCGGAACGCCCGGCGGCCAGGCCCGGCGCGTCCGACGGCCACGCCGTAACGCCCGGCCGGTCAGGCGGCCGCGGTCCTGGCCGACAGGGCCGTCTCGAGCGCTTTGAGGCCGGTGCGGGCGCTCAGGCGTGGCGTCGTGCCGCCATCAGCCGCAGGATGAGCGGAGTGAAGATCAGCTGCATGGCCAGCTCCATCTTGCCGCCCGGCACGACGATGATGTTGGGCCGTGACATGAACGAGTCGTGCAGCATCGACAGCAGGTACGGAAAGTCGATGCCCTTCGGCCTGGCGAACCGGATGACGACGAAGCTCTCGTCGGCGCTCGGGATGTCGCGGGCGATGAACGGGTTCGACGTGTCCACGGTCGGCACCCGCTGGAAGTTCACGTGCGTGCGGGAGAACTGCGGGCAGATGTAATTCACGTAGTCCGGCATGCGCCGCAGGACCGTGTCGACCACGTCCTCGTTGGTGTAGCCGCGGGCTGTCTTGTCCCGGTGCAGCTTCTGGATCCACTCCAGGTTGATGATCGGGACAACCCCGACCAGCAGGTCCGCGTGCTGGGCGACGTCCGTCTTAGCGGTGACCGCGGCCCCGTGCAATCCCTCGTAGAAGAGCAGGTCGCTGTCCGGGTCGACGTCATCCCACGGCGTGAACGTCCCAGGCTGCTGCGCGTAGGGCTTGGCCTCCTGCGGGTCGTGCAGGTACTTGCGGACCTTGCCGCGGCCGTCCTCGCCGTACTCGCGGAACAGGGTCTCGAGCTCCTCGAGCAGGTTCGCCTCGGGCGAGAAATGGCAGAAGTGGTGGTTGCCTTCCTGGTCGGCGGCCGCCGTTGCGGCCTTCATCTGCACTCGGTCGTACCGGTGGAACGAGTCGCCCTCCACGATCGCCGCGTTGATCCCCTCGCGCATGAAGATGTGCTGGAAGGTCCTGGTCACCGAGGACGTGCCCGCGCCGGACGAGCCAGTGGTGACGACGATCGGATGCTTGGCCGACAACTGTCCTCCCCCGGTCACCGGGTCCGGAACAGGGACCGGATGTTGAACAGCGAGTCGTCGAAGGCCGACTCCTCTGCCCTGGCCCGGTCATGGTGGTAACGCTCGATCCGCTCGACCTCGTTCCTGGATCCGAGTATCAGCGGCACGCGCTGGTGCAGGCTCGCTGGCTGAATTTCCATCACACGCCCGCGTCCCGTGCTCGCCCTGCCGCCGGCCTGCTCGACGATGAACGAGACCGGATTGCACTCATGCATCAGCCGCAGCCGCCCTGGCTCGGCTGGTTCCTTGCTGTCCCTGGGGGACAGAAAGACGCCGCCGCGGGCGAGAATGCGGTAGGTCTCCGCCACCAGCGAGGCGATCCAGCGCATGTTGAAGTCCCGGCCTCGCGGCCCGGTCCCGCCCGCCAGGCACTCCTGGATGTAGCGGCGCACCGGCGGCTCCCAGAAGCGCTCGTTGGAGGCGTTGATCGCGAACTCCGTGCAGTCCTCGGGAATGCGCAGCTGCGGGTGAGTCAGGACGAACGCCCCGATGTCGCGATCGAGGGTGAATCCGTCAACTCCATCGCCGGTGGTAAGGATCAGCATGGTGGACGGCCCGTACACGGCGAAGCCCGCGCACACCTGAGCGGTGCCCGGCTGCAGGAAGTGCTCGGCCCGCGGCTCCGCCGCCGGGTCGGGGCTGCGCAGGATCGAGAAGATCGTGCCCACCGAGACGCTGGCGTCGATGTCGCCCGGCCCGTCCAGCGGGTCGAATACCAGCAGGTACTTCCCGCGCCGCCCGGTTGCCGGGACCGGGTAGATGTCATCCATCTCTTCTGACGCCATTGCGGCCAGGTACCCGGTCCATTCCGTCTCGCCGAGCATCACGTCATTGCTGATGAGGCCGAGCTTCTTCTGCACCGCGCCCCGAACGTTCTCCACCCCGTCGCTTCCGGGAGCGCCGGCCAGCGCACCGCGGCCGACCTGGTTGCTGATGATCTTCACGGCCGTCGCCACCGCGTTGAGCAGGCCCGAGAACTCACCACTCGAGCCGGGATGGCGGTGTTCAGACTCGATGGTGTAGCGGGTCAGTGTCTTGCGCTCCGCATGCACGGCTGGCCTGCCTCTCGCCGGATACGGCATCACTGCGTGAACCTGACCATTGTCGGCCCAGCTGCTCTCGTGCGGCACGGGGCGAAGGTCCTGACCAGTTCCGCATGGGTCCCTGGTGCGCGAGAACTCAGGCTCCGGCCGCAACACACGGCAGCCACCCAGATTTCCCGCGGCCTGCCGCGACAGCAGCCGGCCCGGCCGGGAGGTCAGATTTTCATGACGATGGTCGTGACGGGCACGCCGAACCGGCGCTCGGCCTCATGCGGCAGGTCAGCCCCGAGCCAGCGTGAGACTCGCCGGGGCAGCGTGGCCACGATGATCTCATCGAACTGATGATCGGCGAACACCTTCTCCATGGCCTCGAGCGGGTCGGAACTGCCGAGTTCCCCCTGGACGGGCAGGTCCAGCGCGGCGAGGTTGCCGAGCATCTGCTTGAGCCGTTGCCGGGCCTGCGCGGTCGCCTCCTCATCGGTGGCGGGGCCGGCGTAGTCCGTCGCCCACCACCACGTGCCGGGATGGCTGAGCACCTCAGCGGCTGCCTCGGCGTCATAGTGGGCGGCGCTGGTATTCGGAACGAGCACAAAAAAGGAGCAGGGTCCCGACTCGATCCGCTTGCGGAGTTCCTCCCGCAGGTCGGCGGCGTGCAGGGTCTGGTTTGCGACCACAAGGTACCTGTACATGACGACCACCACTTCGAATCTGTCCCACCGCCGGCTGCTCTGGAAATCGAACGGCGGCTCCCGCCAGTTCCGGTCCCTGCGTCACCTGGAGATTCCGGCATGTCGGGCTCACCCGGACGATTTGGCGCTGGTCTGGGACAGAATGCAAGAGGCGTAAGCCCCCATTTGTGCCAATCGGTCGGTGGTGCCCCGGACCCCAGGTCTGTGTCCCGGCCAAGCATGCCGTGTCCGGGGGCCTGGACACCCCGCCGAGCGCAGGTGGCCTGAATCGTTCACACCGGAACCCCTGGGCGTGAGCCCCGAAATCCCCGTCCTTTGGGGCGGGGAGGAATGTCAAAATGGGCGCGTGAGCCTGAGCATTGAGCAGATCCGCGCCGTGCCGAAGGTCCTGCTGCACGATCACCTGGACGGCGGCCTGCGCCCCGAGACCATCGTCGAGCTGGCCAAGGCCGTCGGCTACGACGGTCTGCCGAGCACCGATCCGGACGTGCTGGCCCAGTCGATGACCGGCGCCGCCCGGCGTGGCCATCTTGAGCTGTACCTGGAGCCGTTCAAGCACACGGTCGCGGTCATGCAGACACCGCAGGCGCTGGTCCGGGTCGCTGCCGAATGCGCTGAGGACCTGGCCGCGGACGGCATCGTCTACGCCGAGGTCCGGTTCGCTCCCGAGCTGCATATCGAAGGGGGACTGCGCCTCGATCAGGTGGTCGAGGCGGTGCTGGAGGGGTTCCGCCTCGGGAGTGCGAGGTCCGGGATCATCGTCCGCGGGCTGCTCACGGCCATGCGGACCACGGCACGATCACTGGAGATCGCCGAGCTGGCCGTCCGCTACCGGGACCTGGGCGTGGTGGGCTTCGACATCGCGGGCGCGGAGGCGGGCTGGCCGCCGAGCCGTCATCTGGACGCCTTCGAGTACGTGCAGCGGGAGAACTTCCACATCACGATCCACGCGGGGGAGGCGTTCGGCCTGCCGTCGATCTGGGAAGCCGTCCAGTTCTGCGGCGCGGAGCGGCTCGGGCACGGCGTGCGGCTCGTCGACGACATCAAGATCGACCCGGACGGGATCAAGATCGACCCGGACGGGCCGGCGTCCCTCGGCCGGCTCGCCGCCTACGTCCGCGACCGCCGGATCGCCCTGGAAATGTGCCCCACGTCCAACATCCAGACCGGCGTGGCCGCATCGATCGCCGAGCACCCGATCGGCCTGCTCCGGAAGCTGAACTTCCGCGTCACCGTCAACACCGACAACCGTCTGATGAGCGGGGTGACGCTGTCCTCGGAAATGCACGCCCTGAGCGAGGCGTTCGATTACGGCTGGGCGGACATCCAGTGGCTTTCCGTCAACGCGATGAAGAGCGCGTTCGCGCACTTCGGCGAGCGGCTGGAAATCATCAACTCGGTGCTCAAGCCCCGCTTCGCGCCCCTGGTAACGGATCCCGGCCTCCCGCCTTCTTAGCCTGTACCTGAGGTGCCCGGCCTGAAGTCCGCGCGCTTGCCCGGCTCCAGTCAGCCGATCTCGCCCTCGCGGTGCATGGCGAACGCGGCGTGCGGATGTAGCGAGCCAGTACGTCCCGGACGGGCCAGGCGCTCGCCGGAGCCCTGCTGAACGCGGGAGCCGGCTGAACCGCGTAGCGGGGTGCGGCGGACAATGGGCGATGGCGGATAAAGGGCAATACGGCAACCGCCCGGAACGACCGGGCGCCCCGGACGATCAGGGGGACAGTGACGTGATTCTGGTGACTGGGCCGACCGGGCGGGTCGGCTTCCGCCTGATGGAGTCGCTGGCTGACGCGCACGCCGACGCCACCGCGATGGTGCGGGTCGAGGCGAGGGCCGCTGACCTGTCAGGAACGCCACAGCACGTGGTAGCCACCTTCGACGATCCGCCGCCGGCGGAGGTCCTGCGGGACTTCGACCGGGTTTTCCTGCTGAGCCCGGAGCAGGAGGAACAGGCCACCCTGGAGACGGTATTCATCGACGCGCTGGTGGCCGCTGGCCACGGCCCGCACGTCGTCAAGATGGCCGCGGACGGCTTCCAGGATCCGGACTGCGAAGTGCGCTTCATGCGCAGCCACCGGCAGGTCGCCGAGCATCTGGACGCCACCGGCCTGCCGGTCACCTACCTGGCCCCCAGCTGGTACATGGAGAACCTCGTGAATACGGCGGACGCCATCCGCGACGAGGGCACGATTTTCGCGCCCGCAGGCCGGGGCAAGGTGGGGTTCATCGCCGCGAAGGACGTCGCCCGCGTCGCGGCCGAGGTTCTCACCAGCGATGGCCACGAGGACGCGATGTACGTGCTGACCGGGCCGGAGGCGCTCAGCTACGCAGACGTCGCGGCGCGTATCTCGGCCGTTTTCGCGCGCCAGGTGGACTACGAGAACCAGCCTCGCGGGGATGCGCGGAAGCACCTGCTGGCGAGCGGGCTGACTCCGTGGCAGGCCGAGGGCACGCTCGAGATGTTCGACTGGATCCGGCACGGCGCCGCGGGCACGGTCACCGGGACGGCGCGCGAGGTGACTGGAAGCGATCCCCGCCCGATCCAGGATTGGCTGTCGGAGTGGCGCGGTACCTTCGTCGGGCGGCCGCCGGGTCTGCCCCCATCAGCCGTTTAGCCTGTCGTCCACGGCCAGCCCGATGTGCCGCGCGGCGCCTATTGGAGCCCGAAGAATCGGCGCACGCGCGCAGACTTGCGGGCCGCGACCCGGAGAAATGGGAGCGAGAACACGACCTGAGAGATGCTTCCGTACCGCTCGTAGATTGTCGCGTTCAGCTCCATGGCGAGCACGATGCTTCTCCCGAGAATGAAGAACCATCCCAGCGTCACGATGGTCGTGCCAATCGCTCCGTAGAGCTGGCTTGCGCGGCCGATCCGGTCCGGAAGATAGAACTCACTGATCGCGTGCATGACCGTGATAGTCAGACCCACGAGCAAGGATCCCGGCAGCAGCGCTCCCGGGTCATCGGTGGCACGCGGCAGCATCATCGAGACGCCCAGCCACGCCGACCCGTAGATCACCAGGGCCGGGACAAACGCAAGCCCCGCAATGCCCAGTCCCAGCTCTTCCCGCACTCGGTTCACGAGAATAGCGATCACGGCCATGCCACCGATCAGGCCGGCGACCAGGCCCGCCGCGCGCAACGAGGCCCGGGACCCCGTCAGCGGCAGCCGCCACGCGGCTGCGCTCGCTGCCCGCAGGGCCCTGCTCAACGACCGGCCCGCCGTCAGCACCCCGAACAGGCCGATCAGCACCGCGAACCATCGCGTGACGCCAGGCTGGTGAAAAGCCTGGCTGATCTCCGCCCCGAGGCTACCGGACACGCCAGCAGTCCGGCTGACGTCGGGGGCAGCGACGAATCCAGAGGCGAACCCTGCGATGCCGACCACCAGGAGCAGCAATGGCACGAAAAACAGAAACAGGCGAAACGCGATCGCGCTACCTAGGACCGGTCCTGCCGATTCCCGATCTCGGCTGTAGGTCCCGGCGATGACATCGACCACAGGAATGTGCTCATACCGCGCCAGCCACTGCCGAATTGGACTCAAGCGCGCCTGGGTCGCTTCAGCCAGCCTCCGGAACCCAGTGACGTCACGGGCGGCTTCACCGGCAGGCTGATCATCGGGGTCGTCGCTCATCTTGCCCCGCTCAGGCATCTCGCGCCATCCAGAATCTCGCCGTCCCCCGACCGAGTTGAGCGTGCACTCGGCCGGGCCTTCACGTCAGGTTCTCACGTCGACCAGCGGGGGCAGCGGGCCGCGCGTCGCGTCCGGCGCGACACGGCGATCCGGCGGGCACCGGCGCGCAAAGCGCGGACCGTCCCGCCGCCCGTGCTGTTCGCTTTCTGCGCCGCCGGGCGCCTGCTCCGCGCGCACTCGTGATGCCGGGCTCAAGCTGGCCGCCCTGGCCGGCTCGATGGAACTGACCCAACGGAGGACCAAGGCCCCTCCCCTGGGATAGTTGCGCCGCGGAAACATCGGGCGCGAGAAGGGGTGATCCCCGATGGATACCCGCGACGACGCGCTCAGGACCCTGCAGCGGAGCTGGGGAGAGATCTACGAGATCAGCGAGGCACGGGGGGTGTGGCGGGCCGTGAGACTACTTAACGGCCGGACCGTCATCGCCACCGACCCGGAGGCGCTGCATATGCTGATGGTCCGCGACTACGGCGTCGAGAAGGTGCGCGGGCAGAGGGTACGGCGTTAGCTGACTTGGTGCTCAGCGCGGAGACGCGGCGCGCTAGATGTCCGTCGATGCCGATGCTGAGCTCGTCGTGCTGCGGACGGTGCTCAGGGATCTCGTGGCCTTGCCCGCGCGCGTCAAGGATTCACATCCGGGCTCACGCCCGCTGGTCGTCGCGTCGGTGGCATGATTCCCGTCGGCGCCGGTTTCTGGCGCGTTCATGAGGCCGACGGTAGTCCGGTGTCTGGCGGGTCGGCAACGCCGGAGGTCGTGGGCTCGCGACGCACGTTGCCCTGGGCCGGGCACTTGCTGCGGCCAGTCCGAGTTCTCGATGATGTCCACAAAGTTGGCCCGCCGGAAGCCGGGCACGAAGTGCGCAAAGACATCCGCGTTGGCGGAGCGCCGCGCCGCCCCCTCTTTCCCCACGATCGCGTATTGGCCTGACCCGGTCTGCCCGGCTGGCAGCCAGCCGCGATCACCGGCTAACTGGAAATGGCCCTGGACGCTAGCTGCGCTGACGTTGCCTGCTGAGGCGAGACAGGCTGGGGCATCACCCTGCTAGCGGTAGCGAGGGGACTGAAGCCACCGTCCACGGGTAGTGGGCGCTGGCCGCGATGCCGGATCACCGGCCGGCGGGTGATGCTGGCGAAAGCCGAACCGGACTGTTGACCGGCAACGCGACGGACGGGAAGCGGCCCGGCGAAACGAGGCCGCACCGCCAGCGGAAAGGAGGCCAGCATGGAGCGCGCGGACTGGCTGGAGGGGGGTTTCGACTCCGCTCAGGCGCGATTCCTCATGCTGACGGCGATCACGCATCACCGGTTCCGGTCCAGGGCCTGGGGCGAGCGTGAGATCAGAAGGCTCCACGCCGAGCTCACGGAGATCGACGTTTCCGCGGCCGGGGTGCTTGCGTCCCGGCGCGGTCCCAGTGCCTGGAGCCGCCGTCCCGCTCAGCAACCGTGGCGGGAGGCGCAGGAAGCTTGCTGATCACCGCTGCAGGCCAGGGCCTGGCGCAGACTGGCCGCTCCCGTGGGTGATAAGCGGGCGGCACCGCCACCGTCGGGGGGAGCCGGTAAATCAGAGCAGACGAGCAGCGGGGGAATACCTGCTAGCTGCCATGCGCCGGCGGCGCATGACTGCCAGCCTGGTCGAATGCCGCTGCGGTGCCTGCTCGTGGACGACAGCGATGCCTTCCTCCGGGCGGCGAGCATTCTCCTTGAGCAAGAGGGCATGACGGTCGCGGGGGTGGCCTCGGACTCCGCCGAGGCGCTCCGGCAGGCCCGCGCCCTGCGGCCGGACGTCATCCTCGTCGACGTCGGTCTGGGGGAGGAGAGCGGCTTCGACCTGGCCCGGCAGCTGGCTCAGGACGGCCGGGACGGCCAGGACGGCAAAGCCGCGATGATCATGATCTCGGCGCGCGCCGGAGCCGATTATGCGGACCTGATCGCTGAAAGCCCAGCGGCCGGTTTCCTGGCCAAATCGAAATTGTCCGCGCGGGAGATTGACCGGATCCTGGGCCGCACGCCGTGCTGGGCTAGGCGGGACACCGGCTGCGTCCTCGTACGTCCGTTCGGCACTGAATTACTAACACGTCACCCTGCGGCGGCAAAGCCGCGCTGAGCGGTCGCGCGGTTTATGCCATTCCAGGTAGCAGGAATTCGGCTCTTCGGGCTAGCCGGGGGTGTCAGTTGGCTGCTGGCAAATTCCCGGAAGCCGGTGATCGCGGGTGGGCCTGGAACTCCGGGCTCCACGGGCCCGCTGCCGCAGCAGCCTTGATCACCCACCCTGAATATGGCTCCACACCGGGCGAGTCATCTGTGCGCGGGGAATAGCACGCTGGCAGTGGCATGAATGGCGTCAGGAATGGAACCAGCGGGACCGCACACGCCTAGTTACATTCCACTGGCGAACTTCCAACACGTATGGGCTTAGTATACGCGCGATTTTTACGGTGTATACATACAGTATGCAAATCAACAGGACAATTATAAGGAGAAGGATTAAAATGCAATTAGGAGTGGGGCCTGGGGGACTAATGGCCAGGTCCTTCGCCTCTGGTGTCATGGCGGCCGGCGGTATCTTGGGAGAGTCATAAGGAGGCTGTCATGAACCAGATACACGCCCGTCTCCCGGAATGGAATGAACAGCCACCGCCAGCATCGGGGCCGTACGCCGATCTCGCCAGCAGAATCTTTCACGGGCTGCGGGAGCGGCTGACCCGCCGGCATACCGAGCCCCCGGCCGCCACCGTCGCCCGGCACGCGCCCTGGTACCGCTTCCCCCGCCGCCCGAGGCACGCGTCCCGGAACATCCCGCCCCGCGACGAGCGCATCCGCAGCCACCGGAAGTCATCATGAGCGCCCGCGAAGTTCTGCACCAGATGCGGCCTTTCCCGCCGGTCTGGACCAGGCCGATGGACGACCGTCCGCCCTACGGCATCTGGCCGATCGCGGCGACCGGAGTCGTGACCGTCATCTGCACCCTGCTGCACCCGACCCACCCGGACATCTGGGTCTTCTTCGGCGGCTGGTGTGTCGGAGTGACCGGCGCGTCCGCGACCCATTACATCTACCGGAGGTAATAATGAGCGCCCGCGAAGTTCTTCATCAGATGCGGCCGTTCCCGCTGATCTGGCGTCGTCCGGTGGAGGACCGTCCGCCGTACAAGGTCTGGGCGCTCGGCAGCCTGGCCGTGTGGGCGGTCGTGCTGACCATCTTCGACGGGACCAACCATTCGCTAACCGTCCACGATGCCGTCTGGAACGTGTTCGCCGGCTGGTGCCTCGGCGTTATCGGCGCGTCTATCGCGCACCATTTGTACCGCCGGTAATGATGGGCGTAGTACCCGCGCGCCGACCGGCATCAGGAACCGCGCGATGGTCGTGGTGATGTACAAGACCGGCCCGCGGGTGGCCGAGGTGCTGGCGCGGGCTGGCCGTAGAAGGCCTTTCAGGCCCGCTGACCAGCTCGTATGTGCCGCACGCCACACGGTAGGAGGGCATTGGCATGGTCCCCCCACGCGTTACACGGGGTGATGGGGGAACACCATGAAGCTTCACCTGATCTACAACCCAAACCGCGGCGGAGCCGAGGTCCGAGTCCACAAGGCGGGCTGCCGTGGCATCCAGCGGGACCTGCGGGGCAGCACCTCCTCGGACGTCTTCGACGCCGCCAGCCAGGCCGAGGCCGTCACCGAGCGGTGGGGTGGCTTCATCAACGAGGGATCGATGACCGCCGCCGATGCGCCCGGCTACACCGACCCCCTGCCGTGCCCGCACGGGCTCCCGGAGGCGGGCCAGTCATGAGCACTCACACCGCCGCGTGGCACGCCGAGCTGGCAAGCAAGCTGGGTCACCCCGGCTACCTCACCCGGGCCGAAGTCATCAAGGCCGAAGTTGAGGAGTCCCGGTCATGAAGCTGACCACCGCCCAGGTCGTCGCCAAGCGCGACGCGGCCTCGGCCGCAGGGAACTGGGACCTGGCCGAGGAGTACGAGGCCGAACTGGAGCGCCGCGACGCCGAGCTGGAGGCCAGGGCAGACCGCGAGCGCGCTGGCTTCGACACCTCCACCTGGGACGACCCCCCGTGCGGGACCTCGCAGGTGCACGAGACCGGCTGCTGCACCTGCCCCAACGGCAGTGACGAAGCGAGCCGATCATGAGCAGCCGGGGATACCTGCCGCCGGTCGCGGACAAGTCCGGCGAGCTGCGGTCGCGCTGGTCCATCTTGTGAAGTTTGATGTCGGCGATCGGCGCGTCCAGGGGACCGCCCTCGATGGCCTCGGCGAACTGCTGGTGGCCGACGCCGGGGCGATCCGCCGGTAGCTGGCGCCACGGTGGTCTGCGTCGTCCCCTGCTAGCGCCAATGGCTGAACTCCTGCTGCCTGCGATGCGGGACGTGACAGCCGGGAGCCATGCTTGGCCAGCAGATTAGGTTTTTCCACCGGGAGGACCGGCAATTCTTTAGGCAGAGGTGCTCGTTCACGGGCCGGGGCAACCGGGCGCAAAGAGTACCGGCGTGGCTAGCCAGCTCGTCGTTGTCCGTGAGGGCCGCCACCCGTGCTGCGCGAGCGCGCATCCGACATCCATACGGAGGTCCGGACCATGTCAACGGAGAAGCAAAAAGAGGCTGCGCGACGCAACATCGAGAAGGCTCGTGAGGTCCAGAGCGAGCGTGCCCACGGAGAGCACATCCCGCCCAGTTCGGAGGGCATGAGCACCGCAGAAAAGGATCGCCTGCCGGTGGCGGAGTTCGCCTTTCCGGCCGAACGTAAGGAACCGCTCAGCGATGCTGCGCACGTGCGTAATGCAATTGCACGATTCGACCAGGTGGAAGGCGTCACTGATGAGGAGCGTGACCGGGCCTGGGCGCGAATCGAGGCGGCGGCCAGCAAGTACGGCGTCCACATCTCCGAAGGTGACTGGCGCGACCTGGCCGAGCACGGCAAAGATACGTAGTGATGAAGTCAGTGGTCGGCCAGCGCATGCCGGTGAATTGGCCGCCAGCCGGGGCGAAATAACGGGCCCCATCCACCAGCGTGGAAGCCAGGATCATCGGAAAGCAGGTTCGTCATGACAGATGCGGCATCGACGTATTGAAGATGACGCCGAGTGCCACGAGAACGCGGCCCGGAGCGCCGCCACCTCATCGTCGCGGCCCACCAGCCGCGACGGCGGCAGCAGCCGCAGCGGGACGTCGTGCTCGCCGACCCGTGGGCCTGAGTTTCCCGGATGTGCCCGGGCGTCCCGCGACCGCTCCACGTCGTTGATCACGCCGTCGGCCGTCTGGTACCGGTTGTCCGGCTCCTTCTCCAGCGGATAAGCGGCGCTCGAGCCAGTCGAGTGCTTCCTGGGCGATTTCGTGCCAGCCGTGGTCGATGGTGAGGGAGTGCCCCCGGTCAGCGAATTCCCGGAAGTCGGTGATCGCGGGTGACTTGTGGTAAAGCCGCCGGGTCGCTGTGACCACGGGCGGCGGGACGGTGTGGTCCTGGCCGCCGGAGATCAGCAGCAGCGGGCCGCGGGTCTTGTTGCCGGTGCCGACCTTGGCGGGGGAGCGGGGGGTGAAGTTGGCCAGCGCATCTTCGAACAGCGGCTTGCCCGGTGAGGGAACGGTCCAGCGTTCGAATAGCTCAGTGGATTCCGCCGCGGGCAGCGCGTTCCCGAAGCCGTAGCGGAACTGCTCAGCGGTCAGTGACACGGCCTTGTCCCGGTTGGCGGGCTGGCGCAGCGCGATCGAGGCGACCCGCAGCGCGGATAGCGGGAGGTAGAGCACCCCCTTGATGGGCGCCGGATCGATCGCGACTGCTGCGGCGGCCAGGTCCTGTCCGAGCAGTCGCTGCACGATGAGGCCGCCGAAGGAATGGCCGATGACGACCGGCTTGGCGGGCAGCCCGCCGATGATCCCGGCGTAGTGCTGGACGACGTCCTCGATGCCTTTCCCGGCGACTCGCCCGGGCTGCCGGCGGGTCTCCTCAACGGTGTCGGCGGTGCCCGGCCAGCCCGGCGCCACCGGGGCGTAGCCCGCCTCCTTGAACAGATCCACCCACGGGCCCCACGACGTCGCGTGCAGCCACAGGCCATGAACGAAGACAACCGGTGTGCTCGCTGGCTCCATTTCCCGGTCCTCTCGTCGGAAGGCGCCGGCGCTGTCCCAATAGGCAACGGCCGCCAACATAGGCAACGGCCGCCGACATAGGCAACGGCCGCCAGCAAACCCAAGCCCTACCCCGTCCGCCCCGTTATGTAACGGCAACGGCCATTACCACCCGGCGGATTTCCGGCGCGGTGCGGGGCGGGCGTGGTCCCGTGACGCTGGCTGCTGGTGGTGTGCTGCCGCCGGCTGCTCCGCGTGGCCGGCCGACGGCGCATGAGAATGGTGGTTCCGCGGCTGTGTAGAGAAGCGGTACTTGTACGCCTGCTTCACCACCCGTGCGGTTGCCCTGCACGTTGCTGTGCCCGCTCGCGCTGGGCCTTGGTGATCTCGGTGCGCTGCCGGAAGGGGTGGCTGCCCCGACGGTGGGCACCGGGGCAGTCCGGAATTGTCCCCTTGTCGTGACAGGCGTCCCTTAATAACGAGCCGAAC
>Ga0181521_10004847_pt1 | contig 15210 bp, 11 predicted proteins | sample PEATcosm2014_Bin_32_FD_119764 | JGI IMG/M metagenome (GOLD analysis project Ga0181521, IMG submission 119764) | Peatland microbial communities from MTU Mesocosm Facility, Houghton, MI, USA - PEATcosm2014_Bin02_60_metaG | ecosystem: Environmental > Terrestrial > Soil > Wetlands > Peat | place...
CGATGAGGATTAACATACGCCGGAAAATCACTCAACTCGAACCCCGCGCGCGGGGTACGAAGTGCGCCTTCATCCGCGCCGCCTCGCGGCTTGCCCGGAGGGACGGCGACGCGCGGGCCTGGAGCTCGCGGTGGAATTGTGGGCGATTGGCCGGTCTACTCGAAGCGGTTCCCGCCGGCGCATCGCTGCGCGTAGATCCTTCGCCTTTACATTCCGACTGCTCAGGATGACGGAAAGGCTCGGCCGGCTGGTCGGCGCCGTTGCGGCGCGGATCGCGCCAGCGCACGCGCGCCCACGGGCCCTGGCGAGAAATTTTCAGGAGTTCACGCACTCCGTGAATTGCCTCTCCCCTCGGGAGAGGCGGCGAGCATCGCGAGCGGTGAGGGCGCACTCGCGAAGAGCGCGAACCGGGCGGCGCACGACTTCAATTCCCTCGGCGCTCAGCGCACCGGGACGATGAAGTTGCCCGGGTTGGCGATCATCGCCTGGCGGATATCGGGATGCGCGGCGAGGAACTGGTCGAGGTCGGGATGTTTCTTGGCGTAGCCGCGATCGCCGACCAGCTTCGGATGCTTCGCCAGATCGGCCACGATTTCGGGATGCGCATCCGCGAACTCATGCCATGCCCGGTGACGGTTGAGCTCGGCGTCGCTGAGCCTGGCCGGCTCGGGCACGAGTATCTTGTTGCCGTTGACGATTGCGCCCGGCGGAATTGGCGCGCCCGGCGGAACTATCTCCGGCGCGGTCTGCGCCCACACCGTCGCGGCAAAGGCTCCTGCCGCGAGCACGCTCACTAATAAAGCACTGGTACGATTCATCGCTGTTCCCCTCCTATGATTTTCGCTTGCCATGTTCCACGGGTATCAAATTGACCCGGCAACTCACGAACCCAAAAGGCGGCGGCGGACGATTACCTCTGCCAGCACGAGCACGATCGCGATCGGAATCAGTCCCGGCGCCGCGCTCGAATGGGTGGTGACGGTCGCGCCGCCGGAACGCCTGACGATAGCGGCTGCCGGCGCGTCGAATTCGCCGTGCGTGCTCGCCGCGATCGTGCGCAGCAACTCGATGTTCGGGGGGCGAATCTTCAATTCGGCGGCGTCGGCCGGCGGCGCGCCCACCACCGCGAATTGGCGGCTCAGCAGCACCTGCTCGGTGTCGCGCGCCTTGCGCATCAGGGTGGCGACGTACTTGCCGCGCGCGAGCGGTCCGGTATCGCCGCGATAGAGGGAGCCGCCCGCCTGCGTCATCGCGACGTCGAAGGCCTTGTCCGCCGAGGCGATCCGGCACACCAGGTCGGTCGCCGGGGCGGGCTCGGCCTTTTCGGCGACGATTCGCAATCCGCCGCCGGGCGCGTCGCCGATGCGAAGGTTGAACAAGCCCGAATCGCCGGGCCGCGCGGCCCAATTCACGATTTGCGACCAGAATTCCGCGTAGCGATCCCATCGAATCCAGCTCAGCGACGCGAGCGAGTCCGGATCGCCGGTGAAGACCACGCTGCGGCCAAGCCCGTACGCCCAACTGGCAAGCAGCGGCGCGCTCTTGTCGCCGCGATGAATCACGATCGCGGATTTGGCGCCGTCTTTGGCCTCGGTGGTGGCGAAGTACTCGATCGGCGGAATCTCCTTGCGGCTGATTCCGTTCAGAATCGCGCTGCGGCCGTCGAGCTCGAGCCGAATCTGCGTGTGCTCCTCGCGGTTCATCGCCTTGCGCGTGAGCCGGACCAGGAGTTGCGGCAGCTTCTCGATATCCTCGACCCGGTAGAAGATTCCGCCGGTCGCCTGGGCGAAGTCCTCGAGCAGGCGCAGGTTGGCGAGGTCGGGTCCGATCCGGATGGTCGAGACCGGGATGTGCTTGTCGGCGTAATCGGCGATCAGCGCGTCGTGATCGTGGTACTGGCGATTGGTATCGCCGTCGGTGATCAGGATCACCTGGCGCACCGCGATACCGCTGGCCAGAATTTCGCGCTCGGCAATTTCGAGCGAGTCCTTGAAGTCGGTGCCACCGCCGGGTTCGAGCCGCTCGATCCGCTTCTCCAGCGCGTCGCGATCGTCCCCGAGCGGGCGCAGGCGCGAGAGCACGTACGGCTGCGAGTCGAACGCGATTACGCCGGCGTAGTCGGTATCGTCGAGCTGGCGCAGCAGCGCGATCGCGGCCTGCTTGGCGTAGCGGATTCGCTCGCTGTCGCGCACCGCCGGATAGCGCGAGTTGTAGCTCATCGAGTTGGAGCGATCGATACACAGGTAGACCGCGACCGGCTCGCGCGCGGGCGGCGGCGGCTGCGGCCGGAACATGATCGGCAGCGCTTTCTCGAGCGATCCGCCCTTGAAGGCGTTCTCGCGCAGGGACTCGCCGGTTACGATCAGTCCGCCGCCGTAATCGGCGACGTAGCGATTGAGCGCCTGCTGCGCCGGTTCGGTCAACTCGGCCGGAGTGGCGTCGGCCAGGATCACGGCCTGGTACGGCAGGTAGCTTTCAGCCTGCTCCGGCAGGCCGCGCGGCGAAGCCCGATCGACCCGGCACTTGCGATTCGCGAGCGCGCTTATCAGGCTCTGGGGCGGATCGCTCGAAATCACCAGCACTCGCGGCGCGGCGATCACCGAGACCGCGGTCTCGGCGCGCGCGCTGGTCGCCAGCAGTGGCGCGGGCACCTCTAGCTCGACGCTCACCAGGTAAGCGCCGGCTCGATCGATTCGATAAGGCAGCTCGAAGCGGTTGAGGCCCGGATTCAACGTCACGATTTGCGCCCCGATCAGCGCGCCGTCCTGCCTGAGCCTGACGCGGGCGTCGGCCGGACCCGACGCTTCGCTTTCGATCGCGAGGTCGAAGGCGAAGCTCGATTGTTCGCGCACCGCGTCGGGCGCGGAGAACCCGGTCAGCGCAACCCGCCGGCTGGCGGACGGCGGTGGCGCGGCGGTATAGATTCGCACGCCGTCCTCGGCCATCGCGGGCAACTCGTCGGCCGCAGCGCCGGCGGTTTCATCGCCGTCGCTCAGGATCAGCAGGCGTTTCTCGGCGCCTACGGGGAAAAGCCCGGCCGCAGCCGTCATAGAAGCGGCAAGATCGGTCGCGCCCGGGTCGGGCCCCGGCGCGTGGTCGGCGAGCGCGCGGATCGCGAGCCGCGCGCCGGTTTGGGGATCGCAGGGCGGCGCCGCCAGGCGCGAATCGCGGCCGAAGGCAAGCACGGTGAGCCGATCCCGTGGATCCATCACGCGGGCAAGTTCCGCTACTTGTTGGCGCATCCAGGCGAGCTGGTCCGAAGCGATCGACCGGGATCGGTCGGCCGCGACCACGATCGTCATCCGCCGCGCCGCGCTCCGCCGCGCGATCCGCAATCCGGCCGCCATCAGCACCAGGATCGCGAAGCAGGCCACGCGTAGCGCGGTCTCGGCCGCGCCGATCGCGCGGCGGCCGCGCCGGATCGCGACGGTCCCCGGCACCGCGATCAGTGGCGCCAGGATCAGCAGCCACAGGAATATCGGACGTTCAAACATTGTGGGGCCGTTTAAGCATGGCGCCATCTCCAGCCCGCCGCGTCGCGCAGGATAAGCGCCGACTCGATCAGGAAAACGGCCAAGGCGAGGCCGAGCAGGATCGCCTCCAGCGGCCGCGGGCTGGTCCATCTCGCCGCTACCGCACCCGGAGGCGCGCGGCGCGCAGTTTCGGGAGCGGCGGGCGAAGCCGCGTTGAGATCGGACTCGGCCGCGTCGAAGTAGTTCGCGAACACCGCGGCGTCGGGGCCCTCCGACTCGACGCCGTAGCGTCCGGCCTGTTCGGCGCGGAAGCGCACGCGTCCGTTACTGTCGGCGGATAGGGTTCGACGGGTCCCATCGGGCGCGACGATCGTCGCCACGCCCGCGGCGGGTACGGTGACGTAGGAGCCGGTCTCGACGATTTGCAGATTTTCAGGAGCCGTCAGTTGCTTCAGCAGATCGACGGTGAGAATCAGCGCGTCGAGCCGGTCGGGGTCGAGCAGCAGATGGCCGCGGAGGTCGAAGGCGATGACGCCAACCATCCCGGCGCTGTCGCGGCCCAGCGCAGCGAGCGGAATCGTCGCGGGATCTCCGGCCGCGATGCCGCTGCCGTGCACGTCCATCCAGGGCGCAATCGAGAGGACGCGCGCGGGTCCCAATTGCAGCGGTCTTGAAAGATCGCCGGCGCCCGCGCGATCGCGCAACTCGGCGGACGCAACCGCGCCCTGGAGCCCGAAGCCCGCCCCCGTTGAATTCGGATAGATATACAATCGCGACGGCGCCTGGATTCGCGAGTCGTAAAAGTCGTGCATCACGGCCAGCGAGATGTCGGCGGGCTCATCGGCAGGCTTGAACTTGCTCGAGTCGATCGCCGTGACGATAAAGTTCTGATTGACCGCGAGCAGCACGCGCGCCAGGTCGTCGCGCACGCCGGCATCAGGCGAGACCACCAGGACCTTCTCGGGCGCGTCGATCTGCGCATAGGCCCAGCGCTGGTTGTCGGCCGCGAGCGGATCGTCATTTTCGATCCGCGCGCTCACCAGCCCGCCGCTCTGGAGCGGGCCGAACGGCACCACGGCCTGAGCGTCCGGGTCGAGCATCACCGCAGTGCGCAGAACTTTAGCGCCCGCACATTCGATCTCGAGACCGCATAAACGCGGCCGCCGCGAGAAGTTACGCAGCACGCAACTGCCGCGCGAGCTGCGCACGATGCCGGGATCGAGCGAGACGATCGCGAGGTTGTCGGCGCGCGCGCCGATCCGATGGAACCGCAGCCGGCCCTGCACCTGCGCGCCGGCGGCGAGATCCTGCGGCGGCAGCCGATCGGCGTACAGATCGATCGTATCCGCATCGCGGGCGCGCATCAGCGCCGCCGAGAGCGCGGCCGCGCGGCCGGGAGTGTCGAGCGGTTTGAGCGCGGCAGCGGCGGCGCGAATCGAATCGCGATTCGCGCTCGGACCGTGCACCACCCGGGCCTCGAGCGCGTAGCCGATCACGCTGAACTCGTCGCCGGGTGGCGCCTGCGCGAGCATCGTGAAGGCGTCGCTACGGGCCAGGTCGAGACGAGTGAGGTTGCCGTCGCGCGCGCCCATCGCGGCGCCGAGATCGAATACCAGCGCGTGGCGGCGGATATGATCGGCCGGCGCGGGCATCCTCAGATAGGGGCCGGCCGAGGCGATAGAGAGCGCGCCGAGCCCGACCAATTCGAGCCAGAACATCAGATCGACGCGCAGCAGGCGCGCGCTGGCGACCGGCGCCGCAACCTCATCGAACAGGATCAGGCTCGACACTTCGAGCGTCGGGCGCGATCGCGCGCGCAAATAGATGAGCACCAGCGCGCCGAGGCTGGCCAGGTAAATCAGGTTGAAGGGAGCGAGCAGGCCCATCGCTAGCGCACGAGTCCCAGTCTGGGGAATTCGCGTTCGACGATTTCCTCGAACCGCGCCGCGCCGAAGGCGGGCGTGTACGAAATTCGGCGCGCGGTGCAGAAGTCGCGCAGGCGGGCCGCGAGCTTTGCGGCACGGCTGCGGCAAGCGGCGGCGGCCTGAGCGCCGAGCGCCACGTCGCGGACCTGGCCGGTCTCGCAATCGCGCAGGCGATAGAGTCCCGGCGGCCACGAGCCGCTGCTCTCGCGCTCGCCCATCACGTGCACGGCCTTCACTTCATGCCCGGCCGCCAGCACGCGGCCGAGCGCTTCTTCATAATCGAGCGGGCTCACCAGAAAATCGGAAATGACGATCACGACTCCTCTGGCGCGCCGCTCCTGCAAAAGCTCACCGGCCGCGGCGCCGAGGCGCGTCTCACCCGCGCATCCCATCGCCGTGACGAAGCTCTTGAAGCCCGGATACGACTCCTGCCGGCGATGGAAATCGGTCGCGGAGAGCTTCATCGCGCCGCGCCGCATCCCGAAGCCGACCAGCCGCGCAGCGTGATTGTCGCTCATCGCGACGTAGGTAAGCGCCGCGCCCAGAGCCAGCGCGAGTCCGAGCTTGTCGTCACCCGCCGGCAATCCCATCGAGGCGCTGGTATCGATCAGAGTGGTGACTTCGATTTCGCGTTCGGGACGGAAGGTCCGGATCACCAACTGGTCGTGGCGCGCGAGCGTGTTCCAGTCCAGGAAGCGCAGATCGTCGCCTTCGGTGTAATCCCTGAAGTTCTCGAACTCGAGCCCGGAGCCCTGGACGCGCCCGAGCGTACGGCGGCCCGCGCGCTGGGTCCGCGCGCGCTTGATCCCGAGCACGAGGCGATCGAGACGCTTGAGAAAATCGGGCTCGAAAGCTCGCGCTTCGAGCATGGCCTGCTCCTCAGCCGCGCGCCGCGCGCACCGACTTGATCACTCCCTGGATAATATGGTTGGCCTCGATTCCGTCGGAATGGGCGGCGTAGTTGAGCATGATCCGATGGGTCAAAGCACAGGGCGCGATCCTTTCGACGTCGTCGAGCGAGACGTTGGCGCGGCCGTCGAGCAGCGCGACGACCTTGGCGCCGAGGATCAGCGCCTGCGCGCCGCGCGGACTCGAGCCGAACGCGACGTATCGATCGACCGCGTCGTTTTGCACCGGACCTTTGCGGCCGCCCATGAACGCCGCGCTCGAAGGTTGCGTCGCCCGCACCAGCCGCGCGACGAATTGCTCGACCGCCGGCGCCACTATCACCTCGCGCACCAGGCGCTTCAGCGCCTCGATTCGCGCCGCCGCTTCGTCGCCCGTGAAGACCGGCGCGATTGCGTCCGACTCGGCGCCGGTGGTGGTGGAGATTATCCGCGTCAGCTCCGACTCGTCGGGATAGTCGAGACTGACCTTGAACATGAAGCGATCGAGTTGGGCTTCGGGCAGCGGATAGGTCCCCTCCATTTCGATTGGGTTGAGCGTCGCCATCGCGAAGTACGGCGGCCTGATCGGATAGGTTACGCCGCCGACGGTGACCTGCAGCTCGGCCATCGCCTCGAGCAGCGCCGACTGGGTCTTGGGCGTGGCGCGGTTGATTTCGTCGCCGAGCAGGATATGGCAAAAGACCGGCCCGGGCTGAAAAGCGAATTCGCGCCGCCCGTCGTCGCCCGAGACGATCACGCGCGTGCCGGTGATATCGGCCGGCATCAGGTCGACCGTGAACTGAATCCGGTTGAAGCTCAGGTTGAGCGCGTGGCCCATGGCCTTGACCAGCGTGGTCTTGCCGGTGCCGGGTACGCCCTCGATCAAGACGTGCCCGCCGGCGAAGAGCGCGATCAGCAACTCTTCGACGGCGCGCTCATTGCCGATTATCGCCTTGTGGATCTCTGTCTGCACCCGGCGGAAAGTGCGGACCAAATCGGCGACGCCGGGCAACTCGAATGCGGCTGCGGCGCTCATGACTCCGCTTCGCTCATCGATCGAACATCCTCTTCACCTCCGCGCGGTCGTCGTCGGGAACCGCGCTGCGCGCGATCGGCTGGTCGGGAAGCTGGCGCGGGTTCAGCGACGCCCGCACTCGCGGCGGCAGATAAGACTGGACGCTGCGCGGACCGCGCTCAGCCGGGCGCGCCTCGACCATGATCTCGAAGCCCTCCGATCCCAGCGGCGGTTCTTCGGCCTGGCCGAACAGATGCTCGGGATCGGAGCCGGAGCCGTGCGACGATCCGCCCGCGCCCCGCTCGTCACCTTCACCCTGCGCCTGCGGCTCATCGGACAGGTTGTTCGCCGCGCGGTCCTGTGCCGGCTGATCGGGATTCGGCACGGCGCCGCCCGGGCTGCCATTGCCGGCGGTCTGTGAAGGCGGCGAACCGCCGGGCGCGTGATTGTTGCCGGCGCGATCGGAGCGGGCTTCGCCGCCCTCCGGCGGCGTATGCGGCGAGTCGGCGGCGTCGTCGCCGGAATTCCGCCCGCTGCTATCGGTGAGGCGCAATCGCAACCGCGACCCGGACTCGTGACCGGTCATCTTATCCTGGATATCGCCGGCCAGGTCCCGCGCGCGGCCCATGAGCCTGCCCAGCGCGCTGTCGGATTCACCCTGTGCATTGCCGGCGCGCGCCAGTTTCTGATCGAGCTTGCGCATCGCGGACGGGTCGCCGCTGATCTCGACCGCGGTACCGAGATCCGGATCGAGCGGGCGCACGTCGAGGTTGTTCACATCGAGTTCGAGATCGGCATGAGCCGCTTTCGACGCAATCTGCGCGCGCCGTTCCATCAGCGCGAATCCGGCGACCAGAATCGCGAGCAGGCTGTAAGCGAGCAGTCCATAGATCGAGCGCGAGATCCGGCGCGGCTCGACTTTGGCCGGAGCAAACTCGTCGCGCAGGCTGAGCGTATCTTCGAGCAGGTACGGCCAGAGCTGTCCGCGGCCGCTTGCGTTTGGTGCGATCGAAACGACCGTCGTGAGCCTGCCCTTCAAACCAGTGCGCTGATCGGCGATGATCGCGGCCCGCTCGAGCGTCGCGCGCATCCGGGATGAGCGCCGGATCGCGCGCACGAGCCCGACCATCAACGCCGCGCCCAGCACGATCGCAACGCAGAGGAACTTGAGCGGCTGCAGCAGGAAGGCGGCGAGGAGCACGATCGCGCCGGTGCCGACGATCAGCGACAGGCTCTCGAACAGCCCCTGCTGGAGGGCGAGCCGATTGAGCCGCGTCCGCACCTGGACGACCCGGCGCAGAATCACGCCGAGCTTTTCATCACCACGGCTAACTTGCCCGCGGCGTACTTGTGATGCGGACGGCATCGGCTGCTTATTTCGACAGTAAGCCAGCGGCCGTCGAGGCGCAACGTACAAGTCTGGCGGGTAACTTGCGTCACTCATCGCGATCGGACGACGCCGATTTTCGGGCAGGCCCGCTCGATCGGGCATCGCGAGCATCGTGGCGACAGCGGATGGCAAATCGTCTGGCCGAAGGCGACCAGCAGCCCGTTGTATTCGAGCCAATGGCGGCGCGGCAGCACTTCGCGCAACGCGACCTCGGTCCGGTCGGGCACTTTGGTTCGCACCAGACCCCATCGATTGGAGATTCGATGGACGTGCGTGTCGACACAGATGCCGGGCTTGCCGAAAGCTTCGGTCACGACAAGGTTGGCGGTCTTGCGGCCGACGCCGCTAAGCGTCAGCAGCTCGTCGATGGTGTCTGGCACCCGGCCGCCGAAGCACTCTTTGAGGTCCCGGCAAATTGAAAGTATCGCTTTAGCTTTGGTGCGATAGAACCCGACCGGATAGATCAGCCGTTCGAGCGTTCGCCGATTGAGCCGCAGCATCGCGTCCGGCGTCGCGGCGCGGGCGAACAGGCGCGCGCAGGCTGCTTCGGTAGTTTCGTCGCGAGTGCGAAGGCTCAGGATACATCCGATCAAAGTCAGGAACGGGTCGCGACGCTCCTGCGCGATCAATCCGACGATCGGCGCATTCCATCCCGGCGCCTCGCGCCGCAACACGTGCAGTATCGCGGCGATCGTGCGCGGCGTCACCGCGGGACGATCGGCGCTTCGGTCTGGGCGAGTGATGCGTTTTCGATTCGCCACGGCATTAATTCCTGGCACATGAGCGGCGCCATTTGGACTGCGCGGTTTGAGATGGCGCCGTCGATGCGATACAGGTCTCGCGACAGAGGTCTCATTCCCATAATGATGCGCGCAAGACTCCGCCAACCGATTCGTGCCTCCGCGGCACGCGGCGCGTCCGCTTTGATCGTGGTCGTTGTCGTCGTCGTTCTGGCGCTCGCGCAGCCGGCCCGCGGCCAACCGGCTTCGCCGTCTCCCTCGGAATCGCAACGCGCGGCCATCCCCAAGGCGATCGACTACGACAAGGTAACCGCCGAGGCCACCGACCTGCTGAGCCGGTACATCAAGATCAACACGACCAATCCGCCCGGCAACGAGTTGGCGGCGGCGAAGATGCTGCGCGAGAAATTCCTCGCCGAGGGAATTCCGGCCACCGTCTGGATCCCGCAGCCGAACCGGGCGGTGATCGCCGCGCGTCTGCATGGAATCGGCAAGCACAACAAATCGATCGTGCTCTTGAGCCATATGGACGTGGTGCCCGCCGAGGCCAAGGAGTGGCAGGTGCCGCCCTTCTCGGGACTGGTGCAGGACGGCGAAATCTGGGGGCGCGGCGCGCTCGACGACAAGGGCCCCGGGGTGGTCGAGTTGATGGCGATGCTGGCGATCAAGCGGGCGGGAATCCTGCTCGACCGCGACGTGCTCTTTCTGGCCACCGCCGATGAAGAGGACGGCGGCCGCAACGGCGCGGGATGGCTGGTCGAGCATCAGCCCGACGTGATCACCGACGCCGGATTCCTGCTCAACGAAGGCGGCGAGATCCGGGCCGAGCCGGGCAAGCCGAAGCTCTACCAGGTCTCGGTCTCGGAAAAGACCCCGCTCTGGCTCAAGCTCACGGCCGAGGGCGCAAGCGGCCACGCTTCCAGTCCGCCCGATCAGACCGCGGTCACGCGCCTGGTGCTCGCGCTCGCGCGACTGGTCGAATATCACACGCCGATCAAAGTCCTGCCGATCGTCGAGGACTATTTCCGCCAGACCGCCCGGATCGATCACGGGCCGCGCGAGATGGCGGACCTGAGATCGGCGCTGCACGATCCCGCCTTCAGCAAACAGTTCCTCGCGATTCCGATCCAGAACGCCTCGGTTCGCGATACGATTACGCCGACGGTCCTGGCGGGCAGCAGCCGGATCAACGTCCTGCCCTCGGCGGCTACGGCGCAGCTGGATTGCCGGCTGCTGCCGGGCGACCAGCCGGGGACGTTGATCAAAACCATCGGTAAATTGATCAACGATGATCACGTTCGGATCGATCAGATCCTCAACTTCGCGCCGATCGCGTCGGCAGAGAAGACCCCGCTGATGAGCGCGATCGCGAGCCTGGCGGGCAAGCGCGACCAAGCCGCAGTCGTGCCGATGATGCTGGATGGATTCACCGACAGCCACTACTTTCGCCAGCGCGGGCTGGTCGCCTACGGATTCATCCCGCTCGAATCGACGCCCGAGCTCTCGCGCACCATCCACGGCATCAACGAACGAGTCCGGATCAGCAATCTGCGCGGCGGCATCGAGCGGATGGTCGAGCTGCTCAAGATCTTCGGCGGCCGACAGGAGAAGTAATTTGCTGCGCGCCGGAACCGGCCACTCGACCGCCTCCAATCCGCGCACCGCCGCGGCCGAAGCCACCGCGGCTGCGCTCGCGCAGGCCGGTCTCGCGCGGGCCGAGGGCGCTCTTTGCTTCGCCACCAGCGCGCACGGCGCAGCGTTTCCGCTGATCGCGCGGACGGTCGCCTCAGAGGCGCGCACCCGAGAGATCGCCGGATGCGGCGCCACGGGCTTAATCGGCGCGGAGCGCGAGATCGAATCGGGGCCGGGAGTTTCGGTGCTGGTGTTCGGCGGCGAGGCGATCCACGCCAAGCGCCTGTTCTCCGCTCCCTTGCGCGGGCGCGCGGCGCAGGCCGCCGGCGAGATCGCGGCGGTCGCCAAAGCGGCGCCCGGCGCGAGCAAGCTGCTCTGCCTGTTCCCCGATACCTACAACTTCGAGGCCGAGCCCTTCCTGTCCACGATTGAGCGCGAGCTGCCCGGCGTAACGATCGTCGGTGGCGGAGCCAGCGAGGACGGCTCGATCGGCGAGACCTTCCAGTTCTCCGGCGACGCGGTCAGCTCGAACTCGATCGCCGCGATGCTGCTGTCGGGCGACTTTGACCTGAATATCGGCGCGTCGCTCGCCTGCGCGCCGATCGGCGCCGCCCATCGCGTGACCGCCGCGCGCGACAACATCCTGATCGAGCTCGACGGCCGCCCGGCCTACGAAGTGTTCGCCGAGGCCGCCGGTCCGCTGGCGGAAGATCTGCGCCGCGCGCTCGCCTTCGTCTTCGTCGGCATCCCGCTCGATCCCGGCGGCGAACGGATCGAGCGCGGCCGCTACCTGGTCCGCAATATCATCGGAGCCGGCCCCGAGCAGGGCGTCCTCGCCGTCGCTCATCGGCCCAAGGTCGGCGACACGATCGCGCTGCTGCTGCGCGACGGCGAACGCGCCCGCAACGACTTGAAAGAAACGCTCGCCGAGATGGCCGCGCGAATTGTCAAACCGCGCGCGTTCGGACTCTACTTCGATTGCGTCTCGCGCGGCTCGGGGCTCTATCACATGGCCGATCACGACTCGGCATATATCCGGCAATATCTCGGCGACTTTCCGCTGATCGGATTCTTCACCGGCTGCGAGATCGGACCACTCGGCGGCGCGACCAGATTGCTCCAGTACTCAGGCGTGCTGGTGCTGGTCTCGGAAAAGAGCTGATCGCGATCTTCGCTGTCGCTCGGCTCGGCGAAAAAATTTCCTCTGCGGCGCCGCGATGTCGATCTGACGCATCGTCGTTCGACTATGAGTATGAAGGACTAATTCCACCGGAGGCGCGACGATGAAGTACATGATCATGGGAATGGAGCCGCGTGGCGAATTCCGGCAGCTCCCAAGCGACGAGCAGAATCGCCGAATCCGTAAACACCAGCAGGCGCTCGACGACCTGCTCCGGGCGCGCGTGATCGGCGGGCGCCCCGGACTGATATTCGTTTCAGCCGGCCTCGGGCCGTTCCATGGCGGCGAGGGCGATGCAATCACGGTAAAGAACCGCGGCGCCAAGCATCTCCGTGTCGACGGTCCGTTCCCCGAGACCAGGGAAGTCCTTGGCGGCTTCGATATCATCGATTTCGAGTCCCATGCGGAGGCGATGGAGTTCGCGAAAGCCGAGCACGACCATGAGACCCACGTCGCGGAAATCCGGCCGATCCGCGAGTTCTGGTGGATCTCACAGAATCAGGGTTCGCACGCGGCCAAGCTGTTTATGCTCACTTCGGTCGAAGACGAACGCGCAGTGATGAGCCTGCCCGAGAGCGAGCGCAAGCAGATCATGCGGCAGCATCAGGCGGTCGGCGCCGAGTACGTCACCAAGGGCGGCATGCTCGACCAGGAGCCGGGGCTGTGGGTGGGAGCGCGGCTCGCCGTTTCTTCCGAGGCCGCGACGATCCGATGGACCGGCGGCGCGCGTCACGTCACGGACGGTCCGTTCGCCGAAACCAGGGAGGTGATGGGCGGCTTCAATCTTATCGCATGCAACTCGATCGACGAGGCGATCGGATGGGCCGAAAGGCTCGCGCCTCGCGCCGGCGACGCAATCGAGCTCAGATCGGTCGACGGATGCTGGTGGGTCTATCACGAGTGACGGCGATTTCTCCGCGGCTGTACGAATAGCAACCAGCGCCACGGGAGCTTGCGACGCTCGCCGCGCGATGAGATAGCCTCATCGTGGCGGCGCCATGAAACGCGACGACTTCGAGCGCTTTTACCGCGAGGAATTTGGGCGGATCATCGCCGCCCTGATCCGCACAATCGGGGATTTCGACGTCGCCGAAGATACGGTCCAGGAAGCGTTCGCGGCGGCGATCGAGCAGTGGCCGCGAGATGGCACTCCTGACAATCCGCGCGCATGGATCGCCGGCGTCGCACGCAACAAGGCGATCGATCGTTTGCGCAGACAGTCCCGATTTGCCGGACGCAACGACGAGCTTCGCCGCATGATCGAGAGCGCGGGCGAGGAATCCCCGCCCGCCGATTACGCAATGGCCGACGAACGGCTGAGCCTGATCTTCACCTGCTGCCATCCGGCGCTCGCGCCCGAAGCGCAGGTCGCGCTTTCGCTTCGCGCCCTATGCGGCCTCACGACCGAAGAGATCGCGCGCGCCTTCCTGGTACCGCCAGCCACGATGGCGCAGCGGCTGGTGCGCGCGAAGCACAAGATTCGCGCGGCGAAAATTCCCTATGAGACGCCGCCGCAAGAGCGGATGCCCGAGCGGCTCGATGCGGTGATGGCGGTGATCTACCTCGTTTTCAACGAAGGCTACGCCGCGACCGCGGGAGATTCGCTCGTCCGGCGCGAGCTGGCGCACGAGGCAATTCGGCTCGGCCGCCTGCTCGCGGATTTGATGCCGCAAGAGCCTGAACCGCGCGGATTGCTGGCGATGATGCTGCTTCACGATGCGCGGCGCGACGCACGCGTCGATACCGACGGCGACCTGGTGCTGCTCGAAGACCAGGACCGCAAGCTCTGGGACCGCGAGCAAATCGAAGAAGGGCTTGTGCTTGCAGATGCCGCGATGAAGGCTCCTTCGCCCGGCCCATATGCGATTCAGGCCGCGATCATCGCCGAGCATGCGCGTGCGATGCAGGCTTCGGAGACCGACTGGATTCGAATCGCGCGATTGTATGACGCACTATTCCGAATGAGGCCCACACCGATCGTTGAACTCAATCGCGCGGTCGCCGTCGCGATGGCCGAGGAACCCGAAGCCGGACTTCGCTTGATCGAGGCGCTGGAAGCGCGCGGCGAGTTGACCGATTACTACCTGATGTGGTCGGCAAAGGCCGATCTGCTGCGACGGATGCGACGTTTCGCCGAGGCGGAGGCCTGCTATCGCAATGCGCTCGCGTTGGTCGGCACCGAACCGGAGCGGCGGTTTCTCGAGCAGCGGATCGCCGAGGTCAAAGCCGGCCGTTGAGGTCATCCGGTGCGGTCTCGTCTTGCGGGCCTAGACCACGATAAACAGCTTCGTCGCTAGCGACCCCGGCAGGCTTTCGCGCCTTCGGCATTGACGTCGGGCGCCAGCACGGCTCCATCAGGCACGAACGGCGCGGCGGGAGGCAGGACCTGCCTGCAGTCAGATTTCTCGTGTACAGGCAGGCGCAGGTCAAGGTTCGAGATCGATATAGAGAACGTACCGTTCGACGGGCGCGCGTAGGGAGAATCCTGTCCAAGCAGCTGGAAGCGGGCCACGTGGCCCTTCGCAAAATGCCACGCGCCCGGGTTGAGCTGAAAGACCTGGCTGCCGTTCGAGGTGGGACGATAGACGCCACGGGCGACGAGCGTCTCGGTGCCGACGGGCAGGATTCCCTGTGTTGGGGTCACGTCCCAAAGCCGCCCTGCGACCTCGGGAAAGTCGCCCGTGAACGTGAGGTCGAAAATCGCGGTTGCCGCACCCATTAGCGTGTAACCCTCGCCTGTCGCCGCGGGCAGGTCCCAGTTTCCCGTGTTGGGCTCATCGGGATTCGAAGGGATAACATTGAACGAGGCACATGCCGAGTTCAGACCTGCTGCGATCGTGGAATCGCCGCCTGCCGAAGTGAACGTCTGTGTCTCGTTGGATTGGAGGCGCACCTCGCCCGGATGAAGCGCCACCCAGCTGGCGGCAGTGAATGGTCCGCCCGACTTTGCGGTGCCGGGGCACGTTTC
>Ga0181521_10004850_pt1 | contig 15201 bp, 15 predicted proteins | sample PEATcosm2014_Bin_32_FD_119764 | JGI IMG/M metagenome (GOLD analysis project Ga0181521, IMG submission 119764) | Peatland microbial communities from MTU Mesocosm Facility, Houghton, MI, USA - PEATcosm2014_Bin02_60_metaG | ecosystem: Environmental > Terrestrial > Soil > Wetlands > Peat | place...
CGCGAGGTATTCGGGCAGTTCCAACACCCCCATCCCGCGCGCATAGGCACGCACGTAGTTCTGCGCGTCGCGCAAACAGCCGAGATAGGGCACTTTGAGCTTGGAGAGGTACTGATCCAGTTCTTCATAGATCAGCGTGTATTCGCGCACTCGGTTGGCGAGGACCGCCAATCGGGCCTGCTTGCGCGACACCTTGCCGATCTCGACCAATTCCGCCATGAAATGGCCGCAGGCCTTCAGATCGATGGTGGACGGCAGCACCGGCACGATGATGGTTTCGGCGCGACGTACCAGTTCGTTGAGCTCGGTGCCATGCACGCGCGCGGGCGCGTCTATGACCAAGATCTCGGTGCTGCGCGACACGGTGCGCAGACCCTCTTCGTAGGCCGCGACACCTCTGATCGCCGGTAAATCCGCGGGTCGTTGCGCCAGCCAATCGAGGCTGGAGCGTTGGGGATCGTAATCCGCCATGCATACCTCAAGGCCTTCCCTGGCAAAATACACCGCTATATTCGTGGCGAGCGTGCTTTTGCCGCAGCCGCCCTTCGCATTCAGAACCATTACGTGACGCATAAGCCTCAAGATCCCTCGATGTAGTTGTTCATTGAGGCAGATTAGCGCACCACTCAACTCCCGCGCGACATCTGCGCGCCATGCTCGCGACAATCAGATGCATGGGCTATGCTCACGCTCATGCGCATCGAGTTCTCGAAGATGCAGGGGTTGGGCAATGATTTTTTTGTGTTCGATGCCCCCGCTGCCGGCGCCGGTGACCCTCTCGACCCGGACAAGGTACGCGCTCTCGCCGACCGTCACACCGGTGTCGGTTTTGACCAGGCGCTGATGCTCGAAGGTCCGCGTGACGCGAATAGCCGTGCGTTCTACCGGATCTTCAATTCCGACGGCAGCGAAGTGGAACAATGCGGCAACGGCGCGCGCTGTATCGCGGCCTTGTTGTTTGCAAGGGCCCCACAGCTCGGTCGCGAACTCACAATGGAAAGCAAGGGCGGCATCGTGCGCGCGCACGTACGGGAGGATGGTTTGGTGTCCGTGGACATGGGCATACCGAACTTCGATCCACGCTCCTTACCGATGGATGCGGCCGCCGAGGCCCCGATGTACATTCTGAAAATCGGCGGTGAGAGTTTCGAATTTGGCGCAGTGTCGATCGGCAATCCGCACGCCGTGCTTCGCGTCCCTGACGTGAAAACTGCGCCGGTGGGGCAGTTAGGGCCGACTATCGAACACCACAGGCTCTTTCCGCGACGAACCAATGTGGGATTCATGCAAATCGTGGACCGTCGCCACATCCATTTGCGCGTGTTCGAGCGCGGTGCGGGCGAGACTTTAGCCTGCGGCACGGGAGCCTGCGCCGCCGTCGCGGTCGGCCGGCGGCAGGGACTGCTGGACGCGGACGTGCGGGTCGATTTACCCGGCGGCACGGCCTTCGTTTCCTGGCCGCAGCCCGATCAGCCGATGTGGCTGACGGGGCCGGCGAATACGGTGTTTACCGGATTGATCGATATTTAAGTACACGTCACCGGGAGTTGAAAAATGACAACGAGTCAGGTACGCGGTATCAAACAGGACGCACTCAACGACAACAGCGTCGCGGAATACTTGCAAACGTATCCGGATTTCTTCGAGCGAAACGGCCCCTTGCTCACCAAGCTGCGCCTGCCGCATCTCCGTGACGGCGGAGCCACGGTGAGTTTGGTGGAACGTCAGGTGGAAGTGCTGCGCGAACGCAATCAGTCGCTCGAACGCAAATTGAAAGAATTGGTGGACGTGGCGCGTGCCAACGATGCGCTCGCCGACCGCATTCATCGCTTGAGTCAGCGCCTCATCCGTGCGCACACGTTGCTGGAAACGATCAATGCCGTCGAAACCAGTTTGCGCGAGGATTTCGATGCGCGCAATTCGGTGCTGGTGTTGTTCCTCGAGCAAGCCCGAGCGCTGGAGTCGCCGCCCGGCCCCTTCTTGCGAGCCGCTGATCCCGCCAACCCCGAGATCAAAACATTCGAATCGTTGTTGCAGGGGGGTAAACCACGATGCGGTCAGATCCGCGACGTACAACGGGATTACCTGTTCGGCAAGGATTGCGTTGATATCGGCTCGGTGGCGTTGACCCCCTTGGGCCCGAAAGGCGCCCTGGGAATTTTGGCGATCGGCGCAAATGACGTGGAACGATTCCATCCGGCTATGAGCACGGAATTCCTCTCGCGCATTGGCGAACTCGTGACCTACGCACTGATGCGCTGAAATTCGAGGCCCCGAGGTGAATTCAGAGCAACGCGACTGGATCGAGCGCTTCACGTCGCATCTGACGCACGAACGCCGCATGAGCGGCCACACGGTTGCCGCCTACCGTCACGATCTGTTCACGCTGCGGGCGTTCTGCATTGAGCGCAAAATCCCGCGTTGGAATGCGCTTGAAAATGCCCACGTCCGCACTTTCGCAGCGGCCGAACACGCAGGCGGCTTGGGACCGCGAAGCATTCAACGGCGCCTGTCGGCGGTCCGCACATTTTTTGAGTTTCTGCTGCGGGAAGGGTGCTGCAAAATGAATCCGGCTCAGGACGTGCGTGCGCCCAAGACCAAAAAGCGCCTGCCGATCACTCTGGATGCGGACCAGATGGCACGACTGCTGGAGTTTCGAGTTCATGATTCCTTGTCGGTGCGCGACAAGGCCATCATGGAATTGTTCTACTCGTCCGGCCTGCGCCTGATGGAACTGGTGAGCCTGGACCTCCCCGCAATCGACCTCGCCGATCGAACCATGCGCGTCGTCGGCAAGGGGAGTAAGGCGCGGGTGCTACCGATAGGCCGATTTGCGATCGAGGCATTGAAGAAATGGCTCGTCGAGCGCACCGCCGTGCTCGAGCGCGCCGCCGTGCTCGAGCGCGCCGCCGTGCTCGAGCGCGCCGCCGTGGTCGAGCGCGCCCCGGACACGAGCGAAGGGGATGCGGTTTTCATCAGTCGTTCGGGCCGGCGGCTCAGCGTACGGGCGGTGCAGTTGCGAGTGGGCACCTGGGCGCGCCGCCAGGGCCTGGGGATGCATGTGCACCCGCATATGTTTCGCCACTCGTTCGCGACTCATCTGCTCGAGTCCAGCAGCGACTTGCGGGGTGTCCAAGAGTTATTGGGCCACGCCGACATCGGCACTACCCAGATCTACACTCATTTGGACTTTCAACACCTGGCAAAAGTCTACGACGCCGCTCATCCACGGGCGCGTCGCCGTCAACGCAGCGCTTGAAAGGCGGCCGGTCGACCCCACAAGTGGCTTATTCACATGAATCACGATCCACAGCGGATTTACGGCACCACCATTTTGGCGGTTCGACGGAACGGCCGAGTCGCCGTCGGCGGCGACGGCCAGGTGACGCTGGGCCAAAGCGTCATGAAGGGCAATGCCCGCAAGGTGCGCCGGTTGTACGGCGGCAAAGTGCTGGCGGGATTTGCCGGCGGTACCGCCGATGCCTTCACGCTGTTCGAGCGCTTCGAAGCCAAGCTCGAGAAATTCGGCAATCTCACCCGCGCGGCGATCGAGCTTGCCAAGGACTGGCGCAGCGATCGCAGCTTGCGCAGGCTCGAGGCGCTGCTGTGCGTCGCGGACAGCGACCGCTCGTATGTCATCTCGGGCACCGGCGACGTGATCGAGCCGGAGCATGATTTGATCGCCATCGGCTCAGGCGGCAGCTATGCACAGGCCGCAGCACAGGCTTTCATGCAGGCAACCGAATTGTCCGCCCGTGAAATCGTCGAGCGCTCGCTGCAAATAGCAGCGGATATCTGCATCTACACGAACCGCAACCTGACCATCGAGGAGTTGTAGCGTCCATGTCGCAAATGACTCCGCGTGAGATTGTCGAGGAATTGGACAAGCACATCGTCGGGCAAAAGGCGGCCAAACGCGCGGTCGCGATCGCCTTGCGGAACCGCTGGCGGCGCCAGCAAGTGGCAGAAAATCTGCGCCCTGAAATCACGCCCAAGAACATCCTCATGATCGGCCCGACGGGCGTTGGCAAGACGGAAATTGCCCGGCGCCTGGCGCGTCTCGCCAAGGCGCCATTCATCAAGGTGGAGGCCACCAAATTCACGGAAGTAGGCTATGTTGGACGCGAAGTGGACTCGATCGTACGCGATCTTGTCGAGATCTCCGTGAAAATGACCCGCGAAGAGGAAATTGCCAAAGTGCGGCATCGGGCCGCGGACGCCGCCGAGGAGCGCGTTCTCGATGTGCTGCTGCCGCGCGCGCCGGGATTCGTCCCGGATAGCGCGCCCCGCGACAACGACACTCGACAGCGCTTTAGAAAGATGCTGCGTGAGCGCGAACTCGACGATCGCGAGATCGAGATCGAGGTGCGCGCCATGCCGGTGGGGGTGGAGATCATGGCGCCACCCGGAATGGAGGAAATGACCCAGCAATTGCAGGGCATGTTCCAGAGCTTGGGTGGCGGCCGCACGCGCTCGCGCAAGCTCAAGATCAAGGATGCCTTGAAGCTCTTGGTCGACGAGGAAGCATCGAAAATAATCAACGAAGAGGAGCTCAAGGTGCGCGCGGTGGAGAATGCCGAGCAAAACGGCATCGTTTTCATCGACGAAATCGACAAGATCGCGCGCCGCCAGGAAACCGTGGGAGCGGACGTGTCGCGCGAAGGCGTGCAGCGCGACCTGTTGCCGCTGGTCGAGGGCTGCACCGTCAACACCAAGTACGGCACGGTCAAGACCGACCATGTCCTGTTCATTGCATCCGGCGCGTTTCACATGTCGAAGCCGTCCGATTTGATCCCGGAGCTGCAGGGTCGCCTGCCGATTCGCGTCGAACTCGAGCCTCTGGTGGTGAAGGATTTCGTGCGCATATTGACCGAACCCGATGCCTCGCTCTGTCGCCAATACACTGCGCTGCTTGCCACGGAGGGCGTCGAACTCAAGTTCGAGGACTCGGGCGTGCAGCGTCTCGCCGAGGTGGCCTTCGAGGTGAACGAGAAAACCGAGAACATCGGAGCGCGCCGCTTGCACACCGTCATGGAGCGGTTGCTGGAAACCGTATCCTTCGAAGCCGCCGATCGCAGCGGCATGCGCGTCGTCGTCGATCGGGACTACGTCGAGGGCAACCTGGGCGAACTGGCGCGCGACCAGGATTTATCGCGGTACATCCTGTAGGCCGGTTGCAAGACATGCCGCAGCCCACCGACATCAAGCTACGCACGCAATCGCGCATTCTCGACGTGCGCTTCGATGATGGTTCACATTTTGAGTTGCCGTTCGAATACTTGCGGGTATTTTCGCCCTCCGCCGAGGTCAAGGGCCACACCCTCGGGGAGGGCATACTGCAAACCGGCAAGGAAGACGTGGGCATCAGCGGTATCGAGCCGGTGGGCAACTACGCACTGCGCCTGAACTTCAATGACGGCCACAACACGGGGCTTTATTCCTGGAGCCTACTGTATGAGTTGGGCGTGGACCGCGACGCAAACTGGGCGCGATACCTCGAACGCTGCGCCGAAGCAGGAATTTCGCGCAAGGCCGGGCATTAGCCACAAAGCCGGCCGGACCTTACGGTTGGGACTCCGCAGTCGGCTACAATGCGTCCTACGCAAGGGGCGCCATGAAAAATTCGGACCGCACAGTCGATTTTGGCTATGAAACGGTAGCTTGGACGGAAAAGGCCGAGCGCGTCCGCGCGGTCTTCGCCTCGGTGGCCGGCAAGTATGACGTCATGAATGACTTGATGTCGTTCGGCGTGCATCGCCTGTGGAAGCGATTCACGCTGGCGCTCACCGGATTGAAACCCGGGCAGCACGCGCTCGACGTCGCCGGCGGCACCGGCGATCTGGCGCTTGGGCTGCTTCGCCAGGTCGGAAAAGACGGTCGGGTCGTCTTATCGGACATCAATCCGACTATGCTGGAGGTTGGCCGCGACCGGCTGCTCGATGCAGGCTTCGTGGGTAACGTGCAATGCGTCATCGCCGATGCCGAACGCCTGCCCTTTGCCGATAACTCGTTCGATTGCGTCACCATCGGCTTTGGACTGCGCAATGTGACCGACAAGGCGGCCGCCCTGAGCGCCATGCACCGGGTACTGAAACCCGGAGGCCAGTTGCTGGTATTGGAGTTTTCGACCCCGGTGGCGCCGGGCCTCAAGCCGCTTTACGACGCCTATTCTTTCAACGCATTGCCGCTGTTGGGTCGGCTGGTCGCGCAGGACGCTGCCAGCTACCGGTATTTGGCCGAATCCATTCGCATGCAACCGAATCAAGAGGCACTGCTCGAGATGTTGCAAAGCGCCGGGTTTGCGCAAGCCCGATACCATAATCTGACCGGCGGGATCGTCGCCCTGCACCGCGGCTACAAAATCTGACATGCCGGCAACCCCCGCATGGCTCGCGTCCATCGAGGCCATTCTGAATCGCAGCATGGGCCAGTCGATGCAGGCAACGGCCGTCGCCCGACGTCTGAACAATACCTCCTTGCAGATCGATATCGACGGCGTGCTGGGCATCCGTGCCGCAATCTCGGTCGATAGGCTCGCGCTCATGGCCGGTAGCGACATGCCCGCAGATGCAAGCATCTCGGGTTCGCCATTGGCACTCTTTGAGCTGCTCATGGGCATCAATGGCACGGGCGTCAATGGCACGGCTGGCATAAATGCCAAGGGTCGAGCGGCGGCGCGAGTCCGCGGCGATGCCGAGATCGCAAGTCGCTACCGGGAGCTGTTCGCGTTGGCGCGCCCGGATTTGGAGGAGGAACTGTCCCGGCTGGTCGGCGATATGCCGGCGCGGCGGATGGCTCGGTTCGCGAGAGCGGCGCTGTCGTGGGCGCGTAAGGCCGGCCGCACCGCCGGCGAAAACCTTGCCGAATATTTGCAGGAGGAGAGCCGTGATCTGGTCAACAAACCGGAGCTCGAGGAGTTCCTCCTCGGCGTCGATCAACTGCGCGAAGCGGCCGACCGCGTCGAGGCGCGACTCGCTCGGCTCGAGCAACGGCTGAAGGGCACGGCGTGATGCGGCTGCGGGTCGCCGCCCGGCTGCTGCAGATCCAGCGCGCCCTGGTCCGGCATGGCTTGGATGACTTCGTGCGCGCGACTCATCTGTATCGGCCATTTCGGTTCCTTTTCTATCTATCACCCTGGACTTGGTTTCAACGCAGCGCCGGTGTCACACGCGGCGAACGCCTGCGTCTTGCGCTCGAGGAGCTCGGGCCGATTTTCGTCAAATTCGGCCAGGCGCTATCGACGCGCCGCGATCTTTTGCCGGTCGATATTGCCGATGAGTTGGCAAAACTCCAGGATCGGGTGCCGCCTTTTGGCAGCGAGGTCGCCGTGGCGACCATCGAGCTGGCGTTTGGCCGACCGCTCGCCGATGTTTTTCTGAGCTTCGAGGAGATTCCGCTCGCCGCGGCTTCCGTCGCACAGGTGCATGTGGCGACACTGCAGAGCGGCGAGGAGGTCGTAGTCAAGATATTGCGTCCCGGGATGCATGAGGTCATCGAACGCGACCTCGAGGTATTGCACGCGCTCGCGGTTCTGGCGAACGAGTATTGGGAGCGTGCGCACCATCTGCGTCCAATCGAGCTGGTGCGCGAATATCGCAAGACCATCCTGGACGAGCTGGATCTCTTGCGTGAAGCCGGCAACGCCGCCCAGTTGAAACGCAATTTTGCCGGTTCGTCGCTGCTCTACGTCCCCGTCGTCTACTGGGATTATTGCCGGGTCAACGTCATGGTCATGGAACGCATACACGGCGTCATCGTGAGCCGCATGGACGAGTTGCGGGCACGCGGCACCAATATCGCGAAATTGGCGGAAAACGGCGTTGAGATATTTTTCACCCAGGTCTTCAGGCATAACTTCTTTCATGCCGACATGCACCCTGGGAATATCTTCGTGCAAATAGATGATCCGCAGAATCCACGCTATGCCGCGGTCGACTTCGGCATCGTCGGCACGTTGCAGCCTCGCGATCAGCACTATCTTGCGGAAAATTTCATGGCGTTTTTCGAGCGCGACTACGCCCGCGTGGCGGCCCTGCACGTCGAGTCCGGCTGGGTTCCCAAAGGAACTCGAATCGACGAATTCGAATCCGCCGTACGCACCGTGTGCGAACCCATCTTCAATAAACCGCTCAAGGAGATTTCTTTCGCGCAAGTCCTGCTGCGGCTCTTCGAAACCGCGCGGCGCTTCGATATGCAGGTGCAGCCGCAGTTGATTCTGTTGCAGAAGACGCTCCTCAACATCGAAGGGCTCGGCCGTGAGCTGTATCCGGAGCTCGATCTGTGGAAGACGGCACAACCGATTTTGCGGCAATGGATGCGCGAGCGAATGAGTCCGCGCAGCGTGCTCAAGCGCGTGCGCGCGCAACTCCCGGATACGATCGAGGCGATGAAACAGCTGCCGCAGCTGTTTCAGACCGCGGTGCGCGAAGCCTCGGAGGGCCGCCTGCGCTTGCAGGTGGAATATCCCGGTGTCGAGGCGCTGCGACGCGAACTGCGGCATTCCAATTTTCGCCGCGACATTGCCATTGCAGCAGGCGTTCTCTGGCTGTCCGGCGTGGTTTGGCTGGCCGTAGCTTGGCGCTATCATTGGCTCGGGTGGGTGCAGATGGGTGCGGCCGTCATGTTGGTCGGTTGGTATCGCTCGTTGAAGTTGCGGATCGAATGAGAATCCCCATCGAGAGCTCGACGAGCTATCGCGGACGCAATTCGCGGCCCAATTGGCTGGCCTTACTGGGATTCATCGGTCTCGCACTCGCGGCGGGAGCGTTGGGCGCCGTATTCTCACCCGGCACGTCGGCGCGGGCCGCCGCCTGGTACGCAGCGCTGTCAAAGCCCGCATGGACACCGCCCGCGAGTTGGTTCGGGCCGGTATGGACGGTGCTGTATCTGTTGATGGGGACAGCCGCTTGGCTCGTCTGGCGCGAACGTTATCACCGCAAACGCACTGTCGCGCTCCAGGCCTACGCAGTCCAACTGTTGCTCAACGCGCTGTGGGCTCCGATATTCTTCGGTGCGAAGAATATCGGAGCCGGCCTCTTCGTCATAGTCGCCCTGTGGCTCGCGATCATTTGGACCATTCGCGAGTTTGCCCCCGTGCGCGCGGGCGCCGCCTGGTTGTTGGCGCCCTATGTGATCTGGGTCAGTTTCGCGATGACCCTGAATCTCAGCGTTTGGCGTGGCAACCCGTGAGAAACGCGGTTTCGCGCACGCTGCTGCTGTCCAACGGCAACTACTCGGTGATGATTTCCACGGCCGGCTCGGGCTATAGCCGCTGGCGGGACATCGCCGTCACCCGCTGGCGCGAGGACCCCACCTGCGATCCCTGGGGTTTCTTCGTATTCCTGCGCGATGTCGCGAGCGGCCAGGTTTGGTCGGCCGGGTACCAACCCGTCGGTTGCGAGCCCGATCGTTATGAGGTCGCGTTTTTCGAGGATCGGGCCGAGATCACCCGTCAGGACGGCCCGATTCTCACCGCCACCGAGATACTCGTTTCGCCTGACCACGACGCCGAGGTGCGACGCGTTTCCGTGACCAACGCAGGGAACGACGTACGCGAGCTTGAGTTGACGAGCTACGCGGAAGTCGTGTTGGCGACCCCGGCCGCAGACTCTGCCCATCCGGCATTTTCCAAAATGTTCGTGCAAACCGAGATTGTCGCCGCTGGCGGGGTGTTGCTGGCGACGCGTCGGAGCCGGGAGCCCAACGAACCACCGCTGTGGCTGTATCACCACGCGGCCCTGGAAGGAGCGGACAACGGCGCTCTGCAATTCGAGACCGACCGAGCGCGATTCTTGGGCCGTGGGCGCGAGTTGCGCACGGCAGTTTCCATCATGGATGCCCGGCCGTTGTCGAATACGGCGGGCACCGTGCTCGATCCCGTGCTCGCCCTGCGACGCCGCGTGCGAGTCGCACCCGGCAACACGGCACGCGTCGCCTTTTGGAGCGGTGTCGCCGGCAGCCGCGGGCTGGCCCTTGCGTTGGCCGACCAGCAGCGCGACATGGCGGTGTTCGACCGGACCAAAACGTTGGCGCGGTCCCACGCCGAGGCGCAGTTGCGCCATTTAGGGGTGGACTGCGACGAGGCGCAACAATTCCAGCGCGTGGCCGCCCGGGTGCTGTACGCCGATTCGTCGCTGCGCGCCTCGCGCGAGATCCTGGGGAAGAATCAGCTGGGACCCGCGGCGCTGTGGTCCCTTGGCATTTCCGGCGATCTGCCCGTTGTGCTGGTGCTGATCGACGATGCAAGCGACCTTGAATTCGTCAAGCAATTACTGCGTGCGCATGAATATTGGCGCCTCAAGGGATTGGCGGTCGATCTGGTCATTCTCGATGATCAGCCTGCCGCCTGCGGGGCGCAAATACAGCACGCGTTGGATGCCGCGATAGGGACCGTGCAAACGCGCACTGGCGCAGCGGACAACAGTCGCGGCCGGATTTTTTCGCTGCGCGGCGACACGCTGCCGCCGTCCAACCGCGAATTGTTGCAGACCGCAGCCCGTGCGATCTTCACGGCGCGCCTGGGTCGCTTGAGCGATCAGCTGGCGCGGCTGCACGAACCGGAACCGGAGCCGCGCAGGCGGCTGAAAATCAAAGAGGTGGTGGCACGCAGCGAGGCGCCGCGGAACGTTCCGGCGCTCGAATTCTTCAACGGCCTCGGCGGTTTCGCGGCCGCGGGGCGCGAGTACGTCACCGTCCTCGAGGCCGGCCAATGGACACCCGCTCCCTGGATCAACGTGATCGCGAATCCGCAGTTTGGATTTCTCGCAGCGGCGGACGGAACCGGCAGTACGTGGTCGCTGAATGCACGAGAAAACCAGCTGACGCCTTGGTCGAATGATCCCGTCAGCAACAGTCCGGCGGAAGTGATCTACATCCGCGATGAGGCAAGCGGCGATCTGTGGAGCGCAACCCCGCTGCCCATTCGCGACCCGGCTCTTGCGTACGTCATTCGTCATGGCTTTGGGTACAGCCGGTTCGAGCACACCTCGCATGGAATCTGTTTGGATCTCCTGCAATTCGTGCCGCTCGAAGATCCGCTCAAGATATCGCGGCTGAAGATGGTCAATCGCTCCCAGCAAACGCGGCGCCTATCGATCACTCATTACGTGGACTGGGTTCTCGGAAATCAGCGCAGCCGCACGGCACCCTTCATCGTCACGGCTATCGACCCGCAGACCTGCGCCCTGACGGCACGGTGCCCGTGGAGCGTGGACTTTCGAGCGCGCGTGGCCTTCATGGATATGGGTGGGCGGCAGCAAACTTGCACGGGCGATCGGCGGGAATTCATTGGCCCACGGGGATCCTTGGCCGAACCGGCGGCGCTGCTCGGCCCCGCCCCCCTGTCGAATCGAGTCGGCGGGGGGTTGGATCCATGCGGTGCGATGCAAGGCCGATTCGCCTTGCTACCGGGCGAGGAGTGCGAAATCGTGCTCGTTCTCGGACAGGAGGCATCGGCAGAAGAAGCCCTTGCCCTGCTCAAACGCTATCGCGACCTCGATCTCGATGTGGTCTTCAAAGACGTCACCGATTTTTGGGATCAGACCTTGGACGCCGTTCAGGTGAAAACCCCCGATCGGTCCCTGGATGTGCTTCTCAACGGCTGGTTGCTGTATCAAGCATTGGCGTGCCGGCTCTGGGCGCGCACGGCGTTCTATCAATCGAGCGGCGCATACGGATTTCGCGATCAATTGCAGGATGTGATGGCGCTGTGCGGGGCGCGGCCGTCGCTCGCCCGCGAACACATTCTGCGTGCGGCAGCGCGCCAGTTTGCGGCCGGCGACGTCCAGCATTGGTGGCTGCCGACCGCCGGCCAGGGCTTGAAAACCCGCGTCTCCGATGACCGCGTGTGGCTGCCGTTCGTCGTGGCGCACTATCTCGACGTCACGGAGGAGTTTGCCGTGCTCGATGAATCCGTGGGCTTCCTCGCGGGCGGCCCGCTCAGAGCCGATCAACAGGAGGAATTTTCCGCTCCGCAGACCACGGCGGTGGTCGAATCGCTGTACGAGCACTGCGTTCGGGCCCTCGATTCCAGTCTGGCCGTCGGCGCGCACGGTCTTCCTCTGTTCGGCACGGGCGATTGGAACGACGGCATGAATCGAGTAGGGGCGGCGGGTCGGGGAGAAAGTGTTTGGCTCGGATGGTTCCTGTACTCGGCGCTTCTCAAGTTTGCGCCGCTGGCCGACAAACGGGGCGACTCGACCCAGGCGGCCGTGTGGCGAAATCATGCCTCTGCCCTGCAACGAGCCATCGAACGCAATGCCTGGGACGGGGATTGGTATCGGCGCGGTTACTACGACGACGGCACTCCGTTGGGATCAACGGTGAGCGACGAGTGCCGCATAGACTCCGTCGCTCAGTCCTGGGCGGTCATATCCGGCGGCGCTGATCCCGCTCGTGCCGTTCGCGCCATGTCGGCGGTCGACGCACAACTGGTCAGCCGAGCCGATGAGCTGGTGCGGCTGTTCACCCCGCCTTTCGATCGCACCCCGTACGACCCAGGTTACATCAAGGGCTACCCACCCGGCATTCGCGAGAACGGGGGGCAGTACACTCACGCGGCGCTGTGGTCGACGTTGGCGTTTGCATTGCTGGGGGACGGCGATCGCGCGGGCGAGTTGTTCTCATTGCTCAACCCCATCAACCATGCGAGTACCCGCGCGGGTATTGATCGCTACCAGGTCGAGCCCTACGTCGTCTGTGCGGATGTGTATTCGGTGCCGCCGCACATCGGACGGGGCGGCTGGACCTGGTACACGGGTTCGGCCGGCTGGATGTATCGCACCGCGATCGAGGCCATACTGGGAATCAACGTGCGGGGTCCCATTCTACGGATCAGTCCCTGTATACCGCGTGCCTGGCCGGGGTTCGAGATCACGTACCGGCACGGCGCCACGCGTTACCGCATCGCGGTGGAGAATCCGCACGGCGTGAGCCGTGGAATCGTTCGCGCATCGCTCGACGGACGCGAGATAGCGGGCACACTCGGCGATATCGATCTGGTGGACGACGGATCGTGTCACGACGTGCGCATGACGCTGGGATGAGATCACCGCGCTAAAGCTGCGGTCGCTCGACCGCCATACTCGATGTCGGCGATGCTATCCGCCCTTTGCCCGCAGGGCGCCGATTGCTCGCAAAAGCAACATGCGCGCCACCGCGCTGCTGCGCAGCAGCCCAACGAGCCGCCACGCCAATGCGGGACGCGCGATGAGAAAGCCACCGAGGAGCGCACCCACCGCCCCGAGGCCGCGTCCGCTCATCAGCATCCGCAGCGTACGGCTGCGCGGAAACTCTCCCGCCGCCTCGGACTGCAGGCGCGCTTCGGTCGACTCGGCGGGCGGCGGTTCGAGCAGACGGCAGATCTCCGCGCGCGACTGCGCGAGCCGCGCCAAGACCTCCTGCCGGGCCGCTTCGTCCCGCTGCGCGCGGTGATTATTCGTCATCGGACAAAATTCGTTCGAGAATCACGCGATCTTCCTGCCATACTTGACGCACCGATGCCAGGAACGGCGCTTGGTCGCGAAGGATGCTCGCTCGATAGAGCATCGCAATGACGGCAATCAACACAAAGCCACCGCCCATCCAGGCGATTGCCGCAAATCGATGCGGAGTGTCCCACGTCACTGCCACGACCGCCGCGCAACCCATCAGAACGGCAAAGAATAAGCTCACCGCCACGACCACGGAGGCGATCATATTCGCCGTAAATTCGCGCTGCGATTGCTTGAGATCGTACCCGGCCAATTCGACGTAGGCCGCGAGATGGCGCAGCAACGCAGGCGCCGCCTTGGGCAGTGACCATAGCACCCGCATGGGATGGCCCTTACGAACGTCGCGCGACTAAGATACCGACTACCGCCCCGACCAACGCGGCAACGCCGACCGCCGCCCACGGATTTTCTCGAACATAGCCGTCGGCTTCGCTCACGGTTTTCTGCGCCTGCCGCCGCACTGTGTCGGCGCCCTCGGCCAGCCCTTCTTTGGCCGCATTCACGGCGCGCAGAACCTTGGTGCGTACGCGCACGACATCCGTATCTTTCAGATCCGCTATGCGTTCGATCAAGTCCTCCACGTCCGCGATCAAACTCTTTATTTCGTTCACTGCCGCCGCCTTGAGCTCGCTCACATTGTCGTTTGCGTCGTTCTTCGAATGCTTCCCCGAGCCGCTTCTCTGGTCAGCGCCGGGGTCAACTGTCGTTTCCACGAGTTTTCTCCTGTGTAAGAGGTGAATGCCGGTGGCTTTTCCCCAACGGCCGCGTCGGGATTCTACAAATATTTAAGCGCATATTAGCCGTTGCGAGGCATTGGCACATGAGGGAATCCCCTTAACCCGCAGTGGCCGGAACGAAGCCCTGCCGGCCATCGCTCCAAGCGCCGTGCGCTCGGGTCAGCCCGCCGCCGCACCGCGCTCGGCGCCGCAACGCCAACAACAGGTGAACTGCGGCTCGAGCTGCTCATTGCATTCGTCGCAAATCCAGGTCGAGCCAACCGCAGCGGTGGAGGCGCGCGCCAGCACACTCAACGCGTACCGTTCGTCGGCATCCTCCACAAACAGCTGCGGCCAAGTTTCCATCATCGGCAGATCGCCCATGGCGCCGGCCAGATACTGGTTCCTCAGTTCACACGCAATGCCCGCCGTGATCAGCACATTTCGCGCATGAGCGACCTGCAACAACGTTGCGGCCCGGTAGACGCGCTTCACGAATCGACCTCCACGGCTTAACGGAGCGAGCCTAGGAAGGCCCGCACATCATCGCCGCGCTCCAACGCCTCGACCAACGCAGAGCCGATCACGACTCCGTCCACGTGTGGCGCAATGCGAGCGACCTGTGCGCGCGTACGGATGCCGAACCCCGCGCAGACGGGAACCGTGGAGCAGCGCCTGACTCGATCCATGTAATCGAGCACCTCGTCGGGCACTTCGGCCGACGGCCCCATGGACTTGCCCGTAGTGCCCGTCATCGTGACCGCGTACACAAAGCCTTGCGCCGCCTTGCACAGCATCGCCAGCCGGGGTGCGGGCGTCACCGGCGTCACCATCTGCACCAGCGCCAGACCCTCGCGGTCGAGCGCCTGTTTCAATTCGTCGCTTTCCTCATACGGCAGATCCGGGACGATGAATCCGGCCACACCGGCTTGCGCAGCGGCGCGCGGCAGGTTTTCGAGTCCCAGGCTGAGCAGGGGATTCAGGTAACTCATCAA
>Ga0181521_10004857_pt1 | contig 15190 bp, 13 predicted proteins | sample PEATcosm2014_Bin_32_FD_119764 | JGI IMG/M metagenome (GOLD analysis project Ga0181521, IMG submission 119764) | Peatland microbial communities from MTU Mesocosm Facility, Houghton, MI, USA - PEATcosm2014_Bin02_60_metaG | ecosystem: Environmental > Terrestrial > Soil > Wetlands > Peat | place...
AAGCTGAGGGCAAGCACGTACGTTCTCGGCTACAGAGAATCTGGAGGTACCTCACCGAATGCGGTGGTAAAATGCGTGACAAATGCACATGAGACGAGAACGCAACCACGAGCAAGGGGTCATCATCACGCTGGTTGCGGTGTTCATGCTGTTTGTGATCGCAGCGATGGCTGCGCTTGCGATTGACGTGGTAACGCTCTACACCGCACGCAGCGAAGCGCAATTGGCGGCGGATGCAACGGCGCTGGCAGCAGCGCGAGTGTTTGCGAATTCAGGGATGACTTCCGATCCAAACGCCGCTAGCGACGGTTTCGTAGGTTATGCGGAGACGGCTTCCCAGACGGTCGCGTCGCACGTGGCGAAGGCCAATAGCATCGGAGGCGGATCACTCACGGGGGTGGTTATCACCTTCAACGACGGCTCGACGACATTCGCGACCAACCCGACTGTCACCGTAAACGTGCAGAAAACCAATATTCCCACGTTCTTCGCACGCATTTGGGGAAAGACGCAGATCACGGTGGGTGCGTCGGCCACAGCGGAGGCTTACAATCCTTCGGGCGCAAATCTTGTGGGTGGAACGATGCCGCCGGTCGCACCCATTTGCGTGAAACCGTGGCTCTTGCCGAACATAAGCCCGTCCGCAGGAGGTCAGATTTTCAATCCTCTCAACGGAGCCATCGTTGATACAACGCTGCTGGGTTGGGAGTCTCCGATAGGCTCAACCCGGTTGAGTTCTGATTGCACTACTAACTGCGGCCCTACGCCGCCCGCACGGATAAAGTGGAAGTATTATCCCGGCGATCCCGGCGATTTTCCGCCGCCCAGTGCGTCGTCGGTGGCATGCACCGGCTGTGCGGGGTTCAACCCTTACCAGTTGAGTATTGCGGGCTGCGTACAAACGCCCATCTCTTGTAGCGGCATTGTGCGTGTCTACACTGCCAACACCGACCCGAATCTAGACGCAGAGGCGGCAGCCGCCGTGGATGCCTTGACCAACTCAACCACTAACCGAGGAGATAAAGTCGATACCGCCGTGGCGTCGCCCCCGACAGGCACCGAGCCGTTTCAGTTTCTGGCGGGAGGCGAAAATCCAGCCGTGGTATCCGGCGCGATGGCGGCTGACACCGATATCATGGTCAGCGATTCGCTGGTGACCGTACCGGTCATCGACAGTACGACGATTTGGCCGCCCGCTAACTATCCTCAGGTTCAGATCATTGGGTTTGTGCAGCTGTTTCTCAATCCAACCGGAGGAAGAGTTCCCGCAAATAACCATATCCGTACGAGGGTCATCAATCTGGTTGGTTGTGGAACCCCCGCGCTGGGTGGCGCTTCCGGACAACCGATTCTTGGCAACGGCGCGTCTCCGGTCACGGTGCGGCTGATCTCGCCGTCTTCGTAAAGGGTAGAATGACGACTAAGTGGATGAGAAACTTTAAGCCAATCGCGCTTAGACTCGGAAGCGCTGACGGGGCGGAGATCGCCGAGGCCGCGCTGGTGCTGCCCGTGGTGGCCATGCTCCTGTTCGGCATCATCTGGGTTGGACGGGTCTTCAACATCTACTCGACCATCCAGCAGGCGGCGCAGCAGGGAGCGATCACGGCGGCCCGGGCGACGTGTACCTCGTGTAATGGCACAGGTTTTCCCAGCGATGGCACGGTGGACACTGCGATTTTCGCGGTGTTGCAGGCATCCAGTATCGACCCGGGTCAGATACCCGTAAACTCCAACCCTCCTAACCCGGCCCCCTGCGGAACTGCTCCGTCCCCGTTAAGCCCTCCATTAAATCTTCCGTTAGCATGCACGGGCACAACCATTACGATCTGCCGCAACGTGCTGCTGGAACCCACCACTTCCGGAATCCCGAGCCCACAATGTGGAGTCTTGGTGAGCTTTCAGTATCCATATCAATTCTACCTGCCCTTTACTTCACTCAACATGCAGCGGATTGTATTGTCGGCGCAAGCGCAGAGCAGGATGGAGTACTAGATGCTTTGCGGACTGCATCACCGCGAACCCAACTTCTCGAAAGGCGCGAGAAGTGCACCCGGTCCGGTCGATCTGCTTCGGAATGTGCAGGGCGCGGCACTGCTGGAGTTCGCCATTGCGCTGCCGATTCTGGTGCTATTCGTCGTGGGCATCTACGATTTCAGCGGCGCTTTCAACCAGAAGCTGAAGATGGAGCAGGCGGCGCAGGGTGGTGCGATCTTTGCCGGGACTCAGCCGACTAGCGACATCACGTCGAGCAATGGTAACCCGGGCTCTCTGCAGGCGGTAGTGGCGGCAGTTTTCAACTCGCTGGCTGGCAGTGGAGTCCTGCCGAACGCGAACCAAGGGACTTGCGTGCTTCCGGTTGCACCCGGACCGGTTAATGGCTTAACGTGGACTTACACAATTTCGGGGTGTAACAGCGCTTATACCACCAACAATGATCTGACAATCGTAATCAACCGCGCGTCGGTGTCCGGGTCGCCCGCCGCCTTCTGCACCTTGGTTACGGTCACATATCCGTATCACTGGCGATTCTACAGTGTGATTCAATCATTATTCCCCGCAAACTTTACCTCATTGTCCGAGAGTGCTACTGTCCACAACCAGATGTGAGATCGATGCGTCTAAAAGAACATCTCGGGGCTGGGGCCCGTCTCCGGTGGCAGTGCGGTTGATCTCGCCGCCTTAATTGCATGGGGACAAAGTAAAGCGGCAGAAGCAGCCGGTTGACCGTTGGCTCTACGCCGCCTTCTTCTTCCCCGCCCTAATCTTCGCCCACCTCGCCCGCTGTGCCGCCGCAATTCGTTTTCTGCCTGCCATTGATATTGTGCGCTTGGGTTTCGGCGCGTGACCTTTCGCCTTTGCCCATCGCGCTTTCTGCGCGAGGCTCATCCGCCTGCGAGCCAAGGCTGACACGCCACTCTTCGGCGTGGTGGAATTACGCCCGCCTCCCATCTTGCCAAGCACGGAAAGAGCCGCGTCAACATGCCGAAGCTCACTCACCAAACTCGTTCTCACCGTCTTCAACTTCGACACAAAGCCCGCTAGTCCCGTTAGATTTGCCATGAATTCTCCCCTCGGTATTTTGACGGCGGCCTAATTGTATAGGACTGAAGTGACTCGTGGCGGTGGGCGAGGGTTTGCAGCAAAGTGACAGGCTGTCCCCGATTAGGAGAGGATAAATGACAAACCATGATCGCGTTGCTGGCGTTTTCAGGAATGTGCCGCTTTCGAAATTTTCGACACTAAGAAATCGTGTGCCTTCACGGTTTGGATTCATCATCGAATCCGTCATGCGACGGGTATGAGCCGTAACGACCCTCCTCGCGCGCTGGGTATCCACAGTTCTTGGTCGCGTCAAGGTTGTCCCACCATGAAGGTCTCTCGACCTCCATTTTGTCCTTCTGCCGTGCCGATTCCGGTTCGGCATTGTCTCGCATCGAATGAACGCGATTTACATTGGCTTTTCTGTTCTTGCTGCGCTTGACCGCACCGGGCTCACCTGACCTTGCTTGATTGCGGGCAACTGGCGTTTGGAATTCGCCGCGACTCTCTCCAGTACGTCCATGAGCTACCGCACGATGTTGAGTGAACTGATCGGAAGCTACTTTAGCCCCGCACGTAGGACATTTTACGAATAGCTCGATGTCTCTTAAAGAAATGGTTGATTTTCTCCGTGAAGATAAACGGGAATTGAGGGCGGGCCGCGAAGGGGTAGTGGCGGAAATTTCGGCCATTATCCGCGAAGGGCATCTTTCAGTGATGTGCCTTGGCAATCTGTCTTCTCGGACTTGAACTTGGCAAAGAGGGCAGCTTTTCATCGGACGCCCAGTCGCCGATCCAGAACGCAGAGGACTCATAGACTCCGGCACATGGTTTGTACTCAAATCGGGAACCCGGCGCTGAACGATGATTTTCGATTTCTTCCTAGCTTTGCCGCGTCTCCGAGCTAGAACGTATCCACCTTCGGTGAAACCTCGCCCATAACAACGCGCACAGTTCTCGTTCGAGCCGCCGCAAGAACAAGGTCTCTGGTCAGTCATATTCTGCCTCGTGCTCTTCCAAAACGGTCCTTAAGGGCTTCATGGTCTACCTCATTGGTTCGCAATGGCATGTCAACTCGGAATACCTGCCCACGATTCGCAAACTCACACAGTGCTTGGTGCTTCTTGACACGGTCGTCACCCCCTTGCCAGCGCCTGCGCCATCCGCCCTTTCAAGTACTCGCGGTGCTCGTCGGCGGTGTGCAAGCTGTTGCAGTCATTTTCATCACCCCAGCTTCAGACTAACGCAGCCGCTGGGGTTCGCAAGGGCACCAGAGTCACCAGCCGTGCCTACACTGGCGGCGATTTGCGGGAGAGCCGTCGCGAACGCTATCGCAATCTCTCGCTGGCGGAACGCAATGCCAAAGATCGGCGTATCGCCGCAGCCACAGTGAGACGCTGGCGCAAGAAGGGACTGCTCTAGCAAACGGTCGGTAGGATCAACAGCTACGCCGCCAAGCGCATTGAATCGGACTTCTTCAGTGAGGCGGACGAGCCGCTGGGGGCCTACAGGAAAGGGATTCGACAGAAGTCCTCAATCTCGAACCAGCATAGGTACATCGACGGAGTACAATGCGAACAATATGGCACAGGCCGGAGCAACGGAGCAATCCGCTGCGATTGACGATTTCGTTAATACCGCTATTCAGCAATATCGTCAGAAACTTCTTGACCTCAGCAGCCGAAACCCTCTGATCAGTTTCCGCCATTCTGAACGCTCCCGGTCGCACATCCGCATAGTCGATGAAATTCCCGAACTCCTCTTTAATCGTTTATCTAACTCGCGCCAAGTGACATTTGTGCCCCTCCCCTATCCTGAGCTGATCCCGGCTGACGAGCGGGTGCCGCTGTTCGAGAGCGCAATTCAGAATGCGAAGCGCACGGACGAGCTATATAAGGAGGAGTTAGCAGAACTGGGCCCAAGTCCTTCGGATCGACAAATTCAGAAGGTAGAGCGGGAGCTACGTAACCGAATACGAGCCCAGCTCGGGCTCCCACTTTATGAGCCTACGCTCGATCCGAAGAAACGTGCCGCAGAGCTGAGCATTCCCTCCGATTACGATCTCCCACTCCCCACCGGAAACACCGCAAGGCGGCATAACGACCTAAACATTCAGACGCTATTCTTTCGCGAGGACTTAGACAGGAAGCTGAGCGCATTGCGGGAATCCACTCGCGTGTTGCTCCAAGATGCTGGGTTATCGGCTCTGTACTGCGCCTTTGGTTTCCTCGAATACTACGACACCGAAGCCAGCGATCAAAAGCGTTTGGCACCGCTTGTCTTTTTTCCCATTGAGTTGAATAGGGAGCTTGACCGGGGCGAGTACCGATATTTCATTCAGGGGAGAAATGATGAGATCGAGGTTAACGTCGCTCTGAAGGAGCTTCTCCGAAAAGAATATGGGGTGGAACTTCCGGAATGGGTAGGAGATGAAGACGGCGAGACCAATGCGCTCGCCGTATATCTCGCTGAAGTAGAGCAGATCGCGAGTAATCGAAAGGACTGGGCGGTACGGCGTTTTGTGACGGTTGGCTTGTTCACGTTTGCAATGCTCGCGATGTATGAGGACTTAGACCCTGACCGCTGGCCGGAAGAGTCACCGCTTCATTGCAGGCACGTGCTGCGGAGCCTGATTGCCGGAGCGGAGGTGCATGGGACAGGTTCCGCACCTGACTATGAGGTCGATGATCCGGCATTACCCGACGCCCTCCTGATAACTGACGCAGACTCCTCGCAGCACAGTGCAGTCATCGATGTGCTCAAGGGAAATAACATTGTTGTACAAGGGCCACCGGGCACGGGCAAATCCCAAACCATTACTAACATCATCGCTGCGGCTTTGGATGCTGGTAAATCGGTACTTTTCGTTGCCGAGAAAATGGCGGCTCTCGAAGTAGTACAAAAGAGGCTTACTGCTGCGGGGCTGAACCCATTCTGTTTGGAACTTCATTCCAGCAAGACCTCGAAATCGGCAGTCGTCCAGAGCCTCACAAACCGCTTGGAATACCGCGACAGCAAAGTTCGTCAAGACATTGTTGCGAGCAACTTGGCGGCTCTCCGGAAAGCCCGAGCAGACCTGCTTTACTACGTGCACAAATCTAATGAAATAGTGGGAGAAACCGGACTCTCAGTGCGTGAAGTCCTTCTTGGGTCGGCGACAAGAGACCACCAGCGCACCGTTCTGCCGTCTACGCTTGCCTCTGGCCGCATGAGGAACGCCCTCGTGATAGACCGTCACATGAGGGAAGAAATGCTCGATGCTGCTACGAACTTGGAGGAACAAAGTGGCCCTCTAAAGAGGTTCGGCAGCATCCGAAACCACCCTTGGCGAGGGCTTCAGAACAGCGAAATTACCGATCTCGAAATCGATCAACTCATCTCCAGCCTCAAACGCTGGCACGGATCACTATCACATGTTGCTGGGCATGTGCAGCAGATTGAGCAAACAACAAGCGGCAAGCTGCCCGTATCGGCGCACGATCTAACGGAGCTTTGCTCGCGGCTTGAGGCGCTGCCTCCCCCTCCTCCTAGTCTGGTTGGAACTTTATTCCCTAAACTGAGTTCTCTCGAAGTTCGGTCGAGCGTCAAGAGGTTCCTCTCCACGTTTGCTGCCTTACTGAGCAGTATCGACAAACTGACAACGTATGTCATCGACCCCGAAGCTGCAATGAAGGTCTCTAGCCGCGAGACGAGGGTCAGCTATGAGGTTTTGCGGTCTCTTGGTCTGACGACAGGATCAATTGTGCATGCCCGCGAGATTGGGAAGGACTGGAGCACCCTAACCTCGAATTTACAGAAGTGTGCATCCATTTCCAACGCGATCACTGCTGCGTTTGGAATTGAGAACCCTACCCTCAGCGCAATTCGAGCTTCATGTGCTGGAGTGCAGCAATTGGAGGGCTTGTCGCAAGACCTCTGGCATAGCCGGGACAGCACGGTTCTCGCTGAGGAGAATGCCAGTGTTTTCCACGAGGCAAGCAAGAGATGTAAGGCTCTCAGATCGAGAAGAGAGAAGCTTCGGGCGAAGTGGAACCTCAGCCTGCTCCCGGATTCCGCCGAAGTCAGAGGGCTTGTGATTGCTTTGAGGACAACAAGTTGGATCACGGCATTTATGGACTCGCAGTGTCGCCGAGCGAGGAAACTTGCAAAAGCGGCCGCCCTAATTCACATATCGAGAGCTGCGTTGGCTGCGGAGCTACTTGATTGTGCCCAGTATCTAGACGACGAACGCTCATTTCTCTCGGACGAACGAGTAAGACAGGCTTGCGGGTCGATTTACTCGGGCATGGATACCGATTTTGATCGAATAGCGGCAATACGAAATTGGGCAGAAACGGCGCGACAGCAACTCGCGCCTTACAGCCACGACGGAAACAACGTTCTTCATGCTCTGTTCGACGGCAATCCAAGCAAACTTCGCGAAATTGCAGGCTTGGCTAAGTCTGACTCGTATGTCCTGCTCGCGCGGGACGTTCTTCCATTCCTCGCGAATGAGTCAACAACACTGGGGCAGGTGCGGGAGTCCGTTCTCGCGAAATACGAGCAACTAGATCGAACACTTTCGACAATCGCCCCCATGGGAGTTCGGGAATCGCTTCCTTTATCCGGCCTTGAGCCCTTAGCCGAACTGCTCAGCTATATCGAAACTCGAATCAGGGAGGTCGACAATGCAGCCGCATCGCTAGACCTAACAATCGACCGGAATGTTGACGCTCGTGTTTGGATGAGCGGCGTTAGCGCGACTCTGGATTACGCCGACTGTGTACTCAATGCGATGGTTCCATCCTGTGTGGAGCAGTTCATCTTCGCAGATACGGCTCACCTAACACTCCTCAGGTCTTTATTCTTGGAATTGAGAGAGAAGCTACGCTTAACTGATGAATCCTGTCAGGCAGTTTTTCTAGTCGGCAAAATCGACACCGAATTGTGGTGTGGCGAGTCAGTTATTACCGCGTGTGATATTTCTCGACTGATTGAGCGGTGCAATTATGCGCTCTCCGAGCCTGCCGCTCTGAACGATTACACGAATTTTCTGTTGGCAGAAGAGGCGGGGGCGGATGCCGGGCTCGGCCCGGTACTTTCGGCGTTTGCTGCGGCTCAGGAGGATTATCGCGAGTTGTCCGGCGCGACAGAATTTGTGTTTTATCGCTCTTGTGCTGAGCAAGTTCTGGAAATTGACCCCCGACTCAGAAATCACTCAGGCGCAAGTCACGAGCACCTTCGGAAACAATATCAGCGGCTCGACCGAGAATACCTCAGCCTGAGACGCCAGTTTCTTGCCAACAAGCTATGTGCCCGCGCTGTGCCCGAGGGCAACTCTATCGGGCGGGTGAGTGACCTGACCGAGTTGGCACTTGTGCAACGTGTTTCCGGCCAAACCCGTCCTCGGATTAGCTTGCGAGAGTTGTTCCGAAGAGCTGGAAGAGCCGTGCAAGCCCTAACGCCCTGCTGGATGATGAGTCCGATGTCAGTGGCTCAGTTCTTAGAGCCCGGAGCACTTGAGTTTGATCTTCTCCTTATGGATGAAGCCTCCCAGATACGCCCGGAGGAGGCGCTTGGCGCAATAGCCCGCGCTACGCAGGTGGTCATCGTCGGCGATCAGATGCAGCTACCGCCCACCCCATTTTTTCAGAAGCTTTCGACGGACAGTACGGACGAAGAGGAAGAAATGGAGGATGTCAAACAGGAATCGGTGCTCGAAGCTGCGGCGTCTCGCTTTTATCCACCCCGCCGCCTCAAGTGGCATTATCGATCTGAACACGGCTCGCTCATCAGTTTTTCAAACGATCAGTTTTACAATAACGACCTCACCGTCTTCCCCTCTCCGTACCATGAGCATCCCGAGTACGGCGTCCAGCTATCGCAGGTTAACGGTGTGTACACAGCCGGAACAAACCACAATGAAGCAGAAGCAGTCGTAAAGGCCGCGTTCGACTTCATGGCGGCATGCCCGAACCAGTCGCTCGGTATAGTGGCCGTCAACAGCAAGCAAGCCGAGCTGATAAGAGAGCTGATGGATCACTTGTTTGCATCCGAACCTTCCGCAGAAGCGTATCGTGCCAGATGGGAACCAGAACTCGAATCTCTCTTCGTAAAAAATCTAGAAAATGTGCAGGGTGATGAGCGAGACGTAATCTTTATCTCGACGGTGTATGGCAAGGATGGGAACGGCAACTTCTATCAGCGATTTGGGCCGATCAACAGCCTGTATGGGCATCGTCGCCTCAATGTCCTGTTCACACGCGCTAAGAAAAGAGTTGTCGTGTTTTCGTCAATGACGCCGGAAGATATTCAGGATGAGGGCAAGCACTGGGGAGTCCGGGCGCTGAAAGCTTATTTGCAATATGCGAGGGACGGGCGCTTCATCCTGCCAGAAGCCGGGCGGGCAGGCGACTCGTGCGACTCAGAGTTTGAAGAATGGGTGCTGCAAACGCTTCGGGCGAATGGCTTTGATGCGGTCACACAATACGGATTCGCCGGGTACCGCATCGACATTGCAGTGCGACATCCGAAAAGGCCGGGAATCTTTCTGTGCGGCGTGGAGTGCGACGGGGCAACATATCATAGTGCCCGTTCGGTACGTGAACGTGATCGACTTCGCCAAGAAGTTTTGGAGAGGCTGGGATGGAAAATCTTCCGCATCTGGTCGACCGATTGGTTCCGCAATCCAGCACTGCAAACCAAGAATCTGCTTGAATATTTAAACAAGCTTGCGGTCATCTAGTCCGCCGCCGCCGTTCTTGACCAAAGATTCAGGTACGGACACTTAAGCCAATGGATGCGGAATATCCTCTTGAGCACGTTTTGGTGGTTCATCTCTGGGAGGAACGCAGGCAGAACCGCCTTGAGACTAAACGACCCCCGCTAACGCTTGCCAGCAGAAATCTGAGCAGCGGTCGGCTTATTCCGAAGCCATTCGAAAACAGCCCACGTCGCCGCGAGGTCTTCCTCGTTGTACTTCAGAATTTCGTCCATGCGAAAATTTCGTTCGCCTTCATCTTCGGTCTCAGTTGCCAGAATCAACTGCGCCATCGCCCAGCTTCCGCCGTATTCGTCCTGAGTCCGCTTGAATCCAACGTACTCCTCTACCACCTTGAGGCTATAGCTTGGCCGCGGAATGGCAATCGCACTCTTGGTGATCGGCAGCAAGTCGAGAAGGTTGGTCAACACCCGAGCAGCAATGCCATCCGGGTCTCCGTATCTCTCAATATACTGTTTGATGTGGGTCTTTTCGTAATGGTGCCAGTGCACAAATGGGATGTCGCCATAATCATCGAAGAGTTTCTTCGCGCCACTGAGAAATGCCATCCATCCATCCCGGTCGCCGTTCGTTCCGAATCCTGCCGTGAGACCCGTGAAGGCGCTCGGACACTTGCCGTATACCTTCATACCCCACAAGTAGATTTGTTCAAGCTCATCGAGATACGGCGGCATGCCCTCAAGATCAAACATTACGTAGTTGTCGTGCACTGGAATGATGGCGGGGCCGAGAATGCGCTCCTTTCCACTGCACAACACCTCGGCGAACAACAAAATCTTCTCGGCTTTCGTGCCGACCTTCTGTTGCTTAGGACCCCACGGGCGCTTGAGTTCGCTTAAGTGTTGCGCGTCGAAACTGGACAGCAACTGCTGGGCGGACACGATGCCATCCGCGTGTAATTTGCGGGCGAGCCCTTGGTCAACCTCCATCACGAGGGACACGTCTTGACGAGCCTCGGCTTGCTGCCAGCAGCGGTCATTGTATCCGCAACCGCCGCTGCACTTAGTCCAACCCAAAGGCTCATATGGCTCAGCCCCAAGCCGTTTTGTCGTCAGAATGCGGGTAAGCTCGGCGAGAACAGCGACTCCACCGTCGTATGGCACGTCCACGATGTCGCCCTTACCCGTATGCACCTGAAGACGCTTAGCGGGAATGCCAACCGTCTGCTCAAACATCCATCCATAGAGTTGCAGTTGGAGGCTGATCTCGGTGTGATGCTCCTCATCGACCTTCCGGGAGAGCTTCGAGTCACGGATCAGGTACCCATCGCCATCAAGAATTAGGAAATCTGGGCGGCCAACAATCGTGACGGAAACGCCGCCGAGTTTTACTTCGCGAGCAAATTCGCCTTGATAAATGACAGCGACACGATTCCGGATCGCACTGGTCGTCCCCTCAAGCCGCTGGTCTGGCGGAACCGCGCTCAGGTCTTCATAAGCGCCGAGCGTGGCGAGATGTTCTTGCTCATGCCGCTGACCGAGAGTTTGGAGAATCTGCTCAAACGCGCTCGGTTCGGCTTCCGGAATGCGTTGCTCGCGCAAGTACACGCGGAGCGGGCAAAGTGTCGGTCGATAAAGGGTGAAGATGTCGGAGGCGGTGAGTTTCATAGGAGAATCGAACCTTTCTCAATCCGGGTGGGCCGCTTGTTGTGGAATCACGTTGGACTTCATGAATTCCTCGAACGGGCTAGTGGTGCTGAGGTCCGAGTCGCCGGGGAAGAGAATGCGACCAGCATTTACATTACGGCAAGGACCCTTCCGAAACTAGTGACTCACGTCACCCTGCGTGGTGACTGACCAGTCCCCAAAAAGTCACGCTAATCAAAGTGGCAACACGGGCTCCCGCAGCACCCGTAGCAATTGCTCCACCTTGAAAGGCTTTACGAGCACTGGGAGGTACCACAGAGCCTTCGGCAGCTTCTCTCGGGCTTCCTTAGGATCAGCGGTCATCATCGCCATTCGCTGATGTGGATTGATCCCATGGATCGCGGTCACCAACTGCACCCCATCCTTGATCTTCGCTCCCGGTACAAAGCGATAATCACTGAGCACGAACGCGAACGGGCCTTGGTGCTCGTACACATACATAGCACCGTCCCCGGTGGAAGCCTCTTTGACCTCAAAGCCCCCCGACCGCAGCCGCGAGCCGATACAGAGGAGTACCGCGTCATCGTCGTCCACAATCAGAATTTTCATTTTTCCTCCGCGAAGCGCGTCTTGTCTGCTTTTCATGCCGTTACTACTCTGGGGAGGTTGAAACTCGGGGGGGGAAATGCTCTTGCCAGAATAAGCTATCCACGCTGGCACTCTGTTGCGGCAAGCCACGGAACCTCACGAAACTGTCGTGACGTGCTGAAATTACTGCTGTGGGGGAGGTGGCGGTGAGGCTACTTCTTCTGCCCGATCAGGAGACCGGGGTCGGCGGTGTTGATCGAGACCAGCTTGCCATGCTCATCGCGGGTAGTGTCGTACCGTTCGCTGGTACGACCCGAGAGTTTGTTGTCCTCGTCGCGAACGACGGCTGACTCGTCGCTGAAGCCGCTAGTGACCGACCCGATGATCCGACGCTTCCCGTCCCGAACGTATTCTTTTGTGAGTGACATGTGTCCTCCTACCTTATAGTACCCAGCCCGTTCGCAAAATCGATAGAAAATCCAAGAAAAAATTGCAGGAGTAGCACACCCGATTGACAGGAGTAGCACGCCCGTAATCTCTTGCAGTGGTTACTCAAAATTTTGTCCTGAATTCCTATCGATTTTGCGATTCCACTGGGTATAACTGAAGTAGGTGCACGCTTATCACAGCGAAGAAGAAGAAATCAGCGTGGAGGGCCTCATCGAATTACAGCACAGGCTCTCACATTCCGAAAATCCCTTTGAACGGGTGATCGGATCGCTCTGCATCAGTTCGATTCTGAAGAAACAACTTGTGGGGTTGCCCAACAGCACCATTAGCCAACTACTGACCGATCACATCTGGTCCCAACTGAATCTTCTCGGGCCTGAAAGTGTCATCGTTGAAATCGCCAGCGAGCGGCTCGACGAGAAGTACGGGGCATCGCTGGTTTGCCCAGAATGTGGTGCCGAGTTTTGGAGGGCGGATGAATAAACCTAACCGAGCAGATGTGAGGCAAGTAAATCTGAAGGTAAGCGGGATCGCATTCGAGTCGGTTCGAGTTCGACATGATCTTGGCTCGCACGACTTTGACATCCTGATCGACGATCCCCATGTCGGTCGCTTTGCCCTGACCGCTGCTGTCCCCGATCTGGAACTGCGAGGCGAAGACTCCGATTGGCGGCAGGTGACACTGGACGAATTGAAGAGGATTCTCGCGGATGACGGCGAACTCGCGGAGGCTACCGAAGAGCCGCAGGCGTCCGAAACCGCTGAGCGCGAGTCATTCAACCGCCGCGTTGCCGAGGGCGAGCACTTGATGAACGCGGAGATCGCTCTGTTTCGAGCGAGCATTGCGTTCCTTCAACTTCCTTGGCAGAGAGACAGATTTGCCAACAGCGTGCTGATGGTTTCCAGCGTGCCCAAGGCTAGAGCCTGTCTGCTTGGAGCGGGGTTCCAACCGAAGGTCGATTCAGAGACGATTCTGTTCGACGGTTGCAACGGGCAAGCCGTCCAACTGATTCAGGGCAAGTACAGGCTGCCGAGAGCAACGAGTTAGCTAATAGAGAAGGAGCAACTGAGCAGATGAAAAAAACCGCCGCGATCTACGTCAGAGTCTCAACTCCCGACCAACACGTTGAATCCCAGCTTTACGATCTGAGGGAATTAGCTGCACAAAAAGGCTACAAGATTGTCCACGAATACGAAGATCGTGGTGTTTGCGGAAAGAAGGCACGCCGTCCGGGGCTTGATCTGCTCATGGCGGATGCGCGGCGGAAGAAGTTTTCCGTCGTGCTGGTCGCGGCTTTCGACCGCATTGCGAGGAGCACTCGGAATTTTCTACAAGTGATCGACGAGTTGGACAGTATGGGAGTTGAGTTCATCTCACGGCGAGAAAACGTCGATACCAGCGGTCCGATGGGGCGTCTTTTCGTGACGATCATCTCGGCGATTGCAGAACTGGAAAGGTCACTGGTGGTGGATCGGGTCAAATCGGGGATGCGAAGGGCAAAACTCGAGGGCCGTCAGATCGGGAGATCGCGGCTGGATGTGAACCGAGAGCAGGTTGTACTTGACCGCCGCTCGGGGTTGTCGCTGACGCAGGTCGCCAAGCGCCACAACATTTCGAGAGCTTCAGTGTGCCGCCTGATGAAAGAGGCGAACGACGATTGCAATCTCGCCATTGCAATTTCGAGTGGAGAAGCCGGGCTAGAAGCTCGGCTCTAAAGGCAACGTGAAAACTGGGGGCAAATGATGCAAATTGGTAAGCCATTGAGAACCATCGTCGTGGAGCCGCTGGAACTTCCAGTGAGCGAGCCGACCCGCGAACCGGAGCCCGAGCCGATTCAGTCGCCAGAGTCGGAGCCCGAGCAGGTGCCAGCCAAGCAATGAGCATCCCCGATTACATCTCGCCCATTGTTGGCTACCGTGTTTGGACGTGGGGCACCACGGGGTTGAAGTCACTCTGCGGAGAGCGGTGGAAGCCCAGCCAGTCGCTGGCGGCGAGATGTAAGGCTTCTACCATCGTTGGTCGCGCTGATGTTGTGCATGATGTACGCGATATACCCCAAGCGAATTGCACCTGCGGCGTCTACGCGGTCAAGGCGCTCGACCACTTCCGCAGCGCGGGCTACGAGCGATTCGGAATCCACGGCGAGGTCTACCTGTGGGGGACAGTCGTGGAGCACGAGCTGGGGTGGCGTGCGCAGTTCGCATACCCCAAGACGCTGTTCCTGCCGTCTGACCTGATTCCGTACGACACGAAGAAAATGGAACTGCGCCTGGAGGCCCTTGCTGCGTATAGCACAGACATCTTCATCGTTGGCGGCGGGCAGAAGATTCCGCTCTGTCGGAGGGGCTCAGGCTTCGACGCGGCGGGGCTGGACTATCTGATCGGGAAACGCACGCAGTACTACGCCCGACGCCAGCGGGACAGAACTTTGATGAGAGGCGACCGCGTGGCGATCCTCGGGCGCGGCATCGCCGTGGTCGAGCACGCAGACGAGAGAGAGGTGCACGCGCTGCTGCGGAACAGGATCATGCTGAGGATGCGGCGCAACGATGTTGCCTGGAATCAGCAGAACCTACGTTGGGAAGCGGAAGCCTCAGCCCCTTAAAGGGGGCAGGCCTTCCCAAATCCGGCAAGGGAAGGTTTGCCGACCAACCGGGAGTTATCGCGTGCTGGCCTCGAATCGAACGCGTTATCTGAAAGCGGTGTTGACACGAGTCACTACGGCTATAATCACCGCCAGACACCACACAGCCCTAGCGATATTAC
>Ga0181521_10004861_pt1 | contig 15174 bp, 14 predicted proteins | sample PEATcosm2014_Bin_32_FD_119764 | JGI IMG/M metagenome (GOLD analysis project Ga0181521, IMG submission 119764) | Peatland microbial communities from MTU Mesocosm Facility, Houghton, MI, USA - PEATcosm2014_Bin02_60_metaG | ecosystem: Environmental > Terrestrial > Soil > Wetlands > Peat | place...
GCCGGCCACATCGTGCGGGAACTCGATCAGCTCGCCGGCCATCACCTTTTCCAGGCCGTGAATTCTGGCGATGCCGTCGCCCACCGAAATCACCGAGCCGACCTCGGAGACGTCGATCGCCTTTTCGTAGTGCTCAATCTCCTGGCGGAGAATGCTGGTAATCTCGTCCGCTCGAATCTGCGCCATATTCTTTTCCGTTACGATGAACTTTCCGCGCTGAGCCGCCGCTTGAGGACCTGCAACTGGCCGCGCACCGAGCCGTCATACACCGTGGAGCCGATGCGCGCCACCACGCCGCCGATCAGCGAAGCGTCCACCGCAAACTGCGTGCGAAGGCGCTTTTGGCTGACCTTCTCGAGCGCCGTGGTGAGCGCCGCGCGCTGCCCCTCGGCCAGTTCGGTCGCCGATGACACCTGGGCGCGGGCGAACCCGAGCCGCTCATCGAGAATCTGCTCGAAAGCGTTGACCACGTCGCTGAACTCGGCAATGCGGCGATGGTCGATCAGCACAAACAGGAAATTGCGGGTGATGCGCGATAGCCCCAGAATGTCCGCTACGCGGCCGACCACGGCCCGCTTGCGGGCGGGCGGCACCGCCGGCGTCATGAGGGCGTTGCGCAGCTCGGCCGATTCGAGCGCGCCTTCGAAGGAGCGCAGCTCGACCAGCGCGTTCGGCGGACGAAGCGCGGAGCCGGCGGCGGTCACCACGTCGGCAAGCGCATTCGAGTATCGCGAGGCTGCGGCGGAAACAGGCATGGCTCTCAGGGTGTACCGGCGGGCGGATGGAGGTCGCGCACGAAGCCCACCACCAACCGGTCTTCGGTGCGCGCGTCCATCCGGGCGCGGACTTTCTGCTCCGCCAGTTCCACCGCCAGTTGCGCGGCATAGCGTTGCAGATCCAGGCGCGCGGCTTTCTGGGCCGTCCGAATCTCCTGTTCGCCGTTGGCCCCGATCTTGGCGATTTCAGCGGCGGTCTGCTGCGCGTAGCGCTCGACTTCGGCGGCGGATTCCTTCTGCGATTCGGCGCGCATTGCCGCGATTTCCGCGTCCAGGCTGGCCAGCCGGCGATCCACTTCGGCGGCGCGGGCTTCGGCGTCCTGGGCGGTGCGCTCCGAGTCCGCCAGATCCTTCTGGATTCCAGCCGCGCGCGCCGCGTAATAGGGACCGCCGTACTTGCGAATCACGTAGCCCAGTCCGACGGCCAGGATCGAAAAGTTCAACCACTCCCAGATTTTGAGGTGGCCTTCGCCGGATGCCGCAGCCTCCTTGTCGGGCTGCGCCGCCAGCGCAGCGGTGGGCAGGCCGCCGGCGAGCACGGCGAACCCAACCGCCAACAGCAGGCGCTTCATGCCGCTCTCCCGCGCAGAATGGAATCCGCGATCTGGTCGGCCAGCGCGTCACTCCCGCGGACGAGTTCCCGCTGCAGAGTTTCGGCGTCCTGGGCAAGCTGCCGCTGCGCTTCGCGAACCAACTGTTCGGCGCGCCGCCGGGCTGCCAGCAGTTCCGCGCCCTGCCGATCGGCAAGTTGCCGGTGCGCCCGCTCCTGCGCCTGGTAGACTTCGGAACGCGCCGCCCGCAACGCGGCTTCATATTGCGCGGTCTTCGCCGCGGCCCGCTCCAAGGCCTCCGCGGCCAGCTTGCGCGCGCCTTCGGTCGCCTCGTAGCGCTGCTGAAGCACTTTCTCCAGAGGCTTGAAGAACATGTACTTCAAATAGAAGTTGAGCGCCACCACCAGGAGAAAAGTGGGCAGCGCGTGCAGCAGTAGCTGCCCTAGGTCGTGGAACATTTCATCCATGGGAAACCGGAGAGAGAGGCCCGTCCAATGAAGGTTCAGAGTACCATTCGGCGAAAAGGGCAGTCAACCGCGCCGATCATCGCCAAACGAGCTTTCCGGCAGCGCAGCTAAGCGAACTTTGCTGCGGCGGTTCGCGTACTATTATTCTTACATGGCCACAACCGCGCCCGCCGCCAGCCCGCTCCCACTGCAAATCGATTCCATCGTCAAGCGCTTCGGTGAAGTGACCGCCGTCGACGGCATATCGCTTGCAGTCCAGGAGCGCGCCTGTCTCGGTTTGCTCGGCCCCAACGGCGCGGGCAAATCCACGCTGATTCGCAGCATCGTTGGCCGCGTCCGGCCCGATTCCGGCAGCGTGCGCGTTTTCGGGCAGCCGGCCAACTCGCCGGCGGCCCGCAAAGAGCTGGGCTGGGTGCCCCAGGAACTGGCGCTGTACCCGCTCCTCACCGGCCGCGAGAACCTGGAAGCCTTCGGCCGCTATCAGGGCCTGCGCGGCAAAGCCCTGCGCGAAGCCATTGGGTGGTGCCTGGAATGGGCCTCTCTGGCCGACCGCGCCGACTCCGTCGTCAAGACCTTGTCGGGCGGCATGCGCCGGCGACTCAACATGGCCGCCGGGCTGATCCATCGCCCGCGCATCGTGCTGCTCGACGAGCCGACCGTCGGCGTCGATCCGCAATCGCGCAATCATATTTTCGAGATGGTCGAGGCTCTCCGCGGCGAAGGCGCCACCGTGATCTACACCACCCACTATATGGAAGAGGCCGAGCGCCTGTGCGACCGCATCGCCATCGTGGATCATGGCCGGATCATTGCCGAGGGGTCCAAGGATGAGTTGGTGGCGCAATCCTTTGGCAGCCGCAGCGATGTTCTGATGCGTCTCGACGCCGCTGCCCCCAACGCGGCGGCATGGACCGCCTCGCGCGGCGGTACCCTCCAGGACGGTGTCGCGCATTTCCCGGTCGACCGGCCCTCCGATATCGCGTCGCTGCTCGATGCGGCCGCCCGCGATGGCCTCGGCGTCGTCGATCTGGTTCTGCGCCGACCCAATCTGGAATCCGTATTTCTGCAACTCACGGGAAGGGACCTCCGCCAATGATCTCGACCATCGTCCGCAACGGTTTCCTCGCCCTCCGCCGCGATCGCGGGGCGATGATGCTCTCCTTCATCCTGCCGATTGCTTTCTTCAGCATCTTTGCCATCGTCTTCGGCAGCATGTTCGGCGATTCCACGCCGCGCGTCAACGTCCTGGTGGTGGACGAGGATCACAGCCCGTCTTCCGAGCGCCTGGTCCGCGCTTTGCGCCAGGAGCGCGCACTGGTTGCCGTCACGCGGCCCGATGCCAGATCGGGAGAGCCGGCGCCGCCCGATTACACCGCTGCCACTGCGGAAGCGGCGGTCAAGCATGGCACGGCTCCGGTCGCGCTCGTCATTCCGGCGGGCTTCGGCGCCAATCCCATCTCTTTCATGCCCGGGACGAGCCGCAAGACGATCCGGATTCTTCATGACAGTTCCAACCCGGTGGCGGCCCAGGTGGTGGCCGGCATGCTGCAAAAGGTCGCCATGACCTCTTTGTCCGGCTCCATGGCGGACTTGGGGATGCGTTATTTCGCCCAAGCCAGCGGCGGCCTCACGCCGCAGCAGCGGCAGAACGTCGAATCGAGCCTCGCGCGCATGCACGACCAGAACGCACGGCGCGACGCGCAGGCCGACGACGCGCCCGCGGCCAACGGCGACAGCTTCGGCGGCCTGGTTGCGGTCGAAATGCGCGACGTGGTCGGCGAGAACAAGCGCAGCCCCATGGTCGCGTTCTACGCGGCGGGCATCGGCGTCATGTTTCTGATGTTCACTGCCAGCGCCACCGCAGGCAGCCTGCTGGACGAAGCCGAAAGCGGCGCGCTCGACCGCATCCTCAGCGCCCGCGTCAGCATGACCACATTGCTGGCCGGTAAGTTGACTTACAGCATGCTGCTCGCCTGCGCCCAGCTCACCCTCATGTTCTTATGGGGCGCGGCGGTCTTTCACCTCGACCTGTTCACCCACGTGCCCGGATTCGTCGCGATGACGGTGGCCACGTCGTTCGCCGTGGCGGCATTCGGCATGTTGCTGGCCAGCTTGTCGCACACCCGCGGACAGCAGGCCGCCATCGCCACCCTGCTCATCCTCACTATGTCGGCGATTGGCGGCAGCATGTTCCCGCGCTTCCTCATGCCCGAGACCATGAAGAAAGTGGGCCTGTTGACTTTGAACGCCTGGGCCATCGACGGTTACACCAAGGTTTTCTGGCGCGACGAGCCGGTCTGGCACCTGGTCCCCCAGGTGGCCGTGCTCCTCGGCGCCGGTGTGATTCTCTTCCTGGTCGCACGCCATTTCGCGCGCCGCTGGGAATCCGTGTGAATTGGGTGGGGCATGCTTTCAGCTTGCCAACGCCCGCTTGCGGGCGCATTTCTTCACGGCTCCCGAGCGGCCGGTTTCGGCGCATCGCCGGGCCCGCTGCGGCTCAGTTTTTTCTTTTACGAAACAGAAAGACCAGACCCGCGAAGCCGGCGGCCGCGACAGCCAACTCGCCTGCCATCCCCGGTTCAGGCATAACAACGCGGACGCTACAAAACCCAGGAACGGCAGCTCCCAACCCGATCAGGAGTGCGAAGGTAAGATTCTTCATTAAGCGATCCTACTGGAGCGTCTTGCCCCTGTCAATTCAAATCGGTACTTAAAGCTGAATCCATACCGGAAGTCACGGTTCTAGATCGGTACTGACAGCCCAAATGTAACATTCGTTTCCAGGCAGGCCGGATCGAGTTACTCGCCCGCGCTACTTACTCGCCAGGCTGGCTTTGGCGGCTTCTTCTTCGCCCCATTGGAACGGCGCGTCGCCGGAGAGTTCGAGAAAGAGCTTGTAATTCGCCCGGGCCGCGGCCGGCTGGCCCCGCTTTTCGGCCGCCTGGCCGCGCAGGAAGAACAGGCGCGGGAACCAGCACGCTGCCAGCGCGTCGATACCCGTCGGCGGCGGAATCGGATTAGGACGGAGGAGCGGCGCGGCACTGGCGGGCTGCCCGGTCTCGAGGTAAGCCCAGGCGAGCAGCACCGGTATTTCCGGGTCGGTGGGCGCGGAATTCTCGTAGGCGCGCCGTAGCAGCGGCAGGGCCGCATCAAACTGTTTTCCCAGCAGCAGAGCTTGTGCGAGCATGAAATTCCGCATCCCGCCTTGTTCGGACCGCGGCGCCAGTTTCTCCGCCCGCGCGTTCCACTCGGCCGGACTTGCCGGGGGCTCGGCCAGGAACGCGGCCATAGCTGCGACTGGCACGGCTCCCAGGGCTGCCTGGGCGTCAATCCGGGCCGCGCCGCGATCGCCCATGTAGAGGCTCCATATCGCCAGTTGTGCGTGCGCCTCCGCCGCCAGGGCGCCGCGCGCCGGACTGTTTCCTTCGCGGCGCGCCACCGCTTCCAAATCGCGGTATCCCTCCTGGCGCCGGCCACTCAGGAATCGCCATTGGGCGCGGTAGATGTCCACCGCCGGGTCCTGGGCCGCAAAGCGCGCGTGGACGTAGTTTTCCGACAGGCCATCGGCGCCCGCACGGTCGCCGGTCATCAGGCGCGCCATCGCCGCCTTGAGCCATTCGCCGCCATTCAGGAAGTGCGGATCCTGTTTCGCTGCCTGCGTATAAAAAGCCTCGGCCTCCGGCGGATGGCCCAACAGCATTTGCACGTCGCCCAGCGAATCGACCGGGTTGGGATCGGAGGGCCGCAGCGCCTGGTAGCGGCGCAGGATCGCGATGGCCTCATCGGGATGGCCGCCGAAGGCTGCCGCGTACGCGCTCTGGTTGAGAGCCGCCGGCTGGGTGGGATCGAGATCCGCCGCTTTGCGATAAGCCGCTTGCGCCGCACCGTAATCGCGCCGGGAAAACGCGAAATTGCCGAGCGCCATCCACGCCTCCGGATTGGCCGGCTCGGCGGCGGCCAGGGCGCCAAGCGCCTGCTGCCTCGCGGCCGCCTGGTTTCCCAGCGTGGCTACGTCCAGCCGCAGCCGGGCCTGTTCGGCAGCGGGCATTGGCGTGGCGCGAGCCAGCGCCCGGTTGAGACAATCGAGCGCCGCGGCGCGGTCGCCGCGTTCCACCCTGAGTCCAGCCAGCAGGCGCGCGGCGGGGCCGAACCCCGGATCGGCCTCGAGCGCCGCTTCCGCCCGGGATTCCGCTTCGGCCGGGCCGGCGGCTTCGAGCGCGTCGATGTAGGCATGCAGCGCGGCCTGGCTGCGCGTCGCGTAACCGGATGCACGGGGAGAAATCCGCCGGGCCAGCGCGGCAGCCGCTGCCAGCACATCGCCGCCATCGGCTTCGGCAGTCAACACGGCCACCATCCGGCCGCTGCCCGGATCGGCCAGGGTCAGCCGCGCCTCCAGCTTGCCATCGCGAATGGCGTAGTCGCCGTATCCGATGCGCGTGGCGCCAAGCGATAGCGCCGCTGCCTGGCCGGCGGAAATGCCGGGCGCCGAGACCGGCCTCGCCCCCAGCGCGCGGTCCATCGCCAGCAATCGCGAGCTCGGAATGGCGTATAGATCCGGCGCCCCCGCTAACTCCGCGTCCAGAATCTCCTCGAGGGCGCGGCCCACCCAATCGGAGGCCGGATCGGAGCTCAGATTCTCGAACCGCAGCACCGCCAGCCGCTCGACTGCGGGCGCGGCCGGCTGGCGGGTGCAGGAAATCTGGGCCAGCGAGGCCGCCAGCGCAAGCCCGAGAGTGAGCCGCCCCACAGGTTGGCAGGCGAAAGCGCCTGCCCCACCCGTCCGCGAATTCCTCGACGGCAAGGTGGGACAGACGCTTTCGTCCGTCAACCCGCCCGTACGCTCGATATCACGGCTGCCAAGGGAGCTCTGAGAGGCCCTAAAGAGCACGCGGCACCCGCGCCATCAAGTCTTTGAATTCGGGCGTGTCCTTCAAAGTGGCGAAATCCGGCTCCTCAGCCAGGCTCTTCTTCTCCTTGAATCCCTCTTCGAGCGCCCTGCGAAGGTATTGCAGAGCCATATCGTTGCGTCCCGATTTCGCGTACACCTTGGCCAGGTAGAAATGATACTTGGCGCGCTCCTCGATGCTGGTCTCTTCCAGAACCTGCCCGCCGCTGCCGTGTTGCTCGAACACCTCCGGATCCAGTTTCAAGGCGGTCTGCATGCATTCGCTTGCACGCGCGTAGTCCTTCCGGTTGAACCATGCCCGGCCCAGGTTCTCGTAGACGGTGGCGGACCGGATCTCGCCGGGCGCGGTCTTCAGCGCGCGGTTGTACCAGTTGATGGCGCGGCGGTAGCTCTTCCTGGCATAGTAGATCGTGCCGAGATTGTTCAGCGCCTCCATGTATTCCGGCTTCAGCTTGATGGCGCGCTCGTAATATCTGCGGGCGTTGTCGAGCTGCTGAGTCTGCTGGTAGGCGATGCCGAGTTTGTTCTGCACCACCGCATTCTGCGCCGGGCCTTCCGCGTACGCTTCGATGGCTTCGCGGTATTTCTTCTCGGCCATGAAAATATCGCCACGCGTTTCGCTGGACAGGGTAGGCGTTTGCGGCTGGGCCGCCGGACTGGCTGTGTCCGGCCTGGACTGGGCCGATAGGGAACTTAAGGCTGCTGCCAAAAGCAGGGCGGCTGGCCAGGTCGGCATAGGAGACCCCCTTGCCCTATTTGAACACACCCAGCAGGCGGCGCAAGATGCTCTTTTTCTCCTCCGGCTTGCGCGTATCCTGGGCTTTCGGCGGGGTGGGCGGAGCCTGCTGCGCCGCCTCGGCCGCAGTCTGCCGGGCGACGCGGCGCGCCACCGCGGCCGGCGTCCTGAGCGAGCCGCCTCCGGCCGGACTATCCGCGGAAGCCACTGGGTTGCCGGCGCCGGTTTCCCAGCCGGCCACGTTGGTAACACCCGTCCGTCCGCCGTGCAGCGGGCAGGTGCCCACCGGTTCCGTGCCGGCGATGTACACCTCGGTCTGCGTCCTCGGGCAGGCGGCCGTGGCCGGCATCCCCGATTGCGGATCGATTTCCACGCTTACCACTCCCGCCGGCGCGGTGAACGGTTTGGCGTCGCGATACTCGCGGAAATCGAGCGCACGCTTCATGAACTCAGCCCAGATCGGCGCCGCCGATTTCGCCCCTTCCAGATCCAGATCGCGATTGTCGTCGAACCCGACCCACACCACGCACAGCAATTCGGTGGTATAGCCGGCGAACCAGCCGTCGCGCGATGTGCCGGTCTTGCCCGCCGCCGGCGCGGTAAACCGGCTGCGCACTCCCGCCGCCGTGCCGCTGCGCAACACCTCCTCCAGCAGGTTGGTCATCACGTAGGCCACCCGCGGGTCCAGCACCGCCTTCTGCTCGATCGTGTTCTTAAAGATCACTTGCCCTTTGTCCGTTCGCACCATGTTGAGGAAGCTCGGCTTCACGTAGACGCCCTGGTTGGCGAACATGGTATAAGCGCCGGCGGCTTCGATCGGCGTGATCTCATAAGCGCCCAACGCCACCGCCGGCGTCGGATGAATGCGATAGTTCATCCCCGCGCGGTTGGCCATCTCCACCACCGCGTCATATCCCACCATCTCGGCCACTTTCACGGTCGCCACATTCAGTGAATGCGCCAGCGCCTCGCGCAGCGTCACATGGCCGTGAAACTCGTTGCCGAAGTTGGTTGGCTCGTACGGTTTGCCGTCAAACCAGAAGGTAGTGGGTTCATCGTCCACCATGGTGCTCGGCGTGATCACGCGCGGGCCGCCTTCCACCGCCGTATCCATCGCCGCGGCGTACACAAACGGCTTGAAGATGGAGCCGGGCTGCCGCTTGGCGAGCACGTGATTCAACTGGCTCATGCCGTAATTGCGGCCCCCGGCCAGCGCCTTGATTTCGCCCGTGTGCGGATCGAGAGCCACCAGCGCCACCTGCGGCTCCGGCGGCGTCTGGCCGCGGAAACGCCGCTGCCGCTTGATCTGGTCGTCTACGCTCTGCATCCCCAGCCGGATAGCCTCCGCCGCCGCCTTCTGCAGCCGGATGTCGAGCGTGGTGTAAAGGCGGAAGGCGTTGTTCTGAAAATCGGCATCCAGGAACTTAGCCTGCACCACGTCGTTCACCATGTCGACGAAATAGGGCGCTTCCTGCGATTGCGCCGCGCCCTTGGGGGCCACCACCTCCGCATCCAGCGCCAGCGCGTAGTCGCGGTCGTTTACGTAGCCGTTCTGGCGCATCATGCCCAGCACCAGGTTCCGCCGCTCCTTCACCCGCTCCGGGTGCCGGTACGGATCGAAGTGCGCCGGGTTCTGAATCATGCCGGCCAGTTCCGCCGCCTCCGGCAACGTTATCTGGCCGAGGTCTTTGCCGAGAAACGCCTCGGATGCTTCGCCAAATCCGTGGATCCGGAACGAGCCGCGCGATCCCAGGTAGATATCGTTGGCGTAGTCCTCGAAGATCTGTTCCTTGCTCAGGCGCTGCTCCAGCTCGAGCGTGATCATCATCTCGGCCAGCTTGCGCTTCCACCGCTTGTCCTGGTCCAGCCACAGCATGCGCGCCAACTGCTGGCTGAGCGTGGACGCCCCCTGCTCCTTGCGGCCCTGCCTCAGATCGACGTAGGCGGCTTTGATGATGCGCGAAGGGTCGAAGCCGGCGTGTTGAAAGAAGTGCTTGTCCTCGGCCGAAGTCACCGCATCCACCAGCACCCTGGGAATGTCGGCGAATTTCACCAGGCGGCGCTTTTCGCGGTTCGGGCCGGACAGGGAGGTGATGAGTTGCGGCTCCAGTTGGTATTCGTTGCGAGCGGTGTTGTCCTGCAGGGAGACGATCGAGGCAATCCGGCCGCCGGCGAACCGGATCAGCCCCGCTTCCTGGTCGAAATAGGAATCCGGCCCGGGGAAAACTTCGATCGCGTTCGGATGAAGCTGATAGTAGCCGTCCGGGTTGGAACGCGACTCGCCATAGCCGCTGCGCCGCAGGTCCGCCGCGATGTCCTCCGGCGACAGCACGTCCCCCACCGCTACCGATTGCGCCGCGGCGAAAATCTTGGCTGTGTTGGCGAACGGCCCCATCCGCAGCTTCTCGTCCATCAATTGCGCATAAGTGGCATAAAAATGAATGAATATGCTCAGCGCCAGGATAAAAAGCAGGGATACCCCGATCACCATCCACCGGCCCACCGGGCTGAGGAAAAACCGCGCCAGTCCCGCCGCCCGCGGGACCCGGACTTTCATCTCTTTCTTGGCCACTGGTTCCAATTGTCTCATGAAGGCGAGGAAACTCCCTGGATTGCGACACCTTCGCCGCCTCGGGTCCATGTGAGCACGCCGTTTTCCATCCGGCGCATTTGGGGGGTGTTCGCAGCGTTTTCAATAGCTTCAGAAGTGAACGCTATCCGCTGCGTGTGAGCTTTGACGCAGGGTGGGTCCGCAGCGGAATTTCGTGGGGCGGACCCCAGGGCCACAAACTGACAGGCCACGAAAGGTGATGGCCTGTCCTACCTGCGCCCGCTAAGCTGCTTGCTAGAATCTACCTATGGCGGAAAATACCGGGGCACAGCCGGTCGCATCCTTCGAAGCTTGTCTCGAGGAACTGGAGAAAGTGGTGAAGGAATTGGAGGGCGGAGACTTGCCGCTGGAGCGTTCGCTCGAGTTGTTCGAACGCGGCATGAACCTGTCCGACGAATGCCGCAGACAGCTCGAGGCGGCGGAAACGCGGGTCGAGATTCTGCTGCGCAAGGAAGGCAAGATCGCCGCCGAGCCGTTCCGTCCGGAGGAAACCGAAAAAGCATGAACCTGCGCGACTACCTCGCCGTGCAGCAACGGCTCGTAGATGCCGAACTGGACCGGCTGACGCCGCCTGAAACAACGCCTCCCGCGACCATTCATCGCGCCATGCGCTACAGCCTGTTCGCCGGCGGCAAGCGCATCCGGCCGGTGCTGTGCCTGGAAGCGGTGCGGACCGTGGCCGGCGAAGTGGAGGGCGCGGTGACGGCGGCCTGCCCGCTCGAGCTGATCCACACGTACTCGCTGATTCACGACGATTTGCCGGCGCTCGACAACGACGATTACCGGCGCGGCAAGCTGACCAACCACAAAGTGTTCGGCGACGCGATGGCGATTCTGGCGGGCGATGCGCTGCTGACGCTGGCGTTTCAGGTGTTGGCCGAACTGCCGGCTCCGGCGGATCGCAAAACGCGGCTGATGGCGGAACTGGCCGCCGCATCGGGCACGGTGGGAGGCATGATCGGCGGCCAGGTGGCGGATCTGGAAGGGGAAGGGAAGCCGCCCGACGCCGCGCTGCTCGAATCCATCCATCGCGCCAAGACCGGCGCGCTGCTGCGGGCCAGCCTGCGCATGGGCGCTATTTACGCGGGCGCCAGCGAAGCGCAGTACGCGGCGCTCTCCTGTTACGGCGAGCACATCGGCCTGGCGTTTCAGATCGTCGACGACATACTGGACGTGGAAGAATCCTCCGAGGCGCTCGGCAAAACCGCCGGCAAGGACGCGGCGCAGCACAAGATCACGTTCCCCGCGGTCTATGGCCTCACGGCGTCGCGGACGATGGCAGAAGCCGAGTGCGGACGCGCCCACCAGGTACTGGAGCCATTCGGCGAGCGCGCCGCGCGGCTGCACGAACTGGCCGACCTGATTGTCCGCCGCAAGTCATGAAGACGCGGCTGGACCGGCTGCTGGTGGAACGCGGTCTCGCCGAAACGCGGGAGAAAGCGCAAGCGCTCATCATGGCCGGCGAGGTGCTCGTGGACGGGCACAAAGCCGCCAAGCCCGGCCAGACGGTGGCGGTGCAAGCGGCGCTCGAAGTGCTTGCGCGGCCGCCCTATGTGAGCCGCGGCGGATTCAAACTTGCCGAAGCGCTGCGGCATTGGAAGATCGACGTGGCCGGCTGGGTCTGCCTGGACGTCGGCTCCTCCACGGGCGGTTTCACGGATGTGCTGCTACAGGCCGGCGCGGCGCGCGTTCACGCGGTGGATGTCGGGGCGGGACAGCTCGACTGGAAACTGCGCACCGATGCGCGGGTGGTGGTGCACGATAGGATCAACGCGCGCCGGCTGGCCGCTGGGGAGATCGGCGAAGCGGTGGATCTGGCCACCTGCGACGTGAGCTTCATTTCGGCCACCCTGATTTTGCCGGCGATCGCTCCGCTGCTACGCGCCGGTGGGCAAATGGTTATACTGGTCAAACCGCAGTTTGAAGCCGGCAAGGGGCAAGTGGGCAAGGGCGGCATTGTGCGCCGGCCCGAAGTTCACCAGGCCGCTTGCCAGCGGGTCGAACGGGCCGCGGCGGATCTCGGCTTCCAGACCGATGTGATCGAAAGCCCCATCCTCGGCGCCGAAGGGAACAAGGAGTTCCTGCTTTATGCCCACCATTAGTACCGTCGGCATTTGTTCCAAGCCGAATGCGGCGGAAGCGCGCACGGTTGTGCCGCGGCTGCTCGAGTGGCTGAAGGACCGCGGCATCGCGGTGCGTTGCGACCAGGAGACCGCCGTGTACGCGACCGCGGTGCATGGCTTGCCGCGCGATGAAGTACCGCCGGGCTGCGACCTGGTGATCGTGCTGGGTGGCGACGGCACGCTGCTTTCCGCCGCCCGCGCCATCGGCAAGTTGGAGATTCCGCTGTTTGCCGTCAACCTGGGCGGGTTGGGCTTTTTGACCGCCATCACCATCGACGAAATCTACCCCGAGCTGGAGCGCGCCTTTCGCGGCGAACACCGGATCGCCAGGCGCAGACTGCTGTCCACCGAAGTGGTGCGCGGCGACGAAGTGGTGGCGTCTTACCAGGCTCTCAACGACGCCGTGCTGACGAAGGCGGCCATCGCGCGCATGATCGATCTGGAAGCCTGGGTGGACCAGCAGCTTGTCTGCGAGTACAAAGCCGACGGGCTGATCATTTCCACTCCCACCGGATCGACGGCGTACTCGCTGTCGGCGGGCGGCCCGGTGATTTTCCCGGCGGTGCCGGCGATTTGCCTGACGCCCATCTGCCCGCACACGCTCACCAACCGCCCGGTGCTGGTGCCGGAAACCAGCGTGATCCGCATCCTGGCGCGCAATCCGAATGACTCCACTTACCTGACGATCGACGGCCAGGTGGGCGGCCCGCTGGCGGAGGGCGACGCGATTGTGTGCCGCGCCTCGAACTACGCTCTGCATTTGATCCGGCCGCCGCACGCCCGGTTCTTCGACGTGCTGCGGCAGAAGCTGGATTGGGGCAAGCGATGAAGCGGCCGTCGCTGACGGCGTGGATCTTCATCGGCATGGCGGCGGGCGTGGCGGTGGGCGCGCTGGCTCCCTCGTTCGCCCGGCAACTGGCGCCGGTGAGCAACGTGTTTCTGCGGCTGATTCGTTCCATCATCGCGCCGCTGATCTTTGCGACCTTGGTGGCTGGCGTAGCCGGTGCGGGCGATTTGAAACGCATGGGGCGGGTCGGCGCCAAGGCCATCGTCTATTTTGAAATCGTCACCACGCTGGCTCTGTTTCTGGGACTGGCGGCGGTGAACCTGGCGCGGCCGGGAGAGGGTATTCCTTTGGCAGCGGGCGGCGCGGAGCAGGGGGCAGCGCAGGGCGCCGCGCAGGCGCCGGCCACGTTCGGCGGCATTCTCGAGCGCGTTTTCCCCGCCAGCATCATCGACGCCATGGCGCGCAACGACGTGCTGCAAGTGGTGGTCTTCGCCTTCCTCTTCGGCGCCGCCTGCGCGGCCATCGGCGTCAAATCGCGGCCGGTGGTCGAGTTCTGCGCGTCGCTCTCGGAGGTGATGTTCCGCTACACCAAATACGTGATGTACCTGGCGCCGTTCGGGGTGGGCGCGGCCATCGCGGTCACCATAGGCTCCAAGGGCGTTGGCGTGCTGTTCGGTCTGGGCAAGCTGATCGGCACCATGTACGCCGCGGCGGCGCTGTTCGTGCTGCTGGTGCTGGTGCCCGTGGTGATCTTATTCCGCATTCCGGCCGGCCGCTTTTATCGCGCCGTGCGGCAGCCGTTCCTGATCGCCTTCTCCACCGCATCGAGCGAAGCCGCGCTGCCGCTGGCGCTCGAGAACATGGAAGAGTTCGGCGTTCCCAAGCACATCGTTGGGTTCGTGATTCCCACCGGCTACAGTTTCAATCTGGACGGCAGCACGCTGTATCTTTCGATTGCGGCGATCTTCGTGGCGCAGGGAGCCGGCGTCCACCTCGCGCTCAGCCAGCAACTGGTGATCATGCTGACCCTGGTGCTAACTAGCAAAGGAGTGGCCGGCGTGCCGCGAGCGGCTATCGTCATCCTCACCGGAACCCTGGCGACGTTCCACTTGCCCATGGAAGGCATCGCCGTGCTGCTGGGGGTCGATGCCGTACTCGACATGGCGCGCACGTCGATCAACGTGTTAGGCAACTGCCTGGCCAGCGCCGTGGTAGCGCGGTGGGAAGGGTATGAGCTGGAAGCGCGATAGCGGGGGGGCGGGGCGCACTGCGTTAGGGTAGCGCCCTTCAAGACCGCGGGGAGTCCGTGTTGCTATGCTGTCCCTAGGGCAGCCTTCGAGATGCTAACCGCATATCTGGACGAGAGTTCCGATGAGCGAGTATACACCGTCGCCGGACTCGTGACCAAAAACGACAACTGGACATCATTCTCGGCTCAGTGGGAACTCGCCCTCAAAACTGATCCCAAAATCTCTCACTTCAAAATGCACGATGTCTTCACGACGAGAAACAACGGTGTCTTCAAGAACTATACGATTCAGCAACGTACTGACAAGACCGAAGCCTTGATCGAGATCCTCAACACGCATCTGGCCCATAGGGATGATCTTGCTGGCAGCATCGTTATGGACATTCGAGCGTATAAGTCGATGCTGGACCCCGTTCTTGCGCGCCGCTACAGAAGCCCATATTTGTGGTGCTTTCAAGGAATTCTTGTAAGCTATTCGTCGTGGATCAAAGAGATGATGCCCGTCGAGAAGGTTAACTTCATTTTTGACGATAACAAGAAGGAGTTCAGGGACGCCCTCAAGCTCTACGAGCGAGTGGCGCATCTCCCCGGCTTCTCCGAATTCAAGAACTTCGTAGGCGGCATTAAACCGGGCGATGACCGAACGGTCATGCCGCTTCAAGCCGCCGACCTGCTGGCAGGCCAGACAAGACTGTACGGAACGAACCGCGCATCAGCCACATTTCTGCCGTCCATCACTCGATCTGGCCGTTCTCACTTCAGCTACCTGTTGGGCAAAAACAGATTGATGGCGATGCGAACTCAGATTCAAGCGACCACCGCCTGGGTGCAGGAATTCATGAGGCACTAAGGGCCTGTCTAGAAATAACAGTTTCATATAAAAATGTTTTGGCGTACACTTGAGTAAGTGAACGCCGAGCCGGGAATCAAACTACGCTTCGATGCCCTGAGTCCTTTGGTGGACGAGC
>Ga0181521_10004862_pt1 | contig 15174 bp, 12 predicted proteins | sample PEATcosm2014_Bin_32_FD_119764 | JGI IMG/M metagenome (GOLD analysis project Ga0181521, IMG submission 119764) | Peatland microbial communities from MTU Mesocosm Facility, Houghton, MI, USA - PEATcosm2014_Bin02_60_metaG | ecosystem: Environmental > Terrestrial > Soil > Wetlands > Peat | place...
CTGACCAACTGGTCGCCACGCGGGACGCCCGGCAGGCCGCGCCCACGAAGCCTCAGCTTTTGGCCGCTCTGAGCCCCGGCCGGAATGGTCAATTCCACCTTGCCGCCGAGCGTGGGCACCGCGACCTTCGCTCCCAGAGCGGCTTCCCAGGGTGCGAGCGGCAATTCGATTTGGACATCCTTGCCCTGCAAAACATACAGGGGATGCGGACGCAATCTGACCCGGAATATGAGCGCGGGACGGTTGCCGACGCCGGCGATCCGTAACGCCTGACCGTCGGTAATGCCCGCCGGAATTTGCACGTCAACCGCTCGCGGGAACCCGTTCTCGTGAATCGTGACGCGACGTTTCGTACCCGCGAACGACTCCTCGACGGTGACCTCGAGAAGGCCGGCGTCGGCCTCCGCCGGGGACTGGCCGGCAAATCCCGCATGCCCGCCCGCACCGCCGAACAAGGTCGAGAAAAAGTCGCTGAACCCATTGAGATCCGAAAAGCGCTGGCTCCCCGAATGACCGAATCGCTGCTCCCAATCGGGCGGCGGCCGAAACTGCTGGCCCGGGCGATAGTCGCGGCCCAGCTGATCGTACGCCGCGCGTTTCTCCGGATCCTTCAATACTTCGTATGCTTCTTGGACGTCTTTGAATTTGGCTTCCGCGTTCTTTTCCTTGCTGACGTCCGGATGATACTTGCGGGCCAACTTGCGGTAAGCGCGCTTGACTTCCTCGGCGCCGGCACCGCGCGTCACACCCAGAGTGCTGTAATAATCCTTGAATTGCATGCCAAACCTTGCGCTATTGTAATCTCGATATTACCGCTACACGGCCGGCGACGTCCGCTCAGCGGTCGCAGTCACACATTCGTCAGGATGGAAAAAAGCGTGCGCTCCTTGAAATCGGACCGCAACGTCCCGACCATCGCCCTGCGGCGTTACGATATTGTGGTTTGTTTCCCCAAAGAAAAGGTCTATGAAGCGCATTTTCCTGTTCATCGTGACCAACCTTGCCGTGTTGGCCCTGTTGAGCATCGTGATTTTCGTCATCGAGCGGGTATTCGGCGTGCGCCTGCCGCAAGGCGGCCTCGGCGGCTTGCTGGTATTTGCGGCCGTATTTGGCTTCGGCGGTGCGCTGATATCGTTGGCGCTGTCGAAGTGGACGGCCAAGCGCATGATGGGCGTGCGCGTCATCGCCGAGCCGCAATCGGAGGTGGAGGTCTGGCTGGTAGCCACGGTGAAGCGCTTGGCCGCTCAAGCGCAGATCGGCATGCCTGAGGTCGGCATATTCGATGCCGAGGAGATGAATGCCTTCGCCACGGGTGCGCGACGCAATGCGGCGCTGGTAGCGGTGAGCACCGGCTTGTTGCGCAGCATGTCCCGGCCACAGGCCGAAGCCGTCATGGGCCACGAAATCAGCCATGTGGCCAACGGCGATATGGTGACCATGGCCTTATTGCAAGGCGTGCTGAACACCTTCGTCATTTTCCTGGCGCGCATCATCGGCGGGCTGGTCGATCGCGCCCTGTTCAGGAACGACCGGGAGGAATCCGGCGTCGGCTTCTTTTTGACTACCATGGTCGCGCAAATCGTGCTCGGTATCCTGGCCGGTATGATCGTCAATTGGTATTCGCGACGGCGCGAATTCCGCGCCGACCGTGGGGGTGCTGATCTGGCAGGCACCGGCAGCATGATCGGTGCGCTCGAGGCGTTGAAGCGCAGCCACGGCGAGCCGATGCCACCGCAGATGCAGGCATTCGGCATCAACACCGGCGAGACCGGAGGATTTATGCGGTTATTCATGAGCCACCCCCCCTTGGATGAGCGGATTGCGGCGTTACGTGGCGCAGGCATTTGAGTGCGGGGTGCTTGAACGCGCCGCGACTACCGGACTGATGCAAATGCTGACCAAGCCGCGCTCGCGGCGCGCCTCGACTGCAACCGTCCATGCCCCGGCGGCCTGACCGGGGAACGCTCGCGGAACTCAAGGCCGTCGTCGGCGACGGCGCCTGGTTCGATTCGCCGCAAGACCTCGCGCCGTTCACCACCGATTTTCGTCGTCTGTACCGCGGCGTGACCCCGCTGGTGCTGTCGCCCCGCCATGTCGACCAAGTCGCCCGGATCCTGGCAATTTGCAATCGCGACGAGCTGGCGGTGGTGCCCCACGGCGGTAACACCAGTTACTGCGGCGCGGCGACGCCCGATGAATCCGGGTCACAGATCGTGCTGTCGATGCGGCGGCTCGATCGCGTACGACAACTCGATGCAGCCAATTATTCCATGATCATCGAGGCCGGCTGCACGCTGGCCGAGGCGCAGGCGGCGGCGATTTCGCAGGACCGGCTGTTCCCCTTGAGTTTGGGGTCGGAGGGCACGGCGCAAATCGGCGGCAATTTGTCGACCAATGCCGGCGGCACGGCGGTGCTGCGTTACGGAATGATGCGCGACTTGGTACTTGGTTTGGAAGTGGTGTTGGCGGACGGCCGGGTGATGTCCGGGCTCAAGAGCCTGCGTAAGGACAATACCGGCTACGACGTCAAATCCCTGTTCATCGGAGCCGAAGGAACGTTGGGCGTGATCACGGCCGCGTCCTTGAAGCTGTTTCCGCGGCCGGCCGATGCCGCGACCGCGCTCGCCGGGATCGATTCGCCGCGGCAGGCACTCGAGTTGCTGGCGCATCTGCGACGCACCGCGGGCGAACAGCTCACCACATTCGAACTGATGCCGCGCCTCGCGGTCGAGCTCACGGTAAAACATATCCCCGGCGTCGCCAACCCGCTGCAGCAGGGTACCGCATGGTATCTACTCATCGAGCTGAGTTCGCCCAATCCACAGGCTAACTTGGCCACTCTGTTGACCGACCAGTTGCAGGAAGCGGCCGTGCGCGCCACCCTCAAAGACGCCTTCGTGGCGACATCGCTGGCGCAATCCCAGGCGATGTGGAAACTGCGTGAATCGGTGCCGGAAGCACAGCGGCAGCACGGGGCAAGCCTCAAGCATGACGTCTCCGTCCCGGTATCGAGCATCCCGAAACTCATCGAGGATGGCTCGGAACTCGTGCGCCGGCTGGTCCCCGCCGGGGAGGTGGTGAGCTACGGCCACATGGGCGACGGCAACCTGCATTTCAATGTGAGCCAAAGGCCGGATTCGGATCGCGCGGCGTTCCTCGAGCGCGGCATTGAGCTCGAGTCGGCCCTATTCGATTTGGTCGAAAGTCTCGGCGGCAGCATCAGCGCCGAACATGGCATCGGACGCTTGAAGGCGGCGGAATTTGCCAGGCGCGCCGATCCCGTCGAACTCGCGGTGATGCGCGCGCTCAAGCACGCGCTGGATCCGAAGGGCATTCTCAATCCGGGCAAAGTATTGGCATGAGCCGCAAGCCTTAGCTCGAGTGGCGCATGCGCTCGCTCATACTACCCGTTCGCACCGCCCGCCTGAATCTGCGCGAGTTCGTCAAGGCGGATTTTCGCGCGATCCATGCGTATTCCGCCGACCCGAGGGTTACACGGTATTTGTTCTTCGGCCCCCGGGACGAGGCCACCACGGCCGACTACCTCGAGGGGCTGCTCGCCTCACAACGGGAAGTGCCGCGCACTCGATTCGAACTGGCGGTGGAGGAAATAGCTTCCGGTCGAGTGATCGGCGCCTGCGACTTGTCCCTGATCGAACGCGACGTCGTCGACTTGGGGTACATGCTCGGGACGCTCGATTGGGGCAAGGGCTTCGCCACGGAAATTGCGCTCGCACTCATCGACGCGGCATTTTTCGATCTGCGCGCGGAGCGCGTCATCTCGACGGTCGATGTGAACAACCGGGCATCGATTCGCGTGCTGGAGAAAATCGGCATGCGCTGGGAAGCCGTATTCCGCAAACATCGCCGCGCCAAGAGTCGCTGGTGGGACTGCCATTTGTACGTGCTGCCGCGGACAGTCTGGGAGGCAACGCGGACGCTTCCGGCGCCCTAAGCGAGCCCTAAGCGGCCCTAAGCGCCTGTCTGAGCATTCCACGCGGCCGCGCGCGCACTCCAACCCGGTGCGCTAGTCGTCCTTTTCGGCCGCCGCCTGCTCGCGCGCACGCGCCTTGGCGCGATCCATCACGTCGGCACTCGGCATGCCCGCATCTCGGCTGCTGCGCAGGGTCAGCAGCAGGCCGAGCAGGGCGCCCACCACGAGCACGACGATCACAAGGGCCTTCATTGCTCAACCACCCTCAGCAAACCTTCTTGCGACGTACTGGCCACCAATCGTCCGTCGCGGGCAAACACGTTGCCGCGCGCGAAGCCGCGTGCGCCCGAGGCGCTGGGGCTGTCCGTAGAATACAATAGCCAATCGTCCACGCGCACGGTGCGGTGAAACCACATGGCGTGATCGATGCTGGCTATCACCAACTGCGGCGTTGTCAGTGAAATTCCGTGCGGCATCATGGCCGTGTCGAGCAGATGGAAATCGGAAACATAGGCCAACAGGCAGCGGTGCAGCGCCTCATCGTCCGCTAGCCCGGCGACGGCGCGAAACCAGATGTTCCTCTGCGGCGACAGCTTTTGCGGCTTGAGAAAATTCGCCGGCTCCGCGAGACGAAATTCGAACGGCCGCTCTTGTCCCAGCATCCGGCGCAGGCTCGGCGGCAGCCGCTCGAGCGCGTCACGAGTGTGGGATTGCTGATCCGGCAGCGCCTCGGGCGGCGGCACATCGGGCATGGTGAGCTGATGGTCGAGGCCGCCTTCGGCGGATTGAAACGACGCCGACATGTTGAAAATTTGCGCGCCGTGTTGAATCGCCACGATGCGGCGCGTGGAGAAATGATTGCCGTCGCGCGCTCTGTCCACCTCGTAAACGATGGGCGAATTGAAGTCGCCGCGGCGCAGGAAATAGGCATGCAGCGAGTGCACCACGCGCTTCTCGACCGTCGCCGTGGCCGCCATCAGGGCTTGCCCCAGCACCTGGCCGCCGAACACCTGCGGACTGCCGATGTCGCGGCTTTGCCCGCGAAACAGGTCCAACTCGAGGCGCTCCAGCGTCATCACCTTGATCAGATCCTCGAGTAGCTGATTCATGATTGCTTCAATGCGAATCGTCGGGGGCGACGCCCAGTCGTTTCTGCATGATCGGACTCGTGGTGGTGTACTGCAAGAACTGGCGCTTCTGCGGAAACAAGTGATGCTGGATTCCGAACGCCGCGAGCGCAGCCTCGTGAAAGCCGCTCAAGATCAATTTTTTCTTGCCCGGATAGGTGTTGATGTCGCCAATGGCGAAGATGCCCGGCACGCTGGTCTGAAAATTCTCCGTGTCGACCTTGAGTGCCTTTTTCTCGAGTTCGAGGCCCCATTCGGCGACCGGACCCAGTTTCGGGTGCAATCCATAGAAGGCCAGTACCTGGTCGGCAGCGACCTGCAGCGTCGTGTGCCCCACATTGGTCTGCACATCCACCCCGGTCAGTTTGTGGTTGTCGCTGTGCAGAGCGATCGCGTGGCCCTCCAGCAATCGCATCTTGCCGGCGGCCACCAGTTCGCGCATGCGCGCAACGGTTGCGGGCGCCGCCCGAAATTCCGCGCGCCGATGCACCAATGTCAGCGACCGCGCCCTATCGCACAGCGCCACGGTCCAATCCAGGGCGGAATCCCCGCCGCCGCAAATCACCAGATCGTGGCCGTAAAAATCGGCGGCCGACTTGACGCGATAATGCACGCTCCTGCCTTCAAATTCTTCGACCCCGGGCAGCGCCAGGCGTCGCGGCTGGAACGAGCCGACACCGGCGGCGATGACCACCGCCCCCGCCGTCAGGCGAGTGCCCAAGGACGTGGCCACCTGGATCTTGCCGTCCGCTAGCGGCTGCACCTCGGTGACTTCCTGCCCGAGATGGAACGTGGCATGAAACGGCTTTGCTTGCTCCAACAGCCGGTCGATCAATTCCTGAGCCCCACAAATCGGCAAGGCGGGGATGTCGTAGATCGGCTTGTCCGGATACAGCTCGGTGCATTGGCCACCGACCTGGGGCAGCGAATCGATGATGTGCGCGCTGATGCCGAGCAAGCCGAGCTCGAAAATCTGAAATAATCCAACCGGTCCGGCGCCGACGATGACTGTTTCGACGGGCGTAGAGGGGGCGGGCGGCGCTGCGATGGATTCCGGCATGATAAGGGCGTTTCCTGAGGCTTTAGCTAAAAAATGGTGCGGAATTGTAGCTGAAGGTCACCTGCGCTCTATCATGATTTGGCACACCGCAACGCGCCTGGCGAGTGGCTCGCCCGCAAACACCTGGACCTTTCAGAATTGGCATTATTCGCCGAAGATAGCCGAAGATAGCAGCAACATTGGATCCTGATTGGTTACGTCAGCGAGGCGCCAGAACCCTTGGACAATGGCTCAGAAACCCCGTTGAGCTATTTGCTCAAGACCTTGCTGACACCGCCTGATATGAGCGACGTGACATCCAGCAATGCCCCTGCCATGCCGAACCCGCCGGGTGCCGCGAGATAGCGTGGACGCCAAACCGGCACGAACTTCTCCTTGTACTTTCGCAGGCCCTCGAAGGGATAAAACGTTTCGCCGTAGCGCTGTACCATGCGCCCCAGCTTGTGCCAGGCCGGTGCGAGCGCGTGATCTTCCAAGCCCGATAACGGCGCCATGCCGAGACTGAACCATTGATAGTGCTGCGCTTTACCCCACAGCATGCACTCGACGAGAAGAAAATCGATGACGCCCTTCGGTGCGGCGTCGTTGTAGCGCAAGAGATCGATCGATAACTCGGTGTCCGCTCCGGCACGCCAGATATTGGCGAAAGCAACGATGGCGCCGGCACGGCGGACCACCCCGCAGTCGAAATTCGCCAGATAGCGCTCATCGAAATATCCCAAGGAAAACCGCTTTTCGGCCGTGTTCTTGGCGGCGAGCCAGGCGCTCGAGACCGCACGCAGTTCCGGCATGATCGCATCGACACTCCCGCGCGCCACCACCTCGAACTGCGCGCCGTCTCGAACTGCGCGCCGATGCGAATGGCGCAGGTCCGCGCGCGCGGCACCGTCCAGCGAGAACGTGTCCAGCGGAACACGCGCCTCCTCGCCGAGTTTGCTCAAGCTCAATCCCAAATCGATGTACAGCGGCAGATTCTCGGGGGAGACTTGGTAGAAAACCGGTGATACGGCCAGCCCATCGCAGTTCTCGATGAACGTCCACACCAGCGGTTCGTGCAACGCCGACGGACCGATGGGATCACCCATTGAAACCCAACTGCCGCCGGATGCCTGGTACATGATGAATGCCGTGCGATCCGCGTTGAACAGCAGGTTCTTGTCCCCGAGCAGCGCCAGATTCGCCGCTGCATCGTGGGCATTTTCGATCAGCGCGGCCGCGCGTTCGAGATCGGCCTGACTCGGCGGTAAGATTAATGGTTTCGACGGGCGCAACAGGCGCCACAATGCGTAGGCGGCGGCGGTCATGGCGGCCAGCAGCAGCGCGCGCAGGCTGCGGGGCGCCGGCGCTTCGAAAGCAAATTGCCACCACAATTCCTTGCTGTATGGCACGTGCCGATACGCAAACAACACCAGCCACACCGCCGCGCCGAGCACCAGCAGCACCGCCACGACCCACGACGCGGAGAAACGCTGCTCGATCAACGAGGCGCGCCGCAGAAAACGCGCCCGCGCCGAGACCAGCAACACCGCGACCGCACCGAGTATGGTCGCCTCCTCGTAATCGAACCCCTTGAGGAGCGACAGCAAAATGCCCGCGCACAGCAGCCACATCGTCAAATACCAGGCCGCATCGAGCCGGCGATACAACCCGTTGGCGAGCACCAATAGGCCGACGCCGACCGCGCTACCCAGCAGATGCGACAGCTCGAGGACCGGTAACGGTACGACATGATGCAAAAGCGCCAAGCGACTGCCGAGAGCCGGGGTTGCACCAGAAAAAAGCAATACGGCCCCGGCACCGAACACGGCCAGAGCGCTCACCTGGGGCGTGACTGCGCTCAGCCACGTACGCCCGAGACGGGCGATGCGCACCATGGGTGCCCGATGCACCCACAACTCATGCGCACCGAGCAAAGCGAGCGCCACCGCAAATGGAACGAGGTAGTAAATGATGCGATAAGCGAGCAACGCGCCCAGCAAATGATCCGCGGGTACCGACCGAAACAGCAGCAGCAATACCGATTCGAACACGCCCACACCGCCGGGCACATTGCTGATGATGCCGGCGGCGATCGCGATGAGAAACAGGCCCGCAAAGGCCGCGAAGCCAATCGCCGCCTGCGGCGGCAGGAGTACGTACAGGACCCCGGCGGCACACAGCAGATCGCCGCAGGCCACAGCGATTTGCGCGAAGGCGACGCGCGGACGCGGCACCGGAATCACGATCTTGCGCCACCGCAGCTCATGTCGGTTGCAGGCCAACAGCAGATAGGCAACCACCCCTGCGAGCAGCAAACAACCGGCGAGAAGGATCAACCAGCGGTGCAAATGCAGCACCGATTCGGACAATGCCGCTTGTGACAGCAAGGACAGCCCCAGCAGCCCCGACGCTCCCAAGGCAAAGGTCAATGTGCCGAACGCAATGACCGCCGCGATTTGTTTCGCGCTCAAGCCCAGCGCCGAGTACGCCCGGTAGCGAACGGCACCGCCGCTCAGGGTATTCAGACCGACGTTATGGCCGATCGCGTAACTCATGAAGGAAATCAAGGCGAGCCTGGGGTAAGGCACGCGTGCGCCGGCGTAACGCAGACCGAGCGCATCGTAGATCGTCAAACAGCCGTATCCCGCCCAGGCCAGCAGCACCGCGGCCAACAGCCGCGAGGTGGGGATGGCCCGCATGTGGGCGAGGATATCCTGCCACCGATACTGCGCGAGGACGTGATGCAGCCAAAATAACGCCAGCCCGAAGAGGGCGATCCCAAGCAGCGTCGTCCACGGGGGAACCCGGCGAATTGTGTGTGGAATTGTCAAGCCGCATATCGTATCAGGGCGCCCGCAATGGGGGGCGCCGTGGCCCGTCCACTTCGGGTCTGTCGACTTCGTCCCAGAAACTGCTAGGGTGGGGACTTTAAGCTTCTACATCTGATCGTAAAGGTGACCCGCACATGAGTTCCGCCAACGATGGCCGCCAGGCAACCATGGATTCGACCCAAATTTATCGCGAGGAGACGTTCACCGATCGCCGGGTCGGTACCATTCGTCGATTGACGCCGGTCGGCGCCGACGGAGCGCCCGATACGGCGCGGCCGGTGTTATTCGTCGGGCAGGCACAGGTGATGACGCCGATGGGTGCCATGCCGATCAGTTTTGAACTCGACGCGCAGACATTGAATGCGGCGATCGCGAAGTTCGGCGATGCCGCTGAACAGGCGGTGCAGCAGACCATGCGCGAGTTGCAGGAACTGCGCCGCGAGCAAGCATCTTCCTTGGTCATCCCCGATGCCGCCGGCGCAGCCTTGCCAAATCCGGCCGATCTGTTGGGACGCGGCCGGCCTCGGCGCTAGGAGCCTCGATCTATTCGAGGGATTCCAAGGCATCCCAGCGCGCGTACGCGGCTTCGAGGTCGCTGGTGAGCCGTTGCAATCGTTCCAAAGCGGCACTGCCCTCTGCCGGACTTTGCCGAAACAACTTCGGATCGCTGAGCGCCGCTTGCAGCGCCGTTTGCTCAGCCTCGAGCAGCCGAATCGTCTCGGGTAAGGCATCGAGTTCGCGCTGCTCCTTGTAGGAGCGTTTGCGTGGCTTGACTTGACCGCGCGCCGGCGGCGTCGATTTGGCCGGAGCGGTGTCTGCCGCTTTGGCGTTGGTCGTCGCTTTGGCGTTGGTCGTCGCTTTGGCGGTGGGCGCGGCCTCGGGCGCCGCGCGCCGTTGCTGCATCCAGTCGCTGTAACCGCCCACATATTCATTGACGCGGCCCTGGCCCTCGAAGACCAAAGTGCTGGTCACCACATTGTCGAGAAACGCGCGATCATGGCTGACCAGTAGCAGCGTGCCGGTGTAGTCGGCGACCATCTCTTCCAAAAGATCCAGCGTTTCCGCATCGAGGTCGTTGGTCGGTTCATCCATCACCAACAGATTGCTGGGTTTGGCGAACAGTTTGGCCAACAGTAAACGGTTGCGTTCGCCCCCCGAAAGCATGCTGACCGGCGCACGCAAGCGTTCCGGCGGAAACAGGAAATCTCGCAGATAGCTCGACACATGTCGCGGCCGCCCATCGATCGTGACGGTTTCGCCGCTGCCTCCGGTGACGTTGTCCAGGATGGACGCTGTCGTATCGAGCTGTTCGCGCTGTTGGTCGAAGTAGGCCGGCAGCAATGAAGTACCACGATATATCGACCCGGCGGTGGGCGCCAAGTCACCGACCAGCAGTTTGATCAGCGTCGTCTTGCCGCAGCCATTGGGACCAATGATACCGATCCGATCACCGCGCATGATGCGCGCGGAAAAATCGGCGATGACCGGCGCTGCACCGAAATTCAATGTCACGTGCCGCGCCTCGAACACCAGTTTGCCGGACGGCGCCGCTTCCTGCGCCTTCAGGTCGATCTGCCCCATCCGCTCGCGCCGCTCGCTGCGCTGAATGCGCAGCTGTTTGAGGGCGCGCACCCTGCCTTCGTTGCGGGTACGCCGCGCCTCCACGCCCTGGCGAATCCAGACTTCCTCTTGCGCGAGTTTTTTGTCGAACAGCGCCGCGTGCTTCGCCTCGATCTCCAGTGCCGCGCGCTTTTGCAGCACATAATCATCGTAGCTGCCGGGCCACCCGCGGAGTTGCCCGCGATCCAGCTCGACGATACGCGTCGCGAGGCGGCGTACGAACACGCGGTCATGGCTGATGAACATCAAGGCGCCGCCGAAGTCGATCATCATGTCCTCGAGCCAGGTAATCGCGTCGATATCAAGATGGTTCGTGGGCTCGTCCAGCAAAAGCAGGTCCGGCGCCGAGACGAGCGCCCGACCCAACATCACGCGCCGCCGCCAGCCGCCGGACAATGCGCTCAGCGGCGCGTCGCGGTCGAGTTGCAGCCGCGAGATGACTTGCTCTACCTGTAATTCGGCTTGCCAGTCGCCGTCCGCGCCGCCGGACGCGACGCCCTGTTTGACCGCTGCGAGCACGGTTTCGTCGCTGGTGGGAGACACTTCCTGAGCCAGAATCGCCACTTTGGCGCCCGGACGAATCCATACCTCACCGCTATCGGGGATGATTTGGCGAGCGATCACCTGCAGCAGGGAGGATTTGCCTTCGCCGTTGCGGCCGAGCAAGCACACCCGCTCGCCCTTGCGAATCTGCAAGGCGATATGGTCCAACAGGGGCTTCAGACCGAAGCTCAAGGAGACTTTGTCGAGACGAACGACGGGCATGAGGCCGCGTATACTAAGCGGCTTCGTCCTCGACCCGCTAGCGAAACGGTATGGCATGAGCAGTGCGTATCCGCCGCCAATGGCGCCCCACATCATCCGGGGGGATGGATGAGCCGCTGGATCGTGCCCACAAAATCATGGACGACCGGCATCGCCCGCATCATCGGCATCATCGGCATCATCGGCATCGTCGGCGTCATAACCGTGCTCATGGTGCCGGCGCTGGGTGCGAATCGAAACGCCCTGCGCCAGATTGTTCAAGAGCAATGCGTCGTTCATTGGACGCAGCAACATGATCCCGCACCTTGCGTGCAGGTGACCTCGGGCTATGCGGTACTCGCGGATCTCAAGGGGGGAGCGCACTTTCTGCTGATACCCACCCGGGATATCAGCGGCATCGAGAGCCCGGAGCTGCTCAAACCGGATGCGCCAAACTATTTTTCTGCCGCGTGGCAAGCGCGTGATCGACTCGCGTCGGCGGTGGGACATGGCGTGTCGCGCAATACCGTCGGATTGGCGGTGAACCCGGTGCACGCGCGCAGTCAGGATCAATTGCACATCCACATCGAATGTCTGCGTCCGGATGTTTTCCGCGCGCTCAACGAGGCGGCCGACCGGATCACGGACGCCTGGTCGCTGCTGGACATCGGCGCTGCGCATTATGAAGCCCTGCGGATCGCGGGCGAGGACTTGAACGCCAATCCGTTCGAATTATTGGCACACCGAACACTTGGGGCCGGGCCGGCGAAAACCGATCACGTCATTGGCGATTACACGCTGGTGGTGGCCGGCATGCAGTTCAAGAGCGGTCCCGGATTCATTGTGCTGGCGGGCGCGGGCCCCGCCGGTGAGCTGTTATTGGATTCGACCTGCGCCGTTGCCGGAGCATGAGAGCGATGGCATCCCAGACTAGCGAAGCGAACGAACCCTCCTGGCTGACCATCGGTCGGGAGATGCGGGCCCTTGCGCAAATTGGCCTGACCTTCTGTCGCGATCCCTTCGACCGTCAGCGCTATGAGCGCATACGGGAATTGGCGGCCTCTCTGATCGCTCAAAGCTCCGGCCAGGATAGCGCAGCGGTACTCGAATTTTTCCGGCATGACGCCGGCTACGCGACGCCGAAAGTCGACGTTCGCGCGGCGGCATTCGTCGATGGGCGAGTGCTCCTGGTTCGCGAGATCAGCGATGGCGCATGGACGCTACCGGGAGGCTGGGCGGATGTGAATGAATCGGCCGCCGAATGCGTGATCCGGGAGGTCACCGAGGAGTCAGGTTACCAGGCACGCGCCGTCAAACTCGCCGCGGTTTACGATTATCGCAAGCGCAACCGCCCTCACCACCCCGATTCCATCTACAAGATGTTCTTCATTTGTGAGCTGACGGGCGGCAGCGCCCGCGCCAGTATCGAAACCAGCGACGCGGCGTTTTTCCCGCGCGATGCCCTGCCGCCGCTGTCCATCGGGCGCACGACGGCTGAGCAGATCGAGCGCATGTTTCGCCACGCGGAGCAACCCGATCTACCGACGGATTTCGATTAGACGGATGAGGTGTCCGGCAAAACCTTCGCGGCGCCGAGCCGGCGCCGGCGCGCGAGCCATGCATACACCGGCGCGCACGCGATCAGCAGCAGCGCGGCGGCGACGCCGGAGCGCGGATCCTCCACCACCGCGGCAACCAGCAACAGCAAGCAGCCGACAATCAAGATACTGCCCGTGAATGGAAACCCGAACGCGCGATAGGGCCGTGCCAGATCCGGTTCGCGACGACGCAGTACGAATACTGCGGCGTACGCCGAAACGTAGTTGAGAAGAATCAGCACGGCGGCGAGCGCGACAATCTGCTCGAAGGTGCCGCTCAGAATCAATGCGATCCCCGCCGCGCTCGACACGCCGAGCGCCATGCGCGGCGTACCGCCCGCGCTGACCGCCGCAGCTTTTTCGGTGAAAAATCCGTCGCGGCCGATGGCCAACAGGATTCGCGGCGTCATCAGCAACACGGCATTGATGAGGCTCAGCACGGTCAACAGGGAAATCACCGTGACCAGCACCGCCCCACCCCGCGGCAACACCATCCGCGCCGCATCCGCGGCCGGCAAGTCCGAGGCGGCGAGCACGGTAAGGGGCAGCACCCGAAGCATGGCCATGTTGATCAGGACATAGAGCGCCGCCACCACCAGCGTTCCGCCAATCAGCGCCCGCGGCAGCGTGCGCCCCGGATCGGTGCTCTCTTCTGCAAGGTAGATCGGCGAATACCACCCGTCGTAGGTGACGAGCACGGCACGCAGCGCCGTTACGACCGCCAATACCATGGACATCGACATCAGGGGTAGGGAGGCGGCCGTCAGCGGCATCGGTGCGCCGGGCGAAGCGACGGGCGGCACCAGAAAACAGCCGACAATCAGAATCAGCATCATGAGGCCGATGGCAACGCTGATGATTCGCGTCAGCGTACTGCCGATGCGCAGACCCAGCCAATGCAAGGCGGTAAAGGCCGCGAGAATGAGGATGGCGCCGCCGCGGCCATACCGGCCGGCGGCCGGCCATAGCGCACCGACAAACGTTGTGGCGGTGATCGACGCATAGGCGAGAGACGCCACCTGGTTGACCCAGTCGCTCCAGCCAAGCACGAAGCCCGCGGCATTCCCGAAGGCGCGACGCGCGTAGACATAGAAGCCGCCCGCTTGCGGCAGCATGGCGGCGAGCTCGGCGACCGCCACCGCACCCAGCAAGGCGTAGACCCCGCCGAGAATCCAAAACAGAACGATGAGATGCGAATCGCCGAGTGCGGCAGCCAGCGTTCCCGGTAGTCGCAGAATACCCACGCCCACCGTGCCGCCGAACACCATCGCCAGGCCGAAGCCGAGCCCGAGGATGCGACGCAGGGGGCGCACCGCTCAGCGCGCCCTGTCGGGTAAGATCCGCCCCGCTGTCCGCTGCATCAATTTTCAAACCTCCTCGGTCGTGCGGCAATCCTAAGATGTTAGCATTTGCGCCACAGGCAAGATCGAGGTGACTTCCGTGTCTCGAGATATTTTGCTCGCGATCGATCAGGGGACGAGTTCCAGTCGGGCAATCGGTTTCACCGCTGCGGGCGAGATGGCGGCGATCGAGCAGCAGTCGTTCGAGCAGATTTATCCATCGCCCGGTTGGGTGGAGCACGACGCCGAGGTGATTTGGGCCACCGTCATGTCCACCAGCCGCCGCGTTCTGCAGCGTCTCAAGGAGACCGGCCGTGCCGTGGCCGCGGTCGGCATCACGAATCAGCGGGAAACGACGGTGGTGTGGGATCGGCGCAGCGGCGCGCCGCTTTATAACGCGATCGTTTGGCAGGATCGGCGCACCGCAGACCGCTGCCGCGAGCTGAATCGCGACGCTGCCGAAGCGGAACTCAACCGCAAGACGGGGCTGCTGCTCGATCCGTATTTCTCCGCCACCAAGATCGCGTGGATTCTGGATCGCGTCCCCGGAGCGCGCGATGCGGCCAAGGCCGGTCACATCGCCTTCGGCACCATCGACAGCTTTTTGCTATGGCGGCTCAGCGGGGGCCGGCTGCATGCAACCGACGCCACCAACGCGAGCCGCACGGCTCTTTACGATATCCGCAAAGGCCGGTGGGACCAGGCGCTGTGCGAATGGTTCAACGTCCCCCGATCCTGCCTTCCCGAGGTGCGAGACAGCGCGGGCGATTTTGGGCACATCGACAAGACCGTGCTCGGCCAGGCGCTGCCGCTACGCGGCGTTGCCGGCGATCAACAAGCGGCGCTGATTGGCCAGGCCTGTTTCGCGGCGGGCGACGTCAAGAGCACCTACGGAACGGGTGCCTTCCTGGTGCTCAATACCGCGCGCCATTTGGTAGAGA
>Ga0181521_10004866_pt1 | contig 15170 bp, 12 predicted proteins | sample PEATcosm2014_Bin_32_FD_119764 | JGI IMG/M metagenome (GOLD analysis project Ga0181521, IMG submission 119764) | Peatland microbial communities from MTU Mesocosm Facility, Houghton, MI, USA - PEATcosm2014_Bin02_60_metaG | ecosystem: Environmental > Terrestrial > Soil > Wetlands > Peat | place...
CCGTCCCTCGCTACCAGACGATGCTCGGCCATCGCGTCGAGCGCCGCTTCGGCTGGGACTGCCACGGCCTCCCGGCCGAAATGGCCGCTGAACAGGAGCTCGGTCTTTCCGGCCGCCAAGCCGTGATCGCCTACGGCATCGACAGGTTCAACGCCTACTGCGGCCAGATCGTGCAACGGACCACCGACGCCTGGGAACGCTATGTGACTCGCCAGGCCCGCTGGGTGAGCTTCGAGGACACCTACAAGACCATGGACCTCGCCTTCATGGAGAGCGTGCTCTGGGCCTTCAAACGCCTCTACGACAAGGGGCTCGCCTACGAAGGCTTCCGGGTACTGCCCTACTGCTGGGAATGCGAGACCCCGCTCTCGAACTTCGAGACCCGCCAGGACGACTCCTATCGGGATCGCACCGACCCGGCGGTGACGGTGCGTTTCGACCTGGAGCCGGTCGGTGACGGGCCTGAGCTGCTGCGAGGACCTCTCGGGATGCTCGCGTGGACAACGACGCCATGGACCTTGCCGTCGAACCTGGCGCTCGCTGTCGGACCCGAGCTCCGCTACACGGTGCTGCAATGGGGCGACGGGCGAGTCGTCATCGGCGAGGAGTGCCTCGAGGCATACGCGGACAGGCTCAGCGGCGCCGAGATCCTGGGCACCGTGACCGGTGCGGAGCTCGTCGGGCGCCGATTCCGACCGCTGTTCGGGTACTTCTCGGACACGCCCCGCGCATTCGTGGTCCTCGGAGAGGACTTCGTCTCGATGGACGAGGGCACCGGCATCGTGCAGATGGCGCCAGGGTTCGGTGAGGACGACCAACGCGCCTGCGACGCGGCCGGGATCGCCGTGATCTGCCCCGTGGACGACCGGGGACGTTTCACCGCCGAGGTAGACGATCTCGCCGGAGTGCAGGTCTTCGACGCCAACGCCATGATCGTCGACCGGCTCGGCGACGCGGGGGCGCTGGTGAGGGCCGAGGACTACACCCACAGCTACCCGCATTGCTGGCGGACCGACACGCCGCTCATCTACCGCGCCATGAGCTCGTGGTTCGTCCGCGTGACAGCGATCAAAGACCGCATGGTCGATCTCAACCAGCAGATCGCCTGGGTGCCCGAGCACGTGCGCGACGGTGCCTTCGGCAAGTGGCTGGAGGGGGCGCGGGACTGGTCGATCAGCCGGAACCGTTTCTGGGGGACGCCTATCCCGGTGTGGAAGAGCGACGACCCGCGTCATCCCCGCGTCGACGTCTACGGCAGTATCGACGAGCTCGCAGCGGATTTCGGCGTGCGGCCGGACAACTTGCACCGCCCGTTCATCGACGAGCTGACCCGGCCGAACCCCGACGACCCAACCGGTGTCTCGACGATGCGCCGGATCCCCGACGTCCTCGACTGCTGGTTCGACTCCGGGTCCATGCCCTTCGCACAGCTGCACTACCCCTTCGAGCACGCCAAGAGGTTCGAGGAGCACTTCCCCGCCGACTTCATCGTCGAGTACGTCGGCCAGACCCGTGGCTGGTTCTACACCTTGCACGTGCTCGCGACGGCCCTGTTCGACAGGCCTCCCTTCAAGGCCTGCATCGCGCACGGCATCGTGCTCGGCGACGACGGCCGGAAGCTCTCCAAACGGCTGCGCAACTTCCCCGATCCCGAGGAGGTGTTCGCCGCCTACGGGGCCGACGCGATGCGGTGGTACCTGCTCAGCTCGCCCGTGCTGCGCGGCAGCGACGTCACCATCGAGGAGAAAGGGCTGGCCGAGCCCATCCGCCTGGTCTGCAACCCGATCTGGAACACGTGGTACTTCCTGTCCATGTACGCGAATGCGGACGGCCTCGGGGGACGGGTCCGGACCGACCAGACCGGCGTGCTCGACCGTTACGTCCTCGCCAAGACGCGCCGGCTCGTGGAGGACGTCACGGCGGCCATGGACACCTACGACCTCGCTGGCGCGACCGGTCATATCTCGTCGTTCCTCGACGCGCTGACCAACTGGTACGTGCGCCGCAGTCGTGACCGTTTCTGGCGCCCCGTGAACGCCGGGGCCACGCCCTCGACCCCCGGGGTCGGAGGGGCCCCGCCCGACGACAAGCAGGACGCCTACGACACGTTGCACACGGTCCTCGAGGTGCTCTGCCGGGTCGCGGCACCATTCCTCCCGTTTCTCACCGAGGCCGTCTACCGGGGGCTGACCGGGCAGCGCAGCGTGCACCTCGAGGCGTGGCCGGACGCCGACGAACTGCCTTCGGACCCCGACCTCGTCGAGGCCATGGACCTCGCCCGAGAGGTGTGCTCGGCCGGCCATTCGATCCGCAAGGCGACCGGGCGCCGGGCGCGCCTGCCGTTGTCGTCATTGACGGTGGCGGCGCCGGGTGCAAGCCGCCTCCTGGCCTACGCGGACCTGATCGCCGACGAGGTGAACGTGCAGCAGGTCAAGCTGGTCGAGACAGTCGGCGAGCTGGCGGAGACCGTTCTCAACGTCATCCCTGCCGCGCTCGGCCCGAGGCTCGGAGCACGCACTCAGCACGTCATCGCCGCAACGAGGAGAGGCGACTGGTCGCGGCTGTCCGACGGCACGGTGGAGGCAGGCGGGGTACAGCTCGAGCAGGGCGAATTCGAGCTGCGCCTGCGGCCTTCGGACCCGGGCTCCGCCCGGACGCTTCCCGGCGAGGTGGGGATCGTCGCGCTCGACCTCGAGACCACTGCTGAACTGGAGGCCGAGGGCCTCGCCCGGGACGTCATCCGTTTCGTGCAGCGAGCTCGCCGCGACGCAGGACTGAAGGTCACGGACCGGATCCGACTGTGGATCGGGCTCCCGGATGCTTCAGCCGCCGTTGTCGAGCATTGGAGAGCTCACATCGCGGCCCAGGTGCTCGCGACCGAGATCGACATCGCGCCTCTGGCAGAGGTCCAGGCACAGACGACCAAGCCCGACGACGTCTTCACAGCCGTGGGCGAGCTGTCGAACGGCGATGTCATCGTCGTCCGCATCCGGCGCCTCGGCTGAGCACGACGGCCGGGCGAACGCTCCGGCCGATCGAGCAAGGACGGCTGAGTGAAAGCTCAGGCGATCCAGTCCGATCCCATGGAACCGAAGTAGCGCGGGCCAGGATCGGCTTCTGTCCCGCCGTTGTCGTCGCCCGGGCTGAAGATGGTCATGGACTCGGTGTGCCACGCCTCGGTGGGCGGCCCCGAGTCCTCGAGGGGCGGAACTGGGGCAAGGTTCGGCCGGCCGCCTTCGTCCTCCGCGGCGCCGGCGTCATCGGGAGACGGGACTGACGGTGCCGCCGCTGCAGCGTCTTCGTCGATCTGAGCCTCGATCTCATCCAGAAGCCCCTCTTCGGGAGGGGCCAGGGCCCGACGACGTTTCGACATCTCCTTCGAAGGCGTGAGCGTCTTGTCGACCAAGGCGAGAGCCGTGCGCAACGACTCCGTCAACCTCTTGCGCTCCGAGTCGAGCAGCTCCGACAGCTCCTTGAGCTCGCCGCTCACCAGGGCCCGCTCACCGTGGAACCGGGACATCTCCTCGCTATGGCGGCGCTCGGCTTCGGAGGCGACGCGCTGCGCTTCGTCGCGTGCGTCGGTCCGCAGCTTCTCGGACTCGCTGCGCGCGGTGTCCATTAGAACCGCAGCCTGTTCCTGTGCCTCGCGAACGGCGAGGTCTGCGGTTCGCTGCGCGAGCACGAGAGTGCGGCGGATGCTGTCGTCGTCCTCCTCGGCCGCCCTGTCGGAGACCGAGCGCTCTGCGCGCTCGGCCCGGTAGGCAAGCTGGCGCATCTTCTCTTGCAGCTCCTCGACCGCTACTGCGACCTTCTCGAGGAACTCGTCCACCTCATCGGTGTCGTAGCCCCGAAGGCTGGTACGAAACTCAACCTCTCGCAGGAGTTTTGCAGACAGATCCATGCCCGGATCGTATCGGTCGCCCGGGAAAAGATGGTGGATGCTGCGGGTTGTGGACCTACAGCAGCCCCCTCACGATCAAGATGACAATCCAAACGATGATCGGTGAAAGATCCACGGCCGTGCCGCCCACGCGAAGCGGCGGCACAATGCGGCGCACCGGCCGCAACACCGGCTCGGTGATCGCTTCGAAGAACCGGGTGATCGGCACCAACGCCGAGCCCGGAGGCGCCGGGATGTAGGAGAGCACCACCCGGATCACGAGCACGAAAAGAAAGAGGTTGAGGACGTCGATCACATAGGTCAAGAGTCGGTGCCCCTGTCGATCCGAACCGCGGCCTTCGTGGGCGCAGCGAGTCTCAGGACCGGAACAGCCCGTTCTCTTGAAGACGCTGGCGCTCCTCGGGGGAGACCTCGACATTTGACGGTGTCAGCAGGAACACCGATTCTGCGACCTTCTCCATCGATCCACCGAGCGCGTAGGTCAGGCCCGAGCAGAAGTCGATCATGCGCCGGGCCAGGTCCTTCTCGCTCGCCTGGAGATTGACGATGACCGGCGAGCTCGCCTTGACCATGTCGCCGATCTCCTGCGCGTCCGAGAAGCGGGCCGGGGCCACGACCTGGGGCTTGGTGTGGCGTTGGGTCACGAACGGCCGCACGACAGCGGCGCGGGCCACCGGCGTCGACGGCTCGCGCCCGTCGTCGCGGGCGATCGGGCGCACCGTCGCGACGCTCGCCCGCGGCGGCGCAGGTTCGGGATAGGAGCTCTGCCGCACCCGGCCCGAGGCGGTCTCGGTGACCTCCTCATCGTCGCCGTCGTAGTCGTCCTCATCATCGACGTCCTTCAGACCGAGGTACATCAGCGCTCTTTGCACAAACGAAGCCATCGCCAGCCCTCCTCCAAGAACCCTATTGTTACAGCCTGCGACGTTGCGGGCGAGGACCGAACAGGCAAGTCCCGAGGCGAACCATCGTCGCGCCGGCCGCGACGGCCTGCTCGAGATCGCCGGACATGCCCATCGAGAGCTCTGCGAGACCCAGCTCGTCGCGCAGCCGAGCGACACGATCGAATACCGCCCTTGCCAGGCCCGCATCACCAAGAGGTGCCACCGTCATCAACCCGTCGACGCGGCAACCGATCGCCCGCAGGCCTGCGACCACACCGGGCACCTGTTCCGGCACGCACCCGCCCCGGCCCTCGAGACCGGTCGTATCGACCTCCACCAGCAATGACGGGGGCTCGAGCCGGACCCCGGCCGGCTGCGCTGCTGGCCCGGCCGTGCCCGGCGAGATCTCGGCCCGGTGCCGCTTGATGGCCTCTCCTTCGACAACTCTCGCCACGGCCTGCCAGCAGTCCACGAACGGGGCGAGACGGCCGACCTTGTTGCGCTGCACAGCGCCGAGGAAGTGCCACCTCGCCGCTCGGCCGACCGTCTCCCACTTGGAGATCAGCTCGTCCGCGTAGTTCTCGCCGAAGTCGGTCAAGCCCGCGGCAAACGCGGCGGCGGCCTCGTCGGGCCCGAAGCCCTTCGTCACCGCCACGATCCTGACCAGCTCAGGGTCGCCTCCGGCGTGCACGATCCGGACGCGCGCCTCGGCGGCGCGTGCGGCGATGGCCTCGACGAGCGCGGCATCGACGCCCGCAAGCTGAGGCCCGGGACTCACCGCTCCCCCGTTACGACAAGGCAATGGCGTCCCGTGTCCTTACGTGCGCGCCAGGAGAACCAGCTCGGATCACACGCTGTGCAGCGCGCCTCGTCGCTGGAGATCGAGACGGAGAGCGCCTCGAGTGCCCGGAGCACTCCGGCACGCAAGTCGAGCGCCGGGCGGCCTTCGGTGGTCTTCGAGCGGACAGAAGGCCCATAGCGCGCCTCGACCAACTCGAGGTCGCTCTCGCTGAACTCGTAACACTCGGGCCCGATGCAGGCCCCGAGAACCGCCACGATCTCTGTCGCTCGTTTCGAACGCATGGTCGTGACAGTTGCCTCGAGCACGCCCGCCAGCAAGCCACGCCAGCCGACGTGGGCCGCCCCGACGACGCCCTGCGGGCTTGCGAGGCCGACCAGCGCGCAATCGGCGGCGAAGACGGCCACGGGGGCACCGGGCATCGTGGTCACCAGCGCATCGCCCTCCCGTCCCGAGCAGGGCTCCTCCGGGCCCAATAGCACCACACCGCCACCGTGGGACTGGCTGAGCCAGCGCCAGCGACCAGGTGCAATGGACTGGCGCCGGGCCTCGAGCACATCGAGCGGCAAGGGCGAGCGCGGGCCGACGTCGCCGTCCGAGACGCCGCTCAGCACGACGGTCGCGCTAGTGCCCGCGACCGCTATCCGCCTAGCGGAGGAAGGACGGGACGTCGAAGTCGTCGTCGAGGTCGAGGTCGTCGTCGCCGCCGACGTCGAAGACATCGCGTCCGCGCTGCGCGCCCCGGCCCGCGACCGGGCCGACGAGATCGCTCTCGGCACGGTCTCCGCCTTGGGAGCGCGACGTGGGCCGTGCAGACGGCTGGTCCACCGTTTTCCGCGAAGCGCCCACGGCGGGCTTCCGCGGCTCATCCACGGCGTCGTAGCGGTCGAAACCGGCCGCGATGACCGTCACTCGCACCGTGTCGCCCAGGGCGTCGTCGATGACGTTGCCGAAGATGATGTTGGCGTCGGGATGAGCCACGTCATGGATGATCGCGGCGGCCTCGTTGACCTCGAACAAGGTGAGATCGCTGCCGCCGGCGATATTGAGCAGGATCCCCCGGGCACCCTCGATCGAGGCTTCCAGCAGCGGGCTCGTGATCGCGTGGCGGGCTGCGTTGACGGCGCGCCCCTCACCTGAGCCGGTGCCGATGCCCATGATCGCGGAGCCAGCGTTGCTCATCACCATCTTCACGTCGGCGAAGTCGGTGTTGATGATGCCGGGCACGTTGATGAGGTCGGTGATGCCCTGGACACCGTGCAGGAGAACCTCGTCGGCCATCGTGAACGCCTCGACCATGGAGGTGCGCTCGTCGGAGATCGACAGCAGGCGCTCGTTCGGGATGACGATGAGGGTGTCAACCTTCTCGCGCAGCCGCTGGATGCCTTCGTCGGCCTGGGTCGAGCGGCGCCGGCCCTCGAAGGCGAACGGCCGGGTCACCACTCCGATGGTGAGCGCGCCGAGCGCCTTAGCGGTCTCCGCGATCACCGGGGCCGCGCCCGTCCCGGTACCCCCGCCCTTGCCGGCGGTGATGAAGACCATGTCGGCGCCCTTCAGGACCTCCTCGATCTCCTCGATGTGCTCCTCGGCCGCCAGTCGCCCGACTTCCGGGTCGCTGCCGGCACCGAGCCCGCGTGTCAACGTGCGCCCGATGTCGAGCTTTATGTCGGCTTCGCTCATCAAAAGGGCCTGCGCGTCGGTGTTGACCGCCACGAACTCGACGCCCTGCAAACCGGCGTCGATCATGCGGTTGACGGCATTGACCCCGGCGCCGCCGACGCCGACGACCTTGATCACCGCGATGAAGCTCTGGCCTGGCGTGCTCATCCGCGCTCCATCCTCTCCTGAGTACCCTTGGGTGATCCCCGAGCAGCGTTGGAGCGATCCTGGTTGGCTTCCGAGTGGCTTAGAGCGTCCTTGCCCTTCGCCTTCCAGCCGGTCAGCAGCTCCGCCGGCCCGCGTTCACCGCTGGTCGGCAGCGCAAACTAACCCGGCGACCTCGACCACCCCTTCAGCACCGGTCTCGTCGCGGGCAATCTCAGCCATCACCCTTCCCATGAACGTTAGAGGGGCTGACCAGGGGGGTCAAGACCGGGGCGGCCGCCACCCGCAGGTCGATGCCGCCGACACCCGCCAAGTTGACCCCCCGGAGCACGGTCACGAGTGAGACGAACTTCTGCGCGAGGGCTTCGTCGTCACCCACTATCGCCCTCAACCCGCCCTTGAGGTGCAGCACGACACCGTCGGTGGCCGAGACGGCGATCTCCTGCAAACGGGGCAGGAGCGACACGGGAAGCTGGGCGGCCGTCGCCAGCAAGGGCCGCGACGAGGCTCCGAGCGCGGTCCCCGGCGACCCGGGAACCCGCGGCACGGCGACAAGGGGAAGTGACGAGGGCCGCGAGGACTCGTCGGCCAGGACCCGGCCGGTCGCGTCCAACAGCGCGTAGCCCCCGGCCGGGAGCCGCGTCGTCGCGACCGGTGTCCGTTCGACGATCGCGACCGCGACCGTCGAGGGCCACTCCACGTGCACCGAGGCCGAGGCCACCCATGCGAGGCGCTCCAGCCGACGCTGCATGGCAGCGGTGTCGACATCGACGAGCGGGGGTTCCCGGTCGAGACCAGTGACGGCCAGGATCTCGCTGCGCGGGGTCTGGACCGCTCCGGCGATCACGACCGTCCGGGCGCTCAGGAGCGACGAGTGGAGGACGGCCCCGGCCCCGGCGCCGGCGCCGGCCAAGGCGATCACCCCGAGCAGGACCCGGAGGCGGCGGTGGCCGCGCTGGCGCTGCACCCGTACGCGCCTTTCTTGAATCCTCGGATCGGTCATTACCCCTCCTCGAACCCGATGAGACGCAGCTCGGTGCGCAGCTCCACCCCGCACCGCGCGGCGACGCGGGCGCGCACCTCGTCGATGAGCCGCTTCACGTCGTCCGCGGAACCGCCCGGATCGGCCTGGAAGAAGTTGGCGTGCCTGGACGACACCACGGCGGAACCGATGCGGAACCCCTTCAGTCCCGCCTCCTCGATCAGGCGCCCGGCGGCGTCGCCCGGCGGGTTCGTGAACACCGAGCCCGCGTTCTGGCCCCCTGGCTGGTTCTCCCGGCGCCAGCGCACGATCTCGTCGATGCGGGCGGCCGACAGCGCGGGGTCGCCGATCTCGAGGCGGTAGGAGGCCTCGGTCACGACGTCGTAGGGGCCGAGCGAGGAGTGCCGGTAGGAAAGGTCCAGCGCGCTCGCGTCCACGAGATGCTCGCCCCCGCCCAAAAAGGAAAGGACCCGGCACTCGACCAGGACGTCGGCGGTCTGGGCACCGTGGCCGCCTGCGTTCATCCGCACCGCGCCGCCGACCGAGCCCGGGATCCCGACGGCCCACTCGAGCCCGGCGAGCCCGGCCGCCGCCGTGCGCCGCGCCAGCACCGGGTAGGCGGCTGCCCCGCCGGCGCGCACCAGGTCACCCTCGATCTCGAGGGCGGCAAAGCCGTCGGCGAGCCGCACGCACAGGCCGGCGAACCCGCCGTCCGCGACGAGCAGGTTCGACCCCTTCCCGAGCACGACGACATCGATGGCGGTGGCACCGACCGCGGCCGCCACGCGTTCGAGGTCCGCGACACTGCCCGGTTCGCTGAACAGCGCGGCGGCCCCGCCGACCCGATAGGTGGTCAGCTCACCGAGCGGCCGGTCGCGTTCGGCCAGGGGGCCGAGCATCGTGGCGGCCTTTTCGATCGCGGCCTGTGGGCTGGGCCGGGCCAAGTCGTTCACAACCGGTCGGCCCCCTCGAGGCCGGCGGCGAGCTCCGAGGCGAGGTTCGTCAGATCGCCTGCCGCCAGCGTGAGGCACAAGTCGCCCGGACGCAGGTTCTCGCGCAGGTAGGCGATGACGCCTTCGCGGTTGGGCACGTAGACCGCCGCCGCACCGGGGTGGGCCCGCACGATCGCGTCTAGCACCAGCCTGCCCGACACGCCCGGGCGCGGCATCTCGCCGGCGGGGTAGATGTCTGTCACCACCACGCGGTCCGCGCCCACGAACGAGTCGGCGAAGCCGGGCGCCAACAACGCCACGCGCGAGTAGCGGTGCGGCTGGAAGACGCACACGATCCGTTCGAAGCCGCCGCCGCGGGCAGCGTCCAGGGCCACTCGCACCTCACCGGGGAGATGGGCGTAGTCGTCGACGAAGGTGACGCCGCCGTATTCCCCGCGGAACTCGAAACGGCGCGCCACCCCGGCAAAGCGCGCCAGCGCCCGCCGGGCGTGCTCGGGGTCGACCCCGAGCTGGAGGGCCGCCGCCACAGCCGCGGCCGCGTTCTGGGCGTTGTGGAGGCCGGGCACGGGGAGCTCGAAGGGTCCGAGGCTCTCACCGGATCCGAGCAGGTCGAACCGGAGGTGGTTCCGCCCGGACTCGACCCCCACGATCCGCACCTTCGCGCGCGATGAGCAGCCGTAGGTGACGGCCGATCCCGGTGCGAGCAACGCCGCCACCGGGTCGTCGGCACACACGATCGTTGTGCCCGCCTGCTCGAGGAAGACCTTGAAGGCCGCCTTCAGCTCTTCGAAGGACCCGTAATGCTCGATGTGGTCCGGCTCCACACTGGTCACGACGCCGAGCTCCGCCCGCAGGTGCAGGAAGGTCCCGTCGCTCTCGTCGGCCTCGACGACGAGCAGCTCGCCCGAGTCCCAGGCCGCATTCGTCCCGATCTCGTTCGCCTCGCCGCCGATGATGAAGCTCGGACGCAGGCCGGCTTCGACGAGCACCAGGGCCAGCATCGACGACGTCGTCGTCTTGCCGTGCGTGCCCGCGACCGCGATCGTCCGGCGCAGCGCCACGATCGACGCCAACATGGCGGCGCGTGACAGCACCGGGATCGAAAGGCGCCGTGCCTCGGAGATCTCGACATTGCGCTCCGACACCGCGCTCGAGTGGGTCAAGGCGTCCGCGCCGACCACGTTCTCACGCCCGTGGCCGATACGGACCTCGACGCCGAGCGCGGCCAGGCGCTCGAGCGAGCGGGAGGACTTGATGTCGCTGCCGGTTATGTGATGCCCCATGCCCGCGAGCACTCCGGCGATGGCGCTCATGCCCGCCCCCCCCACCCCGACGACGTGGATGTGGCGCGGGATGCTCAAGTCCACCTGGGGTGAGCTGGGGACGTTCACGTTCGCTCCTTCGACACCGACTCGACGAGCACGGCCACCCGCTCGGCGGCGTCCCGGTGACCGGCAGCGAGGGCTGCCCTGCTCATGGACTCGAGCCGGCCCGGATCCTCCACCATGGTGACGGCGATCTCCTCCAACCGCGCGACCGAGAAGTCCTCGTCAGGGATCAGGATGGCCGCCCCGAGCCTGCTCAGCGCCTCGGCGTTGCGCGTCTGGTGATCGTTCGGCGCGCCCGGCAACGGGACGAGGGCGCTCGGGGTCCCGATCGCCGCCAGCTCGGCCACGGTGAGGGCCCCGGCCCTGCACACGGCGAAGTCGCAGGCAGCCAGGAGGGCCGGCATCTGCCGCTCGTAGCCGACCAGGCGGTAGTCGAGACCCGCCTCCGGCGAGGTCTGCGGGCCGAGGCCGCCTCCGGCCGCCTCGCGCCTCACGTCCGCCAGGTTCCGCTCCCCGGCGACGTGGTAGATCGTCACATCGCCCCGCGACGCCCAGGACCTGGCGAGGCCGAGCACGGCGTCGTTGAGGCGACGCGCCCCCAGCGAACCGCCCTCGACGGCGAGCAGGAACCGTCCCGGCGCGAGCCCGAGAACCGCACGGGCCGCAGCCCGACCTTGCGGGGAACGGTCCGTGCCGAGCACCGCCCGGCGGAGCGGGGCTCCCGTCACGACCTGGTTGGGCAGCGCCGTGGTCTCGAAGGCGACCGCGCACTTGCGGGCAAAGCGCGCCACCAGTCGGTTCGAGGCGCCCGCGACGGCGTCGCAGCTCACCACCACGAGCGGCACCCGCAAGAGGATCGCCGCTACAGAACAGGGAAGCCCCGCGTAGCCCCCGACGGTGACCACGACGCTCGGCCGGCGCCGCAGGACGATTGCGAAGCCGAGGATGCAGGCGGCGAGAAGGCCGAAGGCGGCGCCGAAGTTCTCGCGCGTGAGCCGCCGCTGGATGCCCCGGCCGGGCAGGAGGGTCACCTCGAAACCGGCCTCCGGGACGAGGCGGCCCTCCATGCCCCGCCGCGAGCCGACGTACAGGATCGCAGAGGGTTCGTGGCCCCGGGCGACGAGCGCCTCGCCGAGCGCGAGCGCAGGCTGGACGTGGCCGGCGGTGCCACCCCCCGTCAAGAGGGCGAAGGCGCGGGCCGGGCTGCGTCTGGAGCGCCGTGTCATCGCGCCCCCGCGGCCGGCTGTCGCCTCGCGATCCCGAACAGGAGCCCCACCCCGATCAGGGCGACCACCAAGGACGAGCCACCGTAGGAGATGAACGGGAGCGGGATGCCCGTCACGGGCAGCGCGTCGACGACGCCGCCGATGTTGATCACCGCCTGCGCCAGGATCCAACAGGTGACCCCGATCGCGACATAGCGCGCGAACGGGTCCCGCTCCCGCGCCGCGATCCGAAAGCCCGCCCAGCCGAAGGCGCCGAAGCCCACGAGGACGGCGAAGGCTCCCACCAGGCCCAGGTTGCCGGCTATGACGGCGAAGACGAAGTCGGTGTGGGCATTGGGGAGGAACCCCCAGGGCGTGATCGACGCCCCCACGCCGCTTCCGGTCACACCGCCGAGCCCCAAGGTGGCGAGGGACTGCACAACCTGGTAGCCGCTCGTCGAGGCATGGGCGAACGGGTTGACGAACGACAGCAGCCGGTCGCGGGAATAGGTGGCCTTGAGGGCGACCAAGGCGCCGGCCGCGAGGACCGCGGTCCCGGGCAGGACCAGGAGCCTGAGCCGGGTACCTGCCGCGAAGAGCATCGAGAAGGTGATGCAGCCGATCACGATGGCCGTCCCGAGGTCGGGCTGCTTGACAATCAGCACGGCCGCCACCGCCATGAACAAGAAGAGCGGACGGACGAAGGCCTGCCACTGGTCCCGGCGCTTTGCGCGACGGGCCAGCACGTCCGCGGCAAAGACGACGAGGGCCAGCTTCATCAGCTCGGAGGGCTGGAGCTGGAACGGGCCGATCCCGATCCAACGGCTCGAACCGCCCGCGAAGTGACCGAGGCCGGGCACGAAGACCACGATCAGAAGGCAAAAGGCCGTGACGAGAAGCGGGAGACGGAGTTTCCTGACCAACCGCAGGGAGGTGCGGCTCACGACGAGCGCAACGATCACGCCCAGGCCCATGTAGATGGACTGGCGGACGATATAGGACCAGGGCGAGCTCCCCGCCAGGATCGCCGCGGGAGCCGACGCCGACAGCACGATCGGAAGCCCGAGGAGGCACAGGCCGCCCACCGAGGTCGCCAGCACCTTGGCCTCGAGGCTCAAGGGCGCGATCTCCCGGCGGCGCTCGGGCCGGGCACCTCCCTTGACCAGCTTCATGGGCCGCCCGGTCTCACCCGCCCCGCCCCGGCGCCCCCGGGCGCCGGGGCGCGCGGGGGCGAGGGCGGCGCCCGCGACGGCTGGCCGGCTCACTTGAGAGACCCCGTCGACAGGAAGTCCGCGTAGAACAGGCCCAGGCCGAGGGCCACGCAGAGCCCGGAGAAGATCCAGAACCGGACGGTGACGGTCGTCTCCGGCCAGCCCTTCAGCTCGAAGTGGTGGTGCAACGGGGCCATGAGGAACACCCGGCGGTGGAAGACCCGAAAGCTGATGACCTGGAGCACGACCGACATGGTCACGATGACGAACAGGCCTCCGATGATCGGCAGGAGGAGCTGCACGTTCATCGCCAGGGCGAGGCAGGCCAGGCCCGTCCCTATGGACAGAGAGCCCGTGTCGCCCATGATGATCCTCGCCGGAGCGGCGTTCCACCACAGGAAGCCGACACAGGCGCCCCCCATCGACATCGCCACCAGGGCGAGGTCGAGGGCGCTGTGCACCTGGTAAATGGCCGGGTGCCGGTACTGCACGAAACCGACCAGGGCGAGGAAGCCGCACACGAAGGCCGCCGAGCCGGCGGCAAGGCCGTCGAGGCCGTCGGTGAGGTTAACCGAGTTCGCGGTCCCGAAGATGACCACCGTGCCCCAGATCACCCAGCCGACGGTGCCGAGCTCGAGGCCCGGGAGGTCGTAGCGGGTGAACGAAAGCGTCGTGTGCACGCCTCCCCAGTGGACCTCGGCGATGCAGAACAGGACGGCGACCACGACGAGCCCTGTCGTCTTCCAGCGCTTGTTGAGCCCGAGCGAACGCCGCCGGCTCACCTTGATCCAGTCGTCGGCGGCGCCGACGCCGCCCGCGAGGACGATGGCGCCGAGCACGAACAGCGCCGGCCGGGTGAGCGGGGCGGAATTGCCGACGTGGCCGAGGAAGTAGCCCGCGACCACGGCGCCCAGCATGGCGATGCCACCCATGGTCGGCGTCCCGGCCTTCAGCGTGTGGTGAGCGGGACCGTCGATGCGTATCTGCTGGCCGATCCGCCAACGGATCAGCCACCGCAGCAGGATCGGGGTCCCGAAGCCGGCCACGAGGATCGACACGGCGCCGGCGGAGAGCAGGGGGATCATGCGCCCCCGCCCTCGACCTGCAGGCGTTCCAGTTCCTCGCTCGTGACGACACGGTCGTTGAACGCGAGGGAGCGGTCCCCGATCTCCTGGGCCGTCTCGTGGCCCTTCCCGGCGACGACGACGACATCACCGGCGCGGGCGGACTCGAGGGCGGTGGCGATCGCCCGCCGCCGGTCCGGCTCGACCACGAGTCGGGCCTTCCCGTCGCACCCGGCCCGAACCTCGGCGATGATCGCGAGCGGGTCCTCGCTGCGGGGATTGTCCGAGGTGAGCACCGCGAGATCCGCGAGACGGGTGGCGACCGAGCCCATAACGGGGCGTTTGCCGCGGTCGCGCTCGCCCCCGCATCCGAAGACCACGATCACTCTCCCGCCGCCGGGCCCGGCCTCGGCGCGCGCCGCGCCGAGGACCTCCTCGAGCCCGCGGGGGGTGTGCGCGTAGTCCACCACGATCGTGGCCCCGATACCGTTGGGCACGACTTCCAGCCGGCCGGAAGGGCCGGTGGCAGCCGAGAGGCCGGCGGCGATGTCCGCGGGGGCTACGCCCAGTTCGCGGGCGGCCGCAGCTGCGGCGAGGGCGTTGCGGACGTTGATCTCGCCGCCGGGGCGGACCCGGACGGGCTCCCCGCCGAGGCGGAAGCGGCTTTCGGTGAGGCCCACCCGGAGCTCTTGGGCCTGTGCGAGCGAGAAGACGCTCACCGGTATCGCGGCGCTCTCGGCCAGCCGCCGGCCGAAAGGGTCGTCCCCGTTCACGACCGCCCGGCTCGCGTGCTCCGGCGTGAACAGCTGCGCCTTCGCCTCGAAGTAGGCGTCCATGGTCCCGTGGTAGTCGAGGTGGTCCTGGCTCAGGTTCGTGAAGACCGCGACGTCGTGGCGATAGCCGTCGAGGCGGTGCTGGGCGAGCGCGTGGGAGCTCACCTCGAGCGCCACCGCCGACCGTCCCGAATCCCGGGCGTGTGCCAGCGCCGCCTGCAGGTCGGGCGCCTCGGGAGTTGTGCG
>Ga0181521_10004867_pt1 | contig 15165 bp, 13 predicted proteins | sample PEATcosm2014_Bin_32_FD_119764 | JGI IMG/M metagenome (GOLD analysis project Ga0181521, IMG submission 119764) | Peatland microbial communities from MTU Mesocosm Facility, Houghton, MI, USA - PEATcosm2014_Bin02_60_metaG | ecosystem: Environmental > Terrestrial > Soil > Wetlands > Peat | place...
CATCGGGGTTCTGAATGCGGGTAAAAAGAAACAACCCCACGCAGGTCGACATGCAGAGGCCGGCGTAAAATCCCGCGAGCCTGCCGAAGGCCCACATGCCGAACAGCGCGGTGAGCCAGCAGAGCGCGATGCAGGTCAGAGCGACCGGCAGCCGGGCGGCCCAGTCGTACACGCCGAACACTTTATATGCGCCCGCGATCATCCAATAGAGCAACGGGGCTTTTTCAAGGTAAGCCACGCCATCGAGACGCGCCGTGACCCAGTCGCCGGACTGGAGCATGTTGCGCGCGATCTGCGCCTGCACGGCGTCCACGTCGTCCATCAGGGAGGGCGGAGAAATGATACAGCCCAGGTACACGGCGCTCGCGAAGAGGACGACCGCCAGCCGAAGGAGACGCCTGCCGCCCGAGCCTGATTGGCCGTTAACGCTGCCGGTCACGAAGATTCTTCCTCTGTCGTTTACCTGTTATTTGAATCTCGCCCGCTGATCTCGATGAAAAATGGCCATCGTCCGCTCCCTTACGGTCGCGTTTCGGAAACAATTTCCGTGGCTTGAACATCTTAACTGAAACGCGACCGTAAGGGAGCGGACGATGCTGACTTTACGGGACAGTTCCCTGGACTAAAAAGCCCCCACCGCCGAGGGTTTCCGCTGCACCCGGCGGTCATTGGATCCACTTCGCCAGTCGACCGTCGGCAGCAGGATCGTGGTGTCGATCCGGTCGCGGTACTGCAGCGCGATATTCATGAGCGAATCGAGCAGGGAGTCCGACAGGAGATGCGGCTGCAAACCCATATCGATCAGCTTGGAGTGTTTCGCGTTGTAGTAGTGATGCTCCGATTCCACGCGCGGGTCGGGCAAGTGATCGACCGCTACCGACAGCCCCAGCTTTCGCGCCGCAGTCTGCACATGATGCGCAATGTCGAGCACCGAAAACTGCTCGGTGAACTGATTGAAGACGCGGCACTCGCCCGGCGCGGCCGGCTGCAGACAGGCGATTTCGATACACCGCACCGTGTCGCGGATGTCCAGAAAGCCCCGAGTCTGTCCGCCTCGTCCGTAGACGGTGAGCGGATGGCCGATCGCCGCCTGTACGCAAAACCGGTTCAGCACCGTGCCGAAAACCTCGTCGTAGTCGAAACGGTTGATGAGCGTCTCGTCCAGCGCGGTCTCGTCCGTCATGGTCCCGTAGACGACGCCCTGGTTCAGGTCGGTCGCGCGCAGCCCCCAGATGCGGCACGCAAACATAATGTTGTGGCTGTCGTGAACCTTCGACAGATGATAGAACGACCCCGGCTGCTTCGGATAAGGCAGCACGTCTTTCCGGCCGTTATGTTCGATGGTGAGATAGCCCTCTTCGATATCGATATTGGGCGTGCCGTATTCGCCCATCGTGCCGAGCTTGACCAGATGGCAACCGGGGTTGAACTCGCGAATGGCGAACAGCAGATTCAGGGTCCCGACGACGTTGTTGACCTGCGTCGAGACGGCGTGTTTGCGGTCGATCATCGAGTACGGCGCCGACCGCTGCTCGGCAAAATGGACTACTGTATCGGGCTCGAAATCCCGCATCACGGAGGCGAGAAACTCGTAATCCGTCACGTCGCCGGTGAACAATTCGATCGTTTTTCCGGTGAGTTCCTTCCACGTCCGCAGCCGCTCCGGGAGAGTCCGGATGGGCGTCAGCGTCTGGACTCCAAGCTCGTAGTCCCACTGGCGGCGCACGAAGTTATCGATAACGGCGACGGCGTGCCCTTTCTGCGATAAATAGAGGGCAGTGGCCCAGCCGCAGTACCCGTCTCCACCAAGAACGGCAATTTTCATGTTCGCTACATTATCTCCCGAGAAGAACAATTCCGCTTAATACCAGCAGCGCTCCGGCCGCTCTTCGCGCATCGACGCGCTCGTTCAGTACAAGCCTTGCTAACACCGTCTCCAGGACGAAAGTCGCAGCCGACGCCGGAACGGCGAAGCTGAGCGGCTGGGTCTGCACGAGAGCCAGAAAAGCAAAAAACGACACCGCCATGCAGGCGATGGCCAGGAGCAGATTGGGCCGGGTTCCGATCGCCCTGAGCAGCGGCAGGAATCCGAACTTCTCCCCCTTTTCGGCGGCGGCAATTTTCATTTCGTGGCTTTGCAGCAGATCGGCCAGCACGGTCGTCATTACTACGATACCCAACAGGATCCACTTCATTCTCTGCGCCCCGGCTCGGCTTCCGGCGCTGCGACCCGGCGTGATGTTCCAACCAGCGCCGTTCCGAGGAAAATCAGGAAGACCGCGATCCAGCGTTCGGTTGAGACCTGTTCGTGCAGAAAGATGCGTCCCAGCACGGTCGTGAGCACGTAGCCGACGGCGGTCACCGGGAGCACAAAGCTCAGGTCCGCCAGGCTCAGCAGTTTCATCCGGAACAGCAGCCAAAAAATCTGCATGGCGATACCAACAGCTACCAGCGGTTCAAACATGGCCTTCACATAAAACAGCGGGTTCAGGGAAAGCGCCTGCGGAACCTGTTTCATGCCCCAGGCAAGAAAGAGGTTGCTGAAAGGTTTCAGGAAAATGACCAGCAGCAGGAGAGCGAGGGTCTCCGCGCCGCGCCGCCTGGTCTCTGAAATCCCCATTAGCCGATGGTACACATACTGACTTTACCGAGCCGCGCGCGTGAGCGAGTGGTTGGTCTACAGTAGAGGCTTGCCCGACATTCTGGAACCTTCCACGGCTGAAGAACTGCGCGATGCCATGGCTTTCGCGGGCAACTTCAGGCGTACCGTCGAACTATTCGGAGCGAATTCGAAACGCCTCATGGCGGGGACGATCGCGGCGGCGGATATCCGGATCAGTACCGCCCGCATGCGCCGCATCCTTCAATACGAGCCTCGCGACCTGACCATAAGCGTTGAAGCCGGAATGCCGCTGGCACAGCTCAATGCCGAACTTGCGCGCAACGGACAAATGATCCCTCTCGACGGGCCCTATGCAGAAGAAGCAACCGTGGGGGGCGTGGTTGCGGCCAACATCAACGGAGCGCGCCGCAAGGCCTGCGGAACGGCCCGCGACCTGGTGATCGGGATGAAGTTCGCCACGCTGGACGGCAGGCTGGTCGACTCCGGAGGCATGGTGGTCAAGAACGTCGCCGGCCTCGATATGGGCAAGCTCATGATCGGCTCGTTCGGGACGCTCGCGGCTCTCGCCTCGGTGAATTTCAAGCTGATGCCGCGGCCGGCGGTGTCGCGGACCATGATCTTCGGCTTCGAGGATCTTCGCGCGGCCCTGGAAGCGCGTAATGCCGCCCTGCGCGGCGTGCTCAATCCGTCCGCGGTCGAGATGCTCAATCCTGTGCTTTCGGCGCAGCTGGGGTTCAAAGGTTTCACGCTGGCGATCCTGTTCGCGGGCAATGAAGCGGTGATCGAACGGTCGGTGCGTGAAGGCGCGGCGTTCGGCGCCGGACGGCTGCTCGCGCCCGAGGAAGAACCGCGCTTCTGGAATGCGCTGCAGCAGATCACGCCGCGTTTTCTCGAGAAGTTCCGCGACGGCGCCGTGGTGCGTGTCTCGACCCCGATCGCGGAGTGCGGCGAGGCGCTCGGCTCGGTGGATGGTCCCGGCCACGCGCATGCGGCCTCGGGCATTGTGCGCGGCTGGTTCACACGTCCCGAGGCCGCGTCCCGGTGGCTGGCAGCGGCAGTGAAACGCGGATGGAAAGGGGTGGTCGAATTCTCCTCCGGATCGGTCCGGAGCACTCTGACGCTCTGGCCCGAGCCGGGGCCCGATTTTGCGATCATGAAAGAGATCAAGCTCCTGTTCGATCCGGAAAACCTGCTGAATCGTGGACGCCTCTACGGCTGCATCTAGCCCGGACTGCTGTAGCGCGCGCACTCGTGCGTGCCGTGTCGAGACTCGTCTCGACACCTGTTCCCTCGAAGAAAAACAGCGTCGGCATGAGTGCCGACGCGGCACGCAAGAGTGCGTGCGCCACGCTTTGGTGAGAAATGCCGGCTGACGAGACCATCGACAAGCCCAGCCAGGCCGACCTGGACCGCTGCGTTCATTGCGGCCTGTGCCTGAACGCCTGCCCGACGTACCGGGAACTGGGCGTTGAAATGGATTCCCCGCGCGGCCGCATCTACCAGATGGCGGAAGTGGCGCAGGGTGCTCCCATCGCCGATTCCTATCGCGAGCACATCGATCTGTGCCTGGCCTGCCGCGGATGCGAAACTGCGTGCCCCTCGGGCGTTTCGTATGGGCGCCTCGTCGAAGCGGCGCGGGCCGAAATCGAAGCTAATACCCGCCGGCCCTGGCTGACCCGGCTGACCCGGAATTTCGTGTTCTGCAAACTCCTTTCCTCCCCGGCGCTGATGACCGCCGCGGGCACCCTCCTGTACGCCTGGCAGGTGAGCGGCCTGCAGAAACTGGTGCGGGTCTCAGGATTGCTGCGGGGCCGCCTGGGCGCGCGCGAAGCGCTGCTGCCGCCGGCGCAGATTCCGTTCTTCTTCCGCGAAACGGGACGCACTTTTCCCGCCGCAGGGGAACGCAGATTCCGCGTCGCTCTGCTCTCGGGCTGCGTCGCCAATGTGTCCTTCGCGCGCCTGAATGAGGCGACGGTGCGGGTGCTGCAGAAGAATGGCTGCGAGGTCGTGGTGCCGGCGGGACAGACCTGCTGCGGCGCGCTTCACGTTCACGCCGGTATGCGCGATGAAGCGCGCCGGCTCGCCCGCCTCAACATCGACGCACTGCAGAGCGGCGGCTTCAGCGCCATCATCACGAACGCGGCGGGATGCGGCTCTACTCTTAAGGAATACGACGAATTGCTCGAACACGATCCCGCATATGCGGATCGTGCGCGGAAGTTCAAAGCGCGGGTGTGGGACGTGACCGAGTTTCTCGCAGCCATCGAACTGAATCGGGAAATGTCGCGGGTCGAAGCCACGGTGACTTATCAGGACGCCTGCCACCTCGTGCATGGCCAGAAGATTCGCGAAGCGCCCCGGAAGCTGCTGCGCGCGATCCCCGGCCTGAAGTTCCGCGAAATGCCGCTGGCCAGCCTGTGCTGCGGCAGCGCGGGCATTTACAACGTGCTGCACACGGACCTCTCGATGAACATACTCGAATCCAAAATGCAGAATGTGAACCTCGCAGGCGCGGAGATCGTCGCCACCGCGAACCCTGGATGCATGCTGCAGCTGCAGGCGGGCGTGCGCCGCTGGGGCCGCGGCCAGAGGGTGGTCCACGTGGTCGAGTTGCTCGACGAAGCTTATGAGGCGTATGATCGGGAACGTCCGCCACAGGAAAACTGAGATGCGGCGTATTGGCCTTTTTCTTCTGCCTTTTTCGTTTCTGCTGGCCCAGCAGACCGCGGACATCTCCGTCGATTCAACCCTGGTCGTGATCCCCGTGACGGTCACCGACCCCATGAACCGTTTCGTGCTCGGTCTCGACAAGAAAAACTTCAGCCTTTTCGAAGACGACAAGGAGCAGACGGTCGTTCACTTTTCGGGAGAGGACGCGCCTCTTTCCGTGGGCTTGTTGATCGACACCAGCGGCAGCATGATCGCCAATATGGATATCGCCCGGCGCGCGATCGATGAATTTCTCAAAATCATGAACCCTCAGGACGAAGCGTTTCTGATTGAGTTCAGCGATCAGCCCGACGTGGTTCAGGAGTTCACCAGCCGCGCCAGCGACATCCGGGACCGCATGAGTTCACTGAAATCCGGCGGTCTGACGGCGCTGCTCGACGCGGTTGGCCTCGGCGTGCGCGAGATGAAGAAGGCGAAGAATCCGCGCAAGGCTCTGATCGTGGTGTCCGACGGCGGAGACAACCACAGCCGTTACACCGGGACCGAGCTGAAAGACATCGTGAAGGAAGCCGACACGCAGGTGTACGCCATGGGAGTTTTCGATCCGGTCCTGCTGCCGGGGCTGTCGTCCGAGCTTGTGTCGGGTCCGAAACTGCTGGCACAAATCGCCGACCAGACGGGCGGCCGTGCCTACGGCGCCAATGCGTTCAGCCAGCTTCCCGCCATCGCCGAGAAGATCGCCATCGAGCTTCGCAACCAGTATGTGCTCGGATACTATCCGGCCAACAAAGACAAGGACGGCAAGTTCCGCAAAGTCGATGTGAAGCTGCACGCACCTGCCGGCCTGCCCGCGCTCAAGGCTCGCTGGAGAACCGGCTACTACGCGCCGAGCGAATGATGCGGATCGCAGAGCTGTGGGGCAGGCGGTTCCGCCTGTCGCTGGCTGTCAGCGGTGCCCGCCCACACGTCCCGCTGTCGGACGCGGCGCTGTTATTCCGGGTCGCGGTGCAGTGAATGTTCGGATCGGAGTGGAACCACCGACCACGGTGACGCCCGGTCTCAATCCTCCGAAGCCGGATGAAACTCCGTACAGGCCGCCGCGACGCACCATGGGGTTTGAGTAAATCGGCGCGTATAACCCTCCGTAAACCACAAAAGCGGAATACGGAGAGTAGATGCTGTAAGGGCTGTAGCCATAAGGGCTGTAACCGTACGCCGGATAGCCGCCAACGGCGACGGGACCGGCGTAAGGTCTGCCGATCAGCGGCGGATAGCTCGCCAGCGGCACATAGCCGAGATAGGCGGGATCTCCTGGCATCATCGAGGTCGAATCGAGCAGCGGATCGCTGAGACTCTGCGCATCCGTCAGGTTGCTGGCGATCAGCAAATGCCGCTCGTCCGACCAGAGATCGAGCAGATTGTCGGAACCCTCGGTGAACTTTCTGACGATGGATGCCCCATCCAAAGGCAGCAGCTGCGACGGTTCGACCTTCACGGTCTGCCCGTTGCTTGCCACTTCCGCTTCACCTTCAAAAACCCGCAGTTGCGGCGGATCGGAGTCCAGGCGGAATTTGCCCTGCGCAACGAACCGAACCTCGGAGTTCCTCACGACGACTGTCACCGGCGTCTTTCCCGGTGCTGTGCTCGAATCCAGCACGGCGGAGCCGCCGAGCAGTTCGAGGCGCGTGTCGCCCAGATCGGCCGAGACCATCCGGATGCCGGTCTCTTCGCCGACGCGGAGGTACGTGTTGGGCGTGAGCAGGATTTCGGCGCGGCCCGACCGGGTCACCAGGTCCGATCCCTCTTTGAGGGTTGTGAAGGTGCCGAACTTGCGCTGGAGCGGCTGCCCGTTCACCAGCACATCGCCTTCGGAATAGTTGATCAGCCCGGAGCGGGCCGAGATGACGGATTGCCCGAAGGCCTGAGAAACAGCCAACGCGAGAAGGAGGAAGGGCGCGCAGTGCCGCATAGGGAAAACCTCCCTCTTAGCATATCTCTAAAACCGGTCGCGGGTTTGTTTGAATTCAGCAGGGAAGGGTGAGCCTGCAAAAGGTCGCCTATAATAACAACGAGCCGCACCTGCACTTCACCGGGCAGTATTGGAAACGAAGTCGAGAAACGGAAAACGCCGTCTGACTGAAATGGCGCTTTCACCGCCAGGCGCCAGCCTGACGATTGCATCTCGTCCCGCCAGACGAGGCGTCCGATGACACTCTTCAGAAGGCATCCTGGGCCGGAGAAAGCCAGTGCGGAAAACCTCACGGATTTTGGTTACCTGAATCCGGACGCACATTACTTTGACAGCGCATGTCAGACGCTGCGTCCTCAGCCTGTTATATCCGCTGTTACGGAATACTATCGCCAGTACGGCGCCTGCGGCGGTCGCGTCAAATATGCCTGGGGAGAAAAGGTCGACGGCATCGTCTCCGATACCAGGAAGCAGCTTTTGAAATTTCTGGACAAGAGCGCTAAAGACTATACCGTCGCGTTTTGCCTGAATACCACTGCGGGGATCAATCTGCTTTTGCAGCAACTGCCCGAAGGCCGGTATCAGCGAATCGTTACTTCGGATATCGAACATAACTCGGTTTTTCTTCCCACGCAGACATGCGCCAAACGATTCAAACTCGAGCGGCTCGTCTTGCCGCGCCTGTCCGATGGCTCGCTCGATTTTCGGCCGGAGGATCTGGAGAAAGCCGTTGTCGTCGTCAATACGACCTCCAACGTCGACGGACGAATCCTCGGCAACCTGGAGGAACTCGTAACGGCGGCGCATCAGCGCGGCGGCATCGTCATCCTCGACGCCGCGCAGACCATGGGACATGACAGACGGCTTTTGCGCAGCATCAGCCCCGACGCCATTTGTGGCTCCGCCCATAAGATGTACGGCCCCAGCCTGGGATTTATCGTGATCCGAAAAGCCTTCCTGAAAGAGCTGGACTGCTTCTTCCTCGGAGGCGGCACCGTCGGTGATGTCCGCAAAGACGATTTCGATCTTCTCGACTCGCCGGATGAAGCATTCGCGCGGCTGGAGCCGGGCCTGCAGGATTTCGCCGGCATCGCGGGCCTGGGGGCGGCCATCGGCTGGCTGGGAGAAGTTCGACCGGAGGGTCAGGACCCGGTCCGGCATCAAGACGGCCTGGCCCGCATACTTTACGAATCGCTGTCGTCTGGCGGCCGCCTGAAAGTCATCAATTCCGAGCCCGGCCCGATCATCAGCTTTTATACTGAGCGTGTTGACGCCCACCGCCTGGCGCTCTATCTCTCCGCCCAGAACATCATGGTCAGGAGCGGATATTTCTGCTGTCACTACTATCTGAAAAACGTCATGCGCTTTCCACCGCTGGTGCGGATTTCCATCGGTCTGCAAAACACGGCCGCCCAGACGGCGCATGCCGCGAACATCATCCATCAGATCGTGGATCGTCTCTGAATGTTTTGCATCGCCGCATTTATTGTTCTGTGTTTCTGCGGCATCTTTTCCGCGGCGTATCGGGACTCGGCCAGAAAAGCATGGCATTGCGTCATGCGCCGGATCACGTTCCGGCCGTGCGATATCAACTTCAGCGAGGAGATGAAGGGTAAGCTGCTTGGCAAAATTATTCTGCTCCATCCCCGCCTCGCTCGATTTCTGGATCGCTGGATAGATGCATTTGCCTGGATCTTCGCCATTCTGAGTATCTGGAGTTTTTCGGCCGTGTCTCTGGCCGGATTGAATCTTCTTATCTACGACACCTGCAATCCTCAGAATTCCGAGAACTGCTCACTGAGCGGCGAGGCCTGCTCGATTTCGAGCTACACTCCGGGATTTTGGGAATCGCTGCGCAAGGGCCAGCCGCAGCAGTGGTTTGCCATGGAGGCGGACACGCTCGGCGATACGATCCGGCTTATCCCGGTCAGATTCAAAACATGGAAACCGGAGGACTATCTGTCGGCCGACAATGCTTCGTATCGTCGTTTCGATCCGCGGAAACCATGGGCACTCGAGATCGTGGACCCCGGCTGCCATGCATGCGCGAGCCTTTTCGAAAATATCCGGACCGCCGGTTTCGAAAACCGCTATAACCTCACTTACATTGCGTTCCCCATTCCGGACGCGACGTCGTGGTCGGGTTATAAGTTCATGAATTCGTATTTGATCGCCACTTACCTGGAAGCTATGAAGCAGGTGACGCCGGCTCACGCCAGCGGAAACGAGCCCCCCGACTGGCGTTTGCTCGAAAGGATCTACACGGGCACCGATGCCGGGGGCGTCAAATGGCAGCAGATATTCAATGCGAATTTCGACCCCGTTCAGGCTCGCTTCATGCTGGGGGAATTTTGCAGAGACTTCGGGTATTCCGACGATCAGCGGCAACAGATCGCGAAACTGGCTGAGTCGGAGGAAATTGCCGCCCGGCTGCGCGCGCACAAAGCGATCGTGGAGCAACAAATCCGGACGGTCAAGATTCCGACGATTCTCTTCGGCGGCCGGCGATACGATCGCGTCGTGACGCCCGGACAGCTGAAATGATGTTCAAAAGGCCATCAGCACACAGCCAGCGGGGCTAACATGGGAACCAAACACGGGTCACCGATTGCCGCCGCTCCTCCAGTTCGCGCTTGTAGCCTTCACGTCGATCTTTATTCTGGTTGACCCGGTCGCGGCCGTGCCGACTTTTCTCGTGATGACCTCCGGCTCGGGCCGGGCCAGCCGCCGCCACATGGCGCTGCGCGCGGCGGGCACCTGTCTGGTGGTCCTTTCCGCGTTCTCCGTCGCCGGGACCTTGATCTTCAGGCTGTTCGGCATCACGCTTCCGGCCTTCCGCATCGCTGGCGGCCTCATTCTGGGAATGATCGGTCTCGACATGCTCCGTGCCCAGCGATCGCCCGTCCGCGAAACGCCGGGCGAAGCCGAGGAAGGAGCGGAGAAGGACGACGTTGGCATCATCCCGCTCGGCATCCCGATGCTTGCCGGACCCGGCTCCATCTCGACCGTCATGGTGCTGGGGACGAAGAGCACCGACTGGACGCACGCCGGTCTCATCTTTCTCGCCATCGCCGTCACTTCGGCGATCGCTTATGCCGTATTGGCCGCGGCCGATCGCGTTGGTTCCTACCTGCACGAAACCGGGATTCGCATTCTCTCCCGCCTGATGGGCCTGCTTCTCACCGCCATCGCCGTTCAGTTTGTACTCGATGGCTTGCGCGAGATCGGCATCGTGCACTGACTCGCACTGCGTCAGATCGCGCATGCTTCGGTAGTTTTCCCGCCCCAAACAGCTCAACTGAATGGCATCAAAGCTGCACCCTACAGAAATGACGAGGTTGACGTGCTGCCCATAAAGAAAATTCTCTTCCCAGTCGATTTCTCCGATAGCTGCGTTGGAGCCGCCCGTTATGCGGAAGCCCTGGCTGGCCGGTTTGAAGCCGAGATTCTGTTGCTTCATGTCGTCGGCATGGGGGAACACTCTCTTCCCGAGGATCTGCTTCCAGGCAGAAAGGCGAAACTTGAAAAATTCCTGACCGGCGAACTCAAGTACTTCACGGTGCAGCGAACGTGCGTGATCGGCGACCCCGCTTCGACGATCGTCGAGACGGCGCGCGCCTGGCAGCCGGATCTGGTGATGATTCCCACGCACGGACTGGGTTTCTTTCGCCGGCATCTTCTCGGTTCGGTGACCGCGAAGGTACTCCACGACCTCGACTGTCCCGTCTGGACCAGCGTCCACTCGGAACAGGCGCCGCCGCTCGAGCGAATCTCCTGTCACAAAGTGCTTTGCGCCGTCGATCTCGGCGAGCGCAGCCGAAGCGTTGTGGAATGGGCAAAGTCCCTGGCCGCGGAGTATGATGCCGAGCTCGGCATTGCTTACGCGACGCTGGGAGTGGAAGCCGCCGCCGCCGGAACTTATATCGACGAAGAGTTCACGCGCTCCCTTGCCGCCGAGGCCAGAGCGAGGGTCGGTGAACTGCAGGCGGAAACCGGCACGGATGCGATTGTCTATGTCAATGCCGGAGATCCGGCAAACGTCGTTTCCTGCGCGGCAAAGGATTTCAATGCCGACCTGCTCGTGATCGGCAGGCACACCAGTACGGGCGTCGCCGGCCTGCTTCACAGCGCGTTCGGCATCCTGCGCTCCTCGCCGTGCCCGGTAATCAGCATTTAGCGGAGCGCCGGCGGTCTTGCCGCCGGTGGGGTTTCAGCATGATATTGGAGTATGCCCGGACTACCGCTGCAGACTGACTACTGGGACCGGGTCGCGTCCGAAAAGCAGTTTTCGCATCCTCTCAGGCTGGACTGGCTGCGGCAGCATCTGACGCCGCAATCTCGCATTCTCGACCATGGGTGCGGATACGGCCGGTTACTGAATCAGCTTTCGGAAGCTGGCTACCGGAAGCTGGCTACGCCAATGCCGCAGGCACTGATTTTTCGGAACAGATGCTTGTGCGCTGCCGGTCGACGGTCGCTCGAAACGACGGCCGCACGCTGCCCTTCCGGGATCGGGCATTTGACGCCGTGCTCCTGTTTACGGTACTGACCTGCTTACCTGGAGACGACGATCAGCGGGAGTTGATCTCGGAGGTCGGGCGCGTGCTTCGCCCCGGAGGCATTCTCTGCATCAGCGACTTGCTCATTAATTCCGACGCGCGGAACCTCGATCGTTATGCCCGTGACGCGGAGAAATTCGGCGTATACGGCGTGTTCGAGCTTCCCGAAGGCGCGGTTGTCCGCCACCACAGCGAAGAATGGATCGAAGATCTGACCGGCGCTTTCGAACCCCTCGCATTTGAGCCCTTCACCGTGACCACAATGAATGGAAACGCATCGTCTGCCTTCCAATATCTCGGTCGAAACCGAAGCGTTACCGAAACGCGACCGTGAGGGAGCGGACGATGTTCCAGCTGTGCAATGGCCTTCTCTCGCGCACCGATTTTCGTTTTGATTTATTGACTGGCTGTTAACGCGGTTGTCACACTAAGCGGCTAACCTCGGTACTTTCCCAGTGGGCCAAATTTCTCTTTAGAGGAGCTTGTAATGCAAGGTGTCATGAGCCGATGCGGTCGTGTGTTCGCCGTGAGTCTGTGCGTGTTGTTCGGTGTTTTGTCCGCGCCGTTGCAGGCGCAGAGCGGAGGAACAATCGCCGGCACGGTTATAGACCCGGCTGGAAAGGCCGTTCAGGGAGCCGGTGTGACCGTGAAGAACGATGCAGGCAGCGTCGCCGGCATGGCCACGACTGACGACTCCGGTCATTTTTCAGTCGCCGGACTGTCCGCCGGGACCTTCACGGTCGAAACGACGTCGCCCGGTTTTGCACTGAACACACGCCTCGGAGTCCCGGTGTCCGCTGCCGGATCCGAGGAAGTCTCGATCACGCTGAATGTCGATTCGATTTCGCAGTCGGTCACCGTCCAGGAACAGATACTGCTGGCCGTGGAAACGGCTCCCGAAGGCAATACGCTCGATGCCACTGCCGCGAAAACCGTTATCAGCACTGCCGTAATTCAGAACTTCATGGCACCGGTGGCGGATTTCGCCGAAGTCATCCAGCAGGCGCCAGGTGCCTTCAGCCTCAATCCGAACGGCATCGGCCTCGGCCAGGGCAAGTCCTTCTTCCGCGGTTTTCCCGACGGTGACTACACGATGCAGTTCGACGGCATTCCGTTCGAAGACACCAACAGCCCGACGCACCACTCGTGGGCCAGCTTCCCCTCCCAGTGGATCAGCTCCACCGATTTCAACCGCAGCCCCGGACAGGCATCCGATTTCGGACCCACCAACTTCGGCGGCATCATCAACCTGAAGTCGCCGGAACTGCAGGCCGACCCCGACATCCGCGGCACCTTCACGTACGGCTCGTTCAACACCAAGCTCTACTCGCTGGACATGGAATCGGGCCTCTTCGGCCCCGGCAAGCAGGATTCCGTCCTGTTCAACATCAACGGAATGACATCGGACGGCTATCAGACTCATAACCACCAGCAGCGCGACGCCGGCTACGGCAAGTATCAGCACCGTTTTTCGGCTCGCACCAGCCTGAGCCTGTACGGCGGTGTGGTGGATATCTGGAACGATACACCCAACACCACCAATCCGACGCGCGCCCAGGTTGCCCAGTACGGTCTCAACTATCTGCTCGACAGCACACCAACCTGTCTCGCCGTGACGCTGAACTGCCCGGTTGCGAACGGCTCGCCCGACCCCTATTACTACGGCTATAACACTTACCACGTGCAGACGGACTTCGAATATGCGGCCTTCACGTCCGACCTCGGCGATGGCTGGAAGTTCGACAACAAAGCCTACACCACCCGCTACTGGAACAAGCAGTTCTATCAGAACGGCGCGACGGTCAGCCTCAGTACGGCCACGCCGAGCGGAGTCGACAAGCTGAACGGCTATCGCCACGCGGGCGACACAGTGATTCTCACCAAAGAAACGAAATGGGGCATCTTCCACACGGGTATGTGGTACGACTGGGCCTACACGGATCGCTACCAGGTCCCCTCCAACATCCTGACCCAGCAGGATACGCCGCTCCCGAACTTCCACGAGCATTTCATCACGCAGTCGTTCCAGCCGTTTGCCGACTTCGAATGGCACGCGACGCAGCGGCTGGCGATCACCGCCGGCATCAAGGCCGCCGATTACCGGATGGATCTGAACCAGTATCAGGACAACTATCAGCCCCCTGGCACCCCGGGCGCCCCTAAGACGAAGGGTATTGTAGGCTGCCTCGGTGGCATAAACTCCACTTATCCCGCTACGGCCGGCATCTGGGCCGGGGCGCCGGAATGCATCGGTGGCGCGGCCTTCGTCACGCACAGCGGCAACTTTAACAACTGGCTCCCCACGCTCACCGCGCGCTACCGCGTTTGGAGACAGTGGTCGGTATACGGTGAATACGCCGAAGGCAGCATCATCCCGGTCAGCGCTGTTTGGGATGTCCCCGGTGCCAATGTCCTCGTGCCGCCCAAGGCCCAGACCGCCAAGACCTATCAGGCTGGCTCGGTCCTTAAAATGAACCGCTTCACGCTGGATATGGACGCTTATTACGTCCACTTCCAGAACGGCTACGCTTCCTACACCGACATCACCACGGGCGAACCCGTCTACTACGCCACGCCTCCTTCCAACACGAAGGGCATTGAGGCCGAAGGCAACTATGCCATCGGTTACGGCTTCAGCATCTACGGCAACGTGTCGTTTGGCCAGGCAAAGTACAAGAGCATCCCTAGCTACACTGACGGCGGCCGGTGGGTGGCAAACACCCCCGACAACATCGAAGGCATCAGCGCGCTCTACCAGCACCGGAACTACGACATGGGCTTAACCTACAAACGGGTGGGCCAGTATTACAACGATAACGGCTCCATCAATCAGGCCATCACAATCCAGCCGTGGGAACTGGTGAATCTGTTCTTCAACTACACCATCAAGAACCAGTCGAAGTTCCGCGGAACCAAAATCCAGCTGGCCATCAACAACCTGGCCAACAGCCACGCCATCACCGGAATTACTCCGGCGGTGGCCGGCACGCTTGCCGTGCCGTTCACAGCGAACGGGGGCGATCAGCTTAACCTCCTTCCCGGACGCAGCTTTTCGATCACGATCACCGGTGGCTACGCGCCGCGGCGGTAGATCGTTATATAATCGTAGGCCGGAACCATCAGGAGACACCTACAGATGAAGATAAACGTGATTTTTGTCGGCAGCATGCTGGCTGGCGCCACGGCATTGATGGCGCAGCAACCGGCCGTGCAGGCCAATCCGACCCCCGGCTGCTCGGCCACACCGGCGCAGCTTGAAGCCAACAAGAAGGTGGCGCTGGCGTTCTTTGATAATGCCGTCGACAAGCTCACCATCGTCGACCCGAGCTACAAGCAGCACAACC
>Ga0181521_10004872_pt1 | contig 15155 bp, 12 predicted proteins | sample PEATcosm2014_Bin_32_FD_119764 | JGI IMG/M metagenome (GOLD analysis project Ga0181521, IMG submission 119764) | Peatland microbial communities from MTU Mesocosm Facility, Houghton, MI, USA - PEATcosm2014_Bin02_60_metaG | ecosystem: Environmental > Terrestrial > Soil > Wetlands > Peat | place...
AGACGAGCGCGGGGAGGGTTTTCGCGAGCCTCTGAGACTGGTCGGCCCCTTTCCGAGCGGCGCTCCCGCGATCTTCATCGACCAAGTCGCAAAGCTGGGCCAACCTTGCGGCATCATCGCCTGCGTCGGGGACGACGATTTCGGCCGAGTGAACCTGGAAAGGCTCCAAAAGGACGGTGTTGACGTCACAGCAGTCGAGGTTCATCCGACGTATGTGACCGGGAGCGCGTTCGTCCGCTACCGCGAGGATGGGGACCGGGACTTCGTGTTCAACATAAAGAACAGTGCTTGCGGTCAGCTGCGGTTGACAGATGACGGATTGGAGCTGCTCGGAGGGTGCGACCACTTGCACGTCTCCGGCGCCTCGCTCTCCTCCCCCCAGATGGTCGAGATAGTGGCGACGGCGATCAGGTTGGTGAAGGGCAGCGGCGGCTCAGTTTCCTTCGACCCGAACATCCGTAAGGAAGTGGTCCGTGACCCCGAAGTGCGTGCGGCCCTCCAAGCCGTGTTGGCAAGCTGTGACACGTTCTTGCCCAGTGGCGAGGAGTTGACTCTGCTCACCAGCGCCACGACGCCACAAGCAGCGGTCAACGAGATCCTGGGAATCGGGGTCACCGCCATCGTGGTGAAGAACGGTGCTCAGGGGGCAACCTATTTCGACGCCAACGGAAGCCAGAGCGCGCCGGGATACCGGGTGGATGAGTTGGACCCGACGGGGGCCGGCGACTGTTTCGGCGCCACCTTCATCACCTGTCGCCTCCAGGGTCGCGGCGTGGAAGAAAGCCTTGATTACGCGAACGCAAGCGGGGCCCGGGCGGTAACCGTCCGAGGCCCGATGGAGGGCACCTCGAGCTTCGCCCAGCTCGACGCCCTGAGGTCGGGCGCCCATGCGGGCCGCGACACGGGCCTTCGTGCCCTCGTCTCGCGACACGCCAAGGGCACCAAGGCGGGGCCGTCTGGCATCACCTCGGTGTGCTCGGCCCATCCGATGGTCGTCGAGGCGGCCCTGCGCGAGGCCGCCGCCAGCGGGACGGCGGTGCTCATCGAAGCGACCTGCAATCAGGTCAACCAGGAAGGTGGCTATACCGGCATGACCCCCGTCACCTTCCGCGAGCAGGTGCACGGCATTGCTGAGAAGTTGGGATTTCCGCGTAAACAGATAATCCTTGGTGGCGATCACCTTGGCCCGAATCCTTGGAGGCACTTATCGGCTGAGAATGCGCTGGCACGAGCCGAGGCGATGGTGGCCGCCTATGTCACCGCGGGGTACGAGAAGATCCACATCGACACAAGCATGGGCTGCCAAGGTGAGCCTGAGCACCTGCCCGACGCCGTGACGGCCGAGCGCGCTGCTCGCCTCGCCGTGGTCGCCGAGGCCACGGCAGCTGACGCTGCCACGAGGCCCCACTATGTCATCGGGACAGAGGTACCGGTCCCCGGGGGCGCTCTGACAGAGATCGAGCATCTCGAGGTAACTCGGCCCGAAGCCGTTGCCGCCACCCTCGAAGCCCACAGGCAGGCCTTCGCCGCTGCGGGAGCTCATGCCGCCTTCGAAGCGGTGATCGCGTTGGTAGCACAGCCCGGAGTCGAGTTTGACGACCGGAACGTGGTGGTGTACCAGCCTGAGCGCGCCCGCGAGCTCAGTGCCGCTCTGAATGAGATGCCAGGACTGGTGTTCGAGGCGCATTCCACCGACTATCAGCCGCCAGAAAGCCTCGCCAGGCTTGTGACGGACGGCTTTGCGATCTTGAAGGTCGGGCCGGCTCTCACCTTTGCGCTCCGCGAAGCCCTTTATGGACTGGACCAGATCGCGGCGGCGCTCGATCCCAGCTGGTGTGAGCATTCACTGATGACGGAGATGGAAAAGGAGATGCTCGCCAATCCCGGATATTGGCAGTCGCACTACCGGGGTGACCCAGATGAACAACGTGTGCTGCGGCATTTCAGTTACAGCGACCGTATCCGTTACTACTGGGCGTCCGCGGCATCGCAAGAAGCGGTCCGGCGGCTCCTGGACCGCCTCACAGGAACCGGCATCCCCGAACCGCTGATCAGCCAATTCCTCCCGTCGTTTTACCCACGCGTAACGGGTGGAACCCTAGACGCGACGCCGAGGACCCTGGTGCTCGAGGCCGTTCGCGACGTAGTTCGTGTCTACGCCTCGGCGTGCGGCGCAGCGGAGGCCGCGGGACGGTCGTTGTCCCCGACCAACCACCCGCGATGAACACCCTTACCCCGTTCGGTACGACCTACGAACGATAAAGCGAATCCCCACTTGACAGCCATAGGAGATGCGATGAGCAATGAACTGAACCGGAGACGTGCGATCGTCAGCAGCACCGACAAGGTCGAGGTGCTGACCGAGGCCGTGCCGAAGCTCCAACCCGGCGAAGTGCTGGTCGAGATGTCGGTGACGGGGCTGTGCGGTTCGGACAAGGCTGGTGTCCACGGTGAGCACGCCTTCATGAAACCCCCCTACTACCCAGGACATGAAGTGGTCGGCGTGGTGGTCACCGTCACCGACGGCGTGGACAACGTCGAGGTTGGGGACCGTGTCACCGTCGAGCCGACTCTGGTATGTGGTCACTGCAAGCCGTGTCTCAACAAGATGGAGAACCTCTGCGAGAACCTGCAGTTCTTCGGTTGCGGGTACCGAGAAGGCGGAATGGCCGACGTCTTCTCAGTGCCAGCCGCGCGGCTGCACAGAGTGCCCAAGAACTTCAGTGACTATGAGGCGGCCCTCATCGAGCCGCTGGCTACGCCGGTCCATGCAGTGAGGCTGGCCGGTGGCTTGACCGGCAAGAAGGTAGCCATTCTCGGGGCGGGCACCATTGGGCTGATGACTCTGATTGCTACTCGCCGTGCCGGGGCAGCCACGATCGTGAGCACCGACCCCTTGACGACCAAGCGCGATCTGGCCCTGGCATTGGGGGCCGACGCTGTGATCGACGCAGCCGTCGACGACCTGGCCGGAGTAGTCCGAGGCGAGCTCGGGGAAAGTGCCGACGTCGTGTTCGACTGCGTGGCAAACCAGGCGACCCTAGGAGAAGCCATCAAGATGGCAATCAAGGGGGGCACGGTGGTCGTGCTGGGAGGGCCCCGCAAGCTGGCGACCGTCGACTTGCCCGTGATCCAGGAGTACCAGGTCCGCATCCAAGGTGCAGCCACCTACCGGTGGGAGGACTTCGATGATGCTGTCAAGATCATCGGCGGTGACGATTTCGATGCCAATCGGTTCATCACGGCCACCTTTCCTCTCCCCAGAGCCGCGGATGCCTTCGCTGCCATCACCGCTGGTGGTGAGGTCAAGATCCTCGTTGTCGCCGACCGCGGTCACGATTGATACGGCAGCGTCCCCGTCCCTGCCAATGGCAAGTCGGGACGAAGGCAAGCCCAGGTGAGCAGACAGCTCGAATGGCGAGACTTGGAGCTGCCGCTCGCTGGACGGTGATCAACGGCTCCATCAAGGCAACGAGCCGGCATCGTCGAAGGACTCCCCGGTCACAGGACGGGGTCGCTTGAGAGGAATTCCGTCGATGGCACAGCCAACCGCAGTCGTCGGGGCAGATACACCAACGCCTTCTGGGGCGGCACGCGTCGTCGCGGTCGATCTCGGCGCCTCGAGCGGGCGGGTGTTCGTGGCTGAGTTCGCCAAAGGGCACTTCGAACTCGCTCAGGTCCACCGGTTCTGGAACGGAGCGATCAGAGCCGGCGAGCACATCCACTGGGATGTGCTCGGTCTTCATCGTGGGATACTCGAAGGCATCCGTGCCGCAGGTCGCATCGGACACGTCGATTCGGTCGGGATTGACTCCTGGGGGGTCGACTATGGGCTGCTCGACGCGGATGGGACGCTTCTCGGCAATCCCGTCCACTACCGAGACGACCGCACCCGCGCCGTCGTCGAGCCGGTCGTGAACAGCGTGGGTCCTCTTGAGCTTTATCGGCGGTCGGGCATAGCGGTCGTGCCCTTCAACACGATCTTCCAACTTGCCGCTGGTCGCAACGACGCCCTGTTCACCTTGGCGCGGACCTTGCTCCTCGTACCGGATCTTCTCGCCTATTGGCTCACCGGATCCCTCGGATCCGAGGAGACCAACGCGTCGACCACCCAGTTGCTCAAGGTCGACGGATCCGGATGGGACCTCGAGCTGATGACAAAGATCGGCGTCTCGCCGAGCCTCTTCCCGCCAATCCGCCGGCCCGGAGAACAGCTCGGTCCCCTCCTTTCAGAAGTGCTCTCCGAAACAGGCCTCGACTACGAGGTCCCCTTCACAGCAGTTGCCTCGCACGACACGGCGGCGGCGGTCATGGCTGTCCCGGCCGTCGACCAACACTTCGCGTTCATCTCATCGGGGACATGGTCTCTAGTCGGCGTCGAGCTGGATCGACCGGTCCTGAGTGAGGACAGCCGCGCCGCGCAGTTCACAAACGAGCGCGGCGTTGACGGCTCGTTCCTTTACCACCGCAACGTGATGGGGCTGTGGCTGCTCCAGGAGTCGATGCGAACCTGGGAGCGTCTCAGCACAGCCTTCTCCCTCGAGGAAGTGGTCTCCGCGGCCGCAGCGGAAGCACCTCTTCGCAGCGTGTTCGACCCAGACGATCCGATCTTCTTCCCGCCGGGCGATATTCCTGCGCGCATCGAAGAGATGTGTCGCCGGCTGAGTGAGCCGATCCCCGAGACACGGGCACAGGTGACACGCGCCATCCTCGACAGCCTTGCCCTCGCATACCGGCGAACCCTGCGCCTGGCTTCCCAGCTGTCGGGGAAGCGCGTCGAAACGGTCCACATCGTAGGCGGCGGCGTGCACAATGCCCTGCTCTGCCAACTCACGTCCGATGCCTGCGGCCTTCCGGTCGTGGCAGGTCCCGACGAGGCCGCAGCCATCGGAAACGCTTTGGTGCAGGCCCAGGCGCTCGGCATCCTCGGAAGTGGCCGATGGGCCGCCCGCGCGAGCATCGCCGATCGAATCGACCGGCATGTCTACCACCCGCGCGCGGGGGAGGCGCAACGGTGGGAGGCGACGGAGGGCCGCCTCGCTGAGAAGTTGAGCGGTCAGCAGGCCGACTGAGCCGAGCAGGGTGGTCGGCGGGATCCACGCGAGCCTCCCGCCGCTCACACGCCGGCACCTCGCAGCGGCTGTGATCCCGTGATCAAAGGAGGCGTCCCGCATTCCGGTCAATCCCTGCGCGGCGTCTGTCTCAGGTCAGAAGACCCAGACTTCCTCCCCGATCGGGAGGATGTTGTCGGCCCAGATCCAGTTGATCGCCTCGTCGCTCACGCGGACACAGCCGTGCGAGACGGGATAGGGCGGCACAAACGAGTCACCGTGGATCGCGATCCCCGATTCTGTGAAGAACCTCGGCCGCCAGAGTCTGCCGAGCGAGTCGACGTCGAGGCCGTCTATAGCTCCGAAGATGTGGAACACGCCTTTCGGTGTGATCGCCACCGACGTCACGCCCTTGTCCGTGTAGGTGTAGCCACCACCCGTCGAGGTATTGAGCGTGTACGCCAGCTTGCCATTCTGCAGCACCATGAGGAGGTCGTCCTCGAGATCCACCTCTATCAAGTTGCCGGATGCAGGTCGTGGGGTGGGAACGACACCGCTCGCCAGCGCGGCGATGGTGCGGGTCCCGACGACACCGTCTCGATTGAGGCCGGCGGCCTTCTGGAGCGCCCAGACGGCCTGTTGTGTAGAGTCGCCGAAAACGCCGTTCGCGGGTCCGACCCAGTACCCGAGGCCGTTGAGGATCTCTTGGAGCCTCAGGACCGAAGAACCGTCGTCTCCGAACTGCAGCCCGGGTTGTACGTCGGTGTTGGTCGTCCAGATCGGCTTGTCGGCCGGTGAGTAAATGACCGCGCTGCCGTCGTTCTGGAGGTTCAGGTAATAGGCGCTGCTGCGGGCCCCGCCTCCGCTCCTCGAGTCCCAGAGCACGTCCAGACCCTGATAGAGGACTAGGTTGCCGTCGTTCTGCATTTCGAGGTGGTCCGGGGCGTCGCCCCTGGTTCCCGAGTTCCAAAGGGGTTGGCCCTCCCAGTAGAGCACGAGATTCCCGTCGCTCTGCAGGACCATCCGGTAGCGGCCGCTGGGCGAGACGAGCGCGGACCCGTCAAACAGCTCCTGTCCCGCATCCAGGCGAGAGGCGCTAATGCTCTGGGATGCGCGATCGCCGAAGGTGCGATGGAGGATGGTCGCGCCACTGGCAGCTGGCAGCACCAATAGGACAAGGGCCATGGCGCCGAGGGTCAAGATACGAAACAAAGACAGCCGCCTCGGCCCTGCCTTTCGCCTCATTCGTTCATCGATCATGGAACCAACGCGCACAAGTCCCTCCGGACGGTCGACATCCTCACCGACGCGCGCCGTTGCGCGTGTTCATGAGATCGTAAACGGTTCCGCGCGCACACGCGTCGTCGCCTTGACCCGTGGGTCACCTACGTCAGGTGTCGTCTCGTAGCCGTCGCTGCACCGGGCTCGGCGGCGCCGAAACTCGGTCCCTCGGAGACGGGCTCCAAGATGAGCTCGAGCTCCCATTCGTCGTGAAGCTCGATGCCGTTCTCGGCCACGACGGGGATGGACGGCTTGAGCGCACGGGCCGAGTCGACAGCTCCCTCGTGAACAGCAGCAACCCGGAATCCCCTCTCCTCATAGAAGCAGATAGCGCGCAAGTTGTCGTTCGTCGTGATCAGCCAGACGCGGCCTACTCCCGCGTTGCGTGCGACCCGTACCCCCCTGGACAACAAAGCGGTGCCAACGCCGGCACCAGTCTTCAGGGCATCGATCGTAACCACCTCGAGCCCCTCTCGTTCCAGCCGATATGTCAGCAACCCGACTCGCTCGGGCTCGTGCTCGAAGGTCGTGTCCACCGCGACGAGGGCCGCCAACGAGGCCGCGTCACACAGGCGGCCCCGCGTGACGATCGTCGTCGAACCCCACCGCTGCTCCAACGTGCGAACGATCCACGCACGATCGTTCCCATCGGCCGATCGGATCAACATGTCGCCACGATGCCATACCCGTCGCCCGGCAACCATCCGATGCCTGACGCCTCATGCCACCCGGGTACCACCGAGTAATCATGACTTGACTAGTCAAGTATTCCGGGCTACCCTGCCATTTTCCAAAGCGCGGTCACCGGATCCGTTGAAACGCGCCCCGACAAGAAGGAGACCGCGGACATGGCCGACTGGGGATTCGAGACCCGCCAGATACACGCCGGAGCCGTAGCCGACCCCACCACCGGGGCTCGCGCCGTACCGATCTACCAGACGACCAGCTACGTGTTCCGGGACACGGCGCACGCGGCAGCACTCTTCGGCCTGTCGGAGCTGGGCAATATCTACACCCGCATCATGAACCCCACCCAGGCTGTCTTCGAGGAGCGTATGGCCGCACTCGACGGCGGAGTCGGCGCACTCGCAGTAGGGAGCGGTCAGGCGGCCGAGACGATCGCGCTGTTGAACCTGGCCGAGAACGGGGGGCACATCGTCTCCTCGACCTCCCTCTACGGTGGCACGTACAACCTGCTCCACTACACCCTGCCAAAACTAGGTGTGGAGGTCAGCTTCGTCGACGATCCTGACGACCCGGACGCATGGCGCAGCTCCATACAGCCCAACACGAAGGCGTTCTATGCCGAGACCATCGGCAACCCGAAGGGCGATGTGCTCGACTTCGAGACTGTCTCGGTGGTCGCGCACGAGCACGGCATCCCCCTCGTGGTCGACAATACCGTGGCGACGCCGTATCTGTGCCAGCCGTTCCTCCACGGCGCTGATATCACCGTGTACTCGGCGACCAAGTTCATCGGAGGCCACGGCACCTCCATCGGTGGCGTCATCGTCGACGGCGGAAGATTCGACTACGTGAGGAGCGGTCGTTTCCCCAACTTCACCGAACCGGACCCGAGCTACCACGGCCTGGTCTTCTCGGAGCTGCCCGAGCCGCTGCGCCCGGCTCAGTACATCTTGAAGGCACGCCTTCAGTATCTGCGCGATGTCGGTGCGGCCATCGCTCCGCTGAACTCGTTCCTGTTCCTCCAGGGCCTCGAGACGCTCAGCGTCCGGATGGACCGCCACGTAGCCAACGCGCTTGCGGTGGCCAAATGGCTCGAAGCCCGCGACGAGGTCGAGTGGGTGAGCTACCCCGGGCTGGAATCAAGCGCCTGGCACGCCCGGCAGGTGCGCTATCTCCCGAGAGGCGGCGGCGCGATCCTCACATTCGGCATCAAGGGCGGCCGGGAAGCCGGCAGCCGGTTCATCGAGGGGCTGGAGCTCTTCAGCCACCTCGCAAATGTCGGCGACGTCCGCAGCCTTGCGATCCACCCGGCGACGACCACTCACTCGCAGCTGACCGAGCAGGAGCAGGCAACGACCGGCGTCACTCCCGACCTGATCCGGCTGTGCATCGGGCTCGAGACCCTCGCCGACATCCTGGCCGATCTGGACTCAGGCTTCCGCGCGGCGAAGGGCGCCTGAACTGGGCACCGTCATGGCTTACGCCCCCGTCACTGGGGCCTGGCGGCCTGGGGACCCTCCCGGCCGGCGGAAGTTCATGTCCCTGTTCGGGGGCGGACAGGACCACAAGAGAGGCCTCGACCTCGAAGCCGGCGGCCACCTGAGTGAGGTCACCGTTGCCTACGAGACCTGGGGCGAGTTGAACGCGCGTGCCTCGAACGCTGTCCTCGTCCTTCACGCCCTGAGCGGCGACTCGCACGTGAGCGGGTCGGTTGAACCTGGGCACCCAAGCCCAGGCTGGTGGGGTCCTTTGGTCGGCCCGGGCGCGCCGATCGACACGAACCACTACTTCGTCGTCTGCCCGAACGTCCTCGGAGGCTGTCAGGGCACGACCGGTCCGAGCTCATGGGCGAAAGACCGGAAGCCTTACGGGTCCCGGTTCCCTGTCGTGACCGTGAAGGATCAGGTCCTCGTCGAGCGCGCACTCTCTTACGAACTCGGTATCGATACCTGGTACGCCGTGACCGGTGGTTCCATGGGCGGTATGCGTGCCCTGCAGTGGGCCGTGGACTTCCCTGACAACATCGAACGGGCAGTCGTGGTGGCGACGGGCGCGGCCGCCAGCGCCGAGCAAATCGCCCTCTGCTCACTACAGAATGAGGTGATCCGCCTCGACCCGGATTTCCGTCATGGCGACTACTACGACGCAGGTCATGGACCGATCGCCGGGCTGTGTACCGCCCGCGGGATCGGTCATCTGAGCTACCGCAGCGAAGTGGACCTGCAACAACGCTTCGCCAACAACGCCCAAGAGCACGAGATGCCGCTAAGCGGGGGGCGTTACGCAGTCGAATCGTACCTGGACCATCAGGGCGAGAAGCTTGTCCGCCGCTTCGACGCGAACAGCTACCTGGTCCTCAGCGAGGCCATGAACCATTACGACCTCGGCCGGGGCTACGGCGGAGCAAGAGAGGCTCTCTCCCGTGTCCGGGCCGAGGTCACAGTCGCCGGGATCTCCTCGGACCGCCTCTACCCGCTGCGGCTCCAATGGGAGCTCGCCGAACTACTCGGAAGTGCCAACGAAGTTCGGGTCATCGACTCGATCGTCGGCCACGACGCTTTCCTCGTCGAACACCAGGCAATGGGAAATGTAATCACTGAGGCGCTCGCCCCATAGGGACCCGGCCTCAGGCGCTCACAAGGTCGCGAATCCTGAACGCGACGCCGCCGACGAGAGCGGCGGCGGCGCCGAGGGCCAAGAGGGCGCCCCCGCTGGTCCAGTCCGGGCTCACGGCAGGTGCGGCGGTCATCTGGTGAAACACCGAAGTGTCGAGCACCCAATGGTTCAGCCCCACGATCCCGCCGACGAGCTCGACGAGGAACGACCAGACGACGAGACCGTAGGTGGCGACCGTCGCGGCCCGCGGCCACACTCCAAGAGCGAGCGTGCCAAGCCCGAGGACGCACGCAGCGGGAGGCACGACGTTGATCCCGGCGTCGAACACGTGCGCAAAGCTCACGCCGCTGTGCTGGCTTGCCGCCCCGAGCCAGGTGAAGAGACCGGCAATCAGTCCCCCGGCGAGAACGGCGAGGGCCGCGACAAGGAGTCTCCCCGCCAACCAGGACGAGCGCGAGACCGGCCGCACGAGAAGATTGTCGAGCCTTCCTTCGGCCTCTTCCCCCCTAGTGGCTGTGATCTGCCCGGCGGCCACGAACGCGACCATCACGGCCATCAGCAAGAACGCCACACCGAGATACGCCTCCGCTCCGACCGCCCCGAGGCGTGATAACGCTCGCGTGAGGCTCGACGAGGCCGCTATCGCGCTCCCGGCAGACTTCGCCACGAGGCCGAGCACGAGTCCGTACGCGGCGATGCCCACGCCCCATCCCACCAGGCTCGACCGGGCTGAGTGAATGTCCAAGCCCAGCGCGCCAAACAGGAGCCTCGTGTGCGGAGTCGAACGCGCGCGATCGGGGAAGGTACTCGCGCCGAGATCCCGGGCGCCGGCGAGATGCACCGTGAACAGTGCCAAGACGGCGACGAGTCCGCCAATCGGCAAGAGCGCGAGGGGATGAGGAGACGTCAGCGGTTGGAGCTCCTCGATCCATCCGAGTGGCGACGCCCACCGGAGCCAGCCGAGGCCCGTTCCCGAGTCGGCGACCATGCGCAGGGCGTAGCTAGCACCGAGAACGGCGCTGGCGTAGGCGGACGCCCGGCGGCGAGTCGGCGCCAGCTGGCTCGTAAGAGCCCCGACGGCGAGGAACACTGCGGCCGCGGCGACGACGGCAACAGCAAGAAACAGGGCTCCCGCAGGACTGATGTCGACCTTCGAGGAACGCCCGACCACGGCCGTGATGACTGCCGTGACGGCCCACAGGGCCGCGAGGCCACAACCCAGGCCGGCCAATGCCTGGGCGGCGGCGGCCCGGCGCGTCGTCTGGCCCGCGAGCAGCAGTTCCCACCGCCCGGCGTCCTCCTCCCCGCGCAGCAACCTCGTCCCAGTGAGCAGACCCCACACGGCGCCGACGACGGCAAGCACGGCGAGGGACTTCCAGACCGTGAAGCCAGCGACCGTCTGGATGTCGTGAGCGGGCCCGACGAGAGCGCTCACCCCGGCATTCGACCCGAACTCCTTGACCAAACTGGCGCGCTGGGCAGCAGTCTTGTAGCTCGACGCATACGCGAGCGCCTGGGTCGCCAGGTACAGGCCGAAGACATAGCCCCAAAGCACTCCGGAGCGGACCGCCTTGCGGGTCGTCTGGCGCGCTACGACCGTCGCGGGCCAACGCCCCTTCGGTGCGGGGAGCCCGACCGCCAGCTCAGCTTGCATGAGCCGGGGTCTCGGCACTCCCGCCGCCTCCGTACTGGGCGAGGAACAGCTCCTCGAGCGACGGCTCCCGGCTCAGGAGCTCCTGCACGCCCGAGGCCGCGAGCAACTGCAGAAAGGGCTCGATCGTCCCTCGCACCTGGCAGCGAAGAAGGTGCCCGACCACCGCGACCGAAGACACACCGGGGACCCGTGAGACATCGGGGACAGCACCCTCGAATGTCGCCTCCACGCTGAGAGCCGAAAGGTGTCGCATCTCGGCAAGCGTGCCCATCTCCACCAGGAGGCCCTCGCGCAGGATCCCGATTCGATCGCACAGGGCCTCGACCTCGCTCAAGATGTGCGAGGACAGGAAGACCGTCTGGCCTCGCTCGCGCGCCTCGTGGACACAATGACGAAAAGCCTGCTCCATCAACGGGTCGAGCCCGCTCGTCGGCTCGTCGAGCAGTAGGAGCTCAGGCCGGGTCATCAGGGCGGCCACAAGGATCAGTTTCTGGCGATTGCCCTTGGAGTAGGCGCGGACCTTCTTGGAGGGGTCGAGATCGAAGCGCCCGATCAGCTCGTCCCGGTAGGCGTCGTCCACTCTTCCCTGCACGCGGCCGAGCAAGTGAAGAGTCTCGGCACCTGTCAGCGACGGCCACAGACTCGCCTCACCCGCCACATACGCCAGGTGCCGATGAGCTTCGACCACCTGGCGCTGGCAGTCGAACCCGAAGATCTCGGCGCGTCCGGCCGTGGGGCGGATCAACCCGAGCAGGAGCCGAATAGTGGTCGTCTTGCCTGCCCCGTTTGGACCGAGGTAGCCCACGACCTCGCCTTCGGCCACCTCGAGGTCGAGGTCCTTGAGCGCGTCGACATTGCCATACCGCTTGGACAGCCCCTCGGTCCGGATGGCCATCGTTCCCATTCGCGCGACCTCCTGGTCGTCCCACAACTTAGGGCGCCGAGGCACGGGGACGATTGTCCGCTTTGGGCATGGCCGCGGCTGTCGTCGTTTCTGCTGGCTCGAGAGCGACCTCCGGTACGCTCGGCGCGGTGATCGACCTGCACGTGCACTCGACGTGCTCCGACGGCTCGGAGACGCCCGAGAGGGTCGTGGAGCTCGCGTCGGAAGCTGGTTGTACGGCCGTGGCGCTGACGGACCATGACGGTCTTGCCGGCGTCGTCCCGTCCAAAGCCCGCGCCGCGAGCCTGGGTATCGGGTTCGTGCCGGGCTGTGAGGTCTCGTGCTCCTTCGAGCCCGGAACGATGCACGCACTCGCCTATTTCGTCGAACCCGGCGAGGGTCCGCTGCAATCAGAGCTCGAGCGGCTCCGGCTGAACCGATCGCGTCGAAACGAGCTGCTTGTGCAGCGGCTGAGGGAGCTCGGGTTGCCGATCACCTTGGCGCAGGTCGCGGAGGCAGCCGGGAGTTCTGTCATCGGGAGACCCCATTTCGCCGCCGTCCTCGTGGCCAACGGTACGGCGGTGACCGTCCAAGACGCCTTCGATCGTTTTCTCTCCAAGGGGTCTGCCGGCTACGTCGCAAAGGCTCGCATCGACGTTGCGACCTTCATCGGCACGGCAAGGGACTCAGGGGCAGTTGCGGTGCTTGCCCATCCACTTACGCTCGGACTTGAGCCGTCTGGGCTCGACCAGGTACTGCGAGAGCTATCCGCCGCCGGACTCGGCGGGATGGAGTGCTACTACGGGCGTTACTCGCCTGAGGAACGGGCGGGGCTCGCGGAGATGGCCAAGCGCCACGACCTCGTCGCGACAGGAGGCTCGGACTTCCACGGCACCTTCAAGCCTGATCTTCGGGTCGGCACGGGAACCGGTGACCTCGACGTGCCGGACAGGGCTCTGGGCGAGCTTCTCGCCCGCAGGACCCGCTGAGAGGCATCATGGACATGCAGACCCTGGCAATGTCGCGGGCCCTGCTTGCAAACCGTCGTGACTTATTGCGTCGAAGCGGACGCCGAGCTCGCCCGTCTCGAGACCGATTCAGACTCTGCCGCACGCGTCTACAAGGAGCTCGGTTCCGAGGACTTCACCGTCGTCGACATCTACAGCGGACACTGAAGCCCTGCTCCCTCGGCGTCAGTGCAGAGGCACAGCCTGAAGTGTTTCCAGGATCGCTCGCGCCAGCTCGCCCGCCGAGACCGGGTCGAGCTCCACTGCGACCCGGGAAAGGGCGCCGTCGTCGAGATTGAGAAAATCGATGTTCAGACTGTGGTCGGCTGAATAGTGCGCCGGATGGTCGAGGTAGACCGTGGCGCTGGAGAGCGAGAACCAACCCGCAGGTCCCTTTCCGGAGCCGTTCAAAGCCAGCTTGTCGGTCCGATATGTGCACATCGCTCCGCTGCTTTCGGTCGTCTCAGGAGCCGAGGTATCGGCCGAAGAAAGCCCAGATCCGCTGCCAGCCGTCTTTGGCGGCCTCCGGTCGGTAGCTCGGTCGGTCGGTCGCGAAGAAGGCGTGGCCCGCCCCTTCGTAGGAGTGGAACTCATAGGTCTTGCCGGCCTGTTTCAGGGCCTCTTCCAGCTCGGCGACATGCTGGGGTGACGGGTACTGGTCGTCGGATCCGAACAGGCCGAGCAGGGGACAGGAGAGATCCCTGGTCAGATGCACGATCGGGCCGACCTTGAGCGGGTTCCCCTCCGGCGGAGTCCCGACGACGAAGGCGCCGTAGCAATCGACCGCGGCGTCGAGCGGAAGGCGGCACGCGGCGAGGAACGACTGGCGACCGCCTGAGCAATAGCCGATCGTGGCTACGCGACCGTTCGAGGACGCCAGCGAAGTGAGATACCCTGCCGCACCTTGAACGTCGCCAACCAGGCGATCGTCGGGAACTCCTCCCAACGCTCGGACGGCCGCCGCCGCATCGTCAGGGGAGGCTCCCGGTGCCTCCCGGCTGTAGAGGTTCGGGCAGACGGCCAGATAGCCGTGGGCCGCGAACTTCCGTGTGATCTCCTTCGTTCCCTCGTCCCAGCCGGGCATGTGGTGAATCACGACGACGCTGCCGAAACGTCCCTCGTCGAGGGGCTGGGCTACGTAGGCCTCGATCTCGTCATCACCGTGCCCCCTCAAGCGGACGGTCTCCGCCCGTAGCGAGTCCGTCATATCCTTTTCCTCTCACTTTCTCGTCAATTGAAGATCTGTCGCGTCATCCGCTCGGCGCGGGACGAGCCGCCAGGAGTCAAGAGAGCTCGTAATCGAGGTGCAGCTGGTGAGCGCCGTCATGTGAGATCTGAATTCGGCCCTCACCAGATATCCGGGCGAGATCCCCGGTCCCAGAGCCCGGGACAACCGGCCACCTGGCCCATTGGCTAGCGCCCGCCATCGTTCCAACGTGCAGGACTGCGAAGCTCCCGGACCGGCCGTGCACGGATCCCGATATCCGTTCCACGGCCACGTAGCCCGCGCCACCGTTGTCAGCGCGCACCGACAGCATCTCCACGGTGCTCTGCGCTTCGATGTCACCGTGGAACGTCTTCGCAATGCGGATACGGGCGTACTGGACGCCGGGGTCCTCCAGGAAAGGAGGCTCTTCATCGAACGACTCGAGCACGAAGGAGGACACCGCTATAGGCATGACGCAGACGCTACCAAGCCTCAGAGGTGGGATTCAGTTAGCCGCATGACGATCAGCTCACCGCTACTGCCCTTCGTCTCACGGTCGGGTGGCGCTTCACCCGCTCGAGGCTGGTGCCGCCGAGGGTGACGCCTTGGTAGATGGTCACGTCGTCACCGACCTCGGCCGTCTCGCCGATGACCACGCCCTGGCCCAGCACGGCCGCGGGATGGATGTCGACCCCTGTGACGATGTGCGCCAGGCTGGAGCACGCCCGGGCGAGGAACTTCAGGTCGTTCTGCCACAGCCAGTGGCAAA
>Ga0181521_10004875_pt1 | contig 15144 bp, 12 predicted proteins | sample PEATcosm2014_Bin_32_FD_119764 | JGI IMG/M metagenome (GOLD analysis project Ga0181521, IMG submission 119764) | Peatland microbial communities from MTU Mesocosm Facility, Houghton, MI, USA - PEATcosm2014_Bin02_60_metaG | ecosystem: Environmental > Terrestrial > Soil > Wetlands > Peat | place...
GCAGGCCGGCGAGCGCGCACAGCAGCAGGGACGGAACTCGGAGTCTGGACCGCCAGCCCAGAATCACGGCAACCACCAGCAGCGGACCCACCGCCAGCGCGACGCCAAGCGCTTGCGCGCCGGGCCTCGAATTGCTGAGGTGCGCGAGAACCGCGTAGGCGATCGCAAGCACGGCGACGCCGCTACCGCGGATCCACGCGCGCGCGCTCACTTGGTCCTCTGGGCCGCCACGAACTCCGACAGAGCGGTCAGCGAGCCGAAGATGACCTGGTTGTCTTTGCTGTCAGCCTCCAACTGGATGCCGTACTGCTTGGAGATCACGAGCGCGATCTCGAGGATGTCGATGGAGTCGAGCCCGAGGCCCTCGCGATACAGCGGCGCGTCCGGGACGATGTCGCCGGGTGCGACGTCGAGGTTCAGCGCCTGCGTGATCAACGTTGCGAGCTCGCGACGGACGGCCGCGACGTTCCCTCGGGGCGTCGACAGCGGAATTGACTGTGCGTTTTCGGCCATCTCTAATGACAACTCTTCGATTACTGCGCCCGCACCGGCCCGCCGCTTGGTCCGCCAGCCGCCACGCGCTTGTAGCGTCCATTATTCAGGGCGGCAGACCCGGGCGCAACCATTGTCAGCCCCTTCAGGCGCATAGCAATCAATGACATAGGCCGATCGCCAGGCCGGCTGCCGACCGTCGCTCCGCGGACACTATGGTATCGTCACCCCGCCTTCGCACCTGCCGGATGCCGGCCGTGCGAGGATGGTTCAACACCGTGCCTGCACCCCATCCACCCCTTTCCCGCTACTACCAGGCCGAAGCCGACCGCAGTCGGTGGGTGCGCCGCATCTTTGACGAGACCGCCGGCGACTACGACCGCGTCGAACGGGTGCTCGGATTCGGGACCGGGTCGTGGTATCGCCGCCGGGCGCTGCGGCGCGCGGGTCTAACGACTGGCATGAAAGTGCTCGATATAGGCACCGGTACGGGACTCGTCGCGCGGGAAGCGGCGATCCTCGTCGGTGACGCGGCCCTGGTCGTGGGCGTCGACCCGAGCCCAGGCATGGTCAAGCACGCCAAAGTGCCCGCCGGCGTCCAGCTCCTCGCCGGCAGCGCCGAAGCCATTCCTGCCCCGGACGGAGCTGCTGACTTTCTGAGCATGGGCTACGCGCTGCGGCATGTCAGCGATCTACCGCCGGTCTTTGCCGAGTACTACCGGGTGCTGCGTCCCGGCGGGCGCCTGTGCCTGCTTGAGATCACCCGGCCGGAGGGGGCGATCGCCCGCGGTTTGCTGAAGGTCTACCTGCGGGGGCTGATGCCGGCGCTTGCGGCGGTCGTCTCCCGCCACCGCGACATGCCGAAGCTGATGCGCTACTACTGGGACACGATCGCGGCCTGCGTGCCACCGGCGGCGATCATGAAGGAGCTGAGTGCGGCGGGCTTCGTCGATGTTGACCGCTACGTCGAGCTGGGAATCTTCTCGGAGTACCGCGCCCGCAAGCCCGGCTAGGCGGTCGCTGGCCGCGCCCGCAGCCGGCGCGCCAGCAGGACCGGGAGGCGGAGCACGAAGCCGGCGAACAGGCGCAGGTGCATCCACGTCAGCAATACATTGTCGCGCCCGTAGTTGAAGTGCGAGACACCACCCTCGTCGGCGCGGAAATAGCGCACCTGCGCTGGCAGATTGATCGGCCTGACGCCCCGCCAGCACAGCCGCACCGCGACCTCGACGTCGAAATCGAAACGGCGCATCCACGGCTGCCAGCGCATCACCCGCTCGAGCGGCGCCAGCGGATACACCCGAAATCCAAACAGCGAGTCGTGTATCCCCGTCCAGAGGGTCTCGAGATTGGTGCACCAGTTCGAGATCCGGCGCCCGCCGACGCGCAGGCGCGGCGCCTCAGTCCCGAATACCGGTTCACCCAGCACCATCGCGTCCGGGTGGGAGCGCGACTCGGCCATGAACGCCGCAATCCTATCGGCCGGGTGCTGCCCGTCGGAGTCCATCGTCAGCGCGTGGGTGTAGCCCTGCTCGAGGGCGGCGCGCGCGCCGAAGAGCACCGCGGCGCCCTTGCCCCGATTGCGTGGGCGAACGAACACCTTCAGGCCCGGGTCGCGTTGCGCGAGTTGCGCGAGCTCCGCGCCCGTGCCGTCGGTGCTCCCGTCGACGACGACCCAGACCGGTTGCCAGTAGCGCCGCGCGGCGGCCACGGTCTCGAGGACCCTGGGCCCGGGGTTGTAGCTCGGGATCAGAACGAGGTGCGTCGTCGAGGCATCCGGCATGGCAGCGGGCTCATCCACCGGAACGGGCGGACCGCCGAGCCTCGATCCAGCGGTTCTGCTCGGAGTGCGCGAGCTCTGCCCGATAGTACTGCTCGAGCTCCGCCGTGAACGCGCGCACGTCGGACGGCGGATCGAAGCGCCGGCCGAGGCGCATCCGATAGGTAATGGGCAGCGCGGGGCGCCTGAACAACGACCACCCCTTGCTCAGAACGGCGGAGTCCTGCTCGATGATCAGCGTCTGGACGGGCACGCCGGCGTGCTTGGCGATGATCCCGACGCTCGCCTTCAGCGGGTTGACGGGCGCTTGTGTTGTTCGGGTGCCTTCCGGAAACAGTAGCACCACGCCGCCGCGCCCGAGCTCCTCGATCGCGGCAGCGATCATCCGCCGCGGCGGGTCGTTGCGGATGTAACCGGCTAGGCGGGAACCGGCGCCGAGGAACAGGTTGTTCATCAGCGACGCCTTCATGACGCAGGCGACGTCGGGGTCGTGGGCGATGACGAACAACGCGTCGATCAGGCTCGGGTGATTGGGCGCAAGCACCATCGCGGGTCCGCCGCGCAGCTCGCGCAGTGCCGCGAGATCGAGCCGGTAGGCGCCGCTCAGCCGCAGCGACCACACATACACTCGAAATCCGATCAGGATTCCCCACCGCCCGCAGGGGATTCCGAGGCGTCGCGGCAGCACGAGCCACAACGGCAGCGCAAACACGGTCCATGTCAGACAGATGACGCCGAGCAGCACCAGCGAGGTGAACAGTGTCAGAGTCTCGAGGACGTGGCGCGGCGATACCAGCATGATCGGCTACCGTTGATCGTCGATGACGTCCACCATCCTGGACGATTGCCCAATCATCCACGCGATCCCGACTCCCGTCGCCCAGTAGCCGTTGCTCCGCACCAGCGGGCTCGAGGCGAACGTCGCGCCGTTCAGCACGTCGTAGCGGACGAAGGCGCCGACCCAGTAGTTCTGGAAGCGCTTCGACAGTGACACCAGACCCTCTGTCCCCGAGTAGCCACCGTGCGCCTGGTACGCCGGCCGGTCAGCGGTCGCATACTGCGGCGCGACGCCGTAGAAGTATTGATGGTAGCGCTGATCCGCGTACAGCGGGCCCGCCAGCAGACCGAGATCCCAACCCGGATGATGCCCGACGTCCAGGACATCGACCGCCAGCTGCGGGGCGGTGAACCAGCCGATCGAGCGCGGTGATGACTCGACCGTCACGGCAGCGCGCGCCGGCAATCGCAGGTCGAGGTGCACCTTCCGGTCAACCGATTTCCACAGGTGCACGTCGATGGAGGGGCCGATCTCGACCGTCGGCTTGAGATCCGGCATTCCGTGGCGGGCTAGCGTGTCGCCGCTGCGGACCGGAGTCGTCGCGCCGACGCTGATGTTGAGCTCAACGACCCGCTGATCGAACAGCAGGCCGCGCACGCCGTCCCGATCGGCCCGCAGGAACTGGCCGCGGTAGACGAAGTACGGCACCGGCAGCGGGTATACGTGACCGGTGTCGGCGCCGCGATAGTCGGCGAACGCAAGCGCGCCGACCCCGAGGCCGACCTCCCACAACGGCTGCTGCGGCGGGTCGGCCGCGGCGCTGGCCACCCAGATCACGGTTGAGCAGGCGATGCCCGCGACATGACGTCCGATCGTGGAGCCGGAGCCCGCCACTCCTCAGCGCGCTCCGGGCGGTGCGCCGAAACCCACGGCTTCAACCTCGACCAGCAGGTCGGAGCGGCAGACGTCCGCGTTCAGGTAGACGATCGGTGCCGCCGGATGGAGCGTCTTTTCGAGTTCGCTTTTTACAGCCTCGAGGTCGGCGGCGCGGCGCACATAGGCCTTGTACCGCAGCCGGCCTTCTGTAAACCGGTCCGTGCCCGCGGCGCGGTTCGCCGCGTCGACCAGTGCGCGAATGTTCGCAATGGTTTCCCGGGTCTGAGCGACTACGTCGCCGACGTGCACGGTGCGGTAGCCGACGATGCTCGCGGTCCCGGACACGAACAGCGCCTGATGCGCCGCCGAGTCCGCCAGAGTGGCCCGCGAGAACGTCGGGCTGAACGCCCCGTACTCCGGCGGATAGTCGTAGGCGGGGACCTGCCGCGGGTTTTCGATCGCCGTGCCATCGAGCACGCCCGCCAGAAAGTAGACGACGAGCGGGCTGCCGGGAGCCGATCCGAGCGCGCACGCTGCCGGCACGTTGCCTTTTACCTCGCGGCGGAAAGACTGGAACGCCTGGTGCCGGGCTTCGTTGAACTGCCGGTACCGCTCAACGCCGCCGGCATCCGCGTTAATCTGCGGCAGGTAGTTCCAGATTCGCAGCACCCGCGGGAAGCCGAGCGCCGTGAGGCTGTGAAACACCTCGGCGTAGGCCTGCTCGGTCACGGTGCGCAATGCGGTGCCGTCATCGACTCCGCGGATGAGGCTCGCCTCGGGGAGCATGATGCATCCGAACAGGACCGCGTCATTGGTGCGGTAGCGGACGCGCCCGACGGTTCCGGCCGTTAGTGGCCCGTTGGCCCTCCAGACCTCGCAGACGACGCTCTGGCTGCCGAGCGGCCGCATCAGAATCGGGACCACCGGTACGCCGGGAGCATCCAGCGCGGTTGCCTGCGCGGAGTACAGCGCGATGCCGAGGACGTCCTGCCACCCACGGGCGCGGCATGCCGCCAGTTCATCGGGGCTCAGGTACTCGACGCCTAGGCGATCTGCGGATCCCATCAACTGGAGCTGGCCGACAGTTCCGTGTCGGCGATGTTGCGCCGGCGGCTGCGGGCGGCGGCGAGTGAGCGGCGAGGATTGACGAGTGCGCTGACGAAATAGATTCCCTTGAACAGGCTCAACGACGCCCAGATCGGCGTCGAGCCGAAGATATCGCCAGCCAGCACCGACAGCAGCGCCTCTTTGGCCCGCAACGGGTTATGGGGATGCATGAACAGCTCGCGCATTGTCGGGGTTGTGACGCGGTAGATGAACCACGAGAACTCACGAGGCCCGCGCCGCATCGTGCGGTCGAATTTGCGCAACGCTGCCGCAGCGTGCGCCGGGTCGCGCAGGCAGGTGTCGACCGCTTCCGCGCCGGCCGTGGCGCTGTTCATCGCCAGCCAGACCCCGGACGAGAACACCGGGTCGATGAAGGCATATGCGTCGCCCAGCAACACGTAGTTCCTTCCGTAGCTGTGATCGGACGAATATGAGTAATTCCCGGTCGCTTCGACGTCCGACACGAGCTCGGCGTGCGCCAGCCGCGCCGCCAGTGGCTCGCACATCCGGATGGTCGCGAGGAAGAAATCGCGCACCGAGCAGGAGCGGGTCTTGGTGTAATAGGGCCAGACAACGGCGCCGACGCTGGTAGCTCCGTCCGCCAACGGGATGAACCAGAACCAGCCGTGGTCGAACCAGTAGATCGAGATATGCCCGGCGCGGCTGCCCGGGTAACGATCGGCACCGCGGAAGTGGGCATAGATCGCGGCGCTGTTGTGCTGCTTGTTGCGGTGCTTGGCGCCGAGCTGGTTCGCGAGCACAGTGTCGCGTCCTGATGCGTCGATCACGAAACGGGCACGCCACGCCTCGCGCGTCCCGTCCTCAGCTTCCGCTTCGACGCGGGCGCCCCCGGCGCCATCCAGAAACTCGACCTGCCGTACGCGGCAGCCCTCGATCACGGTCGCTCCCCGCTCGGCCGCGCGCCGGATCAGGATCTCGTCGAACTCCGAGCGGCGCACCTGATAGGCGTGCGGCAGGTTCTTTCGCCACGCGTCCGCGAACAGGAACGTCTCGCCGCGGCCGTGCCACGGCGACACGAACTCCGCCCCCCATTTCTCCATGCCGATCGCGCGAATCCGGTCGGCGACGCCGAGGCGCTCGAACAGCGGCAGATTTGCCGGCAGCAGGGACTCGCCGATATGGAAACGCGGGTGATGGGCCTTCTCGAGCAGCACGACGCGATGCCCGCGCTCGGCGAGAAGGATCGCGGCGGTCGAGCCGGCGGGTCCGCCGCCGATGATCAGTATGTCCGCGTCCCGGCCCGGCGTGGCGCCTGGTGCGTCTTTAGGGTGTGCGCCCATTACCCGACCTCTGTCCGCTCGGAGCGTTGTGGTCCCGGGTCCGCAGAGGCTGGGCCGCCCGGGTCGCGGATACCCGCACGAAACGGGTCCCGCGCCTCCGCCTGCGGGAACCCCCGTGCAGGATCCCGGTCCTTGGCAACGCCGCGGCCGCTCGGGAAATACTAGCCCAGGGCGACTGGTAGAACCACCGCGACCCGAGTCTGGCCGGGATGTACGCCGGCGCGTCCGGCGGCCACCCGGAGCGGGAGTCCGTCGCCGCAAGACCAGCCGGCGTCACCTGACCGCAGTCCGCATCGCGACGACGCGCACGTAGCAGCGCTCGATCGCAGCGCCTCGAGCTTGACCTGCATGGATACCGGTCACTGCGTGCGCGGCCGGCGCAGTCCGTGGTAAGCAAGATACAGCGCGCCGACCAACGACAGCCAGGCGCCGGGTCCCAACGTCAGGTGTTTCGAGACGACCGTGCGCGCGGGCTTGGCCAGCGCGTTCGCAAGGTTGACGAACGCTGTGGCGATGTCGCTCGTATCATCGGGCGGGGGAAAGGTCTCGTGGGCGGCCTGGTACCACAGGATCGCAGCGCCGGCCACCATCAGCGCCAGCGGGGCGCAGGCACCGAAACGAGCGAACTGGCGCGACGACAGCTGCGGCAGCAGCGCGACGCCGAGCACCGCGACGCACAGCACGCCGAACGGAATGGTGGTTGCGAGCGCCGCGTTGTCCATCCCAAACACGAGCCGCAGTGGCCGGGCAATGACCGCAGGGATGTCGTAGAAGCGGAACTCCTGGTGCAGCGGACCGATCTTCAGCAACACGAAGTTGAGCAGGAACCAGCCTGCGAACACGGCCGCGAGCGCGATCAGCGCTGGCCATTTCAGCGCTATCCCGCGAAGCCGGTCGACGTCATGGATCGCCGGATCGGCGCCGCGCGCTGGATCTTCGGGTGAGCGTTCCATCTATATCCCCCGCAACCGCAGATGCCTCCGCAGGCTCGCTGGCCGCGCCCGGCGCTGCATGGTAGATTTCCTGCGGCGTGCGATCCGAACATTAACACGATGTGTTGAGGGACGGCCGATGGGTCATCGCCGCTGGCTCGTCGCGACGCCTGGCGTCGTTCTGAGTCTCGCGAGCTGCGCGACGCTCGAACAGCAGGACTGGTATCAAAAGGCTCACGACTCGTCCGCCAAGGCGGTCGATGTGGTCTCGCAGCAGACCTCGAAGGCCGTCAGCGTCGCGTCGGATCAGGCCGCCAAGGCGCTGGTCCGGATGCAGCACTATCTCGCCGAGAAGGACCTGCTCAAGACCTTTCACGACGCCGGCGAGCACAGCGAATCAGCCGTGCTCGGCGTGCTGCACACCGCCGGCGTCGGCGGCAGCAAGGGCGTGGCGCCCACGCCGAGCCCTCCAAGCGGGGCGAAGCCGCCCAGGGCGCCAAAGGCGCCGTCGTCGGGGGCTCCGTCACCACCCGCGGTCGCACCGCCGAGTGCCGTCCCACCTGGCGCCGCACCGGCGCCCGGCTCGCTGCCGGACCACTATGCCGGCAAGCTGCGCTCGCCGATCGACGCCGGCATCGTCAGCTCGGAGTTCGGCGAGCGCTGGGGGAAGATGCACAAGGGCATCGACATCGCCGCCGAGGTCGGCGAGCCTTTGTACGCGATCGCGCCGGGCGAGGTTATCTATGCCGGCAACGGTCTGCGTGGCTACGGCAACGTTGCCATCCTGCGTCACGATCGGCAACGAACGTCCCTGTATGCGCACACCAGCGAGCTCAAGGTGCACAAGGGCGACATGGTCGCGCAAGGGGCCCTCGTGGCGCTGGTCGGGAACACCGGTCACTCGACCGGGCCGCACGTGCACTTCGAGATCCGCGATGGTGACGTGCCGGTGAATCCGCGCTCGGTGCTGCCGCCGTTGCAGCTCGCCGATGCGGTCGACGAGCCGGACGAGCTCGCGCCGCTGCACGGTTCCCGAGTCGCAGCGCGCCTCGCCGCCAGCCGCTAGGTCGCGAGCCGTCTGTCCTAGTGCGGCGGCTCGGCCTTGTCGAGCGCGACCGTGTTCTTGGTTTTGTCGGCGTCGTCGTGCGCGGCGTGCGTGGCTTTCTTCGCGTCCTCGCTCACGGTCTTGGCTGCGGTGGTCGCGCCGTCGCCGACGGCCTTGCCGACGACCTTGGCCTCGTGGCTGACGGTCTCGCCCACCGCTTTGGCATCTTGCTTGACCGCCTCGCCGACCACCTGGGCATCGTGCTTGACCGTCTCGCCGACGACCTTGGCGTCGTGACTGACGGTCTCGCCGACTGTCTTGGCATTTTGCTTGACCGTCTCGCCCACGCCCGCCGGCTGATCGTCGCCGGCGCGCGCAACGCCGGCGGACACGGCGGCTACAAGCATGGCCGACAGCAACCAGCGTCGCAGGTCGGGAGCGGTGGGGGGATTGATCAGGGTCATGACGCGCACCGCGCACCATAGCAAATTATCCGCGCGCAGCGGTAGGCGACTTGGCCGTCGCAATACCCGTGCCGCGGGCAGAACGCCGACGCGCGCTCGTGCGCCGGCGGAGCCCGGCGTTCAACAACAGCTAGGCCGCCGGCGGGAGCTGCTGCTGGCCGGCCAGTGGCGTCGACGCGGCCTCCGCAGCCGGCTCCGGCCCGTCAGATGGTGCGCGGATCTTGGCCGCCGCCTTGAAGAACACCAGATACTTCTTGCGATTGATCACGTAGCGGACGAACTCCATCACGAAAAATCCGACCAGCAGGGCGAGCAGCCACTCCGCCCACTCCGGGAGCAGGTGCACGACGACCTTCTTTCGCGGCAGAATTCCAAACAGATTCTTGAGCGCCCGGCGCTCGACCGAATGGTAGGTCGAGACCAGCGTCACCACAGAGCCGGCGATGTAGCCGACGAAATTCCCGAGCGCGGTGTTTACGAAGAGCTGCTGCAGCTTCTGGCGCGACAGCGTGTTCTTGAAAAACTCGTGCATGACTGGCTCTCTCGCGTATGTGCCGATGCCGCGTTCCGCTCGCCGCTCCGGCGTACGGGCTTGCTGTGCGCCGGTTTCCCCCCGGTATCGCTGATCGCCCGCGGCACGTGCCGCGTGGTCGTTGCAGGTCGCACGCCCGCACGGAACCGTCGGACAAACTTCCCACAACATGCGCAAGAGCTCCAGTCGCCATCGATGCCGGTGGTCGCTGGGCTGGGGGTGCGATACCGGCCGCCACAGGCGTGCGGCCCGTCGATGGGCTTTATCGCATTGCACCATGCCTGCTGCATCGCAGCATTGACCGTCGTCGGACCCGCCCGCATAGTTCCGGTCACTTGAGAGAACGCCCGGCGACGGGTGCGGGAGCCGGGGATGACGCGCGAGACTCCAAACACCCTCGGCGGCGGACCGACGAGCGTGGCTGCGCTGCAAAACGGCGGGCACGATCCCATAGGCCTCTATCACCCGGCGTACGAGCGCGACAGCTGCGGCTTCGGGCTGATCGCCAACCTCGACGACCAGCCGAGCCACTGGCTGGTCCGGACGGCGATCGCCTCGCTCAACCGGCTGACCCACCGTGGCGCGATCGCCGCCGATGGCAAGACCGGTGATGGCTGCGGGCTGCTGCTCAAGAAGCCCGACAGGTTCTTGCGCGCGATCGCCGCCGAGGCGGGGTTCGAGCTTGGTCTGCGGTACGCCGCGGGCATCATCTTCCTGTCGCGCTATGACGATGCCGCCGACCGTGCCAAGTCGACGCTCGAGGCGCAGCTTCGGCGCGAAGGCCTGATCGTGGCCGGCTGGCGGCTGCTGCCCACCGATCCGGAGGCCTGCGGAGCCGAAGCGCTGCGCACGATTCCGCGCCTCGAGCAGGTGTTCGTCAGCTGTCCGGATGATATCGACGAGGCGGCCTTCAACCGGCGCCTGTTCCTCGCGCGGCGCCGGACCGAGAAGGCGCTCGAGCACAAGGATCCGGTGTTCTACGTGCCGTCGCTGTCGGCGAGCACGCTCGTCTACAAGGGCATGGTCATGCCCGAGCACCTGACGCAGTTCTACCCGGACCTGTGCGATGAGCGCCTCGAGTCCTCGGTCGCTGTGTTCCACCAGCGCTTTTCCACCAACACGCTGCCGCAATGGCGGCTCGCGCACCCGTACCGCTTTCTGGCGCACAACGGCGAGATCAACACGGTCTCCGGCAACCGCAGCTGGGCGGTGGCGCGTGGCGCCGTGTTCCGCTCGCCGGTGCTGCCGGATCTGAGCGACATCCAGCCGCTGGTGTCGCTGACGGGCTCCGACTCGCAGACGCTCGACAACATGCTCGAGCTGCTGCTGATGGGCGGCCTCGACGTGCTGCATGCGATGCGACTGCTGATCCCGCCCGCGTGGCAGACCGTCGACACGATCGATCCCGACCTGCGGGCGTTCTACGAGTTTTACTCGACCCACATGGAGCCGTGGGACGGCCCCGCCGGCATCGTGCTGACCGACGGCCGCTATGCGGCCTGCACGCTCGACCGCAACGGCCTGCGGCCTGCGCGCTGGGTGATCACGCGCGACCGGCACCTGACGGTCGCCTCGGAGATCGGCGTGTGGGACTACCGGCCGGAGGACGTGGTCCGCAAGGGCCGGATGGGCCCCGGCGAAATGCTGGCGCTCGACCTCCAGACCGGCGAGCTGCTCGACTCGCGGCGCATCGACCAGCTGCTGAAATCACGGCACCCGTACAAGAGCTGGCTCAAGAAGGGCGTCCGCTACCTCGAGAGCGACCTGATCGACGCGCGCCTCGCGGCCGAGCCCATGGACCGCGACACGCTCGACCTGTACCGCAAGATGTTCAATGTCACCGCCGAGGAACGCGACGAGATCATCCGCGTACTGGCCGAGGACGAGAACGAGGCGGTCGGCTCGATGGGCGACGACACGCCCATGCCGGTGCTGTCGCACAAGGTGCGCTCCCTGTACGACTACTTCCGTCAGCAGTTTGCGCAGGTGACCAATCCGCCGATCGATCCGCTGCGCGAGACGATCGTGATGAGCCTGCAGACGCAGATCGGCCCGGAGTGCAACGTATTCGCGCCGGCGCCCGAACATGCCCGCCAGATCGTCCTCAACTCGCCGATCCTGTCGCAGCGCAAGCTGCGCCAGATCCTCGGCCACAAGGACTTCGGCGTCACCCACGAGTTCATCGACCTGCAGCATCCGGGCGATGAAGACCTCGGGCAGGCGATCGGCCGCATCTGCGACCAGGCCGAGGCGGCCGTGCGCGCCGGCAAGCTCGTGCTGCAGCTGTCGGACCGCTATCTGGTGCGCGGCAAGGTCCCGATTCATGCGCTGCTCGCGACCGGCGCCGTCCACCACCGGCTGGTGCGGGCCGGCCTGCGCTGCAAGTGCAACCTGCTGATCGAGACCGGTACGGCGCGGGATCCACACCACTTCGCCTGCCTGATCGGCTACGGCGCGACCGCGGTCTACCCGTACATGGCCTACCAAACGCTGTTCGACATGATGCGCAAGGGCGCGGTCAGCATGAGCGCGGAATCGCGGGCCGAGCTAGGCCGGAGCTACCGGCGCGGCATCCGCAAGGGCCTGTTCAAGATCATGTCGAAGATGGGCATCTCGACGATCGGCAGCTATCGCGGCTCGCAGCTGTTCGAGATCGTCGGGCTCCACGACGATGTGGTGCAGCTGTGTTTCCCCGGCACCGTCAGCCGCATCCAGGGCGCCGCGCTCGCCGACCTCGAGGCCGACCAGCGGCTGCTGGCAGAGCGCGCCTGGGACCCGCTGGCGCCGGTGGAGCAGGGCGGCCTGCTCAAGTACGTGCACGGCGGCGAGTACCACATGTACAACCCGGACGTCGTCGCGACGCTCCAGGCGGCGGTCATGACCGGCGATTATGCGCAGTACAAGGTGTTTGCGAGCCTGGTCAACGAGCGGCCGGCGTCATGCCTCAGGGACCTGTTCGCACTCAGGCCCGGCGCGGGGCCGATTCCGCTCACCGAGGTCGAGCCGGTCGAGGCGGTCCTGAAGCGCTTCGACTCGGCCGGCATGTCGCTGGGCGCGCTGTCCCCTGAAGCCCACGAGGCGCTCGCGATCGCGATGAACCGGCTGGGCGCCCGCTCGAACTCCGGCGAGGGGGGCGAGGACCCGGAGCGATACCACAATGAGAAGAACTCGAAGATCAAGCAGGTGGCGAGCGCGCGCTTCGGCGTGACGCCAGAATACCTGATCAGCGCGGAGGTGCTGCAGATCAAGATTGCGCAGGGCGCGAAGCCGGGCGAAGGCGGGCAGCTGCCCGGGCACAAGGTCAACGAGATGATCGCGCGCCTGAGGTTCGCGCGCCCGGGCGTCGGCCTGATCTCACCGCCGCCGCACCACGACATCTACTCGATCGAGGATCTGGCGCAGCTGATCTTCGACCTCAAGCAGGTCAATCCGCTGGCGCTCGTGTCGGTCAAGCTGGTCGCCGAGCCTGGCGTCGGCACGATCGCGGCCGGTGTCGCCAAGGCCTATGCGGATCTGATCACGATCTCGGGCTACGACGGCGGTACCGGTGCGAGCCCGCTGTCCTCGATCAAGTACGCCGGCACGCCCTGGGAGCTGGGACTCGCCGAGACGCACCAGACGCTCAGGATCAACGACATGCGGCACCGCGTGCGGCTACAGGCCGACGGCGGGCTCAAGACCGGCCTCGACGTGATCAAGGCCGCGATCATCGGCGCCGAGAGCTTCGGCTTCGGCACCGCGCCGATCGTCGCGCTCGGCTGCAAGTACCTGCGGATCTGCCATCTGAACAACTGTGCGACCGGTGTCGCGACCCAGCACGAGGTGCTCAGGAAGCGCTTTTTCGTGGGGCTGCCGGAGATGGTCGTCAATTACTTCCGCTTCGTCGCGGAGGAGTGCCGCGAGCTGATGGCGAGCCTCGGGGTTCGCCGGCTCGCCGACCTGATCGGCCGCACCGAGTATCTGGCGATCCTCGAGGGGACGACGGCGAAGCAGCGCAAGCTCGACCTGTCGCCGATCCTGTCGACTGCGGGACTGAGCGCCGACAGGCCGCAGTTCTGTCTCGAGCCCCGCAACGACCCGTTCGACAAGGGCGAGCTCGCCGAACGCATGGTGCGCGACATGGGACCCGCCATCGAGGCGAAGTCGGGCGGCCGGTTCGAGTACCAGGTGACCAACCGGCACCGATCGATCGGCGCACGCGTGTCGGGCGAGATCGCCCGGCGGCATGGCAACGCCGGCATGAGCGACACGCCCGTGACGGTGCAGCTGCGGGGCTCGATCGGGCAAAGCTTCGGCGTGTGGAACGCCGGCGGCCTCTACCTGTACCTCGAGGGCGATGCCAACGACTACGTCGGCAAGGGCATGGCCGGCGGGCGGATCGTGCTCAGGCCGCCCAAGGGTGCGGGCTATGCGGCGAACGAGACGCCGATCATGGGCAACACCTGCCTCTATGGCGCGACCGGCGGCGAACTGTATGCCGCGGGCGTCGCCGGTGAGCGTTTCGCGGTCCGCAACTCCGGCGCAGTCGCGGTCGTCGAGGGAGCCGGCGATCATTGCTGCGAGTACATGACGGGCGGCGTGGTCTGCGTGCTCGGCCGGACCGGCCTCAACTTCGGCGCCGGATTCACCGGCGGCTTCGCCTACGTGCTCGACCTCGACCGCGACTTCGTCGACCGCTACAACCACGAACTCGTCGACATCCATCGCATCTCGATGGAAGGCACGGAGCAGAACCTCCACCACCTGCGGACGCTGATCGAGACGCAGGTCCGCGAGACCGATAGCCGCTGGGCGCGCGAGATCCTGAACGACTTCCGCACCTACATCGGCAAGTTCTGGCTGGTCAAGCCCAAGGCCGCGGCCATCGACACGCTGATCGAAAGCCTGCGCAGGGCCGCCTGATGGCCGACAGGAACCTGCTGTTCCTCGAGCTGCCGCGCAGCGAGCCGGCGCGGCGTCCGGTCGAGGCGCGGATCGGCGATTTCCGGGAGATCTACGCACCGGTCGAGCCGAAGGCGGCGGCCCAGCAGGCCGGGCGCTGCCTCGGCTGCGGCAATCCCTTCTGCGAGTGGAAATGCCCGGTGCACAACTACATTCCGGCCTGGCTCAAGCTGATCGAGCAGGGCAAGCTGTTCGAGGCCGCCGAGCTCTCGCACCGGACCAATTCGCTGCCCGAGATGTGCGGCCGCATCTGCCCGCAGGATCGGCTGTGCGAGGGCGCCTGCACGCTCAACGACGGTCTCGGCGCAGTGACGATCGGCTCGATCGAGATGTACATCACCGACGAGGCGCTGAAGGCCGGCTGGAAACCAGACATGTCGCACGTGCGGCCGACGGGCAAGCGCGTGGCGGTCGTCGGCGCCGGACCTGCCGGGCTCGGCTGTGCCGACATCCTGGTGCGCCACGGCGTCAAGCCGGTCGTGTTCGACCGCTACCCGCGGATCGGCGGGCTGCTGACCTTTGGGATTCCGCCGTTCAAGCTCGACAAGGAAGTGGTCGAGACGCGCCGCGCGCTGATGGAGGAGATGGGAGTCGAGTTCCGGCTCGGCGTCGAGGTCGGCCGCGATCTGCCGTTCGCCAGCCTGCTCGCCGAGTACGACGCAGTGTTCCTCGGCATGGGGACCTACGCCTCGGTCAGGGGCGAGTTTCCGGGCGAGAACCTGCCGGGCGTCGTCGAGGCGCTGCCGTACCTCGTCTCGAACATCAACCGCGAGCTGGGTCTTGCGGCGGCCGGCGGCACGTTCATCGACCTCAAGGGCCAGCGGGTCGTGGTGCTGGGCGGCGGCGACACGGCGATGGACTGTAATCGCACGGCGATCCGCCAGGGGGCCTCGAGC